>ENA-OOIZ01000066-OOIZ01000066.1-human-skin-metagenome-genome-assembly--contig:-NODE-66-length-16118-cov-3.552948_pt1 | contig 16118 bp, 16 predicted proteins | sample MGYA00248862_ERZ500975 | MGnify/ENA primary metagenome ERZ500975 (study PRJEB25958, sample SAMN03398552) | human skin metagenome | study: EMG produced TPA metagenomics assembly of the Human Skin...
TTTATTATAACCATGCTTTATTGTCTTAAGCTAATAGGTTAAAAATATGACGGCAACAACAATGACGTCAAATACGGCTTGAATGCCAAAGTAATAGACAATAAAGTAGTGCTTGCTAAGTTAGGTGTGTTGGCTAATTTGGGTGGTGAATTTGGTGGCAAAATCGGTCAGCTGACTTGGCAGAATGTTTAACGTATCCTATGTTTAGCGAATGTGAGCATAAAAAGAGAAAAAACACGAAAAACCCTGATAGCAATATCGATAAAAACGCCGTGCAATTACGCGTTGCCACGCAACAAGACGTCGAAAATTTGGTAACTTTGCTCAATCGCTGTTACCGCTCAGATGAAGGCTGGACCAATGAAGCTGCTTTAATTGGTGGGATTCGCACCACTGCCGAGGAAATGACAGCCTTAATAGACAACCCCAACGTTTATCTATTCGTGTTTGAAAATCCGCACGATAGCGATGATTTGCTCGGGTGTATTTCTGTGGATTTCTCACCCATTAACCATCAGCCAGCGGCGTATATTGGCACTTTTGCGGTTCATCCTGCTGTGCAAGGTAGAGGCATTGGCGATACCATGTTGTCTGCGGTAGAAACGTTTGCTATCAGACACGCCCACGCCAAAAACTTAACCCATTTACCTTTAACCCATTTACCTTTAACCCATCTATCTATGTCGATTTTAAGTCATCGACCAGAGCTGTTAAGTTATTATCAGCGCCGCGGTTATTCACTGACAGGGGAGAGGATGGCATTTCCAAGAGACGGCAACAATGGCGACCCCAAACGCGATGAGGTATTTTTAGAGTTTTTGCAAAAACCCATTTAAGCAAATAAAGCGTCCGTCAACACTCAATGGACAATTTAAACTGACCCAAGATAGCAAAGGCACACCGATGTTGACGGTTACCAGTGTAAATCAAATCAGTATCTTTAAAACTAGTATCTTTAAAACTAGTATCTTTAAACCTGTAGCTGCGTAATTTGGCAGTTTAATAATTAAAAAAAAGCCCACATCAATCAGTGGGCTTTGTGGTGGTAACTAACTATTATTTTCTCACTTCCCCATGCCCAAACACAATCCATTTTTGCGATGTTAAACCTTCAAGACCCACAGGGCCGCGCGCATGGATTTTATCGGTAGAGATACCAATCTCTGCACCCAAACCATATTCAAAACCATCGGCAAAGCGGGTTGATGCATTGACCATCACGCTACTAGAATCAACTTCACGCATGAATGTTAACGATTTTGAGTAGTTTTCGGTGATAATCGCATCGGTATGGTGTGAGCCATGCGCATTGATATGGGCAATGGCTTCGTCGATATCGGCGACTACTTTAATCGCCAAAATTGGCGCCAAATATTCGGTATCCCAATCTGCCTCACTCGCCGCTGACACATGACCTGTTAATTCAGCGGTATCGCTCAAGATGGCTAAGGTTTTTGGACAGCCGCGTAATTGCATGGCACTGTCTGCAGCGACAATGGCGCTGGCGATTGGCGGCAAGGCTTGCGCAGCGATTTGGCTATCAATCAGCAGCGTTTCCATGGTATTACAAGTGCCGTAGCGGTGAGTTTTGGCATTGACGCAAATATCGGTTGCCATAGTCAAGTTTGCATCGCGATCGACAAAGGTATGACAGTTACCATCTAGGTGCTTGATGACAGGGACGCGCGCTTCATTACTGATACGCTCAATTAGGCTTTTACCACCTCGCGGCACAATCACATCGACATAGCGATTCATGGTAATGAGTTCCCCCACTGCCGCGCGGTCGGTGGTTTCGACCACTTGCACTGCGGCCTCTGGCAAACCAACTGCTTGTAAACCTTGTTTGACACACGCAGCCAATGCTTGGTTAGAATAAAACGCTTCTGACCCGCCACGTAGGATAATTGCATTGCCAGATTTTAATGCCAAAGACGCAGCTTCAATGGTCACATTGGGGCGAGATTCATAAATCATCCCGACCACGCCCAGCGGCACGCGCATTTTACCCAACTGAATACCCGATGGACGAAAGGTCATATCCGTGACCTCGCCAATCGGGTCAGGTAACATGGCGACATCTTTTAGCCCCTGTAACATGCCTTCAAAACGCGCATCGGTGAGCGCTAATCGGTCAAGTAGTGCGTCATCCAGTCCTTTTTGTTGACCGTTTTGCATATCGGTGGCATTGGCCGCCAACACCTGTGATTTGGCTTGTTGCAGGGCGTCATAGATAGCGAGTAGGGCGCTATTTTTGAGCGCGGTGTCTGCTTTTGCCAAAATCGCTGAAGCGGCGCGCGCTTGCTGTCCCACGGTTTGCATATAATGTTTGGTATCAGTCATGGTTTGCATAGTCAGTCCCTAATATAATCATCGCTTCATCATAACAACTTCAATCCAAAAATGGAATTTAGAAAGTTTTGACAGACAAAAATTAATGGTTATGACTTAATCTAAAAACCAGTGCTAAAGACCGGCGCCATGAAATAAAGTTAAATAAGAGAAAAAGTTGCGTTTTAGTAGCGTTTTAAGCGAAAATAGACAGTTTTTTTCCACCTATCGTCAAATTTTGGATTGAATATCATGTCAGATGCTATGCCAAACTTACAGCGTCCTGTAGCCTTGCAACTTAACAATATCCACAAGAACTTTGGATCGCTTGAGGTACTAAAAGGTGTATCGTTGACCGCTTATGATGGCGATGTCATCTCAATTCTTGGCTCGAGCGGCTCGGGCAAATCCACCTTGCTACGCTGTATAAATTTGCTTGAAAACCCCTCGCAAGGGGAGGTTTTTTTGGGCAATGAAGCATTGCTATTAAAACCGAATAAATCAGGGGATTTGGTTGCCGCCAACCAGCGTCAGCTTGAGCAGTTTCGCTCAAAAATGGGCTTTGTGTTCCAAAACTTTAACCTATGGCCACACCGGACTATTTTGCAAAACATCATTGAGGGGCCGACCCAAGTCCTAAAAATCGCCAAAGACCAAGCCATCAGTGAAGCTGAAGTGCTACTAAAACGCGTAGGACTACTGGACAAAAAAGACGCTTACCCAGAAAACTTATCGGGTGGGCAACGCCAGCGTATCGCCATCGCTCGTGCGCTAGCGATGAAGCCCCAAGTATTGCTATTTGATGAGCCAACCTCTGCCCTCGACCCAGAATTGGTCAATGAAGTATTAGCGGTGATGAAATCGCTTGCTGAAGAAGGTCGCACCATGCTGATTGTCACCCATGAAATGCGTTTTGCGCGCGATGTATCAAGCCAAGTGGTGTTCTTGCATGAGGGACGTATCGAAGAAATAGGCACACCCGAGCAGGTATTTGACAATCCGCAATCAGCGCGGGTGAAAGACTTCATGGCAAGCCATCAAAAATAATCCAATCAGCCTATCAGCCGTCAATCGCCATGCGATTGGCGGTTTTGTAGTTTTAGGCATCAGAAAAAATTTATTTGATTTAATTGTTGCTGCATACGTTTTTCACTTGCAAAAATGTTAATTTATGTTAATTTTAACTAAATTGTAAACTCGCATTTATTTTAGTCGCATTGATTTTAAATATTGAAATCGCTGAAAGCGAAACCTGATATTAAATCGCTTTTTACTCAAAAATTTCATTTGTAAGGAACATCCATGCAATCAACCTTGAATTCAACCTACTCAAAACTCGCCTTGGCAACGGTATGTGCAGTTAGCATGGGATTAACCGCCTGTCAAAAACCTGCTGAAAAAACAGAAGCTGCAGCCGCCAGCCAACCCGCTGCCGGTGCCAGCACAGGCAAAAAAATTCGTATTGCCACTGAAGGCGCGTACAAACCATTTAACTACACCAATGCCGATGGCACATTAGGCGGTTATGACGTGGATGTTGCCAAAGCCGTGTGTGCCCAAGCGAAACTCGACTGCGAAATCGTAGCGCAAGATTGGGACGGTATTTTGCCAGGCTTGATGGCGAGAAAATACGACGCGGTTGCCGCGGGTATGTCAATTACCCCAGAGCGTTCAGCGCAAGTGGATTTCACCACGCCTTATTTTAAAAACACCATGGTTTGGGTCGCTGCTAAAGGTGGCAAATTCAACCCACAAGCGATTTCAGGGCTAAAAATCGGCGGTCAACGCTCAACCACCATGGCACAGTACCTTCAAGATAAACTGAGCAAAACCAACGAAATCAAATTGTATGACAACTATGACAACGCCTATATTGACCTAAAATCAGGTCGTATCGATTCAGTTTTGTCTGAAAAAGTAACCGCAAGCGAATGGCTAAAACAAAACAGCAACTACCAAATCGTCGGCAGTGAGATGGATAATGGTGACAACATCGCAATGGCCATTCGTAAAGGCGATCCACTAAAAGCAGAATTTGACAAAGCCTTAGATGCGCTACAAAGCAATGGCGAGTTGGCAAAATTACAAAAGCAACATTTTGGTAATTAATTGACGTTGTATCGAGCGATTTAAGATTTACACAATAGATGTGGGTGACCCTCAAATTTTGACAAAAAGGTGTTGTTATGAAACAGTTATCAGTTTTGGGTGTATCGTCGTTAGCCATCTTGATGGGGGTAACCGCCTGTCAAAAACCTGCCCAAAAAGCGGCAGACACGGCAGCAGCAAGTAGCGCTACCACGGCAGCAAGCGCAGATATGCCACAGATTCGTATCGCTACCGAATCAAGCTTTGTCCCCTTTAGTTATAAAGATGCCAATGGCAAATTAATCGGCTTTGAGATTGATTTGGCAGATGCGCTATGTAGTGAAGCCAAACTAAAATGTGAAGTGATTTCCCAAGATTGGGATGGTCTGATTCCAGGGCTACAAGCACAAAAATACCATGCCATCATGGCGGGGATGTCAGACACCGCAGAGCGTCGCCAAGTGGTGGCATTTAGCGACCCATACTTTACCAATAACCTCGTTGTGATTGGCAAAAAAGGGGTAGAAAAAGGCGCTGATGACCTAGCGGGCAAATCCGTGGGTGCGCAGCGTTCTACGACTGCCGCTGAGTACTTAGCCAAAAACTTCCCAAAAGCCACCCCAAAACTGTATGACACCCAAGATAATGCCTATCTTGACCTAGAATCGGGTCGTACAGATTTGATGATTTCTGACAGCGCCCCAGCTTTATCATGGTTAAAAACTGCCAAAGGTCAAGGCTTTGAAGTCAAAGGTCAACCGATCAATATTGATGACAAAATTGCCATTGCCCTTCGTCAAAATGATCCATTGATTGGCAAATTCAACACCGCACTAGCGGCGTTAAAAGCCAATGGTACTTACGATAAAATCAGCCAAAAATATTTTGCAGATTTGCCGAAATAAGCCGTTAAATAACTTATTTGCCTGTTAGTGTTGTTAAAGCTGACAAGCAAAAATTGTCATGTGTTAGACGTTAAAAATTAGGAGTATCAGGTGAAAGCAAATATTTCATTATTGGGTAGCTTGGCATTGGCAGGTCTAACGCTAGTGGGTTGTCAAAAACCTGCAGAAAAAACGGCGGCAACAACGGGTAGCACAGCCGCTTCTACAACGGCCAGTAGCAGCACTGAGACATCGAGCAGTATGGCAGGCAAAACCATTCGCATCGCCACCGAAGGCACCTATAAACCCTTTAGCATCACCAAAGCGGATGGCAGTTTGACAGGTTTTGATGTGGATTTTATTCGGGCCTTATGTGCAGAAATGAAAGCCAACTGTGAAATCAAGCCACAAGATTGGGATGGTTTATTACCAGGCTTGATGGCAAAAAAATATGACGTGGTAATTGATGCCATGTCTATCACCCCAGAGCGTCAGGCGCAAGTCGATTTTACCGACCCCTATTTTACCAATACGTTGGTGTTTTTGACCAAACAAGGTAGCCCTATCAATCCGGATGACCCTGCTCAGATTGACAGCCATACAGTTGCGGCGCAGCGTTCAACGCTATCTACCCAGTGGATGGAAAAAAATCACCCAAAAGCCCAGCTAAACCTGTATGAAGGTTTGGACAATGCTTTTATGGACTTGGCAGCAGGGCGTTCGGATCTGATGATTTCGGATAAAGCCCCGGCCGCTTATTGGCTGACCACGCCAGAAGGTAAAGGCTTTGAAATCAAAGGTAAAGAGATTGATGTCAATGACAAAATGGGTATCATCGTCCGTAAAGGCGACCCACTGCGTTTAGAATTTAACAAAGCGATTGCCACGTTAAAATCAAATGGCACGTATGACAAAATCTATAACCAATATTTTGGTAGTACAACCACCACAACAGCTGCGGCAAGCAGCGTGGCAGTTACGGTCTCTAGTACCACAACGACCACGACGACTGTGGCAAGTACTAGCAAGTAACTTAACCAAGCGCTTGGGTTCAGTCAAAAACTGGGTGAAAAGTCACTCAGTTTTTTGTTTTTTTGATGGTTTTTGATAGGGCAATCACGTAAAATTGCACCCTGCAAAAAACAAAGCAAAAGGTTATATCCGTTATCACCTTTTGTCTATGTGACGGTAAAACTGCGTTTTAAGCATTTTTTGGGTAATAGGTCAACAAACAGAGTTAAAAAGACAGGGTATCGATATTGTGTTAGATCTACAAGGTTTTGGGCAGCTATTATTAAGTGGCGCTTGGGTCACCATCAAACTGGCATTGACTAGTTTGGTCATTGGGCTGATTTTGGGATTATTGGGCGCGACCGCTAAGATGTCACGGTTTAAAGTGCTCAACGCCATCGCCACCGCTTACACCACGATTATCCGTGGTATTCCAGAACTGCTGTCAGTCATGTTTATTTACTTTGGCGGCTCGATGTTGATGGGTCTTATTCTATCGCAATTTGGCAATACGGGATATGTGGATGTCAGTCCGTTCTGGGCGGGGGTTACAGCGCTGTCCGTGGCATTTGGTGCGTATGCGACCGAAACTTTTCGTATGGCATTTCAAGAGATTCCAAAAGGTCAAGCCGAAGCGGCGCAAGCGATTGGTATGAAAAAGTTTCAAATACTTTGGCGAGTGACGTTGCCACAAGTCTGGCGTATTGCACTGCCAGGACTGGGTAATTTGTTTTTGGTACTGCTCAAAGATACTGCGTTGGTTTCTGTAGTCGGGCTTGAAGATATCATGCGCCACGCCAAAACGGCAGCGACTTCCACGCAAAGCCCGTTTACTTTTTATATGGCAGCAGCATTGTTGTACTTGAGTCTGACCGTCATCATCACCGGTGTGATTATGTGGCTAGAATGGGTCAATAACCCAGCAGAGCGTTATGCAAAACGCCTACAAAAAATCGGCATGGCAAAATAGGGGATTCATCAATGAACTGGAATTGGCAAATTATTATTGATAGTATCCCAAAACTGCTGCAAGGCAGTATTATCACCATTGAGCTTGTGGTGTTGTCGGGTTTATTGGGGTTTATGTTGGCAGTGCCGCTAGCCTTGGCTAGGCTATCAAAAAAACCTTGGGTACAGGCATTGCCGTTTGCATATATTTTCTTTTTTCGTGGTACGCCGCTACTGGTGCAAATCTTTTTGATTTATTATGGATTGTCACAATTTAAATGGGTGACCGAGTCTGTGCTGTGGAAATCGGGTGTGTTAGCGAGCCCATTTTGGTGCGCTATCATCGCTTTTACCCTCAATACAGCAGCTTATACCGCAGAAATCATCCGCGGTGCTATCAAGTCAATACCCAAAGGCGAGAATGAAGCTGCCGACGCCATTGGCATGTCGTATAGCCAAAAATTGCGCCGAATTATTTTTCCTCGCGCCTTTGGCATCATGCTGCCTGCGTATGGCAATGAAGTGATTTTTATGCTCAAAGGCAGTGCGCTGGCATCGACCATCACTTTGATGGATATCACCGGTGTGGCAACGACGATTATGTCAAAAACTTATACCGTTTTTGAGTTGTTCTTTGCCTCAGGTATCATTTATTTGTTATTGTCTTGGCTATTGATTGGGATGTTTCGATTGGCAGAAAAACGCATCAATCGTCATCTTTCTTATCAGCCCGTCAGTAATGGGGGCGTCACTGCCTAAGTTAGGCTAAGCTAGATTAAGTTAGGCTAAGCTAGATAAAGAGTTTGGATGTATTGGAGGCGTGCCAATGAAACAAGCAGTTATAATATCAAGTTTGCTGATGGGTGGGGTGTTACTCTCGGCTTGTCAACCTGCCAGTGATAACAAGCCAGCGCAAAACAGCACAGCAAGTGCCACAGTAAGCGCCACAGTGGCTAGCGTTCAAAGTCCGCATCACGTTGCCAGTGTAGCTGTCGCCAGTACCGTATCTCCCCAAGCCATCCAAAACGGTGCCGCCCAAAAAGGTGCGCCCAAACAAATCAACTGGGCATTGGTGGATTCGGGTGTTAAGCCAGTCGATAAAGCTAGCTTTAAATACCCGTTTGCGCTCGATAGCGAGCCTGTCAAAGCGTATGCCGAGATGTATCATGTGGATAATGAAACCTCCCGCTACAATTTAACGGTGGGTATGGCAGTCAATGAAGTCTTATCCAAAGTGCTCGACCAGCTGGGTACTGCCTATGTGTCACATGAACTCACAGCCGGTAAAAACAGCGCGTTTGTCATCCATACCACCCAGCAAATTGCCCCGAGCCAATACACTTACGTCTTTGCCGAGCCCTTTGCCAAAGGGTTAACCATTCCTGTCAAAATTATCAATGATGGCAAAAAATAACTAAGTTGCCATCGGTATGTTGACGTTTATTTATCGTTTAAGGAAATACCATGCGTGTGCTAGGACTGGAAACATCCTGCGATGAAACGGGATTAGCCATTTTTGATAGTGACCAACGTCACCAACCCAATCAAGGTTTGGTCGGGCAAGTGCTATATAGTCAAATCGCGCTACATGCGACGTATGGTGGGGTAGTCCCTGAACTTGCAAGCCGCGATCACATCCGTAAATTAGTGCCCTTGTTGCAGCAACTGCTTGATGACTGCCAACTCAAAAAAACCGATATCGATGCAATTGCCTTTACCAAAGGTCCTGGACTGGTGGGCGCGTTGATGACTGGGGCATTATTTGGGCGCAGTTTGGCGATGGCGCTTGATATTCCTGCGATTGGCGTACATCACATGGAAGGACACTTACTCGCGCCGCTATTAGGCGCCAATCCGCCTGATTTTCCGTTTGTCGCGTTGCTCGTGTCGGGTGGACATACCATGTTGGTAGCCGTCAAAGGCATCGGGCAATATGAAATATTGGGTGAGTCGATTGATGATGCCGCAGGCGAGTGCTTTGATAAAGCCGCTAAAATGCTAGAGTTACCTTATCCTGGTGGACCTAATATTGCACGCTTGGCGCAAACAGGCAATCCGTTAGCCTATGAATTACCGCGCCCGATGCTCGGCAAAGGATTGGATTTTTCTTTTAGTGGTATGAAAACCGCCGTGCATAATTTGATTAAAGACCATCCAACCGATAGCCATAATCCTGAGCATGCCCAGACGCGTGCCGATATTGCAGCAAGTTTTCAATATGCGATGGTCGATACGTTGGTGAAAAAATGCGTCAAAGCCTTGCAGCAAACAGGCATGAAACGTCTAGTAATCGCAGGCGGGGTGAGTGCCAATCAACAATTACGAGAATCGCTAGCTGAGGCATTAGCCAAAATCAATGCCACTGTGCATTATGCACCGCCTGCCTTGTGTACTGACAATGGCGCCATGATTGCCTTTGCCGGGTGGCAGCGCTTGAGCGCCGGTCAACAGGATGAGCTAGCCGTTAGCTGCTTGCCGCGTTGGGATATGACAACGCTGCCTGCTGTCAATCCAGCTCAACCATAACCACCACAAGGACTTGAAGATGGCATGGCTGTGGATAGGGCTGGGGGCGTCATTTGGGGCAATGCTGCGCTGGTGGTTAGCCAGAATCAACAGCGTACATCCTTGGTTGCCCTATGGCACACTATTTGCCAATGTACTAGGCGGGCTGTTGATGGGATTTGCCTTGATACTCACCCAAAAGATGCACCCAAACTTACGACTGTTTATCACCACCGGTTTTTTGGGGGGACTGACAACCTTTAGTACGTTTAGTGCCGAAGTGTTTACTTTGTTGAATACCGGCAAAGTAGTGCAAGGTGTCGCCTTGGTTGGCATCCATGTGTTTTTAACCTTGGTTGCGACTGCCATTGGTTTTTATAGTCTTAAGCTACTAAGTTAAGAAGTTGTTAAATGGTTAATCGCTTCTTTCCCATTCACCGCTAAAGGTTGTAAAGCTGCTCAAGGCTTTGCGAATCGATAAGCGAGTTAAATCTTAAATCCCCTTATCGCGTCTCACTTATAGCAGCGTGTGCCATCCGTCAGCCATCAAACTGTCATGATACTGTCACATTTCTTTGTAATCATATACACAATTTTTATACAAACCGAATTATGGTTATTATCATGACAGTTAAATCGGTCAGCTGTGAGTTATATCAGCATTGAGCTATCATAGTGAAAATAACCAAAGAAAGTTAAATCGCACCGTTGGTGACATTTATTTCATTCAGGCAGTTTCATTGTAAACTCAAAAAACGTTTTTAGGAGCTATCCATGCGTTATTCATTATTAAGTGTTGTCGTAGCATCGACCTTAGCATTAACCGCTTGTGGCAACAAGCAAGCAGACAATAAAGCAGCGGGTGCCTCAGCGACGTCAAGCACTGCGACTACAGGCGCGGCAGGTAGCGATAAAAACGCCGTATTTACTATCACAGGTGCAGGTGCCTCTTTCCCACAACCTATCTATGCTAAATGGGCAGGTGAGTTCAAAAACGCCACTGGCGGTCAAGTAAATTACCAATCAATCGGTTCATCAGGTGGTATCAAACAAATCCAAGCCAATACCGTTGACTTTGGTGCGTCGGATGCGCCTTTAAGCAAAGAAGAGTTGGATAAAAGCGGTTTAATCCAGTTCCCAACCGTTATCGGTGGTGTTGTACCGGTTGTTAACATCGATGGTGTTGCACCCGGTCAATTAAAACTAGACGGTGCCACCCTTGCCAATATCTACTTGGGTAAAATCACTAAATGGAATGACCCAGCGATTACCGCATTAAACGCAGGCGTCACACTACCAGATGCGCCAATCACGACGATTTTCCGTTCAGATGGTTCAGGTACAACCTTTAACTTTGCAAGCTACTTAGCCGCTGTATCACCAGAATGGAAAGCAGGTCCAGGTGTAGATAAATCCATTAAATGGCCAACCGCTGCGACAGGTGCAGGTGGTAAAGGTAACGAAGGCGTGGCAAGTAACGTCGCTCGTGCCAAAAACTCAATCGGTTATGTTGAGTACGCTTACGCAAAACAAAACAAAATGTCGCATACTCAGTTGAAAAATGCAGCAGGTAACTTTGTACAACCATCGGCTGAAAGCTTTGCCGCTGCAGGTAATGCAGATTGGAAAGGTACACCAGGCTTTAACATTGTATTGACTAACCAAGCAGACCCAAATGCCTGGCCAATCTCTGCGGCAACCTTCATCTTAGTCCATACTAAACCAACCAACCCAGAAAACGTCAAAAATACCCTTAAATTCTTTGACTGGGCGTATTCAAGCGGTGATGAACTAGCAAAATCATTGGACTTTGTACCATTTTCAGCAGAAAGCAAAGCTATCTTCCGTGAAGAGTGGAAAAAAGTTGTAGGGGCTGATGGTAAGCCACTATTTAGCTCAGATGCTGCCACAGCAACTGCGTCAGCGGCAAAATAATCTCATGATGATGGTTAACAGTTAACAGGGTTAGGCATGTCAAACGATACGTAGAGCAATAAACGAGTTAATGCTCTACGTTTTTTTTTCAAATTTCTAGAATTAGTAAACTAAAACTATTTTTTGATGGCTGGGTTCTTATGTCGGATTTACACGCAAAACTCGCAAAGCAAAAACAATTAGACTGGTTGTTTGTCAACGCGACTCGTCTTTTTGCGTTTATCGTGCTGTTGTTGTTAGGTGGTATCTTAATCTCACTATTTCTTGGCGCATTGCCAAGTATGAAAGCGTTTGGCATTAACTTTTATACCAGTAAAGACTGGGATACAGGGATGGATGTATACGGCGCACTCGCACCAATCTATGGTACGTTGGTGACTTCTGTCATTGCCATTTTGATTGCGGTGCCGGTAAGTTTTGGTATTGCCATGTTTTTGACAGAGCTTTGCCCCAATTTTTTAAAACGTCCTTTGGGTATTGCCATTGAGTTGTTAGCGGGTATCCCTTCAATTATCTATGGTATGTGGGGATTTTTCGTATTTGCGCCTTGGTTTTCAGAACATATCCAGCCTTGGCTGATTGACCATTTGGGTGATGTGCCTTATGTGGGTCGTTTATTCCAAGGTGCGCCGATGGGTATTGGTCTGTTCACCGCAAGTTTGATTTTGGCAGTGATGATTATCCCGTTTATTGCATCGGTCATGCGTGACGTTTTCTCCATTACGCCAAAGATGCTTAAAGAATCTGCCTATGGTTTGGGTTCAACCACTTGGGAAGTGATGCGATACGTGGTGTTGCCTTATACCAAAGCCGGTGTGATGGGCGGTATCATTTTGGGATTGGGTCGCGCATTGGGTGAAACGATGGCAGTCACCTTTGTTATTGGTAACGCTTATAATGTCAGTCCAAGTTTGTTCCAGTCAGGGGTGTCAATCACTTCGGCATTGGCAAATGAATTTGCAGAGTCTGAAGGCTTGCACCAATCATCGCTACTACATTTAGGTTTCTTACTATTTATCATTACCTTTATTGTACTGGTGATTTCAAAATTGATGCTCAGTCGTATGGATAAAAATGCGGGTACGAAATAAGGACGCTGGGGAATACTATGACTACTATCAACATGAATCGTAACAATGCCATTTACAAACGCCGCCGTCTAAGCAATGCTTTAGGACTGATATTTGCCGGTTTGTCCATTGTATTTGGCTTGACCTTCTTAGGCTTAATTTTATTCAAATTGTTTTTATCAGGCTCGCATGCGTTATTGACCATGCCTATTTTTACTCAAGACACGCCATCGCCAAACGAAATTGGCGGTCTTCGCAATGCGATTATCGGCTCAATCATGGTGACAGGATTAGGGCTTGTGGTCGGTACGCCGATTGGTATCATGGCAGGTATTTATCTTGCTGAATTTGCCGAAAACAGCTGGCTTGGTAAAGTCACCCGTTTTATGAACGACATTTTGCTATCCGCACCCTCGATTGTGATTGGTCTATTTATTTTTGCGCTCATGGTACAAGGTCGTAACTTCTCAGGTTGGGCAGGTGCAATGGCTTTAGCGCTATTGGTTATTCCTGTGGTGGTACGTACCACCGAAAATATGCTCCGTCTAATTCCCAATACATTACGTGAAGCAGCTTATGCGTTAGGGACGCCAAAATGGAAACTGGTAACATCCGTTACTTTACGTGCTGCCAAAACTGGGGTATTAACAGGTATCTTACTGGCATTTGCGCGTATCTCGGGTGAGACCGCGCCGTTACTATTTACCGCGCTCAATAACCAATTCTTTAGTACCGATATGGGTCAACCCATTGCCAACTTACCAAACGTGATTTATCAATACGCCAGCCAACCATACCCTATTTCAAACCAATTGGCTTGGGCAGGTGCGTTACTCATCACCTTGGCAGTATTAACATTGAATATTTTGGCACGTGCGCTCAGTGGTAAAGAGCAATCATCACATTGATGATCAATAGAAGATTAAAGCTATTTGCTAGTATCAAACAAATTTTATTAAGGTATTCATCATGACCGCAAAAATGCAAATTCGTAATCTAGAGTTTTATTACGGTAAATTTTTAGCCCTTAAAAATATCAACATCGATATCGCTGACAAGAAAGTTACTGCGTTTATTGGACCCTCAGGTTGTGGTAAATCAACGTTACTGCGTACCTTTAACCGTATGTATGACCTATATCCCGGCATGAGTGCCACGGGCGAAATCAACCTAGATGGACAAAACATCTTGGATAAATCTGTGGACGTCAACTTGCTGCGTGCTCGCGTGGGTATGGTATTCCAAAAACCAACGCCATTTCCGATGTCAATCTATGACAACGTGGCATTCGGTGTGCGTCTGTACGAAAGCTTAAGCCGCGCTGAACTAGACGAGCGCGTTGAATGGGCGCTCAAAAAATCGGCACTGTGGAATGAAGTCAAAGATAAACTTAAAGCATCGGGTCTGTCATTGTCGGGTGGTCAGCAGCAGCGTCTGTGTATCGCCCGCGGTGTGGCAACCCGTCCTGAAGTATTGCTACTAGACGAACCCACCTCGGCACTTGACCCTATCTCAACAGGCTCAATTGAAGATTTGATTTCAGACCTAAAAAATGATTACACCATCGCCATCGTCACCCACAACATGCAGCAAGCGGCACGGGTGTCTGACTATACCGCGTTTATGTACTTAGGCGAAATGATGGAAATGGGGGATACCGATAAAATGTTCACCAACCCAGACCGTAAAGAAACTGAAGAATACATCACGGGTAAATTCGGCTAGGCTATTTGGTTATTAGGCTATCTGCGCGTCATTTAGTCAATCACAATACCTCGCTACCTCGCTGGTGCGGGGTATTTTTTTGCCTAAACTTCTAAGCACCATCAAAGTAAAATAAATATTGATAACGATTCTCATTTACCCTATAATTCGCCAATTGTCATTATTTTTTTATTTTTTATCACTTTTTACTTTTAAGGATGTTTTATGTTGAGCCGTACTTTTACTTTATCAATATTACCCCTAACGATATCTGCATTACTCTTGACGGCTTGCCAAAAAACCGAGCAAAAAACCGACGTAGCACCTGCTGCAAGTGCAACGACTAACGCTTCTGCAGTCACAGCGTCAGCGCAGAGCTCAGTGGATATGAGTAAAGAAACGGCGGAATACAAAGCTTGGGTACAAACCCAAATTGATAGCTTGCTCACCGATACCCAAAAATTTGTCGCACTGCTCGAAGCGGGTAAATTAGAAGAGGCGAAGGCGTTATACCCAAAAGCACGCATGTATTTTGAGCGCTCAGAGCCGATTGCTGAAAGTTTTGGCGACCTTGACCCACGTATCGACAACCGTGAAGCCGACCTTGAGCCCAATGAAGTATGGACAGGGTTCCATGCGATTGAAAAAATCTTGTGGACACAAAATACCACCAAAGGCACCGAACAACTGGGCAAGCAACTGATTGCAGATGTCAAAGAATTGCACGCCAAAATTCCGACGGCAGAGGTCACAGGCGACTTGATGGTACAAGGTTCAGTAGATTTACTCAATGAAGTGTCAACGAGCAAAATCACCGGCGAAGAAGAAATTTTCTCGCACACAGACTTGTATGATTTTAAAGCCAATATTGAAGGCGCCGAGAAAATATTTGCCATTTTAAAACCAAAAATCCAAGCCAAAAACCCAGCGTTAGTCACGGAGCTTGAGCAAAAATTTGGCGCAGTCAACCAACTACTTGCCAAGCACCAAGTCGGGCAACAAGATTATAAATCCTATAAAGAGTTAACCCCTGCAGATACCAAAGCGCTAGCTGAGGCGGTGAATAAACTTGGTGAACCCTTAGCGCAGATGGGCATTGTATTGCAATAAGTCAAAGGTGAAGCAAAAAATTGCTTCACTTTACGGTTTTAGGGTGGAATAAAAAGGTCAGTACGGTGTTAGAGGCAGTATGAAACATAGTAAATTAGATAAGCAAGCGCAAGAAACAGGGGTGGGATTAAAAACGTCAAATCGTCGCAGTTTTTTACGCCAATTTGGTGCGCTCAGTGTCGCAGGCGCAGGTTTAGCCGTGTCGGCCTGTCAGCAAAAACCAAGCGAAAACTTACCTAACTTGCAAGCTTTGGATGGTAATCAGTCCAAAGATAGCGATAAAAACGAAAATCCTAAACATGCTGGTAGTGATGCCAATACTACCAAAAATAGTTTTGCGGATGTCAAATATGATTTTTATGGCGAACACCAAGCAGGCATTACCACGCCGTCACAGCGTAATATTTATTTTTTGGTGATGGATTTACATACCGATAAGCTTGATGATGTCAAACAGATGTTCAAAGACTGGACAACCTATGCGGCCAATTTGACGCAAGGTAAAAACATCAAAGCGTATGAAAAGAACCCG
>ENA-OOIZ01000075-OOIZ01000075.1-human-skin-metagenome-genome-assembly--contig:-NODE-75-length-14652-cov-3.188121_pt1 | contig 14652 bp, 10 predicted proteins | sample MGYA00248862_ERZ500975 | MGnify/ENA primary metagenome ERZ500975 (study PRJEB25958, sample SAMN03398552) | human skin metagenome | study: EMG produced TPA metagenomics assembly of the Human Skin...
AGGTTGCTAAATCTTGAGGGTTTGAACCACCGAGTTGTAAGACCAATGGATGCTCTTGTGAATTAAAATCTAAGTGGCGTTTAGCATCGCCATGAATAATCGCGCCTGTCGTTACCATTTCGGTATACAGCACAATATTGGGATTAAATAGTCGTGCAAAAAAACGATAGTCTCGGGTTGTCCAATCCATCATCGGCGCAACACTAATTCTGAAATTTTTAGTATTTTCAATTTTGTCTGATTTAATCATTAAAAATCATCCATATATGTTGATGTTGATACTAAATTATTTGCAACCATTCAGGCCTAATTTGCACCGTTTCAATTAGAATCTATACCACCTTTGAGCCATAAAGGCGCAAATTTTATGGTGTAAATTTTGCGGGTACTATACCACAATGAAAACTTAAGCATGGAACAATCCGTTATCGTGTGGAGATCAGAATTAATAAAAAGGATTTCCTGTATTTAAAGAAAGTCAGACATTTTTTACCAAGCGTTTGACTGGCTTTTAAATCGATAAGCATGAAGTAGAAATTGATAAAATCCAGAAATTTTATTTGAGTCAACCAAATTCGATGGGGATAAGATGGATAAATTAACCCATTTTTAACCCACAGAAAGCAAAAATGTAGTCAAACTATGTCGAATTGCATCGGACAAACAACCAAATAAAAAAGCCTTTAAGTATTGAACTTAAAGACTTTTTTATATTTCATCGGATTGCTCCGAATCGAATTTTGGTGGAGGTGGCGGGAGTTGAACCCGCGTCCGCCAGCACTACGCCCATGACTCTACATGTTTAGATTCTGTCTATGGCTTTAATGGTTGGCGAACCGACAGTCAGGATGCCAACCACGAGCCTCTTAAGTTTTGCTCAAATTGGCGAGACAACAATTTAAGCTATCCATCGTGCGTTCGCTTCAAGGAGAGCAACCAGACCAATGGCAATCTGTGCCGTCCCAAGCAGCCCTTAGGCTGCTAGAGCGTAAGTTTCGTCGTTTGCGACTAGTTTAAAATGTATATTTTATTTACGAGTGGACATACTCACTCGACATGCATCATTGAGTTTCATTACCAGCGTCGAAGCCAGAACATCCCCAAATGAACTGTGAATTATATAAGGTTAAGAGGCTAAAATACAAGGCTAAACGTCATAATAATTAGGTAAATTACTAAAAACACACACAGTCTTTAAAACTGTCCAAATGATTGTCATGCATTTGACGTATTGAGCTGATAAGCTGAGGTGTTGAAGTAAGTAAAATTTTTTTGATATATTTTTAGTCAAAGAAACAATAGGCTGGGTAACTTAGAATAGGTAAATTAGACTGAGCCATTGAATAAGCTAATCAGGTAATTAATGAATGGCAGGTAGCTGAATGGCAAGTAGCAAAAAAAATTCGCCAAGCATCATGCGGATGTCGCAGAATCAGCTCAAACGCCAGCGTGAATGGGTGTATTTGGCGCATTTTTTAGCCATGCTGCATTTACATCCTGCCAAAACCATCTCAGGTACGGATGATGGTAATGAGCCTGATTTTACCTGTATTTTTTATTGTGACAAAGGTGAATATAAAATTGGCATCGAATTAACCACTTTGCCAAGACTACGCGATAGACTCGGTAATGACAATTTAATGTTAAAACGTTGGTACTGGCAGTCGCTATTACAACTGTCCACCAAATTTACCCCGACGCAGTTTAATTGTCACGGTGAGATATTAAGTGTCAAGGGCGATTGGCAAAAAATTGATAACCGTAAAATTCTGAATTTATCCCAGCAATTTATCGAGCCATCCCATGATTTGCCGCATCCTACGCTCAGTAGTAAATTACAAAACGGTATTGCCAAAACCATGCGTTGGTTACCCAGTGCGTTTTTTACCGATATGGCAGATGAAAATGAAGATTTACCGATTGATTCCTACATCAATCAAAGTGATATTGATGCGGTGATGAGCAAAAAAGCGCATAAAGTCCAAGCGTACCGCAAAAAAAGAGCGTTGGATGAAATCTGGTTATTGATTCATACCAATGAACAGCAAGAAAAGGGCGTATTAACTTTTGATACGAGTGAAGCCTTGCATCACGGTAGTGAGTTTAATCGAGTATTTTTAACCTTATATCCCACCACGACACTGCTACAAATTGCTCAATAAAAAAGGCTAAATCTACATTTAGCCTTTTTTATGCTGAAAAATTTCATTTAATCATCGAGTTGTTCCATGACATCATCAGTAAAGCTGACGTTGGTATAGACTTCTTGTACATCGTCCAAATCTTCTAGCATATCAATCATTTTCATGATTTTTTTAGCGTCTTCGACATCAGTGACATCCGCCATGGTTGAAGGGGACATGGTCACTTCTGCGTTGTCGGATTTTAAACCGGCTTTTTCTAAGGCATCCATCACGTCACCGAAGTTCTCTGGCTCAGTGACCACGGTGATACTATCACCGTTATTTTCAATATCGGTTGCTCCGGCTTCAAGTGCGACTTCCATGATAGTGTCTTCTAGCGACACATCATCAAAGGTAATTTCACCGCGTTTGCTAAACATATAGGCCACTGAGCCTGATGTACCCAAGTTGCCACCATTTTTGCTAAAAGCGTGACGCACTTCGCCAACGGTACGGTTGAGGTTATCCGTCATGGTCTCGACAATCACCGCAACACCGCCCAAGCCATAGCCTTCATAGGTGATTTCTTGCATGTTGTCATTGTCACCGCCGCCTGCACCACGTTCAATCGCCCGTTTTACCGTGTCTTTGGTCATATTAACTGAGTTGGCTTTTTCCACCGCCGCACGCAAACGCGGGTTACTCGCTGGGTCTGGGTCGCCTTGTTTGGCAGCAGAGACCAGCTCACGAATGATTTTGGTAAAGACTTTACCTTTTGCCGCATCTTGTTTGGCTTTACGGTGTTTGATGTTTGCCCACTTGGAATGTCCGGCCATGAGTGTATCCTTTATCTAACTATCTAACGTAACAATCTGATTTTCAAAATTTTGCGTGCGCTATTATAAACGAGCAACCCCGATTTTTGATAGGGGGTTGCGCCTATGTCATCGCAGGAAATGTTATTGAAAGTTAAAATCAAACCTAAGGGCGAGGCGAGTCGTCAGGTCGTGGCAATGTCGGCAAATCAATATAGCGGTGTATCAACTCACTTAAATCAATGGTTACTTTTAAATTGACCAAGTTCCAATACTGTCCAGAAATGGTTCGATCAAGCATCATGGTAAGTGGGGCAGGTTGAAAGCTTTGCCAGTATTTAAGCGACTCTTTTGCTTTGGCAATCGCTTGAAAATGGGTTTGGCTGGTGGCAAAGTCATAAGGCGCATGTTTGGATAAATCAAACAACTGGGTAAAACCATACGGGGTCAAACCAATCTGCAACCAATCGTTATAAAAGTCTGTGGGCAGTGGTTCATCATTGTCTTTTTTGATGCCAATGCTGACCAAATCTTGCTCAAGCGCTGTGACATCACCGCTCAGGCAGTGGATGGCAAAGCGTTTGAATAACGCAACTTCGTCATGGCTGTAAGATTTGATACCACCAAAGTCATAGGCAATGACCGAGCCATCAGGGCGAAACGCAAAGTTACCTGGATGAGGGTCACAATGCAGACGGTACAGTTTGAACAATTGACCGGCACTAAAATCAAATAGGCGAGTGGCGATTTTTTGTTTGATGTCATTGTCCCAAGTGGCAGCCACTTCGAGCTTTTCACCCAGTTCTTGTGATAGGGTTAAAATACGTTTGGTCGAATGGCTATGAAAAACTTTGGGGATAATCAGCCCATCATCCTCACTGTGAAAACTGCCAAAAATTGCCAAATTATGGGCTTCTTTGGTGTAGTCAAGCTCGTCATACAGGCTATCACGGATTTCTGCAAAAATTTTATCTTGCAAGGTTTTATCCATATTGAGCACGCCCGTTATCTTAAGCGCCAAGCGAACGTGTTTTAAGTCACTATCGATACTGGTATCAACATCGGGGTATTGCACTTTGACTACGACCGCTTCACCGGTTGGCAACACCGCTTTATGGACTTGACCGATAGAGGCTGCCGCAAAGGGTGATTGCTCAAACTGGGCAAACAACGCCTCAATCGGTTGCCCCAATTCTTTTTCAACCTGCTGTTTGATGACGGCAAACGGCATGGGCGGCGCGTCTTTTTGTAATTTCTCCAGCGCTTTTGAGACTTCAGGCGGGAACACATCTTTATACTGCGAGGCAATTTGACCCACTTTCATCACCGCGCCTTTCATTTCGCCTAAGGTGTCGGCGATTTGCAGCCCTACGGTTTGCAGCATTTCGCTACGGGCTGTGAGTTTATCTTCTTCAGAGCCTGCAAAAGACTTAATAGAATTTTTAGCTGCTTTTCCTGCGATACTGGCAGTCATACCGGCAAGTTTTAAAAAACGTTTTTTTGATGACATAGTGGTTGTCTTATAGCAGAATTTTTTAATTAATTTATCAGTGAAACTATCAGGTAAATTATCAAGTTTTAAGTATTGAGATTAGCAGAAAATGGCTATTTTTGCTATGTACCGTGCTGAAATTTAGCGAATTTTGTGCATAGCTTGGCATAAAAAACTTGGCACAAAAAAAGGCGCCACGATGACACCTTTTTTATCCAAACCGTTAAAAACTATTGTAAAAATAAGCGATAGCCTAAGTTATCGGTGAGGTTTTCGCACTCATAGCCAATGTCTTGCAGTTTGGCAAGTAATTGCTCGGCGGTTTGCTCACCCATTTGAATGCCCGCTAAGATACGCCCTTCAGCCGCCCCATGATTGCGATAGTGGAATAAAGAAATATTAAACTGTGAGCCCAATTTTTCAAGGAAGTTGAGCAGCGCGCCAGGACGCTCGGGAAATTCAATGCGAAATAATTGCTCGTCTTTTAATCCCGCGTGCCCACCGATTAAATAGCGAATATGGGTCTTGGCGACTTCATCATCGGTCAAATCAATTGCGGCATCATCGGCTTCATTGAGTAACTGGTGGATTGCTTTGCGCTCTTTTTCGCCTTCTTTGAGGGCGATACCGACAAAAATATTGGCAGCGTGATGGGCGTAGTTGGGGTTGGTGTTGATGCGGTAGTTAAATTCGGTGATGTTGCGACCTTTGAGTGAGCGGCAAAAATCCAAGAAGGCGCCTGTGCGCTCAGGAATGGTCACCCCAAAAATCGCTTCTTTTTTCTCACCAATTTCGGTACGTTCAGCGATATAGCGTAAGCGGTCAAAATTCATGTTGGCACCACATAAAATCGCCACGCAGTTTTTGCCCTGTAGATTATGATCTTCGATGTATTTTTTCATACCCGCGACTGCCAACGCGCCTGCAGGCTCAACGATGGTGCGGGTTTCATCATACACGTCTTTAATCGCCGCACACACTTCATCATTGCTACAAGTGACCACATCAGGCTCGACCACGGGACCTGAGTTATCGCTTTTTGGCATACGGCAGACGTCAAACGGTATTTCACCCAGCTGGGCGACTGCCACCCCATCGACAAACAACCCCACTTGGGGTAAGCGCTTGCGTTCATTGGTGGCTAAGGCGATTTCGAGACAGGCTGCTTCTTCTGGCTCGACCGCCACGACTTTGACATGCGGTGCAACTTCCCCCAAAAACGCTGCCACACCTGAAATTAAGCCACCGCCACCAACGGCAACAAACACATATTCCATTTTACGCCATTGTTGTACTAGCTCCATGGCAATGGTACCTTGACCTGCGATGACCAGTTCATCGTCATACGGCGGGATAAAGGTCAAGCCATCGGTTTGGGCGCGTTCAATGGCATAGCGGTTAGATTCATCAAAACTATCGCCATATAGCACCACATTACCGCCCAAGGACTTGACGGCACTGACTTTGATATCGGGGGTGGTGGTCGGCATCACGATAATGTTATTGAGTCCCAAGCGGCTAGCCGAGAAGGCGACGCCTTGCGCGTGGTTGCCGGCAGAGGCACAAATCACGCCTTTGGCTTTGTCTGCTTCGCTCAACTGGCTAATTCGATTGTAGGCGCCCCGCAGCTTGAAAGAAAACACTGGCTGAAAATCTTCACGTTTAAAACGAATATCGTTGTTAAACCGTTCACTGAGTTTTTTGGCGGGTTCAAGCGGCGTTTGAATAGCAGCATCATACACGGTCGCTTGAAGGATAAGGCGTACCCAATCTGATAACATAATAATGACCTAAGTTTGAAAAATACGTTTGAAGATTTATTTTTACCCTCTATGTGCTTTCATAACCAAAACACAGCAAATCGTTAGAGAAGTAAAAAATAAGTGATTAGATTAGGACTTTAGGGTTTAGCTTGCAAGTGCTTTTACGGTAAAATAAGTTGGGTAATTGATAGCATTAAGTTTTCTATCTGTTTTTTTGATAAATTCCTAACAAGGCTGGGTCTATGAGTACGATGAATGCAAGCACGCAACAACAACAAAAACAAGCCGTGGCAGCAGACGCGTTAAAATATATCGAATCAGGCATGATTTTGGGCGTGGGGACGGGCAGTACCGTCAACTGCCTCATTGAATTATTGCCAAAAGTTAACCTAAAGGGCGCTGTGGCAAGCTCAAAGGTCACCGAAGATAAGCTCAAAGCCCTCGGTATTGAGGTGATGGATTTAAACTTCACGGGCGAGTTAGACTTATATATTGATGGTGCCGATGAAGTAAACGAGCACTTACAGCTAGTCAAAGGCGGTGGCGGCGCTTTAACCCGTGAAAAAATTGTTGCCGCCGCATCTAAGCAGTTTATTTGCATGGTGGATGAAAGCAAATGGGTGCAGCAATTAGGCGTTGGCTTTCCACTACCGATTGAAGTGTTGCCGCAAGCGCGCTCGTATGTGGCGCGTGAGTTGGTGCAGCTTGGCGGTGAGCCGGTCTACCGTGAAGGATTTGTCACCGATTATGGCAATTTGATTTTGGATGTTTATGGCTTAGATATCGGCTTGGACATTGAGAAGGTAGCAGCGTTTGAAGCAAAGTTAAACAATATCGTTGGGGTGGTGTGTAATGGGTTATTTAGCGCACAGCGCGCTGATATCTTGCTGATGGCAACGGCAGATGGCGTAAAAAAATTGACAGCCAAGTAAGTAACCAGTAAGTTAACGGTTGTTAGTAATGTTGTCATACAACAAAAAAGACCAAGTCACGATGACTGGTCTTTTTAATTTATAACCGATTTAGTTTATAACCGCTAATGGCAAGCTTGATGGCAGGCTCATTAGTGCATGTATTGACCGCCGTTTACGTTGATGGTCTCACCTGTGATATAAGCAGCGCCATCGCTGACCAAATACACCACGGCAGCGGCAATCTCTTCAGGTTGGGCGATACGACCCATTGGAATGCCTGCTTTGATGCTTTCCATCACTTTTTCAGGCACCGCCATCACCATTTTAGTGCCTGTATAACCCGGTGCAACCACGTTAACGGTCACCCCAGATTTAGCGCCTTCTTGTGCCAATGCTTTACTAAAGCCGATGATACCCGCCTTGGTGGCGGAGTAGTTGGTTTGACCAAACTGACCTTTTAAGCCATTAATTGAGCTGATACTGACAATACGCCCAGATTTTTGCTCAAGCATTTTGTTAAAAACGGGTTGGGTGACCGTGAATAGTGATTTTAAGTTGGTATCAATCACCTCTGACCATTGCTCATAAGTCATTTTTTTGAAAGTCGTATCACGGGTGATACCTGCGTTATTTACCAACACATCAATGTGACCTGCTTTTTCAATTGCATCAACAATGGCTTTAGTGGCGGCTTCATGGTCGGTGAGATTGGTTTCAACAAAGGTGAAATCGCTGGCATTCATGCCTTCTTCTTTTAACCAAGCTTCGCCGCGGTTGACCGTGCTATCCGCTTTATGGGTGTAGGTTGCAATGATGTGATAGCCAGCTTGGATTAGCGCATGACAAATAGCAGTGCCAATACCACCTAGCGCACCTGTTACCAGGGCAATTTTTTTATTTGCAGTTGGGTTGTCCGTTGTCATCACAGTACGCTCCTTGTTTGTTGTGATTGTTGGTTGTAATAAAAAAATTCAATGATTAGGATAGTTTATAGTATAAATGTGTTGTTTTTTTACAATTGAACATGCGGCTAAAAAACCAGGCACATGCGATTGAATCAGGGTCAAAAAAAAACTATAGACCGAATATTCACATAAATTTATTGACTTTTACTTCCTTGTTTTTTTCATCATATATGAAAATTTGATAACTACCAATATTTTTTACGTTTTTATTTTTATTACAAACATTTTGCTACGCGCAAACGAGTATTTATAGGTTTGTGTGCTAAAAAAATTTGCAACAATAGCGGTTTGTGCTAGGCTATAAGGATAACTTTAAGCAATGTAAGGTTGAGCAAAATACCCTGTATCAACTGCACTTAATCAAGGCTAAGTGCTAAATTTCTTTCCTGATGGTACAAAGTTGGCTTAATTGTACAAACTTGATTGGACAAGATTGATTGTATCGATACGCAAGCGTGAATGCTTAGTACTTATATATACCACGATGAGATGAGTCTGTTTATTTAGTCTGTTTATTTATTTGCCACACGGAAATTAGAATGCCGCAACTCTTACCGACGATAGAACAAATCGCTGTATTACAGCAAGCTAGTAATTTTGGCTATCAGTATTGGCAGACTAAAACAAACGTTGCACAAAGCTTTTTAAAAAGCTATCCGCTTACCCAAACGCTTGATGTCCAACATATCAAAGATTTAATACGCGATTATACGCTGGATGAAGATTACCAATTGGCGGATGAAGCAAGCGTGATGCGGGGGCTTCGTCATCTGCGTAATTTGTTGATGGTACGCTGGATTTGGCAAGATGCTTTAAATCTGATTAGTCTAGAGCAGCTAACATGGGAGTTGTCAAAATTTGCTGATTATTGTCTTATCTTTGCCAAAGACTATGTGTATCAAGATTTAATCAGTCGCTATGGCGAGCCGTATTTTTTTGATGAAAAAAATAAACCACACAAGGATGATTTAGCCATCATCGCCATGGGTAAAATGGGGGCAGAAGAGCTCAACTTATCAAGCGATATCGATTTGATTTTTGTTCATCAGGGGCAAGGTGAGACGGTGGTTGACCCGTTAAAACAACCAGGGTCAAAAGCTGCTAAATCCATCGACAACAAGAAATTTTTTACCAAATGGGGTCAAGGCATCATCAATCTGCTTGATAAAAACACCCAAGATGGTTTTGTATTTCGCATTGATATGCGCCTGCGTCCTTGGGGCGATGGCAGTGATTTGGCAATTCATTTATCGGCACTGGAAAAATATTTTGCCCAACATGGACGGGCGTGGGAGCGATTTGCTTGGCTAAAAGCCAGAATCGTCAACCCTGTCACCTTTAGCGATAGCTTAACAGCCCTTATCAAGCCGTTTGTATTTCGTTATTATGTCGATTATAGTGCCTTTGCCGCCCTACGTGAGATGAAATCGCTGATTCAAAACCAAGTCGAACAACGTCAAGATACGGACAATGTCAAGCTTGGGGCAGGTGGTATCCGTGATATTGAATTTATCGTGCAGTCGTTTCAGTTGATTTATGGCGGGCGTGTCAGTGATATCAAGGTAAAAAACTGCCTACAAGCGATGAGCCAACTGGAAAAACATGGCTTTATCGATGCTGTGACCCATGAGCAATTGGCACAAGCCTATCGTTTTTTACGCAGATTAGAGCATGGTATCCAAGCCATCAATGATGAACAAACCCAGCGACTACCACAAGATGCCATGCAGCGACATCAGCTTGCCCAAGTATTGGGGTTTGCCGATTGGGCGGCATTGTTAGCCAAACTCAATGAATACCGCCAAACGGTAAAAATACCTTTTGACGAGCTGGTCAGTGATCGTAAGCAGTCTGATGAACAACTGCAAGTGGATCATCAGCACAATTTATCTGAGCTTGAGCAAAAATTAAGCGCTGACAATAAAGATAAATTAAGCCAATTTTGGCAAAGTAAACTCATCACAGGGCTTAGTGAAGAAGCTAAAACCCGCTTAAATGCCGCCTATCCGATCCTAATCAATGGGTTGTTACATTCCGATTTAAGCGAAGATGCAATCAACGTGGCGTTACCTAGAATGTTGACACTGCTAGAGGCGGTAAGTCGTCGGTCAATTTATTTGGTCATGTTTGTCGAAAACCCAACGGCAGCCGCCAAATTGATTCCCATGTTGGCAGCAAGCCCTTGGATTGCGAGCGAATTGGTAAGTTATCCTGTTCTGCTAGATTCATTTATCCGTGAAAAATACCGTCATTTACCTGATAAGGCAGAACTTAGTGACATTCTGCGTCAGCAGTTGTTACGGGTAGAACCTAATGATGAGGAAGGGCTACTCAACGCTTTTCGTTTTTTCAAAAAAACCCAAGTCTTGGCAGTGGCGGCGAGTGATGTGTTGGCGGATAGACCGTTGATGAAAGTCTCTGATTCACTCACCTTTATCGCTGAAGTGGTGCTTGAAAAAGCGTTGCAACGGGTATTTGGTGAATTGGTAAAAAAACATGGCTATCCTGTTAATGCCCAAGGCGAGCCTGTGAGTGAAGCGCATAATGGCTTTGCGATTATCGGTTATGGTAAGCTTGGCGGGCTTGAGATGAGTTATAGCTCAGATCTTGATCTTGTGTTTATTCATGACATTGATGAAGAAGCGATGACGCTCGGTGAAAAACCCATCAGCGGTATGAAGTTTGCCGCCCGCCTTGCCCAAAAACTGATGAATTATTTGACCACCCAAACGCGCGATGGCCGTGTCTACGAGATTGACATGCGCCTGCGTCCTTCGGGTCAAGCGGGTATGATGGTGGTATCTACCCATGCGTTTGAACTTTACCAAATGCACAAAGCTTGGGCGTGGGAACACCAAGCGTTGGTTCGCGCTCGTGCTATTTGCGGTGATAGCCGGGTGATGACGCGATTTGACCAAATTCGTAAAGAAGTATTGTGTCTGCCGCGCGATAAAGATAGTGTCCGTATCGAAGTGTCCACCATGCGGCATAAGATGCAAGACCATTTGGGCAGCAAACCGCATACCAAGCAGCAAGGGTTATTTCATCTGAAACAAGATGCAGGCGGATTGGTTGATATTGAATTTATTGCCCAGTTTGCTGTCTTGGCGTATGCCAATCGTTATCCTGCGTTGGCAGTTTGGAGTGACAATGTGCGTATCTTTGAAGCGCTTGCCCAAACGGGCATCATCGAGGCAGAAATATGCCAACAGCTAACGCACGCTTATCTTCGCATCCGCAGTATGACGCATCGCTTGGCGTTAGCAGAGCGGCCGATACTGGTAGATGAAGCCCAGTGGCATGAACTACGTAATTTTGTTGATGAACAATGGCATCGCTTGATTGGGCAACGACCAGAATAGATGTAACATCAATTTTCTTTCAAACAAATTATTTAAACAAAACACTTTTTATTTCAAACTAAACACTTTTTATTTCAAACAAAACACTAGGAGTAATCAATGGCAACAATTCCCAGCATGGCAGACCGTGATGGTTTTATCTGGATGGATGGCAACATGGTAGACTGGCGTGATGCCAAAATCCACGTATTAACCCACACACTGCACTACGGGATGGGCGTATTTGAGGGGGTTCGAGCCTACAAAACCCATGATGGACGCACGGCGATTTTTCGTCTAGAAGATCATACCCAGCGCCTGCTAAATTCCGCTAAAATTTTCCAGCTTGCTGTACCCTATTCGTATGAAGAAGTGTTACAAGCACAAAAAGCCGTGGTACGTGAAAATAACCTTGAATCGGCATACCTTCGCCCATTGATTTGGGTCGGTTCTGAAAAATTGGGTATCGCTGCCAAAGATAATAGCATTCACACCATCGTTGCCGCTTGGGTTTGGGGTGCTTATCTGGGTGAAGAAGGCATGGCAAAAGGTATCCGGGTAAAAACCTCAAGTTTTACCCATCACCATCCAAACGTCACCATGTGTAAAGCCAAAGCCGTCAGCAACTACCCAGTATCTATCATGTCAAACCAAGAAGTCACCCGTCATGGCTATGATGAAGCGGTATTGATGGATACCCAAGGCTATGTTTGTCAAGGCTCAGGGGAAAACTTATTTTTGGTCAAAGACGGTGAACTGCATACCCCAGATTTGTCAGGGGGTGCATTGGACGGCATTACCCGTCGCACGGTGATACAGTTTGCACAGGACTTGGGCATCAAAGTGCATGAGCGTAGAATCACCCGTGATGAATTTTATATCGCGGATGAAATCTTTATGACAGGTACTGCTGCCGAGATTACCCCAATTCGTGAATATGATGACCACGTCATTGGCTGCGGCGCGCGTGGTGAAATCACCGAAAAACTGCAAAGTCTATTTTTTGACGTGGTGCAAGGCAAAAATGATAAATACGCGCACTGGCTCAGCTACGTGGATGAATAATCGGTAAAATTGTCGATAAGTGAAAATAACTAGATAAGTGAAAATAAAAGGATAGTTATGTTAAAATGACTATCCTTATTTTTTGAAAAATTATCGGTACTTTGGAAGTGACATGACAACATCGAGTGCAACCACCCCGCTCAAACAAATTATTTGTATCAAATGGGGCACCAAATATGGCGCAGATTACGTTAATAAACTCTATGGGATGGTAAGCCGTAATATCACCCCGCCGTTTCGCTTTGTCTGCTTTACCGACAATACCGATGGCATCCGTCCTGAAGTAGAATGTCAGGATTTGCCGCCCAGCGATATTGTGATGCCTACCAATACCCTTGGTAAATGGCCTAAGTCACGGCTTTGGAATGCACAGCTTGGTAATGTCACAGGAACGGTATTATTTTTAGATCTTGATGTGGTTGTGGTGGGTAGCCTTGACGACTTTTTTAGTTTTGGCGATGACGATCAGACGGTTTTATCTTATAACCCAAGTAACCCCTTAGAGAAGCTAGGTCAAACCTCGTGTTTTCGCTTTAAAGTCGGTAGTTTGGTTAGTTTGCTAGAAAAATTCCGTGCCGATCCACAAGGCGTGGCGGATAAATATCGCTTTGAGCAGCGTTTTGTCACTCGCAATGCCCCAGGTGGGGTTAAGCTTTTTCCCAAAGAGTGGGTGGTGCATTTTCGCCGCAAATGCCGTCAGCCATTTCCGCTAAATTATTTTATCCCGCCAAAACTGCCTCATGATGCACGCATTATTATTTTTCCTGGCGATTTGTATCCGCAAAATGCGATTGCAGGGCAATACAACAAAAATTCTGCCGATAATGCCAAAGACCATTTGGCGCAATTATTTACTGCTGAAAAAATCAAAAAACCGATTTCGCATTTACGCCATTTTATTTTGCCGACTGATTGGGTGGCAACGCATTGGCGAGAATAGAGGATAAACTATGGCGAACTTAGACCAACCTATCAAAATTTTTATCGGCTGTGACCCTAATAACAGCGACCTTGAGCAGATGATGGTGCTAGATTATAGCTTGCACAAACATACCAGCGAGCCTGTCGAGATTATCTGGATGCAGTTAAGCCGTGACCCAAGCAGCGTATGGTATTCCAATCCGCAAACAGGCGAGGGCTGGCATACCGAAAAATGGGCGACCCCGTTTTCGGGCTTTCGTTGGGCAATCCCCGAATATTGTGGCTTTAGCGGACGGGCGATTTATATGGATGCCGATATGGTGGTGTTGGACGATATCGCTAAATTGTGGCAGCACCCGATATCTGATGAGGCGATTCTTGCGGCTAAAGGCGATGGCGATTTGATGCGACTGTGCACCTGCGTATGGGATTGCCAAAAAGCCAAGGATTATCTTGAGCCTATAGTCCAGCTACAAGCCGATCCTGAAAGCCATAGCAAAATGATGGCAAAATTTAAAGCCAATCCGCAACTCATACAGCTCTACCAAGACAGCTTTAATTGTGTGGATGGCGAAGATTTAGCGATTGAGGATATTCGGATTTTGCATTATTCTGACATGGGAACGCAGTTTAGCCATAAATATTCCTTACCGCGCTTACAAGCCGAGGGCAAAACGCATTGGTTTGATGGGCAGATTTTGCCGCACCCTCGTCAAGATTTGGTTGAGCTTTTCGATACCTACTATCAAGAGGCGATACAAGCGGGCTATAGTATTGAAAACTATCGCACTACGCCGTTTGGCGAGTTTCCGAAAAAAAAGCATAAACGCTATAAGGGCAATGTCATTACTCGTACACCAAAGGTCTCAAGTTGGTTACAATCAATTTTTCAAAAATCTTAATTCTTTGATTAGGTAAATAAGAGCGATATGACAATTTTAAGTTTAGCAGATGTAGAGCTTCACTCTTTTCATTGGGATAACTTTAACCCAGACATTCTCGCCAGTCACAAAAAGCTCATGGCATTTTATGGATTAAATGTACAGTACACTCAAGAAAATATTCCCCATGGTGAATGGTTTACCCGAGTGGTTAGTCAATCGACGAAAAAAGTTATCGGTATTATTGAGCCTGATGTGATACCCTTAACGCCTGATATAGTGTTACAAACTGCACAATATGTCTATGAGTATGATACCTTCGTGGGTTGTGCGCAAGTGTCGAACCACAAGCACCCAGCCAGCCACATATTT
>ENA-OOIZ01000078-OOIZ01000078.1-human-skin-metagenome-genome-assembly--contig:-NODE-78-length-14166-cov-3.763872_pt1 | contig 14166 bp, 11 predicted proteins | sample MGYA00248862_ERZ500975 | MGnify/ENA primary metagenome ERZ500975 (study PRJEB25958, sample SAMN03398552) | human skin metagenome | study: EMG produced TPA metagenomics assembly of the Human Skin...
GGTAAAAAGCGCGATATCACTTTAAGTGGTCTGCCAAGTACGTTGTATGAATATGAAGCAGGCACCAATGGTCTGTACTATTATCAAGTGATTATGCCCCTAGAGGGTCATGAAGCGCTCATCAATCACCCAGATTTACCAACGTATCTGAGCTTGATCAGCGAAGTGGGCACGCGCAAACACGATGCTTTGGCATTTCAAGCGCGGCAAGCACGCCATTCAAGCGGTGTGACTGTCAGAATCAGCCAGCGCACGTCACCTGATAATCCCGAAAAAATGGATAGCTTCTTGGTGGTCGCTACCCGCTCATTGTCACGTAAATTTGAAGCGATTGAGCTGGTTAAAGAAGTACTCAACGACACTATTTTTACTGAATATGCGCGGATGGAAGAGCTACTGACCCAAAAACAAATGGGCTGGCAATCGCGCCTTGCCAATGCAGGTCATGCGTATGCCATGCAAACAGCGAGCCGTAACACCAGTAAAATCGCCCGTCTTGAATATGTACGCGGTGGTTTGCCTGCATTAAATAGCTTAACTGAATTTTTGCAGCAAGCGGAGCAAGATAGCAGTGCGTGGCAAAAGCTGGGAGAGCGCTTAGCCAATTTACATAGCTACATCAAAGCCCTGCCAAAACAAGCGCTCATCATCGCCGAAGCAGAGATATTACCGACGCTGCAGCAAGCGATTAGCGAGAGCTGGCAAGCGCCTGTTGACAAGCCTGCCGCTACCTTAATCGAATCGCCCATTACCACTGACGGTAGCGATATCGCGTGGCTTGCGCAAACCAATGTGTTTCATCATGCGCTTGTCTTTGATGCCGTGCCGACCAACCATCCCGATGCCCCTGCCTTGATGGTACTCTCAAGCGTGCTACGCAACAACTATCTGCATCGTACCATTCGTGAGCAAGGCGGGGCGTATGGCGGCGGCGCGAGCTATGATAGCAATGCTTGCTCTTTCAAGTTTTATAGCTACCGTGACCCGCGTGACCAAGCCACGTTTGATGACTTCTTGGGTAGTATTGATTGGTTACTCGCGCAAACTACAGGCGAAAAAACCGATGCTTGGATTGAAGAAGCGATTTTAGGATTGATGGCAGGCATGGATAAGCCCGCAAGTCCTGCGGGTGAAGCGGTCAAGGCGCTGTTTGCTGAGTTACATGGTCGCGGCAAAGACTGGCAACAAGCGATGCGTGCCAAAATCTTGGCGGTCAGCCTTGATGACTTACAGCGGGTGACAAGAACTTATCTTAAAGACAAGCCATTTACTCGTGCCAGCCTTGCGCCGTTTGATAAAGCTGAACTCATGCAAAAAATGGGGTTTAAAGTGGAAAAGGTGATTTAATAATTTAAGTAGTGATACCATGTTAAATGATAATATCATTGTAGGTCGGGTTAGTCAGTGTTTTATGGCGTAACCCGACAACTTCAAGGCTGACAGTCGTGTTATGCTGTCGATAACACGACCTACAACTATATATTGAATTTTGTTTTATTACTTAATTATGGACAATTAGGCTAGATAATTCTCGCCTAGTTTGTTTTTATATACACTCGATTAAATTCATCAATCAAAACAGGCAATGCTTGTTGGTAATAATGTAACCAAGCCTGTTTAGCAGTGCTACCCCCATAATTGTTAATAAAACCATCACATAGCGATTTTTCAATTAACGGTTCATTGATAAAATTCTCATCAAGGCGATTAACTGCGGTAATGACTTCAAATGTAGCCAATGCCTTTTTATCCAATTTTTCAAAATTATCTTGCCATTGATGCGTTTGAGCCAAATCGCTTTGTATCGTTGGAAAAATTGTTAATAAATTATCTGTTACAAATTGAATTTTATCAGCATAATCAGATGAAATTTTAGAGCAGCGGTGATAAAAATAGCCTGTGGCAGATACCGCAAAATTGGATAAAATAATTTGTTGGTCTAAAGAAGCAACTTGTGATTTATCAATCGGTTTTTCAAAATATGAATTGACAAGAATTTTTTCAATGTCAGAATTTTTTGTCTCTGCATCACATGTCAAACCCATAAACAACATAAGTGCTAATATTAATTTTTTCATGATTAACATCACTTAATTCTAAACCACTACCAATTCAATTTTACCCAGTCCGTCAATTTGCGCCAGTATGGTATCGCCTTTGACCACCGCACCGACGCCCGCTGGCGTGCCTGTAAAAATCAAATCCCCTGCTTTGAGCTCAAAAAACTCAGATAAATTGGCAATGGTCTCTGCCACATTCCAGATTAACTGATTGATATTGCCTTGTTGTCTAGGCTTCCCATTCACCGCCAGTGAAATATTTGCTTGTTGTATCTCAGCAACGCTAGCAACGGGATAAATTTCGCCAATGGGTGCCGAATAGTCAAACGCCTTGCCAATCTCCCACGGACGACCGTTTTGCTTCATGGCGTTTTGCAAGTCGCGGCGCGTCATGTCGAGCCCCACGGCATAGCCAAAAATCAGCTCATGTGCCTGTGCTACACTCACATTGGCACCCGCTTTGCCAATCGCAACCACCAATTCTACTTCATAATGTAGCGCTTGCGTTTTAGTCGGATAAGGCAATTGGGCAACGCTATCGGGTCGAACCGCAATAATCGACTCGCTGTCACCGGCTTTACAAAAGAAAAATGGCGGCTCACGGTCTGGGTCACTGCCCATTTCTCGGGCGTGGTCGGCATAGTTGCGCCCCACGCAATACACGCGGCGGACAGGAAAGGTTTGCTCAGATTGATGGATGGGCAGTGCCACCACTTGGCTGGGTGGAAAAATCGTATTCATGGTGATTCTACTTGGTTGGTTGGGGTATCAGATGGCGGCTGGGTGATGGCAATATCAGTGACATGAGTGACATGCTGGTCAGCTGCTAAATTGCTAGCAGGTTGCCACGCTTGCAAAAACTTATCATGGCGCAGGCTATTGTCTTGATTGGTGAACGATTGCAGATAGTCTCGGGTGGTAGATTCCCATTGCTCGCTTTGCTCAGCTGAAAATTGTCCCGTGAGTCGTTGGTAGCGCAAAAAAATCAGCCAAGTATTGAGCACATCGCTCTCGCAATAAGTGGTGAGCTTATCCCACTCGTCAGCCTGCGCCATCGGTACCACATCATAGCCGTCAATGTCTTGTTTACCGGCAAAACCGCACATCGAAGCCACCACATCGAGTTTTTGCGACGTGCTATTCATGGCAAGTTTCACCATCAAATCGGTATGACGGTCATGATAGCGGTTGATATAGTTGTTGTATCTCATCTCACCGGTTTGGCTAAACAGCTTGGGCGCAGTCAAGCCATGCTGCAACGCCCGATACACCATGACGGGTATATCAAAGCCCTTGCCATTCCAGCTCACCAACAACGGATTTTTTTCGATGGCATTAAAAAAGGTTTGAATCATTTGCGCTTCGCTATGGTCAGCCAGCGACAGCGATTTGAGGGTCATTTTGCCGCCCGCCACCCACAACACCGAAAGACAAGCGATTTGGTGCAAAGGCAGGGGCATAAAAGGATGCCCAACATCTTGCTCACGCAGTGCCATAAGCTTGGTCATGGCATCGTTATCCGATAACCCAGCCAACTCAGGGTATAGCCGCTTGCCTGTGGCAACATCGGGTATGGTTTCGATATCAAATACTAAAATCGGCGCTGGCGTAGCCATAATACTTCCTTGTTAGTTTCTGCTTTAGGTTATTGGGTATTAAGCGTCATCTTTAACACCAAACAACCCTGTTGATAGATAACGATCGCCACGGTCACAGACGATAAATGCAATCACCGCATTTGGGTGTTCTTTAGCGATTTGGTACGCTGCCCACGCCGCACCACCGGATGATACCCCCGCAAAAATCCCTTCTTCGCGGGCAAGCTTACGCATAAACACTTCCGCATCGTGCTGCTCGATGTCCATCACCCTATCCACCAAACTTGGCTCAAAAATCTTTGGCAAATAGGCGGCTGGCCATCGGCGAATCCCTGCGATATTAGCGCCTTCAGCGGGCTGTAAACCGATAATTTGCACGTTTGGGTTTTGTTCTTTTAGGTATTTGGACACGCCCATGATGGTGCCTGTGGTACCCATTGAGCTAATAAAGTGGGTAATCGTGCCATTCGTTTGCTGCCAAATCTCAGGACCTGTGGTCAGATAATGCGCTTGTTTGTTGTCAGGGTTGTTAAACTGGTCGAGTACGATGCCTTTGCCTTCTGCCTGCATTTGCTGGGCAAGGTCGCGTGCCGACTCCATGTTATCGACTTCAATCAATGTCGCCCCATACGCTGCCATCGCGTCTTTACGCTCTTGGGTAGAGTTGCTAGGCATAATCAGCGTCATCGCATAGCCGCGCATTGCTGCGACCATGGCAAGGGCGATGCCTGTATTGCCACTGGTGGCCTCAATGATGGTGTCGCCTGGCTTGATAGTGCCACGCCTTTCCGCTTGATAAAACATGTTATAGGCAGGGCGGTCTTTCACTGAGCCCGCTGGATTGTTGCCTTCAAGTTTGGCAAGCAGGGTGGCTGTGCCTTGGTCGGTTTGCGGTGCAAATCGCGCCAGCTTGACCAGTGGCGTATGTCCAATGCAGTCATTGAGCGTGCTGGTTTCAGTGATGAAATTATTATGGGTCATAAGACAACCTTAGTTTTTGGCCATGAAGTTTTGATGATACGAGTTTTGAGCAGACGCATTTAGTCTAGCTTATAGATTAGTTAGCGTTGATTAGTTTTTTTAACAGTAAATTTTTTGGATTGCGCGCGTAGTTTAGCAAAATTCGTATCACCCGTCAGTTGCGAATCATGATTATTGTGCCAGTCATTTTTCAACCGCTATCCCATCTGATTTTATCTCGATTTTTTGCTAGGGTATAGACTTGTCAAAAATTTACTTGCGACAAAAACCCTAGCTACACAAGCAAAATTGGCTAAAATCCTATAAAATGAAACGCTATACCCCAAAACCCTGATAAAAAATCTGATGCCTAAATTAGGCTGATGCAAGGCTAGCAATGTGAGCAAACGATTTCACTTGGATTTTTCCACCGCTTATGGACAGTTGATACTGTTGGTGTTTTTGCCGATTAGCGCACTCGCGTTGACGGGTGGTTTTTTGGTGTTATCGGATACCAGCCGTGCTGCGCGTACCATTCAGCAATCAACCGCGGATAATTTGCTGGTGACTCTGCAGCCAGTCGCCGCTTCTATGCAGACGAATCTGATTAAAATCAACCAAGCGCTATCTACAACTAGCACTCAGCCTAATAGCAATAATGGCTCAAGTAAAGATAGCGCAAATAAAGCCGAGCTGTCGCCCAAAGAACTGTCGACACTGCAAGCCAATGTGAAATTTGCCCTACAAAATGCCATCAACGACAAACACTTGCAAGGCGTGGCGATTGTCAACGAACAAAGCAACGTGTTGGTCAGTTTTGGTGATTTGTCACAACAGCCCAATCCGCGCTTGTTGCCTTTTTTGGGACGCCACCTTGAGGCGCAAAGCAATACGCAGCAAACTTATTTGCTGACGCAGCTCAACACCCAATCCAACAGCCTGTTTAATAGCAAGGGTAGTAGTTTATTTGGTCGAAAATTGGTACTAAGCGCGCCCGCCAATGCGACTGCCCCACTACCGACCTTATGGCTTATTGTCAATATTGATAATGAGCCGCTACAAGTGGCTCGATATCAAGTGATGTTGGCGTTAGCGATTACCGGACTCTTTACCATTTTGCTGCTGCTATTGACCACCCACATATATGCCAGACGCTGGATTGCGCCGATTTATGAGATGCGGTTACATTTGCAGCGCACCAACGCCAACAACCTGTATAAACCGATGACCATCAACGCCAGCGGTGAAATTAATCAACTGCAACAGGATTTGGTCAAGACCTTAAGACGTCTGCATAAAAGTTTCCAAGAACTCAAAAATCACGCCGAACAGACCGAAGATGATTTGCGATTGGCTTTTGACGAGATGGAAATGCAAAACATCTCCATTCGCAATGCGCGTGATGCCGCGGTTTCAGCCAGTCAAACCAAATCGGCATTTTTAGCCAATATCAGTCACGAATTACGCACCCCACTTAACAGTATTGATGGCTTTATCAACCTATTATCCCGTCATGGCGGCTTAAATGCCGAGCAAGACTTGTACGTGCAAACGATTCGTAAGTCTTCAGCGCACCTATTAGCACTGGTCAATGACGTGCTTGATTTTTCTAAGATTGAAGCCGGTAAACTGGTACTAGATAGTCATGAATTTGACCTGTATGCCAGTATCTACGATGTGGTGGATATGCTATCGCCACTGGCGGCAGAGAAAGATTTACGCCTGGCGGTGTTCTTCTATGACGATGTGCCGCATTATCTGGTGGGGGATGCGTTACGCACCAAGCAAGTGTTGACCAATCTTGTTAACAACGCCATCAAATTTACCGATGATGGCGAGGTCATTGTGCGGGTCAGTCTGGATGATGACATCGATGATTTAATTCATATCAGTGTGCAAGACACAGGGCGCGGGATTTCGCCTGAGCATCAAAAAGTGCTGTTCCAAAGTTTTTCCCAAGGCGATCCGTCGATTACTCGCCAGTACGGCGGTACGGGGTTGGGGTTGGTGATTTCAAAACAGCTTACCTATCTGATGGGCGGCAATATTGGTTTTTATGACAACGCCACTGAGCAAGCGGGTGATGCGAGCCAATCGCACAAAATCAAAGGCACGACGTTTTGGTTTACCTTGCCGATGAGCATCAGTAACCAAGAGCAGCAGCGGCTGCTTATCCATGACCCCATTTGGCAGTTACCCGCCATCGTCCCGCCAAAAACCGATGCCGGTTATATGGCGGCTGATGCTATCGCTGCGCTAAATATTTTGGTTTGGATTGACCATCCTGCAAGCTTACAAGTGTTAAAAGGCTCGCTGCGTGAATTGCCGATTGCCATTACTACCGCAAGTACGCTAGCCAGCCTACTTGAATCGCTCAAAGAAACAGGCAATCATTGGGATTGGGTCATCGTGGACAATGGCACCACTGAGGATACCACGTCGCTGCTCAAACAAGTACGCTTACATTATGCCGGTAAATTGCTACTATTTGGCTATCAAGTCAATCTTGAGCCAGAATTGTTGTCGCGTTACCAAGCACAAGCCTTGTATCAGCCGCTCGATCGCCGCCAACTTTATCAGCTGCTCGATAGCAATTCTGCCAGCAGCCAAGAGCCCACACTGCCGCAGTGGCATGGCTTTACTGTGCTTGCCGTAGATGACCATCTGCCCAATTTGTTGGTACTAGAAGCGTTATTGGCTGAGCTGAGCATTAATGTGGTGACGGTTAATAGTGGGTTTGACGCCATTGAATACATCACCACCCACCAGTCACAAAGCGATACCGCCGTGGATTTGATTTTTATGGACATTCAAATGCCAAGAATGTCAGGCAGTGAAGCCGCCATCCAAATCCGTAAGGTTGAAACGCAAGCAGGACATCAACATATTCCGATTATTGCCCTGACCGCGCATAGTCTATCGGATGAACGCGATACATTATTGGCATCTGGGATTGATGACTATGTGGGTAAGCCAATCAGTCAAGCCCAGTTATTGCAAATCCTGCAACGCTGGTTGGGTAAACACAGCACGTCCGTGTCCACTAATTTGACGTCTGATTTAGCAGCTGATGTGGCTTCTGACAAATCGGCTATCAACTCACCCATCTCGGCGCGGTCGATAGCGTCTATAGCATCTGGGGCAAATAACCTGCGTACTGCACCTGCAACCCCCAAAGAGAGTGCCGTATTTGCTCATACACCATTAGCTGCCTCAGCGACTACCACCGATGACAACGCTAATCTACCAAGCATACCATCAGCAAGCCTACCATCGGTCAGCAGTCAGCATAGCGCTGAGTCACTAGCAAGTCTTGCTGTCATTGATTGGGATGATGCGGTGATGCGGGTAGCAGGTAAGCCTGATTTGGCAGCCAATTTAATTACCCTGCTGATTGAATCGATTGAGCAGGAAAAAAGTGACTTGCAGCAGGCTTGGCAGCGCCACGACAGGCAAGCCTTATCCCACGCGGCGCATCGCATTTTAGGGGCGAGTCGTTATACGGGCGTACCACAGCTACGCCAAGCCAGTCAAAATCTTGAAGACAAGTGCTTGCTAAATATCAACAATAGCTCGCCTGCGCAATTTGCCATTTTGGCGCCTTATTATGAGCAAATGCTACAAGCGCTCGATAACTTGGCACAGGCTGATTTGAGCCAATTCCCTGCACTCAAATATGCCCAGCTCAAAGAAAACGACATGACTTGGAAGATGATTTGACACCCATCACCACAATGCCGCCTAGGTTTGGCATACTTGCTATTCCACGTTACCTTTCTTAAACGTATCGTCCGATATCGCCTCTTGTGCCCAACCAACAAAATCAGTAAAGTGAGATTAATGATTGCAAATCTTCGCGTTCTTGCAACATTTTTTTAAGTTTATTGGGACAGTTAAATTTTAAGGATGCGTATGTCGGTTTTGTCGGTATCAAAAATATTGCCGGGTGTAGGGTTTTTGCCATTTTCTCAGCGTGCTACTGCTTCATCTTTAGCGCAGCGTATCAAAGCTGCAAATGATAACCTTGCACCCGATGTGCGGTTGGAACTTAGCGGTGATGATAGCGTCATTGTTTGGCTGACACGGATTGACAAGCGCAATGCGTTAAGTTTTGCGTTGATGGATAAACTCATTGATTTAGCCCACCTGCTCACTACTTGGACGGACGTGCGGGCGGTGATTTTGGCAGGTGAAGGTAAAAGCTTTTCTACCGGCATTGATTTGGCGGATTTAAACAACCCAAAAAATCTAAAACAGGTCGCTTGGGAGCTTATCAAACCGTTTCAAAGTAAATTTCAAAAAGTGTGCCTTGTGTGGCGAGAACTGCCGATGCCTGTCATCAGTGTATTGCATGGACATTGCCTTGGCGCAGGACTACAGTTGGCACTGGCGACCGATATCCGTATCGCCACAGCGGATTGCCAATTTGCCATTATGGAAGCCAAATGGGGACTGGTACCGGATATGGGACTGACCCAGTCTGCGATGGGGGTGCTACGCGCCGATATCGTCAAGGAGTTAGCGATGACGGCACGGATTTTTGACGGTCAGCAAGCCTTTGACTACGGTGTGGTCAGCCATCTAAGCGATACACCGATGGAAGTTGCGAAGAATTTGGTCACAGAATTAAGTAATCGCTCCCCCGATGCCGTCTTGGCGAGCAAACGCATCATCAATGCCATGTATCACACGCCTGCAACAACCTTGTATCAAGAAAAACTGTGGCAAATCAAATTACTGCTGGGACAAAACCGCAAGCTTGCCGTCAAAAAAGCCAAGGATGAAACCGTCAAATTTATTGGGCGTCAATTTAACTAATTTAACCCATGGCTTAATTGACCTTGGTGAGTGCCATCATGCTAAGACCCCTGTTCAAACGTCGTCTTATTTTTTTAGCCAGCCTGTTTTTGCTAGGTATGGCGATTTTGTTTTTTATCGCCTGGTGGGGTCGTCTGCCTGCCAACACGGGCAAATCCAGCACCTATCAAACCGCTGTCATTACCAAAGACCATCAAAAAACGGTGGCAACCGATATGCCACCTGATGAGCCCTCCAGCCGTTTTCGCCAATTTGGCTCGCAAAGCATGGCCGATGGCATCGCAGAATTGGTTAAAAGCCATCCACAAAAAACGGGCGTTTATCCCTTACCAGATGGTATGGATGCGTTTGCCGCACGTATGCTGCTCATTAGCACCGCAGAAAAAACGCTAGATGTGCAGTATTATATTTGGAATAACGACATCACTGGCAATCTGATGTTCCAAGCCATCAAAGAAGCGGCAGAGCGCGGTGTGCGCGTGCGATTATTGATAGATGACAACAATACCCGTGGTCTCGACCCAACACTGTGGGTACTCAATGAACACCCCAATATTGAAGTGAGATTGATGAACCCCAATCGTTTTCGCTCGTGGCGCTGGCTAGGGTTTGTGGGCGATTTTGAGCGGCTCAATCATCGTATGCACAACAAATCCATCACCGCCGATAGCCAAATCACCATCACAGGCGGGCGCAATATCGGGGATGAGTATTTTTCTTTAAACCAAGAGATGGTATTTTCTGACCTAGATGTGCTGATGGTTGGGCATATTGTGCCGCAGATGTCACAAGCGTTTGACCAATATTGGAACCATAAACTGGCTTTTCCTATCACCGATTTGGTCAAAAAACCTGAGCCATCCGCCCTAAACCAAGTGTTTACCCCAAAAACCCAAAAAGCTGATAAACCCGCATCACAACAACTCGACCCTGTGCTAAAGCTGAAAAACGACTATCTAAAGCGCTTGGTGGCAATCGACTTTGTCAACCAAATCAAACAACAAAAATTGCCGCTCTACTGGGCAAGCGTCCAGCTATTGACGGACAATCCTGACAAACTGGGCAGCAAAGCCAATACCCAAGGGTTAGACATCAACCAAAGCTTAGGTAAAATCAGCCGCGAACTCAATTTAATCTCTGCGTATTTTGTCCCCACGGAACGAGGCAAAGACTATTTTATCAACCTTGCAAAAAAAGGCGTAGCGGTGAATATTTTGACCAATGCCATGAGCGCCACCGATGTCAAGCTCGTGCATTCTGGCTATGCCAAACACCGCAAAGAACTACTCAAAGCTGGGGTCAAGCTATATGAATTAAAGCCCAATGCCATCAAAGACAATCTGCGTGATTCATACTTGACGGGAAGCTCTGCAACCAGCTTGCATGCCAAAACGTTTGAAAGCGATGGTGAAAAGGTGTATATCGGCTCGTTCAACTTTGATCCGCGTTCAGCCTTGACCAATACCGAACTTGGCGTTGCCATCGCCCACCCTGTACTTGCCAACAAAATCCGCAATGAATTTTTGCAAGCCTTGCCAACAACCAGCTACACCTTGTCGCTCAAAGATGACAATATTCAGTGGTCAACGCTCGAGAACGGTCAAATCGTCACGTATGATGAAGAGCCACAAACCAAGGCTTGGCAGCGTACGCTAGTATGGATGCTATCGCACCTGCCGCTTGAAAAATTTTTATAAGCTGTCATTGTTATGAACTGTAGCATTAGCCAATACGCTTAGCGCAATTGGCTATCTTTACTACCACGGCGATTAAATAGCTCAACTTTTTGCTGATGCTGTTCTAGCGATTGTTGACAACGCACGCACAAGCGCACCCCAGGCATCGCAAGACGCCGTGCTTCGGGAATCGGGGCATCGCACTCCTCACAATGAGTTAGGCTCTCGCCCTGTGGCAATGCCCGTTTTGCCCGTTCAATCGCATCATTAATAGTCGCTTCAATTTGCTCGTTTTCTGCGCCATCCGCAGCCCAACCACTTGCCATATTTTTCCTTAGATTTTAATAGGTTAACCATAATAATATGGTAGTGGTTTTGTCAAATTTCAATAGCGTATTAAAGCCGTCATCGCGCCATTTTATTGTGGCTGTAAATCAATTACCTGACCTTTGATACCTGCCGCCTCATCACTCATCAAGGCAACATACGCACTCATCAAGTCTTCGGGCGCAAGCAAGGTGTTGGGGTTTTCGCTCGGATAGGCAGCAGCCCGCATTTGGGTACGCGTGGCACCGGGATTGATGCAGTTAAAGCGCAGGGTGGTGGTTTTTTGGGTTTCTTGGGTGAAAATATCGCTCATCCCTTCTACCGCCAATTTTGACAGCGCATACGCCCCCCAAAACGCGCGTGGACGGCTGCCGACACTACTAGAGGTAAACACCACTGAGCCACTTTGCGCAGATTTGAGTAGCGGTAGCAAAGCTTGGGTAAGGGTAAAGGTGGCATTAAAATTGACTTTCATCACTTGCTCAAAAATAATCGGGTCATACATCTCAAGCGGGGTCAATACACCGAGCAACCCTGCATTGTGTAAAACACCGTCCAAATGCCCGACTTCACGCTCAATCAAAATCGCCAATTGCTGCATTTCTGTGTAGCTTGCGCTCTCTAAATTCATCAGTAACATGGCAGGCTGTGCACCGCCTTCTGCTTCAATTAGGTCATACACGGCTTCAAGCTTGCTCGCGGTTTTGCCAAGTAGTAGCACGGTCGCGCCATATTTTGCATAGCTTAGCGCGGCTGCTTTGCCGATGCCATCACCTGCCCCTGTGACCAAAATATTTTTACCTTTTAGACAATCGGTAGGTGGGATAAAGTTACGGATATCATCATGCGTTGCTAAAGTCATAGTTTCCTCAAAATTTTTCTCAAAAGCTTGCTAAAAAATTTCCTAAAAATCGGGCAAATTGTTAACACTTTGTCTATGCATCAACCGCCTAGTTGCTTGTTTAGGTGTCCACTCAAGCATCCGTCCAATCGCCAAGCAAAGCGGTCAATTCAGCGACGCTATGGATGATGTTATCTGCGCCCCAACTGCCCAAATCCGCTTGGTCTTCAGGGGGAATGTAGCCATAAGCTGCCAAAATCGTGCGCATGTTCGCCGCATTGCCCGCTTGAATGTCACGGATATGGTCACCGACATACACACAATTTTCAGGCTGTAGCTGACGCCCAAGTTGTTCATTCAACCGCGCTACTGCCAAATACATGGGCTCTGGGTCAGGTTTGGTGTGTTTGACATCATCAGGGCATACCAGAACCGCACAGCGCTCAGTTAGCTGAAGTCTCTCTAATAAATTTTCCGCCAAATAACGCGGCTTATTGGTGACAATGCCCCATACAATACCACGTGATTCCAAGTTTTTTAACAGCGAATCAAGCCCATCAAACAAGCGACTATCGACACAGATATCAGCCTCATAGGTGTCCAAAAACTCTTGCCGATAAGCCAGCAAGGTTGGGTCATCCTCAGTCACATTGGCAAGCTCGCCAAACATCAGCTTGACCATCGCTCTGGCGCCTGCAGAAACTTGCTCGCGAATGGCGGTATCACTGGGCGCTGGGTGCTGGTGTTTGGCGCACATCACCTTAATAATCCGAATAAAATCAGGTGCCGTATCAATCAAGGTACCATCAAGGTCAAACAATACAGCTTGGCATTTTTCAGTCATTTTTTGCTCAAATCAACGATTAATATTTAAGTAAAGCCAACTACTGAGGCTTATATACCGCCATCATGTAGTTAACGTCAACATTTTGTGCCAGCCAATAGTGCTTGATAAGGGGATTGTAATGTAAGCCAATTAAATCTTGACGTTTGCAGCCTGCACGCTGGGCAAAACGATCTAGCTCGGCTGGGGTGATGAATTTTTCATAATCATGTGTGCCGCGTGGCAACAAGCGTAATAAGTATTCAGCGCCAATCACCGCAAACAGGTAGGATTTTGGGTTGCGATTGATGGTCGATAGTACCAATACGCCATTGGGTTTGAGCAGGGTAAAACAAGCATTGATAATGGACTGCGGGTCTGGCACGTGCTCGAGCATTTCCATACAAGTCACCACATCAAACTCACCAGCGTGCGCTTTGGCAAAATCTTCTACCGCAACACAAGCAAAATCAATCGCTTGGCTAGTTTGCTCGGCATGGATTTGTGCTGCCTTGATATTGGCTTCTCCCAAATCAATACCCGTCACCATGGCGCCGCGCACTGCCATACTATGTGACAAAATACCACCACCACAGCCGACATCTAACACTTTTTTGCCTGTTAAACCTGATTGCTGGCGAGCGATGGTTTGCTGTTCAATCCAGTTTAAGCGTAGCGGATTGATTTGGTGCAAGGTGGCAAACGCGCCTGATTTGTCCCACCATTCATTGGCAAGGTCGGTGAATTTTTGTACTTCTTGTAAGTCGACGTTTTGCTGTAGGTTCGGTTGTGTCATGATGATAGTTCCGTTTGATTTTTACTTCGCTATTTTTTTAATTCGATACTTTTTACTTTAATAGCATGTTATCGCGTTTTTTGAAATGCGGTTGCTCGCTCGCTAACCACAATTGCTATCAAAAATAGCCTTATTCTAACAGTTTTTAGCCCATGCGCTGTAGAATTTATGTGGCAGGCTGATAGCGTAAAATTGTAGCGTAAAATAGCTGATTACTACCCAGCCGCATAACCGCCCAACTTTAAGTACGACTGATAAATTAAACTA
>ENA-OOIZ01000083-OOIZ01000083.1-human-skin-metagenome-genome-assembly--contig:-NODE-83-length-13204-cov-3.729181_pt1 | contig 13204 bp, 11 predicted proteins | sample MGYA00248862_ERZ500975 | MGnify/ENA primary metagenome ERZ500975 (study PRJEB25958, sample SAMN03398552) | human skin metagenome | study: EMG produced TPA metagenomics assembly of the Human Skin...
CAAATTGGCATGAAAGCCTTTTAATAAAGGCTTCCACTTTGAAGATTCATACTAAAATCAGTCGATTTTTTCTACGTTAACTTTCATATCTTTTAATTCAAATGGCGCAAAAAAAGTCGCAAAAGCAACATCCGCAGCATCCCTTCCATAACCTAAGATCACACGACCGCCTTTTGGTGCAGATTGCGTGGCGTCAAATGTGTACCACCGGTCGCCAATAAAAACCTCATACCATGCATGTAAGTCCATTGGGTCAAGTTGATATAAGTAGCCAACTACCATGCGAGCCGGCATATCTAATGCCCGTGACAGGCTAATACCCAAATGGGCAAAATCACGACAGACGCCTTTTTTATGTTGCCAAGTGTCTAGTGCTGTGGTCTCTGCTGTACTACTCCCATATTGGTAAGTAAAGTTTTGGTGAATATAGGCGCAAATTGCCGCCGCTTTGTCATAACCTTCGGCAAAGTTTTGGGTTATCATTTGGGCTTCTTGAAGTAGAAATTCTGGCAGACAATAGCGACTGGGTAACAAATATACCATCGTATCTGAAGGCAGCTGCTCAATCGGTGTTTTTGGCATACCGGGTGCGACGTCTATCCATTCGCTAGTATATAGCTCAACTGTTAGGCTAACTTGGTAATCCCCCATCGGAAATAAAACCCTGTCACATAAGTTACCAAAATTGTCGTTATAGCTTGTAACTGCTAGGGGTGGCGTGACTTGCCATTCTTCTTGAATGATCTGCTGTGCTAACCCTGATTGCGGTCGCAATAGGAACACTGCAGGGGTTGGCTGGGAAAAGTGATAATCGAGTTGGCAAGTGGCGCGTAATTTCATCATAGATTTTTCATCAAATAAGGTGACAACACTAACTAAAAATTGCAAGGTGGCGTGGTTGCTACAAAAAATAGTAGAAGGCTTAGAATTTATGCCATTATCATTAAAATGGCAATCAATATTTATAGATTTTATTTGCACTTAAATTCGCATGATTCAAAGCTTATTTATCAACGGCTATCAATGCTCGCGGCAGTATATATTGTGAAAATTCTAGGATTAATCTATGGTAGAATGAGGAAATTTTTTAAAACCCATTACCACCATGACATCACCTAGTTCAAATCAGCGCTCTGATAAATTTGCTAGCCATTTAGATGGGTATGCCGCGCAGACCAAGGGAAAAAAGGGTCTCAAACGTATCATCAATGCCGCAGGTTACTCAAAAGATGGTTTGGTTGCGGCGTATCAAAATGAAGCGGCTTTTCGACAGGTTGCATGGCTCAATAGCATTTTATTAGTTGCGCTGATTTTTTTACCTTTTATGATGCCGATTAAAATGATACTGGTGTTTTCATCGTTTTTTTCTCTTATCGTTGAGTTGTTTAATACCGGTATTGAAGCGTCGATTGACCATACATCGACAGAACGTCATCCGTTGGCAAAGATTGGTAAAGATGTAGGTTCTGCCGCGCAGCTATTAGCCTTGACGATGCTGTTTTTGTTATGGATGATGGCGCTATATACGACTTTTATTAATTTCTATTAATCAATGATGGGCTAATTTTGCAATTGAGTAGAACCAATTTTCTATGAGCATCTATATCGGAACAGGGGGATACAGTGATACGGATTTTTTGGGAATCCTATATCCTGCTGACACCAAAAAAACCGAATTTTTAACCGAGTATAGTCGTCATTATGCCACTGTTGAAATCAATAGTAGCTTTTATGCGCCTTTAGGTCGAAAAGCGTATGAAGGTATGCTCAAAAAATCCAACGGGCAGCTAAAATTTTCGATTAAGATTCACCAAGATTTTACCCACCGATTAACCGCCACTGCAGAGACCGCGCAAGCTTTTTTGCAGGCGATTGAACCTATCTTGACGGCAGATTGCTTGGCTGCGTTATTGATTCAATTTCCGCATGGTTTTGATAGAACGGTGGCACATCGTCAGTATTTGGCAACCTTAACCAGTTGGTTTGATGGGTTACCATTGGCGATAGAGTTTCGCCACCAAAGCTGGCATATCCCGCAAGTTTACGCCAGTTTTCAGCAGCAAAATTTGATTTGGTGTAGTGTGGACTATCCAAATATCCATGGTTTACCGCCCAGTCGGCTGTTGTTTACTAGCCGCATCGGTTATTTACGCATGCATGGGCAAAACTTAGACTGGTGGGATGCCCATTCGGCGGCCGAGCGGCATGATTATCGCTACAGTAATGTAGAAATGCAAGCTTGGGCAAAGACCATTGCCAATCAACAAGCCAATTTTGATACCTTGTATATTTACTTTGAAAATACGGTAAAAGGTCACGCGGTGTATAATATTGAGATGCTCACACAAGCGCTCATGAACGAAGGTATGCCAGTCGTCCGTCCGTTGATAGCGAATGATGAATAAGTAAACAGCAGCTATCAACAAAATCATTCACTTGAAAATGTAATTTTTGCTATCATAAACAGTTTTACTTTTCATCATTTAAATTTCTAATTTGGAAGCATGGTTAAGCGGTATGACTGATTTTGCGATTGGACAACGTTATCTGTCGGATACAGAGAATGAATTGGGGCTGGGCGTCGTCGTGCTCGTTGATGAACGCTGCGTGCATATTTTGTTCCCGCAAAGTGAAGAAACGCGTGTGTATGCCAAGACATCGGCGCCTTTGTCGCGTGTGACTTTCAAAGCAGGGGATACCATACACGACCAAGATGGCGCATCGTATGTGGTCAGCGATTTTGAAGAAACCAATGGCGTCTATAAATACTCGGTTGAAGGTCATGACCGTGCGATTATGGAAACGCGCCTTGCGGCTAATATTAATTTGGCAAAACCACTTGAGCGCTTGCTTGCCAGTCGTATCCACCAAAATGATTGGTACGAACTGCGCCAAGAGCTACTGCGTACCCAAGCCTATTTGGCGTCTCATCCACTAAGAGGCTTGATGGGTGCACGTGTCGATATTATTGAGCATCAGCTGTATATCGCCCATGAAGTAGGTAAACGTATCGCGCCGCGCGTCCTGCTTGCCGATGAGGTAGGGCTTGGCAAGACGATTGAAGCGGGTCTCATTATTCACCAGCAACTCATCACCGGCAAATCTGAGCGTATTTTGATTTTGGTACCTGATAGTTTGCAGTACCAATGGATGATTGAAATGCGTCGCCGTTTCAATCTTGAGTTTGCGATTTTTGATTTGGTCAGAACCGCAGCGATTGCAGAGCATGACCCTGAGCAAAATCCTTTTACGACTGAGCAGTTGATTATTGCCAGTATCGATTTGCTACTTGACCATGAAGATTTGCATGAAAAAGCCTTGGAAGCGGGGTTTGATTTGCTGGTTGTGGATGAAGCGCACCATCTGCATTGGGACAGTGAGCAAGGGGGCAATGACAAATACGATTTGGTTGAAGATTTGGCTGAACAAACCGCAGGTGTTTTGTTACTCACAGCAACCCCTGAGCAGTTAGGTTTAGAAAGCCATTTTGCGCGGTTACGATTGTTAGATCCCAATCGTTTTAATGATTTAGACGACTTTATCGATGCAGAAGAAAATTTTGCGCAAACCGCAGCAATTGCTGAGGTGTTATTGAGTGACCAATCGCTATCAGATAACCAAAAATCAGCGTTAGCTCAGTTGTTAGGTCACGACATCAGTGATGACGAGCAAGGTCGTGCGCGCGCCATCAATGAATTGTTAGATCGTCATGGTACTGGTCGTGTGCTATTTCGCAACACCCGTGAGAGCGTGTCTGAGCTTATTTCTGGCTTCAAAGGTCGGCGCTCAATGGCGTACCCGTTGCCGCTCCCGATAAGTTGGCAAGACAGTTATCACACGCAAGGTAAATTGCGCGAACAATTATGGCCAGAAGAGTTACAGCCCGATGGCAGTTGGCTGGAACAAGACCCGCGGGTGCCTTGGCTGGTTGATTTGCTTAAAAACACCTTAAAACATCAAAAGGTGCTGCTGATTGCGCGCAGTGGGGCAACGGTTGAGAGTTTAGAGGCAGTATTACGATTGCATGCGGGCATTAAAACCGCGATTTTTACTGAGCAAATGACCTTACTTGAGCGCGACCAAGCGGCGGCATATTTTGCCGATATTGAAGGCGCGCAAGTATTGTTGGCGTCTGAAATTGGCTCTGAGGGGCGTAATTTTCAGTTTGCCAGTGATTTGGTGTTGTTTGATTTGCCCGCCAATCCTGATACATTAGAGCAGCGGATTGGTCGTCTCGATCGGATTGGTCAGCAAAACGAGATTACCATTCATGTGCCTTTTGTCGAAGGCACGGCAACTGAACGTATGTACCGCTGGTATAACGAAGCGCTAAATATTTTTAACCAAATCTCACCCACGGCGCAAACCGTTCAAGAGCAGTTTATTGTGGATTTAAAACCGCTACTTGAAGGGCAAAAAGTCGAAGATGAGGGTCAAGAAATTACGTTAGATCAGTTGATTGAAGAAGGCAAAGCCCAGCGTCTCGCACTAGAAGCAGCCATGCAAGCAGGGCGTGACAGACTGCTTGAATATAATTCTTGTCGCCCGCGTGTCGCCAGTAAAATCGCTTACACCATGCGTGATTTTGATGATACCCACATGTTGCCACGTTTGTTTGAACGCTTTATGTCGTCCATCAATATGGAATATAGTGGACAGCGTGATGGCTCATTGATGCTGCATCCGAGCGATGAAGTGCAAGTGCAAGGACTGGCAGTCCCTGAAGATGGTATGACCTTGACCTTTGAGCGTGACCAAGCGTTACTACGCGAAGACATGGAATTTATGACTTATGAGCATCCTTTGATGCAAAGTATCTTTGAAACGGTCAACGCAGGCACGTTTGGTAATACCACGGTTGCAACTTTACAAAGTAATGCCATGCCTGAAGGACTGGTCTTGGTTGAAGTTAATTTTCGTGTTGAAGCGATTGCGCCAAAGCTACTTAATTTACCCGCATTTTTGCCAAAGCCGCTCATTCGGGTGTTTTTAAGCCAGCAAGGGACTGATTTTAGCGATAAAATTGCGCCTGATATGATTGTGTCGCATATTCATCGTTTGGATAAAACCCGAGCGCGTCAAGTCATCAAAGCGCGTAAAGACATCATCGAAGTGCGCTATGAGCAAGCAGTAGCATTGGCAAACCAGCAATTACCTGCGATAAGTGAGCAAGCCAAAGAGGTATTTAATCAGCGCTATGAGCGTGAAGTGGAGCGCCTGCAATATTTGCAATCCATCAATCCGAATGTACGAGACGCAGAAATCAATCAATTAAAACGTTTGCAAGAACAGGGCTTACATGCCCTAGGTCATTTATCCTTAATTCCTGATAGTATCCGTGTGCTAGTCGCCGTCAAGCCAACTTAATTGTTTTGAATTTAGGTTAATTTAGGTTAAAGGTCAGCTTATATTAGGCTGACCTTTGTTATATGTTTGCATTTTCCATTTTTTAGTTAAGACCAGTTGCCAGGTCTATTTATCAGGCTTAGTTAGCAAAGCTAGTTATTTATACCTCAGGATTCACCACACTCATACTAAATTTAAGTCCGATACTAAGTAGTACAATCGCCAGTGGCAACAGCACCATCGCAATGCGTTGGGTTTTATACCTAACAGGCGGCTCCTTACTAACTTTAGATAATAAAAAACATAGCATACCCGCGACCAATGTCAAAATCCCTAGACCTAAACAAAGAAAACCTAAATAATTCATCTGTTTACCCTTTACCCATACTGATATGTTTGACGGGTTTAAATTACATACGACGACCCATCGATATTTGTTGAAACACGATTGTTGCCTCAGACAACTTTGATTATAATCTAACAAGACTCATAGGACATGAGATTTATTTTTAGCCGCAATACAAGGATGGTGATATGAGTGGCTCAACGATACAGACTTTGGACATACAACATCTACACCAGCCCCCGTTTGATACACTAAGCGCTCAGCAGCGAACCCATCTGCAGCAGCACAGTAAAATCGTCTATTTGGACAACTTACAGCCTATACCCACTGGATGGCAAGGGGATTTTTTTATTATCCTTAAAGGCTTTGTTCATCAATTACAAGGCGATGCGTTGATTTCTACCTTAAATGCAGGCGATTGGTTTGATACCAAGGTCAGGCAAAGCGGCGTGTTCAACTTTATCACCCAGCAGCAAAGTCTGATGTACCGTATCGATGGGCAAGTGCTAAGTGCAATCACTGAGCAAAATCCTACCTTAAAAAACGCTTTGTTTGCCGATGTCGCTGCCCGTCTCAACCATCACCAAGCCCGCCTTGCCCAAAGTGAAAGTCAAAAACTGCTATATCAACCGATTGCCAATTTGGGGCAGCATATCAAACCGCCGCATTTTGTCGATGATACGGCAACGCTATACGATGCCACGATGGCGATGAACCAATTTGACATCAAGCATATTTTGGTTAAGTCACAAGCGCGAATGACCGAAGCGGAGCGTGACAAACTCATCGCACAAGGCGTGGAAAAATCCACCATTGCAGCGTATGTCGAGCGCATCGGTATTTTTACCCAAACCGATGTATGCCGAGCGATTGGACAAAAAGTTGATTTTGCCACCACGCCCGTGCTGGACTTTACCAATTTTAAAATCCATACCGTGCATCAATCGCAAGATGTCAGTGAAGCCTTGCTAACCATGCTACAAACTCGTACCCACCGTTTACCCATTATTGACAGTCAAGGTCAAATCATTGGGATTTTGGGACAAACCGAATTACTGAGCTTTTTAACCAACCATTCCAATCTTATTGTTGCTCGTATTGAGCAAGCGCAGAGCTTAGAGGATGTTGCGGTGGCGGTGGAATTGATTGGTAAATTTATCCGTGAGCAGCACGCCAGCGGCATCAAAATCCATGTTATCAGCCGTATGGTGCAAAGCTTGAATTTACAAGTGTTCGCCAAGGTATGGCAGCTGATTGTGCCTGCTATCACCTTCTACAATACTTGTCTGTTTGTGATGGGCTCAGAAGGGCGTGGTGAACAAATCTTGCGTACTGACCAAGACAATGCGCTGATTATCCGCAATGGTTTTAAAGATGACAATCTGCCCAGCTATGCCGCGCAGTTCAATGAGGCATTGGCGAATATGGGTTATCCCTATTGTGATGGCAAGATTATGCTTAGCAACGAGCGTTGGCGAAAAACTTCAACCGCCTTTGAAAAACAAATCACGGCATGGTACGTGAGTGGCAGTAGTGAAGATATGATGTGGATTGCGACCTTAGTCGATGCGCATTTTGTTTGCGGCGATATTAAGCTCTTTGAGCAGCTGCAAAAACACTGGCAAGTCAGCGCGAAAAATGTGGCGACTAGCAACTTTATCAACCGTTTTGCCAAACCGATTTTACAATTTGGCGATAGCAGTGGCTGGTGGCAGAAATTTGTTGGCGGTAGCGATACCGATATTGACCTAAAAAAAGCAGGGATATTCCCGATTGTCCATGGCGTGCGAGCCTTGTCATTGGAATATCATATCACTGAGACCAATACTAGAAGCCGACTGCAGCAGCTGGCACAGCAACACGTGCTAGATGACACCATGGCGCAAAATCTGGCAGAAGCACTGGATTTTTTTATGGCAAAACGACTGGATGTGGCATTGACCACACAAGATAGAAAAGCGCGAGTGGTAAATCCCAATCACTTATCAGCACTGGAAAAAGATTTGTTAAAAGAATGTTTGGCGATGGTCAAAGATTTTAAAACCTTTATTACCCATCATTATCGCCTAGATATTTTTTAACTAAGTAGATATTTTTTAACTAAATAGATAGTGTTAATTGCCTAGAGAAAAGCCATGTTTCATCGCATCAAAAATCTGTTCGACGGTCAAAAACTTGAGCGACAAAAACAGCGGCTCAGCAAGCCGGAGTACGCTTATCTGTTTGATAACCCGCTATCTAAAGTCCCCAATGAGTGGGTGAGCCTAGACCTAGAAATGACCGGGCTTAATGCCAAACAAGATTATATTTTAAGTGTCGGTGCAGTACGGGTACGCAAAGAAAGTGACGGGTTTGTGATTGATACCGATAGCGCGCTGTCATTGGTATGCCGTCCGCCTGTGATGCCCACCGATGACACCATTGTGATTCACGGATTAAGACCGATAGATGTCGACAATGGCTTATCGTATGACGAGATGCTCACCCAATTATTGCCAATGCTTAAAAACCGTCCGATAATTGGGTTTTGTGTGGACATGGATATGGCGTTTTTAAATGCCATTGCCAAACCGTTTTTGGGGGTGGAACTGGCTAATAAACTTGTCGATGTCAGTCGCTTGTATCAACAAAATCAGCATCGACATGACCCCAGCCAAGTTGGGCAGTTACCACACCTCAATCAACTGCTAGAAGAATACCAAATCCCGCGATTACCTGCCCATAATGCCCTCAATGATGCCATCATGACTGCCATGTTATTTACCCATCTAATGAAGTCATAGCAGGCTTACGAAGTCATAAAAGCCAATCGGCATAAAAAAACTCTCATCATGAGAGTTTTTTATTTAAAGATGACTTTATTTTTTACTGGGAGCGGCGTCTGCGCCTTTTGGCTTGATGCCTGCTTCCTCAGTTAATTGCATCAACATGGTACGGGCTTCTTCAGCAGATTTTTGCGCTTTTTCCATTGACTTAGCAATTTCTGGATTGGTCTCTGGGGTTGCCGTTGGTTTTTTGATTAAAGCCGCCGTACCGGCACGGCTATTGGTAATACTTTCAACCATTTTATCGCGGGTTTGTGCGACACGGGGGTCATTAAATTTTAGTTTGTTGAGCGTGGCTTTTTGCAAATCCAACTGTGCCACCACTTCTTTAAAGAAAGCTTGTTGGTCAGCAGGCGTTTTGGCGTTTTGCATTTTTTTTGCCATTTCTGCTTGTTTGGCTTGGGTAGTGCGGTCAAGCTCATTTAAGGTTTTAAATAACTGAGTCAAATCCGCTTTTAGGGCAAGATTGGGTGTTGCAGCCGCGGCATTATTGGCGGCAACTGTAGGCGCGCTGCTAACGTTGGCGGTTTTTTCTGCAGTCGCTGGCGTGGTGACAGTTGTCGTGGTTGACGAAGCAGTGGTGGTAACGGCAGCACTAGCAGGCGCGCTAGAGATGGCTTGGGATGCTGCCACAGGGGTAGTAGTTGTAGAAGTTGACGTGGTGGTCGTCGTTGCAGAAGCAGTGGTGGTTGCGGCTTTGTCATCTTTTTTTGAGCATGCAGATAACGCTAGCACAAGACTCATAGCGCCTATAGTCATGGCAGAGGTGGCGATAGATTTGTTTAACATAAATTTTTTTAACCTAAATAATTTTGACCCAACACCCCAAAGCAAGGGGTCAGCGTTCTCGATTGAAACCCAAAACGGCAATAGCAGTGACTGAAATGTGGCAATTAGGCGACAGTTTAGCAAATATCTAAAAATTGAAATGTAGAGAATTGCAACAGAAGGCTACGGCAGTTTGTCTAAATGCCTTAATTTTAGCCGATTTGCTATGAAATCAGGTGGATTTTTATGGCAAAAAGCGCTAAGGTGACAGCTTATTTTTGCCTAATTTATTTTTGCCTAATAAGATTCGATACCTAGTATAGATTCGTCACATTGTTGCTGTTGTTATGAAAAATTCTCGCCAATCCGTGGGTCTGCAAACCCGCGCCACTCAATTATTGTCTTTAAAAACAGGTTTGTTGCTAGGGATGGCTTGTCTGTCCTTGGTGGGTCATACGTCAGATACCACACAAGTGCAGCCGCCAATACTCACTGATTCGGTGACCAAGCAAAGCCATGCAGTCATGGGGCAGCGCGATCCAGTCAGTAAGCTACCTGAAACGATTCAGGCCAAACTTGCCCAAGCCAATATTCCGACCGATAGCATGAGTATGGTGGTACAACCGTTAACGGAAAATCCGCAAAGCGCAGCATCGACTGCGCCCCAAACGCCTTTGTTTAGTTATAATGCTGATGTGCCACGTACCCCTGCATCTACGCAAAAACTGATTCCCACTTATGTGGCGCTCGATAGTTTGGGTAAAGATTTTGTTTGGCAAACCAAATTGTATCAGCATGGTTTTGTGTGGAAAGGCACGCTTTATGGTGATGTGATTGTGCAGGGTAGTGGCGACCCAAAACTGGAAAACGAGCGCTTGTACCAACTGCTTGCCATGATCAAAGCACAGGGTATTAAGCAGGTGCAAGGCAATTTAATCATCGACAATCAGCAGTTTCAAGGGGTGGATTTTGATGTTAACGCGTTTGATGGTAAAGGGTTACGACCTTACAATGCCCAGCCCAATGCATTGTTGACCAATTTTGGTACGGTGGAAGTGGATTTGGTGCCAATAGCAAAACCCAATGCCACACCCGTTGTAAAGCCTAATACCACCAGTGTCACGCAAACCATAACATCGGCTTCGACAGATATCGACAATCCCGCGGCAAATCTTGAGCAAATCCAAAGCAAACCTTCGATTAATCCCAAAGACGTCGCGGCGTATCAGGTCATCCTAAAGCCTGCGCTGGCAAACTTTACTATGCCTACAACACTTAAAGCCAGTCAAGAGCCTTGTAATAACAACCAAGATGATTGGATTGGGACATTGACGTCTACAGGATTGAGCTTTCACCAAACCGCGTCCGCCTTCTGTGGTGAGCAAAAGCGCTATCTGACGTTTCCTGATGGGGATGTGCTGGTCAAACAACAAATCATCGCCGACTGGCAAAAAATCTTGCCAAACTTTACAGGGAATATTGAATTTGCCAATCCTGCGGTGGCTTATATGCAGCAAGCCAAGGCGATACCGCAAGCGCTACCTTGGTATATTCGCTTATACCTAAAATACTTTGGCAAACCCTTGACCCCAAAATTGGTTGGCTATGTCGCCTCCAATCCATTGCACGAGCAAATCAAAGACATCAATCAGCACTCCAACAATGTGATGACGGAACAAATCGCCTTGTCGCTACCGCTGTATGCCGACAAGCAGCGTATCAGTACTTATCCAAAAACCTTTGCCTACATCCACCAGTGGTGGCAACAAAAGCTGCCCCAAGCACAGCCCCCTGTGATGACTAGAGCCTCAGGTTTATGCCGGGATTGCCGCGTGGCGCCCAATAGTATGTTAGCGCTGCTAACTCTGGCTTATCATTCACCCAATTTTACCGTATATCGTGATTCGTTGGGCGTGGCAGGCGAGTCGGGTACCATCAAAGCGCTCAAACTGCGCCAGCCAAATAACCCTGCCATTGGGCATGCTTGGATCAAAACAGGCACGCTCGATAATGTCACCAGTATGGCAGGCTATGTTCAAGGCAAATCGGGAAAATGGTATGCAGTGGTTGGGATGATTAATGCCGACAATGTCAAAAATAATAGCAATGCCAAAGCCGTGCTCGATGAAATGCTAGCGTGGACAGCGCTGCAGTAATTGGTTTGTGGTTGATTGGCTATTTATCGTGAACATTAAAATACCAATCAATCTGGCGGTCAAATCCCATTTCCAGTAGGCTTGCGGTGATGCGTCCCGTCAAGCCCCACACGGTCTCGCCATCAATGATAAAGCTGGGTGATACCATCACTTGGCGACCCAAATCATACGCATAATCGATAGTCGGCTGGCGAATAAGCGTGGCTAAATCTGCCCAAAATAGCCTTGCAATTTCGCACATCTCTGGCACAAGGTTAACACTGGGTGGTATTACCCCCACAATCGGCTTGACAGGTCTGCCGCTTTTGGCAAATTGTAGTGGCAATTCGCCGAGCACAGTCACTTGACTGGGATGAATACCGGTTTCCTCATGCGTTTCTCGTAACGCGGTAGCTTGGTTGCTATCGTCTGTGTCTTCGCGTCTGCCCCCTGCAAATGATACTTCGCCGGCATGTTCTCGCATATCCGAAGCGCGCAACGAGTACAAAATTTTTGGCTCAGCTTCATTGGTAATGGCGATGAGTACCGAATACGGCTGCGGCGTGGGGTCGAATGGCAGTTTTGCGATTCGCTCTGCCAGTTGGTTCAGTAAAGGACTTTGAAATCTAGTTGTGGACATATTTTTTAATTCATCAAAATTTAATGGGCAATTTCGCAATGTTTATACGGCGCTTTGAGTTGACCGAATTTATCTAAAACTCATTGTCTATTGTCGATATCACTATCAAGCGGTAAAGCTGGCATAGCTGAGACAGGTTTTTGCATACTAGGCTGGGTATGCAGCGCGTTACAACCTGCTAATAATCCCAAACTTAATACCCAGCTAAATACCTAAGCTAGATACTTAGCTAAACTTTCTCATAATCGGCTGCTCAAATCATTTTTATCATGTAAAAACCTGCAATCAATGCTACCATACTTAAAACGACTTTCACCTTACAAAACATAAAAATAATAGGAAAATGCCATGCCTTACTGCCTGCAATGCGGTCATCTAGCCGAAACCAAAATCCCGCCGATGGACAGTCTGCCGCGCATTGTATGCCCGTCTTGTGGCTACATTCATTACGAAAATCCCAAAGTCATCAATGGCTGTTTACTCATCCATGAAGATAAAGTTTTGCTCTGTCGCCGCGCGATTGAACCGCGGCATGGTTATTGGACGTTGCCCGCAGGCTTTATGGAGCTTGGCGAGACCATGAAAGATGGGGGCAATCGTGAGTGTTTTGAAGAAGCCGAAGCTATCGGTAGTGCATTAGAGTTATATTGTCTATACGACATACCCGATATCGGACAGATTCATGTGATGTTTATCGGCTCGCTCAAAGATGGCAAATTTGGGGTGGGCATCGAGAGTCTAGAATGCGCGCTGTTTGCCGAAGAAGACATCCCTTGGGAAGACTTGGCGTTCCAAAATGTCATTGAAACGCTGCAACATTATTTTGCTGACCGCAAAGCAGGGGCGACGCTCGGTAATTTCCCCATCCATCAGCAAGTGATTGCCAAATACGTGCATTTGGGCGATTAACTGTCCATTTAAACAGTAAATTTTAAACAGCAAATTGTTCGCTAAAAAGATACGGGCGTAGCATATAGGCTCTAAATATCTAGGCTCCAGATATTTAGGCTCCAGATATTTAGGCTTCAAATATCTCCGCTCTAAATACCTACGTTCTAAATACAACAATGATTGAGCCGCTTTTTTTACTATAAGTCAGTTTTTTAAAATTGCGTGTATTCACCTTGATACAACATAGAGATTT
>ENA-OOIZ01000085-OOIZ01000085.1-human-skin-metagenome-genome-assembly--contig:-NODE-85-length-13105-cov-3.516398_pt1 | contig 13105 bp, 10 predicted proteins | sample MGYA00248862_ERZ500975 | MGnify/ENA primary metagenome ERZ500975 (study PRJEB25958, sample SAMN03398552) | human skin metagenome | study: EMG produced TPA metagenomics assembly of the Human Skin...
GGTAGTTCAGTTGGTTAGAATACCGGCCTGTCACGCCGGGGGTCGCGGGTTCGAGTCCCGTCCGCTGCGCCACTTATTTTAGTGGATTTAAAAACGAAATTTTTAAAGTTTTATGCCTCAAATCTCCCCTGATTTGAGGTTTTTTTTGGCTTAAATTTTATACCAAGTTATTGATTTTAAAAAATATACTATTTATACATTTTTCTCTTGCTGTGATTGGGAAAATTGATTTTGATTGTTAAGTTGAAAAGATATCTATTTTTAATATTTAAGTAAAACTAACGTGACCAAACGCTTGTGACCAAAACGTGACCATTTTGTGAGCAAAAATTTTGGCTGACGGTCTGTTAGGGTCACCCGCCAATTATTTTAGTGAGTTGGCAGGTGAGGTTTTTAACCAACTGCAGTCTTTTATTACCCACCGTTTTCGTTGGCTTTTTATCATTTTGATGAATGTCACGGTGGTGTTTAGCCTATATATTGCCTTGAGTCGTTATGGCGATATTCGGCTTGGGCATCAAACAGAGCATCCTGAGTATAGCTTACTGTCATGGTTTGGGATGCTGTTTAGTGCGGGGATTGGGATTGGTCTGTTGTATTGGGGGACGGCAGAGCCGTTGTATCATTTTATGTCGCCTCCGATGGGGCAAGCCGAAACCGTAGAAGCGGCTAAACAAGCGATGAGTATTTCGTTTTTGCATTGGGGGATTCATGCGTGGGCGTTGTATTGTGTCGTGGCGTTGTCATTGGCATATTTTCATTATCGCCGTGGCTTGCCGTTGTCGATTCGCTCGGTACTGTACCCGTTGATTGGTCAAAAAATCTATGGCAAATGGGGGCATGTGGTCGATACCCTTGCGGTGTTTGGCACGATGTTTGGCACGATGTTTGGGGTGGTGACATCCTTGGGGCTGGGTGCGATGCAAATCAACGCAGGCTTTAGCAATGTGTTTGGTATTCCCAACAATGTCCCGGTACAGCTTTGTTTGATTGCAATTATTACCGCGATGGCGACGTTATCCGTGATGATGGGGCTGGATAAAGGGATTAAACGCTTAAGCGATATCAATATTGTGCTGACTGTGTTGCTGCTTGGTTTTATGTTATTGTTTGGTCCGACCCAGTTTATCATCGATAGTTTTATTGAAAATATCGGCAATTATGTCAGTCAACTTATTCCACTAGGATTTTGGAGTGAGGCGTATAGCAATACGGATTGGCAGGCAAATTGGACGATTTTTTATTGGGCATGGTGGGTGAGTTGGTCGCCATTTGTGGGAATTTTTGTGGCGCGTATTTCTCGGGGTCGTACTATCAGAGAGTTTATTTTTGGGGTGTTATTTATCCCGATGCTGTTGTTGTTCTTTTGGTTTACCACCTTTGGCGGCAGCGCGGTACACATGGAATTGATGGGCAATTATGGGCTGATAGAAGCAGTCAAAGCCGATTATGGTAGTGCGATTTTTAAACTGATTGAATATTATCCTTTAACCAAGCCTTTGACGCTGGTGATTGTGGTGATGATTATGTTGTGGTTTGTCACTTCATCAGATTCGGCAAGCCTTGTGATTGATATGCTCACGGCAGGCGGCGATACTAATCCGCCAAAAATCCAGCGGTTATTTTGGGCATTGAGCCAAGGGGTGATTGCTGCGGTGTTATTGGTGGCAGGGGGGTTATCTGCGTTGCAAGCGGTCGCGATTATTGCAGGCTTTCCGTTTGCCATCGTGGTGTTTGTGATGATGTATTGTCTATGGCGAGGGCTAACACGCGATAGATTGACCTTGTACCGTAATCAACAATGGTATATCACGGCAGAGTCTGCTGAGCATAATTCAGCGAATGAGTTTATCGATGAGCATTTATTGCTGGGTCCGCCCGTGGTAGTTAAAGATGAGTAATATTGTTTTTGTTGATTAACATAAATGCACGGGTGCAAGCGTCGCAAAGCTGATGCCTGTCTACGCAGTCAACCACTGGGCGTTAATTGACAGAGTGACAGCCTAGACATGCGTTACAAAGAAAAACGCTATAACAAACGCCTAATCTATGGCAATATTTGATATGCCCATAAAATTGTATGCCCATCAAATAATGAGGAAACCCCAATGAGCAAGCCTGAAAAACCTTTTATTGCGCTTAATATCGCAATCTTAACTGTATCAGACACCCGCAGTTTAGAAGAAGATACCTCTGGTAAATACCTAGCCGATAGCCTTGTCGAATCAGGGCATACCCTGGCGGAGCGAGCCATACGCACCGATGATATTTATCAAATCCGTGCGATCGTGAGTCAATGGATTGCCGACCCTGCGATTCACGCTATCATTACCACGGGCGGGACAGGTTTTTATATCCGTGACCAAATCCCTGAAGCCCTAAGCCCGCTGTTTGATAAAGAAGTACAAGGTTTTGGTGAGATGTTCCGCGCGTTATCTCGTGATGAAATCGGCATGTCAACCTTGCAATCTCGTGCCCTAGCAGGCATGGCGAATAATACGGTGATTTTTTGTTTACCTGGCTCCTCGGGTGCCTGTCGCACAGGCTGGGAAGGCATCATCAAAGAACAGCTCGACAACCGTACCCGTCCGTGTAACTTTGTGCCGCATCTGATGCGTGAAAATCCAAAACATGACCATTAAATTGGCAGGGGTGGTGATTTTGGCGGGGGGTGAATCATCTCGGATGGGTTCGCCCAAGGCGTTATTAAGCTTGCCAAATGGCGAGACTTTGCTTAATTTTCATATTCGTCATGCCAAACGCTTAAATGTCCCTGTCATGGTGGCGGATAATGGTAAGCGCTTATGCCATGATACAACCGTCAAAATCATTGATGATTATCTGCCAAATCAACAAGATGGCAAAGGGGCAGGGGCGTTATCAGCCATGGCAAGTGCCATGAATCAAGTCATGTCTCCTTACCATTATTTACTGGTGATAAGCTGTGATAGTTTGGTTCATGCCCATCAAGTTTTTGATAAGTTGCATTATGCGGTAACCGATAATGAAGCGGTGATTTATTTAAAAGCTGAAAAGGATTATCCATTGTTGGGTTTGTATCGTACGGATTTATTAATAAAATTATACGATTATTTGGATAAGGGTCAGCGCGCAGTGATGAAATTTTTGGCGGATAAAAAAATACAAACCGCTGCATTGCCGAATGAATGGATAGCTTTAGCAAATTTTAATACCAAAAATGAATTTGATTTGGCGTTGAACTCACTCAATGACATAGGATAAATAGGTCAAATTTTGGGAAATTATTCACATTAACAGTATATAAAATAATTTCATCAATTAAGGGTATGAGTTAAAATTTAGGCATGGTAATTGCATTTTTAAATTACCTTGTTTGATTATGTTGGAAAACTGCTATGCCTTCAATCAGTAGCCCTGTGAGTGTTGAATTTTTTCCCAATGACAGCGTGAAAGAAAATCGTTTTGACCTTCTTACAGCCCCTAAACATGCAAAATCTGTAAAAAATCAGGGCAAAGTGTATCTTGTTGGTGCAGGTACAGGTGACCCAGAATTACTCACAATTAAAGCATATAAAGCTATCTTAAAAGCAGATGTTATTTGTTACGACAATTTGGTTAGTGATGAGATTTTGGCGATTAACCCAACAGCAGAGAAAATTTACGTTGGAAAAAAATGTGCAAAGCACAGTATGCCACAACAAGATATTAATGGCTTGTTAGTAACGCTTGCTAAGCAAGGTAAAATCGTCATTCGGCTAAAATCAGGCGATCCGTTTATCTTTGGTCGTGGTGGTGAAGAAATGCAGACCGTAGTGAGCGCCGGCATTGCATGTGAGTCAATTGCAGGCATTACCACAGCATTAGCGGTTGCCAATAGCGTTAATATCCCATTGACCCACCGCGACTATGCCCAATCCGTTAAGTTTGTGACAGGGTTTTTAAAGACGGATACGCCGAATGAGCAATATGCTGAGTTGTTAGCGGATAATCAAACGGTGATTTTTTATATGGGGTTAAATACCTTGCCATCGCTGACACAAGGCTTGTTGCAAGCAGGTAAATCAGCCGATACTCCATTTGCCATTATTTCCAATGTCAGCCGAGAGAATGAACAGGTATTAATCGGGACACTTGATACCATTCAAACGCTACAAAATATTGCCAAACTGCCTTCCCCTGCAGTGATGATCATGGGCGAAGTCGTATCACTATATAATGAGTTAAATGCCAGTCGGCAATATTATCAACAATTAGTGGTGTAGTTTGATTGGGGTAAAGATAAAGGGGCATGATTTCTATACCCCTTTATATATTGTCGGCATTTAGTTAAATAAACACCACGCCATGATTGACCTTAACTGGATACGATCTTAACGAAACTCGCTCATCATCAAGACACTTACCTGTTGCCAAGTCAAAACGTTGTTTATACATAGGTGACGCGACATAACGCACTTTTTGCCCGTCAATTTCACAGCTACCAAGTAGCCCCCTAGAAATGACGTTAGCCTTGCTAAATGGGTCAAAGTTATGCATGGCATATACTTCGTCATGATGGGTCCGAAAGATGGCAACTTGTTCGCCGTTGACTAGCGCACAAACGCCAGTTTCAGGGATGATATCGTCTAGTTTACAGATTTCATTCATGGTTTGATTCCATATTTTTACCCGATGAGATGCCCATTGAGCATCCCACTTTGGTGAATGTTATTAACGTTAGGCAGGTGATGCAGTCTGGTCTGAGAATTCGGTTGCGTCTTGGCCAATTACTGACTTCTCATCGGCAGTTGCAGGGCGAATTTGGCTCCGCTCTTCGACAAACACCACGTTGTCATCGACTTTGTCACTGTTGATAAAGTGCTTAAAGCGTTTAAGGCGCTCTGGGTCAGACAGTGTGGTTTTCCATTCGCACTGGTAAGCGTCAATGTCCGCTTGCATTTGGGTTTCAAGCTCATGAGCAATGCCCAAGCTATCATTGATAACCACGTCTTGAATATACTCAAGACCACCTTCCATTTTTTCACGCCAGACTGACGTGCGTTGTAAGCGGTCGCCAGTTTTGATATAAAACATTAAGAAACGGTCTATATATTTAACCAGCGTGGCTGTGTCCAAATCACTGGCAAACAGCTCAGCATGTCTAGGACGCATACCGCCGTTGCCACAGACATAAAGGTTCCAGCCGTTTTCGGTGGCGATAATACCGATATCTTTGCCTTGGGCTTCAGCGCATTCACGGGTACAGCCTGATACGCCAAATTTGATTTTATGCGGTGAGCGTAAGCCTTTATAGCGGTTTTCCAGTTCGATGGCCAAGCCAACGCTATCATCCACGCCATAGCGACACCATGTGCTACCGACGCAAGATTTGACGGTACGCAAAGACTTACCATAGGCATGCCCTGTTTCAAAACCTGCGTTGATTAAGCGTTCCCAAATATCGGGCAATTGGTCACTACGTGCACCAAATAAATCCACACGTTGCCCACCAGTGATTTTGGTGTAAAGTCCAAAATCCCGAGCCACTTCGCCCAGTACGATGAGTTTTTCGGCAGTAATTTCACCGCCCGCAATACGCGGCACGACTGAGTAAGTACCATCTTTTTGGATATTCCCCAAGAAAGCGTCATTGGTGTCTTGCAGCGCAACCAGTGGTTTATCTAAGATATAGTCATTCCAGCAAGACGCCAAAATCGAGCCAATCGTTGGTTTACAGATTTCACAGCCATCACCGTGTCCGTGTCTTTCAATCATCTCTTCAAAGGTGTGGATATTGCTGACACGCACCAAGTGATACAACTCTTGGCGAGAGTAAGCAAAATGCTCGCAGATATGATTTTTAACTTCGATACCGCGCTTTTTGAGTTCTGACACTAAGGTATCTTTGACGATTTGGGCACAACCGCCACAGCCTGTACTGGCCTTAGTGCAGATCTTGATGTCTTCATAAGTCATGGCCCCATTGTCCACGGCTGCGCAGATTTGACCTTTGCTGACGTTATAACATGAGCATAGGGTAGCGGTATCGGGCAGATTTTCAACGCCCATAACGGGTTTTTCGACATTTGGTAAAATCAAGCTTTCTGGGTGTAACGGTAAATCAATACCATTTAAAAATAACTGGAGCAAGTTGCTGTAATCTTCCGTATCACCCACAAGTACCGCACCGAGCAAGCGTTTGCCATCATCCGAGGTGACTAATTTTTTATACACGCCTGTTTTTGGGTTTTGGTAGACAAAGCTTAAACTGTCTTTGATTTTGCCATGGGCATCGCCAATACTGCCGACATCGACGCCCATCAGTTTGAGTTTGGTACTCATATCCGCACCGTCAAATAGGCTGTCATGCTCACCTGCCAGTTGTGACGCACATACGCTTGCCATGGTGTAGCCTGGAGCAACCAGCCCGTAGATTTTGTTATCCCATAATGCACATTCACCAATGGCATAAATATCTGGCTCGCTCGTTTGACACATATCGTCAATGGCAATTCCACCACGTTCACCAAGTTTGATTCCAGAATCTCGTGCAATGGTATCTTCAGGGCGAATCCCTGCACTAAACAAAATCAAATCAGTATCAAGTAGCGTACCATCGGCAAATTGCATGGTTAAAAAACTGGCGTCATCGTCATGGTTATCGATGATTTGTTGGGTGTTTTTGCCTGTCAAAACGGTGACGCCCAAGTCTTCGATTTTCTTTTTCAGCAGCTCACCACCGGCAGCGTCAAGCTGAACGCCCATCAATTGTGGAGCAAACTCGACCACATACGTGGTTAACCCCAAAGTGACCAAGGCTTTTGCGGCTTCAAGTCCGAGCAGACCACCACCCACAACCACACCACGTTGAACACGTGGATTGTCCGCAGTTGCTAAAATAGCATCTAAGTCTTCAATGGTGCGATAGACATGACAGTGCGCATGTTGATTGCCTTTAACAGGCGGGACAAAAGGATAAGAGCCTGTTGCTAACACCAATTTTTCAAATTCTAAGGTGTTGCCCTTGCTGGTGATAAGGGTTTTGGTTTGCGCATCAAAACTTGCGACGCCTTCACCCAAATGCAAAGTAATGCCCGCTTGCTCATAGTTTGCCAAATCCACTAAATTAAGCTGACTGGCGTCTTTATGTTCAAAGTAACTGGACAAATAGACACGGTCATATGCTGGGCGTTTTTCTGCACTAAATACATGAATCTGATAAATTTGGTGCAAGTTTTTTTCAATCGCTTTTTCGATAAAGTGATGCCCGACCATGCCATTACCGATGACGATAAGATTTTTCATGCTTTGTCCTTGATTTAACACTGGTTTATTCTTCATAAAGCCATCATGATATTAAATGGCTATAGATTAAAATTTTGGAAATAGTGAATTAGAAGTTAGTTGCTTTCGATTTAGCAGTCCCTTAAAAGTAATCTTGCGAAATGCTCCTAAGGGATTTATTAGGGGTAATTACATTCTTAAAAATGGTGATAAAAACTATGCAATGCGTTTGGTTAAGCTTTTATTCACTGTAGTATTATCCATGGCAACTAAACTACGTTTTGCACCTGTTTTATAGTGAGTTGCATAAAGGGTTAAGCCAGTAAAGGTAATACCACCAACCAAGTTACCAAGTGCTGTTGGGATTTCATTCCAAACTAAGTAGTCCATGACAGAGAAGTTGCCACCCATAATTAAACCAAATGGGAATAAAAACATATTAACGACTGAATGCTCAAACCCCATAAAGAAGAACAACATGATAGGCATCCACATCGCGATAACTTTGCCTGAAACGCTACTTGATACCATGGCACCAACAACTCCCATTGAGACCATCCAATTACATAAAACCCCGCGTAAAAAAATAGTAAGCCAACCTGAGACACCATATTTAGCATAGCCAAGAGTACGGGCTTCACCAATATGAGCAATCTTGTCACCTACAGGTCCAGCAGGTGTATTGAAGCCATAGGTAAAAACAAAAGCCATAATTACTGCGACTGTGAGTGCCCCTGCAAAGTTGCCCAAGAATACCCATCCCCAATTTCGAAGGATTTTATTGACCGTGACGCCTGAACGTTTATCAAGTAGGGCTAGAGGAGTTAACATAAATACGCCCGTTAAGAGATCGAAACCCATTAAATACAACATGCAGAAACCGACTGGAAATAATAACGCTCCTAATAGAGGTACCCCTGTTTGTGTGGCTACTGTGACGGCAAATACTGCTGCCAATGCTAAAATAGCACCAGCCATGTAAGATCGAATCAATGTATCGCGTAAAGACATGGTTAGTTTTGATTCACCCGAATCAACCATTTTAGTGACAAACTCTTTTGGGGATAGATAAGACATACCAAAACTCCAACATAACTGAGAAAAATAGAATTCACTAAACTCACTTTGCAATCATTAATTAATAATTACAAAACAGTGGATGCAACTGGTGTGCCAAATTAAAATGTATAGCTAGAATATTTATTAAATAATTAATTAAAATATTGAATTACAAGTAAATATATTTTTTTAATATTTTCATAAAATTTATATGAAATGATTAATTTAAAGATTAATATTTAGAATTATTACTTGATTTTTTAAAATATAATCAATCCAATTTTGTGCATCCATATCTTTTTGGTGCAACTTATCAATGATGTTTCATCAAATTTCAATAATTTCCCGATAACTTTTCTGTAGTTTAGAATTACGGTATTCAGAACGTAAACTCATTTGGCATGGCTTTTGCTTAACTAAACTTGAAGACTTTTTCTTCATAAATCGCTTATACAGTTAAATGACATAAATTGCTTTACCTAATTTAGCAGGAGACTATGATGATTAAAAATCGCCTAGAAGTAACAGAAAAAATTATTGCAACCAAAGTTTCTAAAGGTCTGACCTGGGAAAAAGTTGCTAAAGAAGTGGGACTTAGCAAAGAATGGGTTACTGCCGCTTGCTTAGGTCAAATGACTTTAAATGATGAACAAGCAAATAAAGTAGGTGGCTTATTTAATTTAAATGAAAATGAGATAAAGTGGTTAAAGGTTGTGCCTTATAAAGGTAGCTTGCCAACAGCGGTGCCTTCTGATCCATTGATTTACCGCTTATATGAAGTAATCAGTGTGTATGGCTTAACCATAAAAGAGTTAATTCATGAAGAATTTGGCGATGGGATTATGAGTGCGATTGATTTTTCGATGGACATTCAACGTGAAAACAATCCTGCAGGAGACCGCGTCAATATCCTGTTATCAGGAAAGTTTTTACCTTATAAAACTTTTTAATTGATTAAAGACCTTTGCACAAACCAGCGACCTTCTCTCGACACCAATTTCAAACTCAACTAAAAACTGGAATTGGTGTTAAAAAAGCGAAAAAAGTCACCGAATTGGCATAAAAGTCTCCTAAATTGCAGTAAATTAACGTCTATTGGCTAGTTTTGCCAACCAACAGACACAATAACCCTAAGCCAATCCATATTTTTGTTTCAAGCCTAGGGCAGTTTTTAAATTATGCACAATGCTAGCAAGCACTGTACTGGTATGAAATTGCATTAACCCTAAATGACGAGCCTTGCTCATCCCATAATGCAATTTAAAATGACCAAATACCCGTTCCACCGTATTTATGGTTTGGCTCTTTTGGGTATTGGTACGTTTTTGCTGTTCGGTTAAGGGAGTATTGCGCCATGCTCTATCATGAATATGATTTTTTATCGGTGGTTCATGCTCGGCAAGGTAGTCATCATGGGCTTGGCTTTTATACGCACTGTCAGCATACACGGCTGATTCATCATCTGTTAACAGCGTGGTAAAACATTGGGAATCATGGACATTGGCAGGGGTAGTTTCAACCTTTTTGACAAAGCTGTCTTCATCACAGTTGAGATGAATTTTAAAGCCGTAGGTAGTTTTTACTTTACCTGTACTGTCTTTTTTACTGACATAGGCGGCTTCGTTATCTTGGGTATTGTCGGTGTGTTTGCCTTTCTTAGGTCGTTTGTTTTTAGCTTCAACGATACTGGCATCGATGATGCTGACACTGCCCGCTTTGATAAAAATGTTTTGTTGGGCTAGTTGCTCATTGATTTGGTTGAACAATGGTTCAATCAGTCTAAGCTCACCTAGGTGTTTGTGGTATCGCCAAATGGTGCTATGGTCGGGTACATCATCCGTTAATGATAGGCCAACAAAGCGACGAAATAGTAAGTCTCGTGCCAGTTGTTTTTCCATGGCTGGATCCGATAGGTTATAGAGTTTTTGTAAGAGTAATACTTTAAACATGATGACAGGGTGAAAGGCAGATTCCCCACGCTCACTGCTATGAACGTGGCGTAAGGTTTGCTCGATAGTTTGCCAGTCAATTAGGTTGTGTAGTTCATCTAATTCTTCGATGGCTTTGTGAGCGTTAATGAGACTGTCTGCTAGGGAGAGTTGCCCTGTTTGTTTCCATGCCATATTCGTGTCTTTTGCTATCTTTTTGACTTTACTGTATTATATCACTTTTACAAACTTTTGTTTATTTGTTCGTGCAAAGGTTTCTAATTTATCTCTCCTCAAATATTTTGGAAAACGCCATGCGATTAATGCAACCCTTCCATACGTTGACGAATCAAATTTTTGACTATGTCAATCTTCCTCATGGTTTGACTCATACCACCGATTTGAACCAAACCGATAATAAACTTGATGCGCTTATTAGGCCAGCTGGGGGTTGGGGTGCGTTGATAGCCGTGCAAGGTAATATGCGAAAGCAGCAGGCATTGACCCGTGCGCCAATCACATTATTAGACCTAAATCAGCCATTTGGCACTAAGTGCCCAAGTTGTGCATTTCCAAACGGCAAAAAAAAGCCCATTAATTTTTGTGAAAATGGGGCTAAAGCAACGGCATTTGAAACCACCAAAAAAACTGTGACGGCTGATTTTTTTGCCAAATATACCGTCACTGAACTGCTCGCGCAAAGTGATTATTTCTTGGAAAACCAAGGACGCTTGACTGAGCCTATGCAGTACAATGCGGCGACTGATAAGTACGAACCCATCGAATGGGAAGCTGCTTATCAGTTGATTGCCAGTCATCTCAATCGATTGGATGACCCGAATGAAGCTGTCTTTTATACCTCTGGTCGAGCCAGTAATGAAGCGTCGTTTTTGTATCAGTTATTTACCAAATGCTATGGCACGAACAATATGCCAGATTGCTCCAATATGTGCCATGAAGCAAGCAGTGTGGGGTTAAAAGATAGTATCGGCTTAGGTAAAGCAACCATCGTAATGGATGACTTTGAGCATTGTGACAGCGTGTGGAGTTTTGGGCATAATCCAGGTACCAATCACCCACGTATGCTAGAAACATTGGCAAATGTCGCTGAGCGTGGTGGCAAAATCATTGTGATTAATCCGCTTAAAGAGCGGGGACTTACCCGTTTTCAAGATCCAAAACGCCCAAGCCAAATGCTGACAAATGGTAGCACGCCACTTAGTCACTATTTTTTCCAGCTAAACATTGGCTCAGACTATGCGTTAATGACGGGCATACTCAAGCATTTAGATAATTGGGATCGCGAGGCACGGGATAACGTTAAAGCCACTATTTTTGATCATGACTTTATTCAAGCCCAGACCGTAGGCTTTGATGAAATGATTGCAGGGGTAAGGGCGACCGATTGGCAAACCATTTATCATATTACAGGGTTAGACGCGCAGCAAATTGAGCAACTAGCCCAGCTTTATCGAGAGAGTAAACGTCCTATTTTAACATGGTGTATGGGCATCACCCAGCATCGTCATGGTACGGACAATGTGCATATGTTGGCAAATTTAGCCTTGGTTATGGGGCATATTGGCAAGACAGGGACGGGACTTGCGCCGATTCGTGGGCATAGTAATGTTCAAGGTAACCGTACCATGGGTGTATGGGACAAGCCTTCAGATAAGCTACTTGATCAAATCGACAAAGTTTTTGGCATTAAGTCCCCTAGAGCGCATGGCTATAACGTTGTAGAGACCCTTGAAGCCATGCAACAAGGCAAGGTTAAAGTATTTATGAGCCTAGCGGGCAATTTTGCAGTGGCAACCCCCGATAAAGCACGTACAGAAGCGGGTATTCGCGGCTGTGAGTTAACGGTACAGATACCGACCAAGCTCAATCGTAGCCACTTGATTCATGGTAAAGAAGCCATTATTTTACCTTGTTTAGGACGAACAGAAATTGATAAGCAAGGCGACAATAACCAATACATTAGTATTGAAGATTCCATGTGTAATGTGGTGTTGTCACAAGGAGCGCGTCAGCCTGTTTCACATAAATTGCGCGCTGAAACTGAGATTATCGCAAGTATCGCTGCGGCTACACTTAGGCATAGCCCGATTCGTTGGGCTTGGTATGTAGAAGATTACGACCGAATTCGTAATGACATTGCTAAAGCCATTGAAGGCTTTGATAACTTTAACCAAAAAGTCTATACCAAACAAGGCTTTCATCTACCGCATCCTGCCAACCGTTATGAATGGCAGACCCAATCTGGTAAAGCCACCTTTTTCTTTACACCGTTAACCGAGATTTATGCAGATAAATTGACGGCTCAGCCCGATGATTTATTAACACTAACCAGTATCCGTTCTCATGACCAATTCAATACCACCATTTATGGGTTGGATGACCGCTATCGCAACGTTTTTGACACGCGGCAAGTAATTTTTATGAATGCTGATGATGCTGATAGATTGGATTTAAAAGCAGGTGATAAGGTGACTATCCAAAGTGAATACGGCGATGGTATTGAGCGAAAAGTCACAGGCTTTCAAGTCATTTTGTATGATATCCCTAAAGGCAATCTAGCCATGTACTACCCTGAAGCCAATCCACTGATTGCGATGACAGATTTTGATAAAAAATCAGGCATGCCTGCCTTTAAAACCGTGTCGGTTAGGCTGAGAAAATGTGCTTAATGATCATAGGGTTGCTTAAAAAACCCTATGGATGATTGTTAAATGTAAAAGTATCATTAAATAAAAAAGTATCATTGAATAAAAAAGTGATGATTGAAAAAACAGGCTGAAAAATTGAATATTTACGCGTTTTTTAAGATGAGTAATAAACTTACTGTCGAAAATTAAACCCATAAATAAATG
>ENA-OOIZ01000088-OOIZ01000088.1-human-skin-metagenome-genome-assembly--contig:-NODE-88-length-12770-cov-2.980024_pt1 | contig 12770 bp, 10 predicted proteins | sample MGYA00248862_ERZ500975 | MGnify/ENA primary metagenome ERZ500975 (study PRJEB25958, sample SAMN03398552) | human skin metagenome | study: EMG produced TPA metagenomics assembly of the Human Skin...
TACCCCATTTGCGATTGATTTGGCGCAGCAGATTCATGGTTCAGCGGCGCTCGTGTCGCTATTTACTTTAATTACTGGGGTGGTCGGCATGGTGATTGGCGATATGGTACTGGCATGGTCAAAAATTCGTTTTCATCTTGCCCACGGCGTGGCATTTGGTAATGCATCACATGGTTTTGGTACTGCAAGAGCCAGTCAGCGCCATGAAAGCGAAGGCGTGATTGCCAGTCTGACGATGGTATTGGCAGGGTTATTTATGGTATTTTTTGGTCCTGCGCTGATTCATTTAATGACGGCTATTTAACCCATGCTTTTTAAGCTATTTAACACATGCCTTTTAATACCTGCTGTGATTTTACAATACCTCAAAGCTGTCTAGTCATGAAAACTTGCCAAAATGACGTATTAATATTTGCCAAACAAAATAAAATTAGCGACAATGACCTACCTTTTTTTGGATTGTAGGAAAAAATTATGTCATTACAACAGATTATTGAAGATGCGTTTGAAAACCGTGCCAACTTCAACCCCAATGACGCCACCGACGATGTGCGTGCTGCTGTCAATGATGTGCTCGCTCAGCTCGATGCGGGCACCTTGCGTGTTGCAGAGAAAAAAGATGGTGAATGGATCGTCAATCAATGGGTGAAAAAAGCGGTATTATTATCCTTTCGTCTGAACGACAACCGCATCATGAATGGCGGTCGTGACCTGCAGTTCTTTGATAAAGTCGAAACCAAATTTTCAGATTGGGGCGATGAACAATTTGCCAAAGCGGGCGTGCGCGTGGTGCCACCTGCCGTCGCGCGTAAAGGCTCATACATTGCCAAAGGCGCTATCTTGATGCCATCTTACGTCAATATCGGCGCCTATGTCGATGAAGGCACGATGGTCGATACGTGGGCGACGGTGGGGTCATGCGCCCAAATCGGTAAAAACGTGCATCTATCAGGCGGTGTCGGCATTGGCGGCGTCCTTGAGCCGCTACAAGCCAACCCAACCATCATTGAAGACAACTGCTTTATCGGTGCGCGCTCAGAAATCGTTGAAGGTGTGATTGTTGAGGAAGGCTCGGTGATTTCGATGGGCGTGTATATCGGTCAATCAACCAAAATCCTAGACCGCGAAACAGGCGAAATCAGTTACGGCCGTATTCCTGCAGGGTCAGTGGTCGTGTCGGGTAGTTTGCCAAGCAAAGATGGCTCGCATAGCTTGTACTGTGCGGTAATCGTGAAAAAAGTGGACGCACAAACGCGTAGCAAAACATCTATTAATGATTTGCTCAGAATGGACTAGATTTTTAGTCAAGATAACAGTAAATTATTTAAAGCAAATCAGCCATGGTTTGCTTTTTTTATAGCCTTCAGCAAATTTTATAGCGCTCATCTTTATAGCCTTTATTAAAGGAAACAGTATGTCGTCACAACAAAACACCCCGTATGACAACGGTATTGCGGTACGCAAGCAGGTGATGGGCGAAGCGCATGTGGAGCGCGCCATGTCACAAGTCACCGAATTTACTGCCCCACTACAAGACTGGATTAATGAACACGCGTGGGGCTCGACGTGGCAACGCGACGGCACTGATGGAAAAGGAATAGACCGTAAAACCCGCTCGCTAATTACCCTCGCCTTTTTAATCGCGCAAAAATCCCCAACAGAACTAAAAGGGCATATTCGCGGGGCGATTAATAACGGCGCAAGCGTGGCAGAAATTCAAGAAGTGCTACTGCATAGTCTACCTTACTGCGGCGCACCAGCGGCTCAAGAAGCCTATCGTGCTGCAGTGGACGTGTTAACCGAAATGAAATTGCTTTAACCGCTGAACACAAAGATTTATTGGCATAAATTTGATAAAATAAACGCTAATTTTTATTAGTTAATCACATTTATGCCAAATTCAACGCTACCCATCCGCAATACCGCCATTCCCACCACTGACCCCGAAGCAGGACTTAAAATCACTGAGATTTTTTATTCGCTGCAAGGTGAAGCCTTGAGCGCAGGATTGCCGACGATTTTTATTCGCTTGACGGGCTGCCCGCTGCGCTGCGTGTATTGTGATACCGAATATGCCTTTGTCGGCGGCGAGCGCATGAGTTTGGCAGGGATTTTGGCAGTGTGTCAGAGTTTTCCGTGCCAGCGTATTTGTTTGACAGGTGGCGAACCTTTAGTCCAGCCCAATGCAATCGCTTTGATGAACTTGCTACTGGCGCATGGCTACGAGATTTCGCTTGAAACTTCGGGCGCGCTGTCCGTGGCAGAGGTGCCAACGGCAGTCTCTAAGGTCATGGATATCAAAACCCCAAGCTCTCAAGAAGCCGATAAAAATCTGTGGCAAAACCTCCCCTACTTAACTGCCCATGACCAAATCAAATTTGTCATTATGAATCGCGACGACTATGACTGGTCAAAACAAATCCTAGCAGACTACCAACTGGATAAAAAAGTCGCAACGGTATGGTTTTCTCCGATGTTTAATGTGGAAGAACGTCAAGCCAATGTACCTACCCTTGCCACTGACTTGGCAGAATGGATACTTGCCGATGCGCTGCCAGTGCGTTTTCAACTGCAACTGCATAAAATCATTTGGGCAGATGCCAAAGGCAAATAGCCGCTGCCAAATAACCACTGCCAAATAGCCACTGTCAAATCGTTAGAACACAACTTAGGGAAATATCAAGCCAATGGGAAAAATGATTGTTTGGGGGCTGATTGCGTCGGCTTTTTTTAGCACGTCGTTTGTACTGTATCAATTGATGAGTGTACAAGGCGGACATTGGTTTTGGTCAGCAAGTTTTCGCTGTTTTTTTATGTGGCTGTTGTTATCGGTTTTTATTTTGTTGCAAAACAAACTCAATCCGTCCAAGCTGATAGCGCTATGTAAACTATTTGCCAGTCATTGGCAGTTTTGGTGTGTGACGGGCGGCATTGGACTAGGTACATATGGGCTGCTGGCGTTTGCGGCAGATTATGCACAAGGGTGGGTGATTGCCGCGACCTATTTATTCACTGTGGTGGCAAGCTTGGTGGTGCTGAGTTTTTTTGGGCAATCATTTCAAAAAAAAGTCATTGTGTATTCGGTGATTGTATTTATCGGTGTGGTACTTGCCAATGTGGGTGAAGGGTTAAGGCATAGCACGAGCCAAGGCACTGATTGGCATGCTTTGTTGCTATTTGGTGCGCTGCCTGCCTTTATTGCCAGTTTTTGTTTTCCCTTAGGTAATCAATTGATTTGGCAAGCAGCACAACCCAAAGGGCACTCTACCCATCCTACCGATGCAATAAGCAAGGCAGCGAACAATGAAACGAGCGAATTGGCAACGAGCAAATTGCTAAAAAAAGTGCCGCAAGTGACTTCCCCACTGCTATCAAATCCCCTGCATAAAGTCTGGCTGATGTCGCTAGGGTCATTGCCGATGTGGTTGGTATTAGGCTTTATGGTACAACCGCCCGCGCCCAGTGTCTCACAAATGACCATTAGTTTTTTGGTTGCCTTGATGGCAGGTGTGCTCGGTACGACCACTTTTTTACATGCCCGTAGTCTTGCCAAACAGCCACAACAACTGGCCGCCGTCGATGCCACACAAGGCAGTGAAATTATTTTTGCGTTGTTAGGCGGTATGTTGCTGCTGCACACGCCCATGCCATCAGGCTTAAGTTTTGTGGGGATTGCGTTGGTGATTATTGGGCTTGTGCTGTTTGCCAAGCAACGCTAGCGGTAGTCCAGGTTGTGATAGTTTGCTATAATGCAGGCACTTTTATTTTACCCCTTTATTTAACCGATTAGGATTATTTGATGAATACTTTGACCGCTCTTTCACCTATTGATGGTCGCTATGCCAGTAAAGTGGATAGTTTACGTCCTTACCTGTCAGAATTTGGCTTGATTCATGCCCGTGTGACGGTGGAAGTGCGCTGGTTGCAGACCCTTGCCAATCATGCAGATATTCATGAAATTCAGCCTTTTTCGGCAGCGACCAATGAGCGCTTAGACGCGATTGTAGCCAATTTTAGCGAAGCAGACGCGATGCGTATCAAAGACATCGAACGCACCACCAACCATGATGTCAAAGCCGTTGAATACTTTTTAAAAGAAAAAATTGCCGACATCGATGCGCTAAAAGACGCGGGTGAATTTATCCATTTTGCCTGTACCTCTGAAGACATCAATAACTTATCACACGCGTTGATGCTGAAATCCGGTCGCGACGTACTGGCGCAATCGATGCAAAAAATCATTGATGAGATTGCAGCGCTCGCAGAAATCCATGCCGACCAACCCATGCTGTCACGCACGCATGGTCAAACCGCGAGCCCAACGACTTTGGGTAAAGAAATGGCAAACGTGGCATACCGTCTGCATCGCCAACTCAAGCAATTTAATAACGTAGAATTGCTAGGTAAAATCAATGGTGCGGTCGGCAACTACAACGCGCACCTGTCAGCCTACCCACAAATTGACTGGGCAAAAAATGCCGAAAACTTTGTCACCAGCCTTGGGTTGACCTTTAATCCGTATACCACCCAAATTGAGCCACACGACTATATCGCCGAATTGTTTGACGCGCTGCGCCGTTACAATACCATTTTGATTGATTTTAACCGTGATGTATGGACGTATATCTCCTTGGGTTATTTCAAACAAAAACTCAAAGATGGCGAAGTGGGCTCATCCACCATGCCACACAAAGTCAACCCAATCGACTTTGAAAACTCAGAAGGTAATCTAGGTATTGCCAATGCCATGCTCGCGCATTTGGGTGAAAAATTGCCGATTTCTCGTATGCAGCGCGACTTGACCGACTCGACAGTCCTTCGCAATATGGGGGTGGGTTTTGCCCAAAGTCTGATTGCCTTTGACGCCTGCTTAAAAGGTATTGGCAAATTAGAGCTTAACGCCAATCGTCTCAATGAAGACCTAGCGCTTGCCCAAGAAGTATTGGCAGAGCCAATCCAAACCGTGATGCGTCGCTACAATGTTGAAAAACCCTATGAGAAACTAAAAGCCTTGACCCGCGGTCAAGCCATGACTCGTGAGATGATGGTCAACTTCGTCAATGGTGATGAACTGGCAGCGGTGCCAGAAGCTGAGCGTCAACGTTTGGCTGATTTGACCCCTGCCACTTATACCGGTAATGCAGCTCAGCAAGCCAAAAACTTGAAAAATTTATTAAAATAAGACTTTTTCGCTCATCAAAAATCAAAAAGGACGCCTAAGCGTCCTTTTTTTATGTGACTTTTTTTACATGATTTTTTACATAAATTTTTTTAGATGAGTTTGTTGATTGAGCTTTGGGTTATTTTTTGGCATAGCCTTGTTGGTTAAGATAAGGCAGCACGTCGGGACGTACGGGTTTATCCAAATAACTTTCAATGGTTTGCACCCAATCTGACCCTGCTTGACCACGCGCCGCATAATAATCTGCAACGGTTTGGTTATACTGGTCTAATGCGGATTTGTCAGCGGGTTCATATTGGTTGGTGGAAACTACCAATGCCTTTGGCAAACGTGGACGCATGGCAGGGTTTTGGTCAGGATAACCCAATGCCATGCCAAATAGCGGCACCACGCCTTGTGGCAGTTTGAGTATGTCGCCCATCCGTCTGATGTCATTGCGGATACTGCCCAAATACACACCACCCAATCCCATGCTCTCAGCCGCTAGTAGCAGATTTTGCGCCATAATGGCGGCATCAACCGCACCAACAATGGTGACTTCAGTCCAATCAATTTGCGCGTTGGGTACAAGGGTTTGGTGGCGGTGGTTATCCATACAAAAAATTAGCAGCTCAGCACACTGCTCCACATAGGGATGACCGTATTTTTCCCCGTCTTTGGCTTGCTGGGCATCGGCGCAAATACGGCGAATGTCATAGCGCTGCTTTGCATCTGTCACCCGAATAATGCTTGCCGACTGCAAAAATCCCGATGATGAGCCTGCCATCCCCGCTTCGATGAGCTGCTCAAATGTCGCTGCATCTATTGGCTGATTGGTGAATTTGCGAATCGAGCGATGATTGAGTATCGTCTCTAGGATGGGTTTACTATTACTATGCTCACTAAGTGTTGTCATGATTTTCCTTGTTATAGTTTGCCTTGTTATGGTTTGTGTTGTTATAAGTTGGCTTATGGTTTGATTAGCTTTAGGGTTGGTATTTTTCAATCAGTTTTTGCGCTTGCACAATCACCGGGGTATCGACCATCTGTCCATCCATGGCAAATGCCGCAAGCCCTGTCTGTGCATAATGATCCACCACTTTTTTGGCAAAGGCAAGCTGTGCTTGGCTGGGTCTAGCCAGTGCATTGACAATAGCGACTTGGTTTGGATGAATACATAGCATCCCTGAAAAACCCAAATCGCGCCACCCGTTGACCCGCTGGGTCAAACCGTCATCGTCATTAAAAGGCGGGTATACGCATTCAATCGGTGGGGTGAGCGCATTGATAGCACTATGCAAGCTTAGCTGATAACGGATTTGGTTGGCAACCATCTGCCCTGCCTCGCTGTCTGCGCGCACGCCCAATTTTTCACAGATATCCAAAAAGCCAAAACTGAGCGCAGTCAATCCTGCCGCAGCGGCGATGTCGGGTATATTTGCCATGCCTTTGGGTGTCTCAATCAAGGCAATCATGGGTTTGGCGAGCGCATGACGGACGCGGTCAATCTCTATGGCGTGCTCGACTTTGGGTAGCACTACCCCAATCACGTTGTTGATTGCGGACGCTGGCAAAGATTTGAGCAAATCAATATCGCCTGCTTGGTGGTTGCTACTTGCGGCATTGATACGCACCCAAACAGGCTGGGCATCAGCGCCGCTTAGATAATTGACCACATTGTCACGTGATTGCATTTTGACACTATCACTGACCGCATCTTCTAAGTCAATTATCACCGTATCTGCGCCACGGGCAAAGGCTTTTTCCACCCGCTCAATATTGATGGCGGGTACAAACAAATAACTGGTTGCGCTCAATCCCTTGGGTTTTGCTACATTGTTTTCGCTCATGCGACATCCTTTTTCGTCCATTTTTGGTGACATATTTTTCTTTTTGGCAAACAACTTATCAAACAGCTTATCAAGCAACAACGCCCTACCCAAAGTAGCGCGTTTTTTAGTTTATTTTAAAACCGTCAATTTGGCTTTTTCACTGCGGCTAAACAGTAAATTTAACACGATGGCGACCACTGTCGCAGTACCGATACCGCCCAAATTAAATTGTCCAATATGTAAGCTAAAATCCCCAGCCCCCATAATGACGGTCACCGCAGCAATGATTAAATTAGCATTTTTGCTAAAATCAATGTGATTATCCAGCCAAATTTTGACCCCTGCTACCGTGATAAGCCCAAACACCACGATAGAGGCACCGCCCAGTAACGGCGCTGGGATAGTATGGATAATCGCGCCAAATTTTGGTGACAGCCCCAGTAGCACAGCAATCAAGCCTGCCACCACAAAAACCGTGGTCGAGTATACTTTGGTCACTGCCATCACGCCGATATTTTCCGCATAGGTTGTCACGCCCGTACCGCCCATGCTCGATGACATCGCCGTACATAGACCATCGGCGAAAAACGCCCGTCCCATATAAGGCGATACCGCTTGTCCTGTCATGGCTTCTACCGCTTTGATATGTCCTAAATTTTCGGCGATTAAAATAAACGCAACCGGGGCAATCAAAATTATTGCGTTAATATCAAATGTCGGATGATAAAAATTGGGTAATCCAACCCAAGCTGCTTGCGCAACTGGGGTAAAATCAATCGGCTTGCCATACCCAAGCACATTGGTGAGCACAAAATATGCCATATACGCCAATAGCAATCCAATCAGTAGCAACAAACGACGTAGCATACCGCGGCTAAACACAGCGACCGCACTGATACACAGCACCGTCATCAACGCAACCCAACTATCAAACTGGTTGCCCGACACGCCTTTGATAGTCACTGGCGCCAAATTTAGCCCGATAATCATCACAATCGCACCGGTTACCACAGGCGGCATGAGTTTCTCAATCCAGCCAACCCCTGTTTTCATCACCAGTAATCCGACCATGCCATAAAAAATACCACAGACAAAAATACCACCGAGCGCCACGGATAAATTACCATTAAAGCCTGAGCCTGTATAAGCCGTCGCGGTAATCACGGGCGCGATAAACGCAAAACTTGACCCTAAATAACTGGGTACTCGCCCACCCGTCAAAAAGAAAAACAGCACCGTACTGAGCCCCGCCATCAAAATCGCAAGGTTGGCATCAAATCCCATCAATAGCGGCGCAAGCACAGTTGCCCCAAACATCGCAAACGCATGTTGCAGCCCAAGTAGCACACTTTTATCAGCAGGTAAATACTCGTGGATACGCACAGGATGATGATCTAAATGCCCATCGTAAGGCTGCCATTTTGGGAACCAACCGCTATCGTTATCGGTATTTTGATGGGTTGGTTGTCTTTGCGAATTTGCCATAATTTTGCTCTCATCTGTCAACTGCGCGAATTTTACACGTTATTTTTGTTTTGTCAAAAAACCCTGCGCTTTGAGCCAATCTTCTGCAGCAGCGACATACGGTTGACTGTAGTAATCGGCAAATTTTTGACGGTATGGCTTACGCTCACGCGCTTCATTAAACGCCAAAATGGTTTGCTCATAATGTTTGATTGCTCACAGTTTGATTATTCATGGTTGCCCCGTTAAAAGTGATTTAAACATGATTTGATGATTGTTGATGTTGATACGGTCGCCAAAGTAGCGCCACCCCAATAAGCAAAACGATGGCAGAGACGGGTAACAACGCAAGCCAAATATTTTTGCCTGTTGCAACTAGCGCAGTTAGCGGTCCGATAAGCTGCCCAAAGGCAAAACTTGCGGTCATCAGCGCACTTAAGTTGTATTTAGGGTAGTGCGTGACTTGGCTTGCCGCCACTTGCAGCCCTGCCATCGTCACCACCATAAAGGTGCCGCCCACCATCAGCGCTGACAACATCAAACCTGCCAACGACTGCCAAAGCGCAGGCAATAACGTACCAACCGCCATGATGATTTGTGACACTCGCCAAACGCCGAGCAAAGAAACATTGTTATAATGGCGTTGTAACCCCTGCGACAACACCACCGACAAAGCCGCCGCCAACCCAAAAAATGGCCAAATCAGCAAATAACTTTGCCCCGATAACCATTGCTTGGCGATTTGTGGCAAAAAAGTCGCAGGTAAAATATAGCCAAACCCAAATAAGCCGTAGGCGGTTAATACATTCGCTAATTTTAGCTTGGCAGGTGTTATGCTAGCGGTAGGATTGGTATGGCTGGCTTTGGTAAGGGAGGTTTTGGCAACGGCTGTTGAGGCAAGCTGTGAGTTGATTTTCGCCAGCAAAAAGGTGACAAGCAGGGTGGCGAGCAGCGCAATCACGCCTAGATACTGCCATAATCGACTCGATAATGGACTCAATGATGACTGGGCCGCGATAGTCGCCGTCGCTGATTGAAAAATAAAATAGCTACAAATCAATCCTGTAAGGGTGATACCGATACCGACACCCGTATAAATCAAGCCACTGCTGGCTACCTGTCTTGATTTTAACCAATTGATTGCAAACGCACTGATAGATACCAGCACCCAAGCGCTTGCCACGCCCGCCAAAAAGCGCAACACCAGTAACCAACCAATATCGCTTAGCGAAGCCAGCCAAGTGGTAAGCGTGACTAAGGTAAGACCTAACACGACAAAAAGCGTATGTCGCTTACTTTTAAGCAGTGACAGCGCCCCGACCAAATAGCCAATATAGTTGCTACTTGATAACCACGCCGTTTGCGCAAGATGCACCGTGCCTTCTTGTATCATCAAAGGCAAAATCGGTGTAAAAGCAAATCGCCCGATTCCCATTGCCACCGCAAGCGCGGTGCTGGCTAGGATAAAGCAAAATATAATCTGTTGTCGGTCAGATTGTGACATTTTGCGTTACCCCTTGATTTTATTGACACGACTTGTCAGCGTTTAAGCTTGCATTTTAAAGATTATTGAGCATACTTTGCAAGGTTTCCTTCACATTTTTGGACGACATATTAGCTTGGCTTAATATCAAAGCCTGTTTAACCATTGACTTTTTGTCTGCTACCAAGGCATTCCAATTTGATAAACCTTGAATCAAACGCGACGCCAACAGTGGGTTACGTTTATCCAAATCTTGCATCATGCTCAAATACTGCTCAACGCCCTGCTGTGTCCAAATTTTGGTAGGCTGCGCAAGCAATCCGCCGAGCACCGCCCGCACCCGGTTTGGGGTATTGATGTCAAAGTCTTGATGTGAGGTTAACGCAAAAATATCGGCAACGCTCGCCTGGCTGTCATTGGCTTGGACACCAAACCATAAATCCATCACCAATGCATCATGATGAAAGCGTTGGTAAAAATCGGCAAGCCATTCGGCTTTTTGGGGCAAACCATGCGCCACCGCCGCATTTAACGCGCCTAAACGCTCAGTCATACAAGACGCTTGTTGGTATTGGGTAATCGCCCAGTGTTTGGCATCACTCACGCCCGCCAATAACGCCATATCCAGCACCACATTTCGCCACGCCCGCACGCCCATGGCTTCGGCTGTATCTTCATACGCGCTAATCGGCAGTTTGGCATACGCACTTTGCCAAATGTCTTTAAGCGCTACCGCCACGGCTTTTTTGACCGCTTGATGACGGGCACGAACTTGGCTAGGGTCATAGTCGGTCTGAATCGCACTGCCCAGCTCTCGCTCGCTTGGCATATCTAGTAACCGCGCCGCTAGCATGGGATCGGTTTCTGATAGCGCTGGCAGACTGGCTTTTAATGCCGTGATATAGGCATCGGTATCGGCATTTTGCAATAAAATACGATTGACCAACAACTGTGCCGCTTGCCAACGGTTAAAGCCATTGGTCTCATACTGCATCAAAAACGCCAAATCATCATTGCTATACTCAAAATTGAGCTGAACAGGCGCGGAAAAATCACGAAGCAATGACACCACAGGGTCAAAATCCGCTGTGGTAAACAAACCGTCAAAGTTAAATGTCTGACTGTCTTCGCGCAGTAACACCAAATCTTCGTGTACCAGTTGTCCAGTGGCACGGTTAAAAATCGCCATTTTGATAGGAATCGGCAAAGGTTTTGGTGCAGGATAGCCTGCCACTTGGCGCGTGTGTTGGCTTAGCGTCAAGATAAGCTTGTCAGCTGTTTTTTCAAAATGCCCTGATAAGGTTGGCGTGCCTGGCTGGGTATACCAATCGATAAATTGGTTGATACTACTATCGGCGACGCTTAACGCCGATAACAAGTCTTCTACCGTTACCGCTTGCCCGTCATAACGGCGAAAATATTCGTCCGTGCCTTGGCGGAATTTTTCTTTGCCAAGCGTATTGGCAATCATGCGCACGATTTCTGCGCCTTTCTCGTACACTGTGGCGGTGTAGAAATTATTAATCTCGACAAAATGGTCAGGGCGTGGTGGATGCGCCAATGGGCTGGCATCTTCAGGAAACTGCGCCGCTCGCAATGTTGCCACATCATCAATCCGCTGTACCGCAGGGGAATGCAGACTTTCGGAAAAAGACTGGTCACGAAATACGGTAAAGCCTTCTTTTAGGCACAGCTGAAACCAGTCACGGCAGGTGATACGGTTGCCCGTCCAGTTATGGAAGTATTCATGGGCAATCACCGCTTTGACATTAAAGTTACGGCGATCGGTGGTGGTCTCTGGGCTAGATAGTACGCAAGCGGTGTTAAAGATATTTAATCCTTTGTTTTCCATCGCGCCCATATTAAACTGGCTAACCGCCACAATCATATAGCGGTCAAGGTCATACGCCCGTCCGTAGTTGTCTTCGTCCCATTTCATTGAGTCTTTTAACGCTTGCATGCCGACATGGCACTGCTCGATGTTCTCATGCTTGGCGTATAATTCAAGCAGCACCTCACGCCCTTCACTGGTGACATACTGATCGGTCAATACGTCCAAATCTGCCATCACGCAAGCGAATAGATAACTCGGTTTTTTGGTGGGGTCTTGCCACACCGCAAAATGACGGTCGCCCGCAAGCTCGCCTTGGTCGATTAAATTACCATTGGCAAGCAGCGTTGGGTAAGTTTTATCCGCTTCAATGCGTGTGGTGAAGGTGGCAAGCACATCGGGACGGTCTGGATAAAAGGTAATTTTACGAAACCCTTCTGGCTCACACTGGGTACAGAACATTTTGTCCGCCCCTTCCCCTGCTTGGTATAAACCTTCAAGACTGGTATTGGTTTGCGGCACGATGGTGACGACGGTGGTAATCTGACAAGTGTCTGGCGCGTTAACAATCGTTAGGCTTTCTTGGTCCAGTTGGTAGTCGCTTTCGCTTAAAGTTTTGCCGTTTAAGGTAATTGATTCAAGTTGTAATTCTCGCCCAAAGAGTACCAAGTCGCCTGCCGTGTTTCTTGTCATGTCAAGATTGGCGGTGACGGTTGCATGCTTTTTATCAGCGCCGTCAAACAACTCAATTTTTAAGTCAATGTGATTGACGCTAAAGACAGGCGGCGTGTAGTCTTTTAGGTAGATTTTTTGCGGTTGGTGACTATTTAATTGGTGGCTATTCAAACTGGGGTCTGGTGTGGGTATATTGGTGGGTACATCAGGCATTTCGGTGTTTAATAGTTGGGGGTTTTCGGTTTGGTTGGTTTCGGTGACGTTGGTCATGGTGAACTCTTTTTTTTACTCATAATGTATCAATGTGCGGTTATTATGCCATAA
>ENA-OOIZ01000095-OOIZ01000095.1-human-skin-metagenome-genome-assembly--contig:-NODE-95-length-11614-cov-2.982351_pt1 | contig 11614 bp, 9 predicted proteins | sample MGYA00248862_ERZ500975 | MGnify/ENA primary metagenome ERZ500975 (study PRJEB25958, sample SAMN03398552) | human skin metagenome | study: EMG produced TPA metagenomics assembly of the Human Skin...
AATAAAAATTTTTGACAATTAACTTTACTGGGATTTATAGCGTAGCATCGTTAAACTCGAAAGATTTGTGCTTGCCAGTGTATAAAAATTTATTAGTGAACATTTTTGACGTTTGCTAAACTAACACTTATTTTTACAATTAACGAAGCCAAGTTAATGAAACCAAGTATTTTTTCTTATGTCTCATTCAAATAAGCTTTTTTGACTAAGCTTTGTGGGAGCCAAATATGACAAATAACAATAAACCATCATTGCTCAAAAACACGTTAAATAAACTGCGTAAAACATCATTACCTTTGGCGCAAAACGCCAGCTTAGCGGTGGCGGCAGGCACTATTTCCGGCAATTCAGTGCTGTTTAGTCTACCGCTTTGGGCGATGGGCGCAGTAAAAACATTAACGGGTCATACATTGGCAGATAAATCTGTGTTAAAAATAGCCAATCACTGGATCAATACCAACAATCGTTTGATTGACAACATCCTGCCCGATATTGATTTTCGCGTCAACCTGCCTGATGACTTATCGGTCGATGGCAAATATATTTTGCTGAGTAATCACCAATCTTGGGTCGATACCACTGTCATTCAATATATCAGTGAAAACCGACTGCCATTAACGCGATTTTTTGCCAAATATGAGCTAGTGTATATCCCAATTGTGGGACAAGCGTTTTATTTTTTAGACTTTCCGATGATGAAACGCTACTCGAAAACAGCGATTGCTAAAAATCCAGCGCTAGAAGACCGCGATATCATCGAAGCCAAACGCGCTTGTCAAAACTTACTCGACAAGCCTTTTACCTTACTTAACTTTATCGAAGGCACGCGGTTTACCCAAAAAAAACGTGACTTGCAACAATCGCCGTATCAACATTTGCTAAAACCCAAAGCGGGCGGCATTGCACTTGCATTGGGTGCATTGGGTGACGATTTAGACGCTGTGCTTGATATGACGATTGTGTATCCTGACGGTATTCCTACCTATCAGGATTTGTGGCAAGGTAATATCAAACGCATCGGGGTGGATATTCAAAAAATTGCATTGCCAGATGATTTGCTACAGCGGCTCATGGATGGAAAATACCAACAGGATGAACAAACCAAAATAGATATGTACCGTTGGCTTGATGGCTTGTGGCAGCAAAAAGATCAACGTATCCAAGCCATGCTCGATGATTTTACCCGTCATCCCTAACGGCACATGACTAGTAACATATCACTAGTGACCCTACTAGTTAAAATCTCAGGTAAGCCATGCAAGGTATGACTTGCCTGCCTTGTCCTCACTCACATTTTTTGCGGTATTGACCCCATTTTGAGCACTTTTTTATGCCAACTGCTAATTTAGACCCAAAATCCAGCCCAACGCCAAGCTCGAATATTAGCCAACCTCTCGCTGCCCACCCTGCCAAACCCAGTCGTTGGCAGTTAGCCTACGATACCATCATGATGGTTGCCATTGTGTTGGACTTGCTGCTCATGGGGTTTGACGCTTTGATGCTAAGTAGCTTTATGGCAAAAATAGCAAATTGGCTAGGGTTTCTTGACAGTATCGTCAGTTATCAGCAAGGATGGCACGAGCCGCTCAAAGTGGCAGGGGGTCTGTTTACCATCTTTTTGGTAGCAGAGCTTGTGGTTCGCTGGTTGATTGCCATCGTCCAAAAACGCCATTACCGCTGGTTTTTCTTTCCATTCGTGCATTGGTATGAAGTGTTGGGCTGTGCACCGCAGCTGCGCGCATTACGACTGCTGCGCGTTGGCGTGATTGGTTATCGTCTGCATGAACTGGGCTACAAAGTTTTGCCCGCCAGTTGGCTTGCGACGATCAAATTTTATTATCAAATGATTATGGAAGAGATTTCTGATCGGGTGATTTTAACCGCGATTGACAATATCCGCACCGAAATAAGCAACACCGATGGGCATTTGGTCAAAAACATCATCGACAAGCATCGAGATGACATACAAAAGGTCATTGTCGAAGTGCTGCAGCAAGAGGCCACACCGTTATTACAATCCACGCCCGCCAATCCTGCCATCTTTGCCAAACCATTGGCAGAACAAGTGGGCATCGCCATTCAGCAAGCGCTGACCGATACGCCCGAGCTGCACCGCATATTACGATTGATACCAATTGCAGGTAGTCTAATAGAAAACCAAATGCACAGCATCGGGCAACACATTGGGGAAAATCTGACATTAAGCTTGACCACCAACCTTACCAAACCGCAAACGCTCACGCTGATGTATGAAGAAATCGCCAAAAGCTTGGTGCAAATTGACGTCACTAGCCCTGCGCTAGAAAAATTAGTTAGCGATATTATTGATGATAGTTTGACGTCACTTGCCAACCAAGTTCGCATTCAACAATGGAAGCACCAAATACGCTGATTGAATCCACCAATTTGGCTGGCAGCTAACGGCTGTGCAACGCTTTTTTTATCGCCCTATTACGGCTTTGGTTGCCAAACAATAAATAGCGCGGTGAATGGTTGTTGTTTTAAATAATACTTGCTAATATGCGGTATGAATCGATTTTGATGTATAAAAAGTTATTATAAAAAGGTTTTTCATGACACAGCCCGCTGCCCTTGACTTGACCCAAGATAGTTCATCACAAAACTTACAAAGCGTATCTAACCTATCAGAGCAGGATTCACCGCAAAGTCAGCAGCCAGCCAACCCATTACCCACCGACCCTGTAGCCACTAGCGTGAAACTTACGGGCAGACTACTGAACTTTACCCGCCTAAATATTGAAGGCAATGATATCAAAGTAATTTTGACAAAGATTGCACAAAAGCTAGGTCGTCAACGCCAGTCCAACTTACCGGTGATTGTCAGCTGTCATCACCCGTTAAATTTAGCGCAGCTTTGGGGCGGCTTATGGGCACTAGGGTTACAGCCGATTGGGTTGGTCACAGGCGCCAATGACGCCCAAGCCAATGAGCTTCGCATTGCCATTTTTCCAGCGGATGGGCAGCGCATTGACGGCAAAGCACCAAAAAATGTGGCGACGGGTAGTGAACGAAAATCAGACAACACAGCCAATACTCCATCCTCTCAACACATTGCGCAATCCCCTACCCAATCACTCACATCCGACAGTCAAGCGACTGAGCGACAAAATCAAACCACCAATGATAGCCTAACCGATGATACCCTAGCTGCACCTGAAAAATTTGTCGCCTCACCGCATCACCAATCGCAGCTTGAAGGCGATTTGGTGCATAGTCAAATGCTGCGCTCAGGTCAAAGTATCAACCATGTTGGTGGTGACGTGATTTTGACCAAAGGCATCAATGCCGGCGCGGAAGCGATTACCGATTATAGCCTACACGTGTATGGAAAAGCCGAAGGGCGATTGGTCGCAGGGGCGACGGGCGACACCAATGCCAAAATATTCTGTTTGCGTTTTAACCCGTCACTGGTGTCAGTTGCGGGGACTTATTGCCTAAAAGAAAATATTCCTACTGAGTATTTGGATAAAGCGGTACAAGTCAGCTACTTGGATGGACAAGGCTTGGTGTTTGAGTTGATGGAATAACAATCACCTAAACAACCACTTATACCATAATCTATGCAAAAATCGTCAATCTCTCGATTAACTTCGAAAAGTTTTTTATGCTAAACTAGTCCAATTAACCAAATTTAGGCTAACTAAAATTTAAGTCTTAATTTTTAACGATTTACGTTAATTTATATCCATATTTTTCAAACCAGTTTAGCGTGAATGTGTGTATGGCTTGAATGATTCAATACTGCCTCACTGACACCGTGCTATGAATAGGAGTATGCCAAAGTGGCAAAAATCGTTGTTGTAACTTCAGGAAAAGGCGGGGTAGGTAAAACCACCACCAGTGCCTCTTTCGCTACGGGTCTCGCCGTTCGCGGCTTTAAAACTGTGGTGATTGACTTTGACGTGGGTCTTAGAAATCTTGACCTCATTATGGGCTGCGAAAACCGTATCGTGTATGACTTTGTTGATGTTATCTCAGGGAACGCGCGCCTGTCACAAGCGTTGGTAAAAGACAAACAACTCAATAACTTGTTTATCTTACCTGCCAGCCAAACGCGCGACAAAGACGCCTTGACAGATGAAGGAGTCGCCGAAGTCATTAATGAGTTAGCCAAACAATTTGACTACATCGTGTGTGACTCGCCCGCCGGTATCGAGCGCGGTGCCCAGCTTGCTATGTACCATGCCGATGAAGCCATCATCGTGACCAACCCAGAAATCTCATCGGTGCGTGACTCAGACCGTATCATCGGTATTTTGCAAAGCCGTACCAAAAAAGTTGAAGAAGGTACAGGCGTGGTACGCGAGCACTTGGTCATCAACCGCTACAACGCTGAGCGTGCGGAGCGCGGCGAGATGATGGATATCAACAGCATCTCTAATGACATCCTAAAAGTGCCGCTACTTGGCGTGATTCCTGAAAGCAATAGCGTACTTGAGGCATCAAACCAAGGTGTGCCTGTGGTGCTGGATCAAAATTCAAAAGCCGGTCAAACTTATGATGACATGGTCGCTCGTTTCTTGGGGGAAGAACGTCCCTATCGCCATATCGAAGTGAAGAAGAAAAGCTTCCTACAACGCTGGTTTGGAGGTTAGGCTATGGGATTTTGGAGTAATTTATTTGGCGGTGAGCAAAAGTCAAACAGTGCCAATACTGCCGCAGAGCGCCTAAAGGTCATCGTTGCCAGCGAAAACCGCTTGCACAATCGGTTAACCCCAGAGCGTATCGAAAAAATGAAACGTGAGATTTTGGCCGTGGTCAATACCTACGTGTCAGGTGTCAACATTGATGACGTCAATATTCAACATCACAATGAAGCGAACATGGAAGTATTGGAGATGAATATCAGCTTGCCTGATAGTACACGCCAATAATTCATATTGCGCTTAATCTAGATTGGTTCTAATCTAGGCTGCATTTAAAAAATTGTGACTAAAAAGCCCATGATGACATGGGCTTTTTTATACTATGGGCTGACTTAGCGCATACGGCGAATTAAATGGTCTTTTTGGATAAATTGGTGATACAGCGCGCCGATGATATGCAAGGCCGTGAACACCAGCAGCAACGTCCACAACAGATTTTTATGAATTTTTTCCAACGTGCCTGACCAATCACTGTTTTCACTGACAAAGGCTGGGATATCAAATAGCCCAAACATACTCACCCCTTCCCCATCAAACATGACAGACAACCAGCCCGCTAAAGGCATGGCAAGTAAAATCAAGTACAGTGCTAAATGGGTTAAATGCGATAGTTTATTTTGCCATTTTGGCATCGGCACATCGGCGGGGGCTTTGGTGACAAAACGGTTGATAATACGACCTACTGTCCAAAATAACACACTGAGTCCAAACGCTTTATGCAAATCAAAATAGGTAAAGTCAGTTGCATCTTCATTCAGCTCAATCATTGCCCAAGTCGCAATCAACAATACCACACTAATCCAATGGAAAATACGTGACGATAGCGACCATTTGTTGATACCGTGTGGGGCAATCGGCTGTGGCGCTTCATTTGCAGGAAATAATGCCATAATGGATTTTACCTTATCATGAGTTGTTTTGGGTTATTCTAGCAATCTTTGGGCAAAATAAAAGTAACAGACTGTTGGCAAAATAGCACAAAGGCGGACTGCATCTAACTATCTAAATCCACCAAGAAATGCGAGAGCGTGTCCAAATCTGGTACCACACATAGCTCACCTGCCAACATAACTGGCTGAAAAATATAGGCGTGCTGTAAGCTGTAATCTGCCAGATTCGGTGCGCGTGAGCGCTCGACGAGCTCATCATTTGGCGCGTTTAAGGCGGCTAATAAGTCAGGGTAGTGAGTCGCTAATTCAGCTTGGTAAGTGGCGTCATCAGCGTCTTTGAGATCAGCAATACGCACAGAATGGAAAGTCACTTCGCCGTGAATTTGTAAGGCAAGACGATGGATATCGGTGACGCTTTCTAACACCACTAAGTGGGTGGGCTGCTCATCTTTTGGCAACAAGTGATACACCGGCACTTCTTGACCGCGCCAAATATAATTCCAAATGCGCTCATCATAGTTATCAATGCTCAAAATCAAGGCTTGCGGCACAATCCAGTCAGGCGAACTGCTAGAAGGAATTCGAGCAATGGTTAATTGACCTGTGGTGATACTTAGGACGCCTACATCTTCATCTTGCTTAAAGTAACGGTTTAACTCGTTTGCCATGGCTTGCTCATTTTAGTGATTAATAAGAAATTTAGCGGTTATCTTGACCAGCCTATAGCATTAGCCACACAAGGCGATTAGCTGCTCAGCTAACTGCTTAGGGGTGCCAACAAAAGTAACTTGATTGCTTTCAATCATGCTTTGTGGCTGACTGGCGCAGGTGCTGCTATCAGGGGTTTGTGCCCAAATAATACTGCCATTTTTTTTGACCGTCGCTGCCGCATCACTACCATCATTGCCCATACCGGAGAACACGATAGTGATTAAGTTGTTGCCAAACGCTTCGCTGCAATTACGCATGACCTCACTGATTGGGGGTTTGTAACTGCCTTGCCAAGGTTTACGCTGCAAAATTACCCGTCCATTGGAATCACACACCACGCTGTGGTCAATCGGTAAAATCAAACAACGCCCTGACAATAATTTTTGGGTATTGGTCACTATGTCACAGCGCCACTCGTTGTGACGATTTAAAATTCTTGGCAAGGTGTTTAGCATATTTTGGTTGAAGTGCTGCGCTAGTAACAGTGATACTGGCAAATCTTCGGGCAAATTATCTAAAAATTCCTTAATGGCGAGCGGTCCGCCCATCGATGCCGCGAGCAATACCACATATTTCCACGGTTTGATTTCACGCTTGGCAGCCTCATAGTGCGCTAGCAAATCGCTACGTTCTAGCATGATGGCGATTTTTCGCTTGAGTTGGCGTTGCCATTTGGCATATAACAGACTTTCATTGATATAAGGCGCCGTGACAAAGCCCAGTAATACAACCTTAGTCAAATTGACATTCAGTTGTTTTTCAACATTTTGAATGACGGCGTAATCGTCTTGGGTATCGACTAGCCACACATCCACTTTTTGCTGAAAATGTTTTTCGGTCAGCTGTGACGCTGCCAAGCATGCCACGATTTCAAATCCCCATGAACGAATAGTATCGCTAAAGGCAAGCCGTTGCTGATTTTCCTCAGCAACGATAAAAAATCGCAGCGGCGGTGAGTGCTTTGACAGCATGAATGATTGTATCCTTTACATGGTCGGCTTAGTCAGTTTTTGCTTGTTGGGTAAAGCGCGCTAACGTGTCTAACAGCATTTGTTCTTGGAATGGTTTACCCATGTATTCATTTACCCCGATACCAAACGCGCGTTCACGGTGTTTTTCACCGGTACGCGATGTAATCATGACAATAGGGATATGCTGGAGTCGTGGGTTATGGCGAATATGGTTGGCGACTTCAAAGCCGTCCATTCGTGGCATCTCAATATCCAATACAATGACTTCAGGTAGCATTTCTTGCAGTTTTTCTAGCGCATCAATACCATCTGTTGCCACTTGGGCCTCATAGCCGTGACGTTCTAGTAAGCGCGAGGTGACTTTGCGCACGGTTACTGAGTCATCCACAATCAATACCAGCGGTTTGTGCGCTCGTTTGGCCGCTTTATTGGCTTTTTGCAGCTCGACTTTGGTAATGTTGCTGACATTACGCATCAATGCCACCAAGTCAAGAATGAGCATGACCGAACCATCTCCCATGATGGTAGCAGCCGAAATTCCATCGATATGTGAGAGCTGACGACCAAGCGGTTTGACGACCACTTCAATACGAGAGCCTGCAATCATATCCACTTGCAGCGCCATGCGCTGACCTAAGTCAGTACGAATAATAATCACTGGTACACTGCTTGACTGGTGCGCTAGTGCATCCACCGGGTCGCTACCGTACAAAATCTGATTGAGATAGCGCAGACGATAGGCTTGTCCATCGATATTGATACTATCGGCATTCGTGGTATAAAAATTAGCAATCGCATCGATATTGACCCGCATCACACGTTCAATTTGCACCAATGGTACAGCAAAGTATTTATCGCCTGCCCTAACCATCAAGGCATCAGACACCGCAACTGTCAATGGTAAACGCATGGTAAAGCGTGAGCCTCTGCCACTTTCAGAATCGACGGTGACTACACCACCCAGCTGTTTGACCTCACTTTGTACCACATCCATACCGACACCACGGCCTGAGATTTGTGATACGGATTTGGCGGTGGACAGACCCGCGTTAAAGATATATTGCATGATATCAAGTGTTTTTAGACTGGTATCTTTGGCAGAAATCAGGCCTTGCTCAATCGCTTTTTCGCGTACCGCATTCACATTAATACCGCGCCCATCATCGATTAAGTTGATAACGATTTCACCACCTTCACGCAGCACTTCAAGCGTGATTAAGCCTGTTCTTGATTTACCACTTTCAATACGTTCTTGCGATTTTTCGATACCATGGTCAACGGCGTTACGTAGCATATGCTCAAGCGGCGAGGTAATACGCTCAAGGATATTACGGTCAATTTCACCTTCATCGTTTAGGATTCGCAGTTCAACAGATTTACCAAGCTCGGTGGCTGTTTGACGGACGACCCGTTGCAGCCGTGGCGTGATACGCGAGAATGGCACAGTACGTGAGTCCATCAACCCTTCTTGCAAATCGGACTGGGTGCGTGATAACTGCAGTAGCAAGTTTTCGGTTTCACGGGTTTTATCGAGCATGGTCGTTTTGATGTCTAACAAGTCCGATGCTGATTCCGATAGCGATTTTGACAATTGGTTGAGCGATGAATATTGGTCCATCTCTAACGGGTCAAAGTCACTTTCTAATTCATGTTCCTCACCAATTTGTGACAAAATTTGAATCTCAAGCTCAGTTTCCATACGGCGTAGCTGATCTGCTAGACGCTGGACGGTTGCGCCCATCTCTTCGATATTGTTCGATAGACTCGATATACCCATCTCGATTCGTGAGCGGTTAATCGCGGACTCACCTGATAGGTTAATCATGCGCTCCATGGTACTTGCAGAAATCCTAAGCGTCTCAGCATTAAGGCTCGATTGATCTTGCTCAGATTCAAAGTTACCCGTCATCAGCGGCATGACGCTTAGGTCGCGCTGTTTGACTTCTAACGTGTCTTGTCCCAGACTACTGCGATAGATATCAATTTGTTCAATTTGGCTAGCGAGGTTAGCATTGGGGATTTCTTTTAAGCTATCAGGTTTTCGCGAGAATTGTTGCAGCGCAGCAACCAACGCCACAGGCGTTTGTGGGTTAAATTTATTCTCTAATACATAAATCGCATTTGCTAACCAGTCATGACACACCGCCAATAGGTTGCCAATCATACGCGTCGCAGGTTTGCGGCGGCTGCCTAGCTCTTCGTAGATGGTTTCCATTTCGTGCGCCAACGTGGCAATCCCTTCAGCTCCGACCATTCTTGCGCCACCTTTGATGGTGTGCAATTCACGTTGCAAGGCTTGTAATGCTGCAAGATCACTGTTATTACTACGGAACTCTTGTAAATGCTGGCTGCTGCTATCAATCAGCTCTTTGGCTTCTTCAAGATACACTTTTAAGATATCTTCATCAGGCTCTTGACCTTTCCAAGTCTCTAAACGACGCCCTTCAAAGTTATTAATAATTTCTTCGATGTAGAGTGGGTCATTTTTTGCAATCGCGCTATCACCCTCTTGGGCAAGTTGTTTTTGCTCCATCAACTCTTCAGGATTGGCTTCAACAATCATCGGCACTGCAAATACCAAGTCTCGACTTTGCACTGTACCAGCGATAACCTCATCAATTTGCTGGGCAAAATCTGTGGCTTCAAAAGAGCGACTAAATTGTCGAACTTGCTTGAGCTGTGAGGCAATGGTTTCATGCAGCTTTTGCAGCAATGAAGCAGTATCGGTATCACTAGGTAAAATACCTTTGTCAATGGCGTCATACACTTGCTCGCCACGTAGCGCCATCTCGACGATACTCGATACCCCGATTAGCTCTGCACCCCCTTTTAAAATGTGCATATAATTAGCTAGTTCTTTGACCACCTCTAAATTGCTAAGGTTATTGAGCCATTGGTTGTAGTAATTTTGCATATCGGGCTGAATGGTTTGCACTTCATCCAAGAAAATCTGCAACAGTTCATCGTCGGTAGCAACTGTCTGGTACTCGATAGCATCCATCTCAGCTTGGTACTGACTTTTTGCCAATAATTTTCTTAAGCTTTCAATCGCCTCTTCATTGATATTGACGCGCAGTCCTGCTGCAATGGCGTCAAACATATTGATGAGCTGATTATGTAAGCCCATTAAGGCATCATAAATGGCTTCATTTTTGGCAAATTGCGGATAATCAGTCAGTTTTTTATAGGCAAACTGTAAGGTGCTTGGAATGATAAAATAGCTCAAACCTGCAGACGCCTGCGCAAGCCTTGCTGCCTGTTGTTCAAGCTGCTGGGCATAGGCAATAACTTGTTCATTCTCGCCAGCAAACTTAGCTTGCGCTTGCTGATCGGCAGCGAGTAAGTCATCAATCTCAAGCGCTATCAGGTCTTTGACCGTCAGTTTTGTGCTTTCATAAGATTCAGCATTGGCATCTGTTAGCCGCTCAATCAAGTCGGCAACAATGTCAGTGTTATCTTCCACCACCGTCACATCATGATGGATTTTATGCTCATCAATGTAGGTTTGCAGTAGATCTGTGGCCTCTTGCAGGGTCAATAACTGGCGAGCCGTCAGCGGCATTTCATTATGTAATAAGTCGCCCAGTGCTTCTTCTACCGCAGCGCTTAAGCGATAAATATTGTTTAGTTCAATCAGCGCTGCGCCACCACGCAAGGTATGGAATGCGCGTAATATGGCATCAGGCACATGCGTTGCAGGCTCCCCCAAATGGTGGGTGATAAAGTTATCAATATCGACCAATAACTCGTCTGCTTCTTCAATAAATACGTCATCAGCGATATCCATTTCACTACTGATGTCACTAATGCCACTGACATTCTGTGGCGCTTGAGTTTGGGCGGTGGCGTTAGTAGACGAAAGCGCCGCATCAGTGTGTAGCGCACTTGGCGAAGCTGCTGCCTGTCCCGCGAAAGCGGATAAGGCTTGATGGTAGCTAAAGCTGTCGCCATGTTTTTTGGCATAGCTATTAGCGACAGCTTGCCACAGTTTAATCACCGCTGGATAGTCTGTACGATTTTGGGCAAAAATCGTGATGAGCCCACCAAATGCGTCAATGACATCACTAACTAGACGTAAAACCCCCTCATCAACCGCTATGGTATGATCAAGCACACGATTGAGCATGTTTTCAATCGACCAAGCAAGCTCCCCTAGCTGATTGGCGCCAACCATACGACCTGAGCCTTTTAAGGTATGAAAACCTCGGCGGATTTCTTTTAAGGTATCAAAATCATTGGGCTTAGCTTGCCAAGCTTGGTTAAGCGGTGCAATTGTCTCAATCACTTCATTGGCTTCTTCGATGTAGATTTCTTGAATATCGGGATCGCTGACTGCATCTGTAATCGTCGTTAGCTGCTCATATTAGATCGGAAG
>ENA-OOIZ01000099-OOIZ01000099.1-human-skin-metagenome-genome-assembly--contig:-NODE-99-length-11472-cov-3.890602_pt1 | contig 11472 bp, 7 predicted proteins | sample MGYA00248862_ERZ500975 | MGnify/ENA primary metagenome ERZ500975 (study PRJEB25958, sample SAMN03398552) | human skin metagenome | study: EMG produced TPA metagenomics assembly of the Human Skin...
AATATGACAAGTGTAGATTGACGGGTCATTTTTTTCTTTTTACAATCTTATACTTTAGTTAATATTCAAAATGACAATTAGTGCTCACTTTGGTATTTCATTATTATTTAATTAGGCATTATTTAATAAGACATTATTTAATAAGACAGTTTTTTGGTAAGACAGTTTTTTGGTAATACGGGCATCATAACGGTGACCGCATCAATTACTAGGGTAATTGACGGCTTGCGGGGTTGTTATGTTGCGGCAAAGCCATAGGCAAGTTATTAGCGAGTCGTATGAAATTACATCAATCCATCAAACCATCGACTTACCCAGTAAGCCATCATCTGCAGCCACTATCACGCGTGCTTACCCTGTCGGCGTTTACGGTGGCAATGGTTTCGTTGAATTTGTCCTTATCTTTGGCAGCGACTGCTGCGACCACGATCACCAAACCTAGCACTACCAAAACGACCCCGACAAAAACTACAACAAAAACCACAACCACGACCACAACAAAAACCACCAAAACGACCAGTACCCCCACCAAAAATGCTAACAAGCCGCCTGTTAAAACATCAGCTACAACATCGGCTAAAAATTCTGTTAAAACATCGGCTAAAACCACGCCAGTAGCGCCAACCACAAAACCAACTAGCAGATTGCAGCCCAGTACCAGTGGCGACACCGCAGAGTTTACGCCGGTAATCAATACCCCGCCCAATCCTGAGCCTGTACTCAATGCTAGCCCGGTCATGGACGCACCATCAGCAGACACGCCATCGAAAAAAACCGCGACCCGCGCCAATGAAGTCAAAGGTGGCAAAGCCGCTTGGCTCAGCTACGATCCTACTATCAATAATGGGGTGCCTTATCCGCCAAGTTATGGCCTAGATGTGCCCAGTAATTTGACACTGGCACAAGCGCAGCAGTACCTAGTCAAAGTATCACCCAAAGTCGCGGCAGACAATGCGGCAATCGTGAGTAATGAGCTGCGAGCTGAGTCAACCAAAGGCTTGAACAAACCAATTGTGTATCTGGGTGCCAGTGCCACGCATGTACATGTGGATGACAATATAGATACCACGGGCATTAAAAACAACCTAGCCAATGCCATTGACAACGCAGTCAATAACAATATTGGCAATTTGCCCATCACCTTGCCACTGCCTACCACGCCTGCAGATATCGGTGGTTTAATCACCGACCCGATTCCCAATAGCATCCCTGTCAATGTCGACAAAAACAACACATCAGCCAATATTACAGTGCTATGGTCTGCCTATAACGGACATAAAACCGAAGCAGTGACCAGTTTGCTCAATGGTATGACTGATGAAAGCCGTGCCGATGCTGATTTGTCACTGGATGAACAATACACCACGCTTACCAAACGCTATTTTCAAACCCAGCTTGCCATCATGGCAGCGTATCTACGCGCCGATGCGCTCAATGCGATTCGTGCCACCGACCATGCCGCACAGCGCGCACTCGATGTGGGGCTGATTTCAAAAGTCGAGCGTTTGGAAGCCAAAAAAGCCTTAGCCGATGCCGAATACGAAAATAGCAAAGCGCTGAACGATGCTGAGCTTGCCATGACCGCATTACAGCGGTTACTGCGCACGCCGTATTTTATCAAACCAACATCGCCTTTATTTGTATCCACCAAGCCGTTGCCGCCACTGAGTTATTTTCAGCAGCAGGCTAAAATGCATCACCCAGGTTTTGATAAGGTCGCCGCCAAGTACAACCAAGCCAAAGCGCTGCATGAATTTAGTGAATCCGCCTACAAACCCAATGTCACCGTCTTTGGTCGCTCTGAAATCGACGCTGACCCAAATTGGATTGCTGGGGTGTCTGCCAACTGGAAATTGTGGGGTGGGGTAGATCGCCGTACCAGTACCCAATCGAGCCTTGCCAAGCTGCACCAAGCCGAATTTAGCCAAGTGGATGTCAATGATAATATTATGTTATTGGTAGAAAAAAATTGGCAAACAGTCAACAATGCACGCGATAATTTTATTGCCTTAAATACCAATATTGAACTCGCCAGTGAGATGCTACGTTTTCGTCAGCTCGGCTTTAAAGAAGGCGTCAACACGGCCGTAGAAGTGATGCAAGCCGAAGCCAATTTGGAAAAAGCCAAAACCGAGCAAGCCAAAGCGGCAAATGATTATGTACAGGCAATGGCAGACTTGATGCAAAGCTGCGGTACGCCGCTAGAGTTTAACCGTTATATGCAGGCAGCGGACGTCAAGCTACCCGCGATTTATTTTGAACATCGTAAGAACTAATCAATTATTTTAACCCGTGTCTTTATTTCACCAGTAGGCTTACCGTATGGCTGATCCACAAAACCCAACACCAGACAATGCGATGGACAACGCTAAAGACAACACTTTGGACAGCGCTGCGGATAATGCTAATGCAGCGATGAACGCCCAAGCTGCCGATGAGCCGCACGCAGAGGACAGCCTGTCAGCCGCTACGACGGATAGCCGTTACGTGCCGCCTACCAAAAAACCCAGTAAAATTCGCACCATCGTTATAGCCTTGATTATCCTTGGGCTGATTGGACTGGTCGCGTGGGGGCTAATCAAAGACAAGCGCGAAACGCGCAGCGCGCCTGTGACCATCCAAGGGCATATGGAAGTAGAGCAAACGCCTGTCGCTGCCAAAGTTGCCGGTCGTATTGCCAATATTTATGTCAAAGAAGGCGATGAAATTAGCGTCGGCACCCGCCTGATTGATATGGATAGTCCAGAAATCAATGCCAAGGTCGAAGAAGCACAAGCAGGCAAAGAATTAGCCCAAAGCCAGCTGGACAAAGCCAACAATGGCGCAAGACCGCAAGAGATTGAAATGGCAAAATACCAGTACGATGCTGCCCAATCCGCAGCTGACCTTGCCAAAGTCACCTACGAACGTATCAACCGACTCGCGGCAGAAGGCTTGATGTCGCGGCAAAAACGTGACGAAGCCTATACCAACTATGTCGCCAGTGTCGATAAAGCCAAAATCGCCAAAGCCCAATATGAGTTAGCCAAAACGGGCGCGCGCAGTGAAGATAAAACCGCCGCCCAAGCGCAAGTCAGCCAAGTAGAAGCCAAGCTTAAAGAAGCAATGGTGGCCAAAGAAGAAGCCAATCTTAAAAGCCCGATTGCCGGTATCGTGGACAACGTGATTGTCAAACCAGGTCAAGTGGTTGGACAGGGCGTACCACTGATGACCATTGTCGACCCCAAAGACCAATGGGTGGTGCTTAACGTTACCGAAAACAATCTAAACCATTTTGCAGTCGGTAGTGAATTTAGCGGTACGGTTCCTGCGTTATCGGTCAACAATCAGCCTTACCGCCAAGTGTTTAAAGTGTACGCAAGTTCCGTGCTATCAGATTTTGCCACGTGGCGCCCGACCAACAGCAAAGACGGCTTTGATATGCGTACCTTTGAGATTCGTGCGCGCCCGAGCCAGTCAGATACACGCCTAAGACAGGGCATGACCGTATTGGTTGATATACCGGCAAGCCAGCAGCCAACCCAAACACAATGAAGTCAACCATGATATCAAAACTGACATCAAAACTGACATCAAAACTGGCATCAAACAAGGGCTCTAAAGCGTCACCGACATCGTCCGCTGTGTCAAATGCCAGTGACAGTGACAGTGTTGGTGCTAGTGACCATGAGCGTCATGCGCAGTTTGATAAGCGCTCAGGCTTTGTGCAATTCTTTGCGGCGTTTTGGTACAGTGCGCGCCGTGAATGGGATTTTTTGGTGCAAAATCGCTGGGATTTTTCCTTGATGTTTTGGATGCCCATCGTATTGATATTTTTGGTTTGGTGGATTTTTAGCAAAGGCATGGCAGTCGGGATTCCGATTGCGGTCATAGACAATGACCACTCCGCGCAATCTGCGACGATTATCCGTTATATTGATGCGACGCCTGAGGTTGCGGTGGTCAAAAGTCTTCATAGTGCCGCTGCCGCTCAGCAAGCCATCGAGACTACCGATGTCATGGCGGTGGTTGAAATCCCAGAGAATTTTTCAACCAATCTACTGGCTGGCAAAACCTCGCGCTTGCTACTCAATGTCAATGCCCAATATGGCACGCATTCAGGCATGATACAAAAAGCGGTACAGACAGCAGTTAGTACCTTTTCGGCAGGGGCGGAGATGCAGCGGCGAGTCGCCATTGGCGAAGATGTCACGCTGACCAAAACCAGTTATGCACCGATACAATCGCAAAGTGTGGCACTGTTTAATACCGCCAATAATTATCAGCAATTTTTGGCAGTCACTGTGGTACCAGCCTTACTACATATTTTGTCGATGGTGATTGGCGCGTCAACTGTCGGGCGAGAGCTGGTCGACAAGACGCTAGGTGAATGGTATCAGTCGCTAAAATACCCCAAATTTACCAGTAACTATGCCTTTAACCGCCCCTTTAACCATCGCCATCCTGTAACACTGGGGCACGAAAAACCCAAACTATCGCTAATTATCGCAGGGCTCAATGGCAAACTAATTTGGGCGATGTTTGCCTATACGCTTTGGGCAGCGGTGGCATTGACGTTGGTGATGCAAATTTTCCCCATTCGTTTGGCATCCGTGGCGATTACTTATCTGATATTTTTAATGTTTATGATGGTGTCGTTCTGGCTTGGGGTGATTGTCACGGTCGGCACGTTTTCGTATCGTCAAGGCTTGTCATTTACCGGATTTATCTCCGCGCCGTCATTTGCTTTTTCAGGGGTGACGTTTCCATTTTTGGCGATGAGTCCTGCCGCGCAGCGTTGGGCAAATGCGCTGCCATTAACCCATTATCTCAACTTGCAAACCACCCAATTACAAATGGGCGCACCGCCATCGTTTGCCTATAGCAGCTTTATCGGATTTTTTATTGCCGTTATGATTACCTTGCTGTTAGCCGCCTTGTTGACCAAAAAGGCCTTGCTGAAGCCTGAAAAATGGGGGCAACGCTGATGCCCACCCAGACCACACCCAGCAAAGCCGACGTAAGCAAAACTGCCAACATTTGGGAGCGCGGTTTTTTGCTGCAAGTTTTGCATGTATGGCGCAGCGTGTTTCAAGACAAAGGGGTGCTCAGTATGCTACTGATTGCCCCGATTATTTATGGCTTTTTTTACCCGTGGCCGTATTCAAAAGAAGTGGTGCGTCATGTTCCTGTGGCAGTGGTGGATTATGACCATTCAAGTCTATCGCAGACCATTATCAGCTACGCCCAAGCCAATCCGCGCATCCAAAGCACCATTGTAAACGATGAAAACAGTGCCAAGCAGCTGATGTGGCAAGGCAAAATTGCAGGCTACATGGTGATACCCTCAGGGCTGTATCAAAAAGTGACCACAGGACAACCTGCCAAGGTGAGTATCCTTGCCAACGGTAACTATTTTTTGCTCAATAAACAAGTACAAACGGGGTTTTTAGAAGTCATCGGCACCGTGTCCGCCGGGGCGAAAGTACAAAAAAATGTTGCCATCGGGCAAGACATCACGGTTGCCAAAAACAATATTTCCCCGGTTGCGCTGACGATTAATCCCTTATACAACCGTACCGAAGGCTATGGCAGCTACATTGTCCCTGCGGTTGCGATATTGATTCTGCAGCAGATGTTTTTGATGGGCACAGCAATGCTAGTGGGTACTTGGGCAGAGCAAGACATGCACCGCGCTTCGATGAAAACGTGGCTTGCGCGAATATTGGGGTTAGCGTGTTTTGGTTTTGTGCTCGGCTGTTTTTATTATGGCTGGGTGTTTTCGAGCAATGACTATATCCGTAACCAAAATCTGACGGGTTCACTGGTACTGCTTGCCCTGTTTTTCCCCGCGGTAACAGCATTGGGCTGTCTACTTGGGGTGTGGTTTGGGGCGCGAGAACGGGCGATGCAAATCTTGGTCGCAAGTTCAATGCCGATGCTGTTTGTCTCAGGGATTTCATGGCCGTATCAAATGCTGCCTGAGCCTCTGCAGTATTTGCGCTGGGTGTTGCCTAGCACCTCTGGGATGAATGCATCTGTGATGCTGAACCAAATGGGCGTGCCACTGGCGTATGTCAACGTGTATCTCATGGCGCTCATGATGATTTTCTTGGTTTGTTTATTGCTGCTACTTTTATTAGCGAGTAAAGAAAGTGAATCGTTAGCAGATTAATCCTTGCCAACGGTTATTTTCTTCATGATGCGGTTATTTGCCAAATTTGCGATGCCTGTAGCAAGTATCTATCATCCATCATCCATCATCTGTCATTTGATAAACTTTTCGATAGCACATTGACACAGATGGGCAATTCGTGATTATCTAGCACAATTGATACAACATAATTGAATTTTTCAACTGATTGGCATATAGGATTTATCAGTGATCAGTATTTTTGATTTATTTAAAATTGGGATTGGACCTTCAAGTTCGCATACCGTCGGACCGATGAAAGCGGCGAATCTGTTCGTTAGCGCATTATCACAGCAGCAGCTACTGACGCAGGTGGACAGGGTGCAAGTCGAGCTGTTTGGTTCGCTCGGTGCGACCGGTAAAGGGCACGGTAGTGATATAGCGGTGATGCTAGGTTTGATGGGGGAGCAACCACAGACGACGGATGTCACCGCTATTTCACAAAAAATTGCCGATATCCAAGCGCAAAACACGCTGTGTCTAAATCAGCAGCATGAGATTAACTTTGTTGCTGACAAGGATTTAATCCTAAATGGTAGGGTATCGCTGCCCCATCATCCCAATGCCCTAACTATCACTGCTTTTACAGGCAATGAAATTGTTTACCAAAATACGTATTATTCAATCGGCGGCGGGTTCGTGCAGACCGAGCAAGAAGCGCAAGCAAAAGAACCGGTGATTGAAAGCGTCAAAAAACCAGTACCTTATCCCTTTAACAACGCCAAAGAATTATTACAAATTTGCCAATACCATCAACTGTCAATCGCCCAAGTCGTTCGAGCCAATGAACTGGCTAACTTGAGTGAAGATGAGCTGCTGGGTGGACTTAACGACATTTGGCAAGTCATGCAAGACTGTGTCAATGATGGTTGTCGCCACGATGGTATTTTGCCAGGGGGCTTACAAGTACAGCGCCGTGCCAAGGCGATTTATCAGCAGTTATCCGCTGCCGATAGCCGAAAAGCGTTTAATGATGCCCTTGCCGTGATGGATTGGGTGAATCTGTATGCCTTGGCAGTTAATGAAGAAAACGCCAGTGGCGGACGTGTAGTGACCGCACCCACCAATGGTGCGGCAGGCGTGATACCTGCGGTTATGCATTATTATCGAGATTTTTGTCCAAGTTATACGCTGCAAGGTTTACATGATTTTCTGCTAACCGCTGCGGCGATTGGCATCATTATCAAAGAAAACGCCAGCATCTCAGGCGCAGAAGTGGGCTGTCAAGGGGAAGTCGGATCGGCGTGTGCGATGGCGGCGGCAGGGTTAACCTATGTGCTTGGTGGTAGTCCTGCGCAATGTGCCAACGCTGCCGAAATTGGCATCGAACATCACCTTGGCATGACGTGTGACCCGATTGCGGGGTTGGTGCAAGTGCCTTGTATCGAACGCAATGCCATGGCGGCAGTAAAAGCGATTAATGCCTCAAGGCTTGCGCTTAAAGGCAATGGGCAGCATGTGGTATCGCTTGATAAAGCCATCAAAACCATGAAAGAGACAGGCAGAGATATGATGTCAAAATATAAAGAAACCGCAATGGGCGGGCTTGCTATCAATGTCCTAGACGAGGATGTTGCCGCCCAGTCAAATCTGATTCCGACGCTGGATGTGACGGTCAATTACAGTCAGTGTTAGTGCTACAATAAAAAAACCGATTCGCCAAGGAATCGGTTTTTTTGTGCTTATCAATCAATCGCAGGCTGATAATCCCCTGTGATAATACGGTCTTTGATGTCATCGGCTTGCGCCAACACTTGAGCCAATAAGGCTTTGACATTGTCAAGCGTGGCGATGGGGCTTAACGTGGTCATTTTAAGCGATTGCACATCTTGGTTAGCATCCCCTTGCTTTTGGTAACTGACGCGCGTCACGCCGATATTGGCTTCACCTTTGGCAAATAGCTCATCGGCGACATTTTGGTTTAAGCTATCAATCAACTCAGCCGGGTAGTCTTTGGGTACCACGCGAAATAGCACGGAGGCAAACTGTGGCTCTACCAACAATTCAAGCCCATCAGTGGCTTTGATGTAATCAGCGACTTCGCGGGTCAAATCAACGCCATGGTCAATCATCGAGCCGTATAATTCTTCGCCCAAGGCTTCCACCGTCAGCCATAATTTTAGCGCATCAAAACGGCGCGTGGTTTGTAGCGACTTAGAGACTAGGTTGGGTACGCCATGTTCTTCGTCATACGCAGAGTTTAAATACTCAGCTTCATAATGCATGAAGCGATAGTTGGCTTCATCTTTGAGCAAAAATGCCCCGCAAGAGATGCTTTGGAAGTAATGTTTATGGAAGTCGAGGGTGATAGAGTCGGCTTGCTCAATGCCTGCAAGTTTATCGCGGTAGTTATTCGATAAAATCAGCGCACCGCCCCAAGCGGCATCAATATGAAGCCATGCACCGTACTCATGGGTAAGCTTACGAATCGCAGGGATTGGGTCAATCGCGCCCGCGTCCGTGGTGCCTGCAGTAGCGACCACACAGGCGATGATTTTGCCTTCGGCTTTCAATTGCGCCATGGTGTGTTCAAGTGCGACAACATCCATCTGCGCTTGGTCATTGACTGGCACAGTGACCACCGATTGAAAACCCATACCCATCATTGCCATGTTTTTTTGCACGCTAAAATGCGCGTTTTCTGAGCAGATGACTTTCACTTTTTGCATGGCATCGGCTGGGATACCGTCACGCTGTACCGACCATTCTGACCCATCGTCATTTTTATAGTTGTTGGCGATACACCAATCACGGGCGAGTAACACGCCCATCAAGTTGGATTGGGTGCCACCTGAGGTGAATACGCCCGCTTGTCCGCTACCAAAACCGACTTTTTGACGTAGCCAATCAATCAGTTGCACTTCCATCAGTGACCCTGCTGGGCTTTGATCCCAAGAGTCCATCGATTGGTTGGTGGCATTAATCAGCACTTCGGCGATTTGGCTTGTGACCATCGTTGGGCAGTGCAAGTGAGCAAGCGAATGTGGGTGATGCACCTTTAAGCTTTTATTAAGAAATAATTCGACTGAACGTTTTAACGCATCTTCCAAGCCAAGTCCTTCTTTTGATGGCTGAAAAGCAATCTCAGCGCGCAGCTGCTTGATACTACCGCCTGTGTACATTTTGTCGTTTTTGAGCCAGTCGGTGACGGCTTGCACGGCAGTGTTCATGTTTTTTTGGTAATCGGCAATGGATTGGCTGTCATTACAAAATAACGCTTGGCGGTGCTGTGATAAGTTTGACATGGTAAGTCCTTGCATTCTTTAAGAGAGAGTTAACTATAAATTGTCATTAAACAGAGTGATATGAGCAAATGGTTAATTTATTTTACAAAATTACGCTTATACAGTTGATGATTTACAATATTGGCTTTGGCATCGTTTTTATCCCAAATTTGCAATTCCCACGGATAATAAAAATTGCTCGCATTTTTAAAATACACATGCACACCGATGTACCCGTCGATATCACGTAAATACCAATTTTTTAGACTGTAATCTGTTTTCCAATCATCCAGTTTTTCCATGATGTTTGTCACATCAGCCGATGGCAAAATTATCCGAGCACCAAAAATATCATTTAAAATATTATTGACTGGGTATTGGTTTTCTCGTGCCAAATAGCGATTGACTTTGTCATAGATACTTTCAGCCGTTTTAACACGGTAAAAAAAATCGATATTTTGGGTATCGGCAAATGCCAAATAATCATTAATCGCTTCATGCAAATTAAGCCGATATGACAAGATAGGCTCAATAGGGACGGTTTTGAGCGTATGTGATAGATTGATTTTTTGTACCTTGCCTGTTTCGAAATAATCTTGTGAATACTCACCATGAATCCGATTGATTTCTCGAATCAGGCGTTCGGTCTTGGCGATATTGGTTTCCATATTTTACTCAAAATGAAATAAACAGATAATAAAAACGGCAAAGCCACGTCAGTAACTTTACCGTCTTGATAGGCAATAATCAATTACCCACGCACTTTTTGCACGGCTTCAGCCACTGCCTTTTTAAAGCGTTCAAGCACCGCATCACATTCTTCTTGAGTGATGTTAATCGGGCAAAGCAAGCGAATCACTGTACCGCCACGACCGCCTTTTTCCAGCAGTAACTTGTTGTCAAAACACGCTCTTTGAATCGCATTTGCCATGTCAATATCAGCAGGATACGAGCCGATACGGTCAGCAGGTTTACGCTCATCGACAATCTCAATACCGGTCATCAAGCCGCGACCGCGCACGTTACCGATACAAGGAAATTCTTGGGCGATTTTTTTGAGTTCATCACGCAAGAATTCACCACGGATACGCGCATTTTCTGCCAAGTTTTTGCTGCGGATTTCATCCAATACTTGAATCGATGCCGCCATTGCAAGCTGATTGCCACGGAAAGTACCGGTGTGACCGGCTGGCGCCCATGCGTCGAATTTTTTGTTGATGGCAAGTACGCATAGTGGCAAACCACCCCCGACCGCTTTACTCATCACCACCACGTCAGGCACGATGTCGGCATGTTCGAAGGCAAACATTTTGCCTGAGCGCGCAAACCCAGCTTGCACTTCATCCAAAATCAATACGATATCATGCTTAGCGGTCACTTCACGGATTTTTTGTAGCCATTTTTTGGGCGCAGGCACGACACCGCCTTCCCCTTGAATCGCTTCTAGGATGACCGCTGCAGGTTTGACCACGCCGCTTTCAACATCTTCAATAAAGTTTTCAAAGTAGTAAGTCAGCGCATCAACACCCGCTTCACCACCAAGCCCAAGTGGGCAGCGGTATTCATGCGGATAGGGCATAAACTGTACCCCTGGCATCAAATTGCCCACTTTTTCTTTGGCAGACAAATTGCCAGTCATGGCAAGCGCGCCATGGGTCATACCGTGATAACCACCGCTAAATGCGATAACGTTGTCACGCCCTGTATAAGTTTTTGCTAATTTAATCGCCGCTTCTGTACCGTCAGCACCGGTCGGACCGCAAAATTGCAATACAAAATCTTTTGGGAAAAAAGACAGCAAGGATTCGGTAAATGCATCTTTGACAGGTGTGGTGATATCTAGGGTGTGCAGTGGCAGACCACTTTCTAACACATCATATAAGGCTTGTTTGACGGCTGGGTGGTTGTGACCCAAGGCTAATGTACCAGCACCGGCTAGGCAATCAAGGTAATCATTGCCTTCAACATCGGTGACCCAAATACCTTGGGCTTTAGCAATAGCTAGCGGTAGTTTGCGGGGATAACTACGAACATTAGATTCCATCGTGTTTTGACGAGTTAAGTAATATTCGTTAG
>ENA-OOIZ01000100-OOIZ01000100.1-human-skin-metagenome-genome-assembly--contig:-NODE-100-length-11398-cov-2.388081_pt1 | contig 11398 bp, 8 predicted proteins | sample MGYA00248862_ERZ500975 | MGnify/ENA primary metagenome ERZ500975 (study PRJEB25958, sample SAMN03398552) | human skin metagenome | study: EMG produced TPA metagenomics assembly of the Human Skin...
CGTTATCGCCGTAGGCTTTGAACCCAATAGCATGGCCGTGCGCTGTGGCGCCCAAGTGTGCCGAGACATCAAGATTTATAACGCCGGCCGCGTGGACGGCATCCTGGATCAGATGCGGCCGGCGCTGGAGGACGATGACTATACCGTCGGCATGATCTTGGCCACGCGCGCCGCCGCGGATCCGACCGTGCGCCGGCAATATGCGCAGGAGGCGCCCACGTGGTCTATGTTCATTGCCACCACGTCAGTGATCGTGGTCCTCGCTGCGGTGGGGCTCATTACTTACTTGCTCACCCGCCGCGCCCGCCTGCGCAAGCGCTTTGACTATATTGCGGGAGTTCGCGATAGCGCCGAGGAGCTCATCGAGCGCACGGAGGCGCGCATTAATGCCCTGCAATCCCCCTTGGCGGGCGATTCCCTCAAGGCCCAGTGGCGTTTCCTAGTCAATCAGTACACCGATGCGCGGCCGACGCTCAAGGCCTTAGAACACGTCCAGGACTTTTCCTCGCATGCCGCCTCCATCAAGGAGTCCTATAAGGCGCTCAAGCAGATCCAAACGGCCGCAGCGCAGATAGATTCCCTGGAAAATTTCTGCGCCGGCGATACTACGGTGCGCGCGGGCGAGGTGCAATGGCTGCTTGGCGACGCCCAAGCGGCCCTCTCCCGCCAGCCCGACAACGCCAGCCTCCGCCAGATGACCCAGCGCATTAGTAACCTATCTCAGGACCTTTCGCGGGATGACTTTGACTTCGCCTTCGCTCGCCTCTTAGAGGACTACCACCCACTGGTGGGTGCGCTGCCAGAAAGGCTATATCCACAGCGCGACCGCCAGACTCCCCCGCTATTGGGCACGCCGGAATGGCGCCCCGGCATGGGCACGCACTACATGCCCTATAGGTTTGCGGGCTTCTGGGTGGCCAACAACAATGTCTCCTCCCAGCTGCCCACCCCGTATCGCTTCTAAGCGTTAACCGGCTCAGTGACCGGATCAATGCCCAGCTTATTGAGCATGTAGAGCACGCGGGCTTCGAGGTCATCGGCCAATTCGCGCGTCTGCTCTACGGTATCCGCGGTAGGAATATCCCAGATTTTGATGTCTTTGCCTGCCTCATCGCGTTCGACCTCACGGCCTAGGAACACGATATAATCCGGCATCGCTACCGTCCGCACCTCATCAAGGTACTTATGTGGAGCCTCACCCATTCCGCGCTCGTTCATGACGTGGGCGAGGTGGCCTTCTGCCTCGTTTTCCGGGTGGGCAACGGCGGTATCCACATAGAGGGCCTCGCCGGCGTGCTTGCGGGTCAGTTCCGCCGCAGCCTGGGCCAGCGCATTATTAGTACCGGCGGCAAAGCGGATATGAAGGCGGTGAGCGCCGAAGTATTCACGCACCTCACGCTCCACCAATAGCGGCACGAATTCTTCGAGCTCCGCCTTCTTGGTGTGCTTGGCAATAACCTCATCGAGCTTGGCATCGATTTCCGCGGCCGTGTACTCGTGGCCGTAGTTCTCGTGCAGATCCTGGCGCAGGGTTTCAAACTGGTTCATTGTTATCCCCTTTCTCGGATTATTGTCCCGTTTGCTAATTGTTAACCTGTCGTTAACTTTAATGGTTAACGTTGGGTTAAGTCAAACGGTTGGGTTAAACCCAATAGTTTTCTGCGCCGAAAATGCGGGAAGGCCCGCCGGGAGTTCCGGCAGGCCTTCTTGGACTGTTCCTTCTTTTTATCGGGAATGCGCGATGCGCGGCTACGTAATTTCAGATGCTCTTGCAGCCGCTCCGGCGACATTTTCCACATGCGGCGATCAGCCATACCGTCACCTCCTTCCTGTAGAGGTGATCAAGTTTAGTGGCCACGCTCCTGTTCGATGGCCTTGCCCTCGTTCCAGAATGGCGCGAGCTTATTATCAAACATGGACAGCGCCGAACCGATAGCCATGTGCATATCCAGGTACTGGTAGGTGCCCAGGCGGCCGCCGAAGAGAACCTTATTATCCTTCGACTCCTGGGCGGCGAGCTTACGGTAGGCCTCCAGCTTGGTGCGGTCCTCTGGGGTATTGATTGGGTAGTACGGCTCATCGCCCTTATCGGCAAAGCGCGAATACTCCTTCATAATGACCGTCTTGTCCTTCGGGTACTTATCCTTGCGCTCCGGGTGGAAGTGGCGGAACTCATGGATGCGGGTGTAGTCCACGTCCGCATCGTTGTAGTTCATCACCGGGGTGCCCTGGAAGTCGCCGGTATCCAGCACCTCCAAGTCAAAGTCGAGGGTGCGCCAGCCCAGCTCGCCCTCGGCAAAATCAAAGTAGCGATCCAATGGGCCGGTGTAGACCACGGGCGCATCTGGGGACTCAGCACGCAACTCATCGCGCACCTCGAACCAATCGGTATCCAGGCGGACCTCAATATTGTCGTGGTCAGCCATGTTTTCTAGCCATGCCGCGTAGCCGTCAACGGGCAGACCCTCATAGGTGTCATTGAAGTAGCGATTGTTGAAGGTATAGCGCACCGGCAGACGGGTGATATTCGCGGCCGGCAGCTCCTTCGGGTCCGTCTGCCACTGCTTAGCGGTGTAATCGCGAATAAAGGCCTCATACAGCGGGCGACCGATGAGGGAGATGGCCTTTTCCTCTAGGTTTTGCGCTTCTTCCGGGGAGAACTCGCCGGCCTGATCCTTAATGAGCTGGCGGGCCTCATCCGGGGAGTAGTAGCGGCCGAAGAACTGGTTAATAAGACCTAGGCCCATCGGGAATTGGTAGGCGGTGCCATCGTGCATGGCAAAGACGCGGTGCTGGTAGTCGGTGAAATCGGTGAACTGGTTGCAGTAGTCCCACACGCGCTTATTGGAGGTGTGGAAGAGGTGCGCGCCGTACTTGTGCACCTCGATTCCGGTGGTGGGTTCGGCCTCGGAGTAGGCATTGCCGCCGAGGTGATTGCGGCGCTCCACAATGAGCACCTTCTTATCCAGCTGGCTAGCGGCGCGCTCGGCAACCGTTAGACCAAAAAATCCAGAGCCAACAACGATGAGGTCATAAGAAGTCATGGCCCCCAGTTTATTGCACTTCGGCAACCGACACGGCGCAACGGCGTGTCGCAACAGGTTTCACAGAAGTCACAAACGTACCATCACAATCAATTCTTAACTTTTGGCAACCGTTTTTACAGCTGCACAACCCCAGGGAGATAACAGTGCAACAACGACGTCGACTAGTACCCACCAGGTCCAAGTGGTCCACCCCGGTCATCGCGGCAGTCACCTCTATCGCGCTCGCCGTGACCGCCGCATTCGGCGGCCAGCAGGTACTTAAGACCCAGGACTCCAACAATAGCGGCCCCATTGAGGTCAAAAACGCCTCCACCAGCTTCAGCGATGGCGAATCCATCGTCGTCGATGACCCCGCCGTAGCCGCGCAGGGCGACGGCGAAGGCCGCCGCGCGGTCAAGCAATTCCACCGCGACGAAACCTTCAACATGTTCGCCGTCACCTGGGAGGGCAAGCGAGATATCAACTCCTTCGTCCGCTCCAAGCAGCAGGACGGTTCCTGGAGCGAGTGGCTGCCCATGGATGCGATGAACTACTCCGAGGGCAAGAACGGCACCGAGCTCATCTTCGTGGGCGATACCAACGATGTTCAGGTCTCTATGGCCAACGTCGACCTCGTGACCGGATCCCACCTGGACAAGAAGGAAGACTCCCTCCTAGACAAGGCCGCCAAGGGCGCTGATGCCAACCGCCCCGCGCCACTTGCGTACAACGTCGGCGATATCTCCCCCGTGGCCGATGAGCGCACCCAGGTTGCGGATCTCGACGCCGTGTTTATCGACGGCAATGCCCAGGAAGGCGAAGCTATCGAACCCACCGCGGAAACCGCGGGTATGCCCAAGGTTGTCTCCCGCGCCGGCTGGGGTGCCGATGAGTCCAAGCGCTGCCAGCAGCCGACCTACGACGATGGCTTGAAAGCTATGACCCTGCACCACACCGCGGGTACCAATAACTACACCCGCGCACAGGCAGCGGCACAGGTACGCGGTGCCTACGACTACCATGCGCAGACCCTGGGCTGGTGCGATATCGGCTACAACGTGCTGGTAGATAAGTTCGGCACCATCTATGAGGGCCGCTATGGCGGTTTGGACAAGGCTGTACAGGGGGCCCACGTAGGCGGCTTCAATGCCAATAACTGGGGCATTTCCATGATTGGCAACTACGAGGAAACCGAGCCTTCCCGCGAGATGCTCAACTCCGTGGCCGAGATTGCGGGCTGGAAAGCAGCAATCTCTAACATCGATCCAATGGGCAAGGCCAGCTTGTACTCTGGCGGATTCAACGGCTCCAAGTTCCCTGCAGGAACCATGGCCACCGTGCCGGCGTTCGCGGGCCATAATGATTTTCACTACACGGCCTGCCCGGGTCAGTACACCATGCGCCACTGGGACGAAATCCGTAAGAACACCAAGCGCAAAGCGGATGCCATTAAGTCCGGTAAGAACAGTACGGATCTGAATTGGCAGAAGGCTCCTCAGCCCAATGCCCCCAAGAGCCCGCAGCAGGTGGGTGGGGACATCACCTCCTCGCTAGGCGACGTCGAGGTACCGGTCTCGACTATCTCCGCCCTCGCTGGAATCGCTGCCGCAGTCTTCGGCGTGCTCATCGCCAATGACCGCCTGCAGAAGCCTGATACCGATCAAAAGGTGGCGGGCAACCTGACCACCGGCGATATTCCGGAGATTGTCAATAAGGTCGTACAGGTTTCGAATAACGAAGGCCTCAAGGAGTCCTGGACCTCCGTCCTCAACGCTTTCGGCCCGGTGCTGGGCCTGGCAGTTGGCGGCCCGGATACCACCGATGGCGGCAAGATCCTCTACCAGCTCTTCCAGAATGGCGTGGTGCTCTCCTCTAAGGAGTCCGGTACCAAGGCTCTCACCGGTGAGATTGCCAAAAAGTGGTCCGAGGGCGATAATGCCTCCAAGCTCGGCCTGCCGACCTCCAACGAGGAAAAGAATGGCAAGGAAATCCGCGTGAAGTTCCAGGGTGGCGAGATTGTCTACAACACCGAAACGGAAAAGGTAGACATCTTCACCGACTAGAACCAGCGCTCTAGCACCTTTGCCACGCCCGCCTGGTGGTTAGCCACGGTGACCGCATCCGCGGCCGCCTTTACCTCCGGGTGGGCGTTTTCCATGGCCACGCCACAGCCGGCCCACGTCAGCATTTCGATATCGTTGGGCATATCCCCAAAGGCAATAGTCTCTTGCTGGGCGACCCCGGTGTGCTCCGCCAGCCATTCCACCCCGCGGCGCTTAGTCACATTGGGCGCGGCAACCTCCAAGATTCCTTCCTGCATGGAATAGGTCAGGTGCGCGAGCTCCGGATCGATGTGCGGCGCAATGAGCTCATAGAGCTCTGGGGCGGAGTAGTCCGTGTTGCGGATGAGGAACTTTACCGCCGGCTGCCCCACTAGCTCGCCCATGCTGACCACGCCGAAGCCCTCAAACAGGGCGTTTTCGGAATAGTGGCGCTCGACTACGAAGAGGTCCTCGACGGCGTCGGCAAGCGAGCCCCCTGCCCGCTCCGCGCCAAAGCCTACGGTGCCCAGTACGGTCTGGGCCACGTCCACCACTTCCGCCAACGCGGCGGGCGAAAGCTCATGGGCAGACATCACCCGATCCTCCGCGGAGTCATACAACACAGCACCGTTCGAGGTTACGCATACCGGCCGCACGGGCAGCTGCTCCAGCACCGGGGCAATCCAGCGGAACGGACGACCGGTAGAAAGCGCAAAATAGGCACCCTGTTGGACTGCCCGCGCCACGGCGTCACGATTGCGACGCGGGACGCGATGGTTGCGGTCCAGCAGGGTGCCGTCAATATCGCTCGCGATGAGGCGAGGAGCGCGGGCAGGGAAATTCTCCATACCCGCGAGTTTACTTCAGGACTTAGAAGTCCAACTCATCCTCATCGGAGTCTTCCCAGTTCAAGGAACGCTTGATAGCGCGCTTCCATTCACCGTAGAGGTAATCCACCTCTTCTTGTTCCATCTTGGGCTTGAATACGGTGAGGTCACCGCGCTGGGTATCCAAGATGCTGAGGTCTTCCCAGAAGCCATTGTCCAAACCGGCAGCAACAGCGGCGCCGGTTGCGGTGGTCTCAATGTTCTTCGGGCGGTGTACCTCAACGCCCAAGATGTCAGCCTGGAATTGCATGAGCAGCTCGTTGGTGGTCATGCCACCATCCACGCGCAGCTCGGTGATCTCCACGCCGGAGTCCGCCACCATCGCGTCGGCGACATCGCGCGTCTGGTACGCGGTGGATTCGAGCACGGCGCGAGCCAAATGCTTGCGGTTGGCAAAGCGGGTCAGGCCCACAATGACGCCGCGGGCATCCGGGCGCCAGTACGGAGCGAAGAGTCCGGAGAAGGCCGGCACGATATAAACGCCGCCGTTGTCCTTAACCTCACGGGCCAGGTTCTCGATGGACGCGGCGTTCGGGATGAGCTGCAGGTTGTCGCGCAGCCACTGCACCAGGGAGCCACCCATGGACACAGAGCCCTCGAGTGCGTAGACGGGGCGCTCGCCCTCGCGCTGGAAGCACACGGTGGTCAGTAGGCCATTCTCAGAGAACTTCGGGGTGGTGCCCGTGTTCAGCAGGAGGAACAGTCCGGTTCCGTAGGTATTCTTTGCAGAGCCGGCCCGGAAGCATCCTTGGCCAAACATCGCAGACTGCTGGTCACCCAGGATGGCGCGGATAGGAACACCGGAGAGCGAACCGCGCTCACGCACGGTACGGAAATCACCGAGGGATGGGCGAATCTCCGGCAGCATGGACATTGGGATGCCCATTTCCTTGCACAGTTCCTCATCCCACTCCAGCTTTTCGATGTCCATCAGCAAGGTGCGGGAGGCGTTGGTGACGTCGGTGGCGTGCAACGCTTCGCGGCCGGCATCGCCCTCGGCGCCGCCGGTGAGGTTCCACAGCAGCCAGCTATCGATGGTGCCGAAGAGCAAATCGCCTGCCTCGGCACGCTCGCGGGCGCCTTCGACGTTATCGAGGATCCACTTCACCTTCGGACCAGCCGGGTAGGAGTTAATAATCAGACCGGTGCGGCGGCGCCACTTTTCTGGCCCTTCCTCACCCGAGAGTTCCTTACAGATGGCGGTGGTACGGGTATCTTGCCAGACAATAGCGTTGTAGACCGGCTTACCGGTGTGCTTATCCCACACCACGGTGGTCTCACGCTGGTTGGTGATACCTACCGAGTCAATGTCTTCCACGGTGATGTCGCCATTGGCAAGCGCTTCACCGACGGCGCGACGGGTATTGCTCCAGATTTCTTCCGGGTCGTGTTCTACCCAGCCTTTTTCCGGGAAGATCTGCTCGTGTTCGAGCTGGCCAACGGCAGCCTGCTCGCCGTTGTGGTCAAAGATGATGCAGCGCGTCGACGTGGTTCCCTGGTCGATAGCGGCGACGTATTTCTTGTTAGTCATGTGTCTAGTCTCCTATACGAAGATGGAATTAGAGCGCAACGGACAACAGGCCAACGGCTACGGCCGCGACCAATGGGGCCACGATGGGGACCCAAGCATAGCCCCAGTTCGCGCTGCCTTTGTCCTGGATGGGCAAGATGAATGCATAAGCAATTCGCGGGCCCAGATCACGGACCGGATTGATGGCATAACCCGTAGGGGTACCCAGGGACAGGCCGATCGCCACCACAACGAAAGCAACGGCAAAGTAGCTCATTGGGCCAAGCTCGCCGCCGGTGGGGCCGAAGGCGATGAACATCAACAGCACGCAGGTGGCGATGAACTCCGTCACCGCATTCCAGCCGTTCTTAGGATGTGCCGGCTTGGTAAAGAAGATACCGTTCGTGTCCTTATTGGCGCCGGTGACGTTTCCGGCGTCGTCGTAATTATTGGCGTCGAAAAGCTGCTTGAAGGCAGCCCATGCCAGGATGGCACCGAGGATAGCGCCGAGGATCTGGCCCAGGAAGTAGTACGGCACCAGAGACCACTCGAGCGAGCCATTGACGGCCAACATTACGGTGACGGCGGGGTTGAGGTGCCCGCCCGTGGGATCGGCCACGCTCGCGCCGACAAAGACCGCCATGCCCCAGCCCAGGGCGATAACGACCCAATCGGAGCCGCGTGCGCCAGAGGTGCGCAGGTTTACCAGCGCACATACGCCGTTGCCTAAAAGGAGCAGCAACGCAGTGCCGATAAACTCCCACAGGAATGCATCAAATCCGGTCATAACTTATACCTCGTTTTGGGTGGGTCGGGCGGATCCTGCGCGTACCAAAATGTCATTGGCCTCACGGTCAGTTACCGCAGCTTCTGCTTCAAGTTCGGCCTGGGTGTGGGCCTTGAATTGGGATACCTCGCGCTCCTTGTCGGCGTCGCTCCAGCCCAGCAGCGGTGCTACAAAATCAGCAACGGCCGGGGCGGCGTTCACACCGCGGTCGCCGAACTCGATGGCGATGCGCAGGCGGCGGGAGAGGATATCTTCCAAGTGCAGTGCGCCTTCGTGAGTGACGGCGTAGCGGACCTCGGCCCACAGGTAGGACTCGGCACCTGGCACTGGCTCGAGCAGGGAGGCGTCCTCAGTAGCTGGCGCTAGGACCTCGCCCAGCAAAGAGCCATAGCGGCCGAGCAGGTGCTCAATGAACTTCTCGCTCAGGTTATAGCGACGAGCCAAGGATGGGACCTGGTTGGCCAAGGCATGGTAGCCGGCGGCGCCCAGGATCGGGGTTTGCTCGGTGATGGACTCTGGGACCTTGGTACCCAGTTCCTTCACCGCCAGGTCCACGGCATCCTTACCGATGACGCGGTACGTGGTGTACTTACCGCCGGCGACAGAGACCATGCCTGGGGCCACGCGTGCGACGGCGTGGTTGCGGGAAAGGTTGGTGGTGGAATCGGACTTGCCGGACAGCAGCGGGCGCAGGCCGGAGTAGACACCCACGATGTCATCGCGGGTAATCTGGCGGCGAACGCGCTGGTTTACCTGGTCCAGAATGTAGTCAATATCGGACTTGGTTGGTGCCGGATCTGGCAAGGAGAGACCCTTTTCCCAATCGGTATCGGTGGTACCGATAATCCAGTACTCGCCCCACGGGATAACGAAGAGGACGGACTTTTCGGTGACGAAGCACAGGGCTGCCTCTGCATCGAGCGCATCCTTCGGCACGACGATGTGCACGCCCTTCGAGGCGTGAACGGTGAACTTGCCCTCCACGCCGGCCATCTCTTGAATCTTGTCATTCCACACGCCGGTGGCGTTGATAAAGACCTTGCCGCGCACGGTGGTCTCGCGGCCGGTGGCGGTATCGCGAACCTTCGCGCCTACGATGCGGCCGCCGCGGTCCTTGTCAAAGCCAATGACCTCGGTATTGGTACGTACATCGGCACCATACTCGGCGGCGGTACGCAGCACGGTCATGGTATGGCGGGCGTCATCCACGAGGGTGTCGTAGTAGCGCACGCCGCCCACAATGGCATCATCCTTCAGGCCTGGGGTCACCTTCAGCACGCCCTTGCGGGTCAAGTGCTTCTGCATTGGCACGCTCTTCGATCCGCCCATGAGGTCATAGAGCGTAAATCCACCGAACATCATGACGCGCTCCCATACGTGGTGGGTCAGCGGGAAGATGAACTTCAACGGCTTCACCAGGTGAGGTGCCAGGGTAGACATGTTGAGCTCGCGCTCCTTGAGGGACTCTGCCACGAGGCGGAAGTCAAACATTGCCAGGTAGCGCAGGCCACCGTGGAACATCTTGGAGGAGCGGGAAGAGGTACCTGCGGCGAAGTCGCGTGCCTCAATGACGGCGGTCTTCAGACCGCGGGTGGCGGCATCCGCTGCCGCACCGGCACCTACGGAACCGCCACCAATAATGACTACGTCGTAGTCCTCATCTGCGTACCCGTTCCATAGATTTTCAAAGTATTCAGGGTTAAAGGATTGATTGCTTTGCTGGATCATTACTGACCGCATCTCCTTCCTTGGTGCTTGCATGTGCCTGGGCCATTGGTCTGTGATTGAGATGGCATAAGCACAGCTAAAAGCAGGTAATTATGGGTTCGGTGGAAAGTATCGCACCGGGGCTACAGAGACTTCATCTCCTAAAATATATGTTAGGGGTCACCGACTTGAGTTACACATGTGGTTACTCACACGTAAGTTTCAGGCCCGTAAGCAGTCAGTTTCCTTAAAATACTTAGACTTCCAAAAAGAAAACCACCCCCTCGCGGGGGTGTAAAGCGGACGAAAAACTGTCGCTATTTCTTCGCTAAACGTGCCATCGCCTCGAGTACCTCTGACATTCCGGCCTTTTCTGCCGAGTAGGTTACCGCTTGAGCACCCTTAACCACCTCTATCGGGGCAGTTTCCAAAGCCACCACCGGCATCCATTCGAGGAAGTCCTCATCCCCCGGCTCATTTGCAAAGACTAGAGTCTCTTCCGGCTCATCCTGCAGATCCTCTAGGATGCGCTCCACGCCTTGTGCCGCACTGGCGGCAGTAACGGACATTGCTGCAGCATCGAGGCGCGGCTGTGCAACACCCTCATCAATGACAATGGTCCACACGGCTTGTGGGACATCCACATCGCCCGCGGGCGATACCACTATAAGAACTTCGGCCGCCGGGTAGATATCCGCAAAAGCCTTGCGCAACCGCGGGGTCAGAGCCCCATCCTCCCAATTCAGCGCACTACTATGCGCTACCACCACACGCGGGATGGAGGAGAATTGAGCCTTCATGCGGTGCGGCAGGCGCGAGACGATAAGCCGGGATTGGGTAGCTGCTGCCAAAAGGCCCTGCTCAGCTTTAGAACCCGCCCAAATCTCCTTGCTGCTGGCGGTGATGGAAGCCTGGGTTTGCGCCACATCAGATTTCAGTTGCGCCATAACATCCGCGACCTTATCGCGGCCTTCATCCAAACCACGTGTTGCCTCTTCCACCACGGCGTTGAGATTGGCTTTGATCCAATCCAAAGTCTCTGGGGCGGTGCGCGCCTTAGTCTTGGGCGCATCCTCTGCATCCCCCTTGGCGGCGGCCATGCGGTTGCGCACTAGGTCAACCGTGGTGTCGGATACGCGATCTTTAAGCCCCACCAGATCATCACGTAGTCGCCGCACGCGGTGGCGCTCAGTTTCTACTTCAGCATCCTGCTCCTCCGCCTCTTCGAGGGTGGGAGCGCCGCCGCCCTTACGGGCGGGCACCCAATATTCGCCCGCTGGCATGGGGCCAAATTCAGCTTCGTACTGTTCCCATAGCCCTTCCAACGCCTCTTGCATTCGGCGTCTAATCTCCGCGGTATCCGCTTCCGCATCACCAGTGGGATAGTACGGCTTTAGGGCAGTAATAAAGACTGGAGTCTTCGTCCGCCCCAGATTCTT
>ENA-OOIZ01000103-OOIZ01000103.1-human-skin-metagenome-genome-assembly--contig:-NODE-103-length-11247-cov-2.779396_pt1 | contig 11247 bp, 4 predicted proteins | sample MGYA00248862_ERZ500975 | MGnify/ENA primary metagenome ERZ500975 (study PRJEB25958, sample SAMN03398552) | human skin metagenome | study: EMG produced TPA metagenomics assembly of the Human Skin...
TGTAGTCATGGCTTGGGGTAGATAAGCATATTTGATAGGACCAAAAAACGTCGAATGGGTGCCCATCAAAAATAACGCCACAAATAATAGCGGATAAATCTCAAACACAAACCCAAATGCGGCAACTACCATGATGACGATTTCAAGGATTTTAATCAGCCTTGTCAGCCAAGATTTTTCATATTTATCAGCGATTTGACCCGCCAAGGCGGAAAACAAAAAAAACGGCAATACAAACAGCATCGCCGCCAGATTGTTGAGCAAACTGACACGCATCCCCAATTTTGCCGCTGCCATAAAGGTCAGTACTAAAATCAAACCTTGCTTAAATACATTGTCATTAAATGCCCCTAAAAACTGGGTGGCAAACATGGCGCTAAACCGTTTGTATTTAAAAAGCGCAAATTGGGTACTCATGAGCAATCCTAGAAATGTCTGATGATGACTATCTTAACAAATATTTTACAAAGGGTTGCGAAAATGTTTGGTTAGTAAAATGTTTATGCTAAAATCGCCTAGTGCTCGCTCAAGGATTTGATTTTTATCATGAAACCAATAAATTTGCTACCCTATCGTCCGTCAACCGCATGGACCGATAACCCGTTTAGTTTTTTTTATGCCATTTCTCCACTATCGTCAAATCCTTGTCAAAGCCCCGCCCATTCTAGCGTATCAAATCATTCGCTGTTTCGCTTGACCCCCATACGTTTGGCAATTACCTTGGTTAGTGTAGGTGTAGTGCCTGCTTGGGGGGCACAAACGCCAATAATGCCAGCTACTGTTAGTAGTTCTGCTAATAGCTCAGCGACGAATAGCACGCTAACCACTAGCAGCGCAGCGCAGACCACCGCCAATGACAGCAAGGGTACCACGGCAACGCAAAAAGCCATCCCTGCGGCAACTGCGCAAGATAGCATCACAACCGATGCCAACACCGCCCAGCCTTATCTGTATCAACTCAATCAGCAGCGCGTTGAAGATAAAATTGGTCAACAACTCGATAATCAGACCTTGGCAGACTTTAATAATTTTAACCAACCTGTGGCGACGTTGAAACAAAACCAACCTAGTGTCGGCTACAGTAAAGCATTAGACCAAACAACGCCGCAGTCGGTTGCCAATCAAATCAACAATAGCAAGCCTGCACCCAGGGCAACCGTGAACACTCAGGCGCAAGCGCAAGTCACTGAGCAGCTGACCGCCGAAAAACAGAATTTCGACGCGATTAATCAAAAGGTAAGCGAGCAAACCAATTTATCTAACCAAAATATTGCCAATCAGAATCTTAGTAATCAAGGCGTCGCCAATGATGCCAGCAATATCAAATCCACCGACACCATCAATCCCAATGATTACTTGCCCGCCTATCAACAGCAAACAACGGCATTGACCACCCCACAAGCCAACTCAACCGTGACCGCAGAGTCGCAAGGCATCGTGGCGCGTTTGAAGAACAAAATCATTGGTCGCGGCGAAGGGCTCAACTATATTGATATCAGCTTTGCCAATGCAGATGCCAAACTCGAGCCTGCGCGTAATATCAAAGCGGCATTGGAAAAAGTGACCGTCGAATCGGTGTCGGATTTTAATGCCAGTGTGAACAAATTACGCCAAATTGCCAAAGATGCGGCAGAGGCGGTGGGTTTTTATGACACTAAAATCGCTTTTAAACATCTAGGCAAAGACAATATCCAAGTCAGCTTAGAGGTCGGCAAACCCGTCATCGTGCAAAATCGCATCATTGATATCCGTGGTGAAGGCGGGGAAGGCGATAACGCGCTGCCGGTGTATCCTGTGATTGAAAAAGAAATCCCGCCCAAAGAAGGGGATGTGTTCAGTCATGGTATCTATAAAGCCGCAAAGGCCACGATTGAAGGCGTCGCGCAAACCAATGGTTACTTTGATGCCAAATGGCTCAATAGTTCGGTGGATATTATTTTGCCGGACAATACCGCGGATGTTGACCTAATTTATGACACAAAAACTCGCTATCACTTTGATGATGTGAAGATATATAGCATTGATAAGCAAGGCAATTTGACCGATGACCCAGATAAACTGCCTTTAAAGCCAAAGCTGATCAAAGCCTTAATGACGTACCAAAAAGGCGATGCCTACTATCAACCCTTTGTCAGCGAATTTACCAACAACTTGACTGCCACCCGTTATTTTAATGGGGTGGATGTGGATGTCGTCATGCCATCAGACGAAGCAGCAAGCGATATCGCATTTGAACAATCTGGCTCGGCGACACTCAGCAATGCCAACAGCAGCAATACCACAGCCGATAATACCGCGGACACTTCTGATACATCCGCCGGTATTTTATCCGCCAATTCAACCGATCAAAGTCTCGCATCTCAAAGCAATTCAACTCAAAGCAACTCAGCTCAAAGTCAGTCATCCGAACTTCAATCCGCAGGTACTGTCGATAGCACGACGCAAAAAACCGTCAATCAGGTGCAAGACCCCAATGACATCGCGCCGATTCAATTTGAGGTCGATGACTCGACCGAACAACGTCTCAATGCCATCAGCCGAAAAGCCAAAAACTTATTGGCCGCACCCGAAGATATGGAGTTATCACCCGAGGCTGAAAATAAAAGTAAAAATCCGCTGGTGGTCATTGCCAATGCGGTCAGTAAAACGGCAAAAAAACTGGATAAAGACAAAGACTTACCCATTAAACCACGAGAAGACCAAGTCATACCAAAGCTCACGCCACAACAAGTGTATGAAACAAAGCAAATCCCAACCTATGTGGTACTCAATGCCACCAAGCCCCACGAGGCACAAGTAGGGTTAGGTTATGAAACGGATGTGGGCGTGCGCTTGACTGGTAAATACCAAAACAACTTGGTTAACCGAAGTGGCTTGCAGACTGGGGCATCAGTAGCATTATCCAAAGTCGATCAAGCGGTGGAATTTAATGCCAGTTTACCCTATAAGCATCCCCTCAACGATAAACTAACAGGCACAGTCGGCTATCAACACAAAGAAGTTGATGACCTAGTCAACACCTTTGAAGCGGACACGGTCTATGCCAGTATCGCCCGCAATATTTATCATGATAGTGGTTGGAATCGCACCTATTCACTGCGCTACCGCGGCGATAAATTGACCGTCGACCCTGAAAAATATAGCACCGATAGCTTGCCTTATCCTTTTAACAACTACGCATCGGATTATACCCAACAAGCCTTGTTAGCGGGTTATGCAATCAATAAAACGGTAGCAGACAATATGCTGACGCCAACGTGGGGTTATAGCCAACGTTATTCGCTTGAAGTCGGTGCTAAAGGGGCACTGAGTGACACCAATATGGCCATTCTACGTGCGGGTGGTACTGGGATGTATACTTTTGGCAAAGATAACAAACAACAAGCGATTGGGCGATTGGATTTGGGCTATCTATATAGCGGTGATTTTTATGATGTGCCTTATCGTTCACGCTTTTTTGCAGGCGGTGATTCTAGTATCCGCGGCTACAACACCGATAGTTTAGGACCAACCTATGGCGGCGAAAATTTCTTAGTCGGCGGTGATGCCTTAGCGGTAGGGTCGGCAGAGTATAACTATGAGTTTAGACCGAGCTTTCGGGGCGCTGTGTTTACCGATTTTGGTAATGCGTATGATACGACTGGCGAATATGATAACGCAACGGCGGTCAGTATCGGTACAGGTATCCGCTGGCAATCACCGATAGGCTTGGTACGGCTCGATGTGGCAAAAGGTCTGACAGGCGATAACAACGATGTCCGTTTACACTTCTTTATCGGTTCACCGCTATAATAGTTTGGCTAAAAACCGCTGCGTTATTTTATGCAAGGTTTTTAGTCAAGATTTTTGGATAAAACTTTGCTAGTATGTAAGGTTTATCCAATATACCGCCCATATACAGCGCATAGAACCTGTGTTTTTGTAGTTAGCCAACGATTGATTTGCGATATTAATGAAAGACGATAATAACAACGACTCATTGCCCGAAGATGGCACCAAGCCTGACGATAAATCATTGGTAGATAATGACCTAGACGGTAAAATAGACACTGAAAATCTAGAAACTAAAAGTCCAGACGGTGAAGATTTAGACCCTGCAAAAGAAGAGGCGGGTTGGCTTCGGCACTGGTATCGACAGGGTCTTGTCACCAAAATTGTGATGGTGTTAGTCGTTATTTTGATTGCAATTTTATTAGGGGCTTATTATGCCGTCGGCACCCCGTGGGGTACACGGTTACTTATCAATGCCATCGTTCAACAAACAGGTATCAGCCTAAAATATGGTAAAGGCAATCTTCGCGATGGCATTTGGGTTTACGATCTTAAAATTCCTGATAAACCGCCAAAAAATTATGTCGAAGTCACCGTCGATAAAGCCTATGTCAAAATTGGCTGGCGCGCCCTCATCAATAAACAAGTGCATTTGCGTGAAGCCAACATCAATCGCATGGTCATCACCTACAAAAAACCCCCTTCTAATAAACCTTTTGATTACCCACGCATTGCATTGCCTGTTAACTTAACCTTAGATGACGTACAAGCGAATTTAGTGCGCTATCAGCAAGTGACCCGCGACCCCATCGATTTTAAACAAGCGCATGTCCAAAATTTTACTTGGTATGATACCCAAATCACGGTTGGCGAAGGCAAATTGGCGTATAACAATTTATTAAGCGTCGATAAAGTCAAAGGCAAAATTGACCTGCAGCATGATTATCCGCTGGATGTGACAGGACTGGTCATCGTCAATTCATTGTCAAAAGTGTATGTCGATGCGCTCGATACCCATGCCACAGGCAGTTTGAAATTTTTGACCGCGGATATAAAGAGTAAATACAATAAATCGGATGTTACTGGGCATTTAACGGCGCAGCCGATGGATAAAAACGCGCCATTTAATGCCAAACTTGAATGGAAAGATGTGTTATTGCCCTATGCCACCAGTCAAAACATCCATCTAAAAAATGGACTAGCGACCGCGACAGGGGTGACCAATAATATCCAGCTGCGTATCAATGCTGATTTGACTGCCAAAGATATCCCCGATGGGCATTATCAAGGTCGCGGCGTGATTGCCAATCAAAAACTCAGTATCGAATACCTCACGGCTAAAGTCGCACAAGGCACATTGACGAGTCAAGGCACGATTGATTGGCATGACCGCACCCGTATTGCCCTGATGAATACGGGTAATGGCTTTAAGATTCGTCAGTTGTTGCCAAAAGACATCGCCCCCTATGCGCCAGAGACTTTAACAGGCAAATTAGGCATCGTCTATGATGTGGCAACCGATAAATTGCCGATGCAAGTACGGGCAAATCTGCGCCAAGATGACGGTGAAATTATCAATGCCGATATCCGACAAGCCAAAGGCAACCATAAACCTTATACTATCGATGCCAATTGGCAACGGCTGATACGTCACAATTTACCGAGTATTGGCGAGCTTAACAGTCCCAATGGCAAAGCGCAGGTGATTTTTCAGCCGGCAGACGGCAAGCGACCCAGCAGTGTACAAGCGCAAGTCAATGCCAATAGACTAAAGCTCAATCAAGCCCCAAGCGGTAATTACCAAGTCGATGTCAATAAAACAGGTCAGCTGGTTGACATCACTCAATTGCTGTATCAAGGCGTGGCAGGTAATTTGGCAGGCAATGGTAAAATCAAACTTGCCAGCGGCAATCAGCCGTTAGCTTGGCAAATCAATGCCAAAACCAATCATTTAAATGCCCACAGCATTTTAAATAGCATCCCGCTGCAAGACTTGACAGGCAATGTGGTTGCCAGCGGTACCCTGCAACAGCTCCGCCAAGCCAATCGAGCGGTGTTGAACCGTCATGATGTCACTATCAACCAAATTGACATGACAGGGGATTTATTGGGCGCCAACAATAGTAAAAAACACTTAGCGTTAAAAGGCGCAGGCAAAGTACGTGCCGATGTACTGGGCAATAAGTTATCTTATATCGCCGCCAAATTTGATGGTAGCCTTAATGCGCCAAACGTACCCGCAGGCTCGTTTAAATTTGATATTGCAGGTACGCCACAACAGCTCAAAATTAATCAATTTAGCCATCAAGGTAAAGAAGGCTATATCAATGCCAACGGTAGCATTGATATGACCAATGGTGCCGGCTGGCATATCAATGCTGATATGAAAAATTTTGATGCCAGCTATTTTGTGCCAAGTCTGCCAAGCCAAATCACCGGTACCATCAATACCGATGGCTATTGGCGGGCAGGCGCTCAGTATATTCATATCGCCAATATGAATCTCAAAGGCAGACTAAAAAATCAACCTTTGATGGCAACGGGTCAATTGACCGCAAAACTGAATTTGCCAAAAGACCTAAGTAGTCTGCGTCAAGTCATTGAAAATAGCGCCAATAGTCAAAAATACGGACAAATCCGCCGTCTTATTGAAAGTCTGCAAGCCAATAATCTGCTAGTACAATGGGGTAGCAATCGCATCACAGCCAATGGCAACCAAAACCAACTGGTGACCAGTGTCGATATCAGCACACTCAATCAGCTAATGCCGCAGCTAAAAGGTATCGTTAAAGGCGGCATTGTCTTAACCCAAGATAACAACCAAGCACTGCCTAACATCTATGTGGATTTAGTCGGGCGTAACATTTCACTGCCAAACTTTGTGGTACTCGATGCCAAAGTCACCGGTAAATTGGTCAATCTTGCCAAATCACCCAGTCAGTTGCAATTGACTGCAACGGGTATCAACATCGCCAATCAACCGCTGCGCTCTGTGCAATTGTATTTTAACGGTACCCAAGACAATCACACCTTGGATGTCAAAGCAGATAGTACCAAAGGACAAGTGCAAGCGACGCTCAAAGGTCGTATCGATCTTGCCAAAAAACAGTGGTCAGGTTTGCTTGGTAATGGACAAATTGGTACCAAATATGCCAAGTTGCAACAGCTACAGCCCGCCCAAATGCTATTTGGCTGGCAAAACCTAAATGTACAAATGGCGGCACACTGCTGGCAAATGGTGGGTCAAAACGGCAGTCTGTGTCTAAAAAACAACCTCGTGGTCAGTAATGAGCAAGGCAATGTCGATGTCAGCGTGCAACAAATTGATAGCCAAATTTTCTCTGTGGTGATGCCGCGTGATATCGCTTGGTCAGGAAAACTCAACGGCACCGCACTCGTTCATTGGCAGAAGAACCAACGACCCAGTATCAATGCCAGCTTCTTTACCGATAACGGTGTATTTGGTACCGCAGCACAAACCCCTGAAGAAAATCCAACGACCATTGCCTATGAGCGTATCAGTGTCATCGCCCGTTCAACCGCAGAAGGGCTAAAACTTCGTGCAGATATCAAAACAGCCAATGGCGCGGGCAATGGTTATTTGGACGCCACCGTCAATCCCTACATACAGTCGAAACCGATTTCAGGCACTGTTGTTTTCCAAGATATTGACTTGGCGGTATTTAAACCTTTCTTCCCATCGTTTGAACGCTTGACAGGTAACGGTCTTGTGGCAGGTAAAATCAGTGGTTCATTAATGCAGCCCAAATTTGTGGGCGATATTGAGTTACAAGATGCCGGTCTTAGCATCACAGGCGTGCCGATGCGCTTTGATAAGATTAATGTGTTATCGCACGTGGCAGGCAATCAAGCCTCTATTGATGGGTCTTTTGCCAGTGCAGGCGATGGTCAAGGCACCATTACCGGTACAGTTGATTGGACACGTGAGTTGCAAGCCAAGCTGAAGCTGCAAGGTAAAGCGCTGCAAGTGAGCCAGCCGCCTGCGATTACTGCCATTATTAATCCAATTTTTGATGTGATTGTCAAACCTAGCCAGCGCTACGTGAATATCGTCGGCGTGATTGATGTGCCTCGCGCCACCATTCGCCCACCAGAGGCCACAGGCAATGTGGTGAGCAAATCCCCAGATGTTAACGTGATTGATAGACGTTTGATGGGGCAGATTGATGACGTACTAAAAGTCACCCAACCTTGGAATATCAACGCGGATGTGGGTGTAGATCTCGGCGAGCGCATAAGTTTCCAAGGTTTTGGGGCACGCTTACCATTGGCGGGTGCGCTGCATATCACCCAGCGCGGTCAAGGCACCATGAAAGCAGAAGGCGTGGTGCAAGTATCACGCCGCTCAAAAGTCGAAGTGTTTGGGCAAAGCTTGAATCTAAACTTTGCGCAAGTTCGGTTCAATGGTGAAGTGATGAAACCACTGCTAAACGTAGAGGCAGTGAAAGACGTGCAAGGCGTACAAGTGGGTGTCAAAGTCAAAGGTAGTGCCAGTGCGCCAAGTATCACCGTGTTTAATAATGGCGGACTTAGTGAACAGCAGGCGATGAATGCGTTGGTGACGGGTAGCCTAAATAACAATTCAGGTCAAAATACCAACGAACAAGACTTTAGAAACCGCGTCAACAATACCATTGCTGCAGCAGGGTTAAGTTATGGCTTAAGCGGGACGCGCAAATTTACCAACCAAATTGGTCGGGCGTTTGGGTTGCAGCGTTTAACGTTAGATGCCAATGGCTCGGGCAATGACACCTTGGTCAGTCTAACGGGGTATATCACCCCAGACTTGTTTATACGTTATGGGGTAGGCGTGTTCACCTCGCAGCCTGAGCTTAGTATGCGTTACCAATTAACAAGGCGCTTGTATATTGAGGCTAAATCTGCCATCAATAACTCTGTCGATTTGATTTATAACTGGCGCTATTAATGGGTTGATAAACAGTAAAAAGGCTGAGTTAATGCTCAGCCTTTTTTGGTTTCACTGTTTGTTGGTTTCACGGTTTGTTGGTTTTACTGTTTTTTAGCTTAAGTTTTGGTTAAGGACACCAATTACGCACACCATAAAACAGCACTTGCGCCTGTTTGATACAGCGATTGAGATAATCTTGTTTACCTTGTACCTCTGTGGGGTCAAATTTGAGCCATTTATACACCCAAGAAAAATACATATTCACGCCCATATCCGCAATCAACAGGCGCACTTCTTGATTTAAATGACCAAAGGCAGGTTGCATCGCCAAATCATCGGTCATGATTTGCGCAAACAAGCTGATTTGCTCATCGAGTGCATGTTGCACAGCTTGGTTGCCACCATAGCGTTCAGAGACAATAAAGTGCCAGTGCAATGACGCGTGCTCCACACTTTCCAAAAAGAAACCCACGCTTGAGGCAATTTGACCTTCATGCGTTCGGGTGCGACCCAGCTGCAAATGATCGCGCAGACTTTGCAGCGTGTGACCGAGTTCTTCATTGACTAAGCAGGTGCCAAGCTCATCGATATCCTGAAAATGTCGATAAAAAGCCGTTGGCACTACGCCCACTTCGCGGCTAATCTGGCGAAGTGAAATCGACGAAAACGCATGCCCTGACCTCGATAACTGAAGCACCGATTGAAAAAAGGCTTGACGGGTTTGGCGTTTTTGCAAGTCACGGCTAGTCATTAGGTATCCAATCAGCGGGTTAAATAAGGAAAAATATTCTAAGCCGAAAACGCCAAATATACAATCGTTGACGATTGACGATAAGTAATGAGGTTTAAATATTCACCGACCAATTACCCTTTAACGCTTGCGCGAGCCGATAGGCTTCATGATCATTCATGCCAGTCAGCATGTCTAAAATACACAAGATATTTTGATAAACATCATCCCCTAACTGCCGACTAACATTGCTTAAATGGGCATTTAATAGATTAAGCAGGCGTAATTGCTCAAACTGAGAAATACTGTCTGTGGAATCACCCGTCAACGCCAGCGGCATAAACGCATCAAGTAGCGTATGTAAACAGCGGTTTGACATGATTTCAACCCGTACTTTGCTTGGATGTTGAAAAATACGGGTATTGGCTAGGCTTTTGGCTTCACTGATACTACTGCGTACGTTATTGGGGCAGTAGTCAAATAAGCTGCCCGTCAGCTCACCTGCCAATAAGGCGGCTTGGTTGGCAACAAAGGCATCAGTGACTTTGTCCACCAATCGCCGCATTGCTCGCCCCCGTAGCGCGGCTAATTTTTGGGTGATAGGGGCATTGGTTGTGACTTCAGGCGGTACGCCAAGCCGTTTACCGACGAGTTTGAGCAGCAGTGGTTCAACTTCATGATACGCTAACATACCCAGTAAAATCCCATCTTCCAAATCAATCAGCGCATAACAAATATCATCGGCGGCTTCTAGCAAATAAGCCAATGGATGACGCGCGTAACCTCTTGGGGTCTTGGCTAATTGCAGCTGCTCCGCCAAATCATGCAAAAACGGCGCTTCACTTTCAAAGCAGCCAAATTTTTTGAGCGTTAAGGGTGAGGGCAGTGCGTCACTGTCGCTGACTGGGTTGCTGACTGGGTTGATAGGGGTGGAAAGATAAGGGTATTTCATAAAAGCGCCCAGCGTCGCCGCTGTCAGGCGCATGCCACCTTCATCGGGATGATGCTCGTTACGGGTCAGCAGTCGAAAGCCTTGCGCATTGCCTTCATACGCTAATAAATCTATTTGCTGGCGTGGGGTAAGCCGCCTTAGATACTGGCGCTGGGCAGGCTGAAAAAACCAATCTCGAATCGCCTGCTCACCTGCATGCCCAAATGGGGGGTTACCGATGTCATGCGCCAGACAAGCTGCTTGCACAATGACCCCCATATCCGACATGGTAAAGCCGCTTGGCAAGTCATTACCGAGTTTCTCCGCGCTCATCATCCCTAGCGAGCGACCAATACAAGACACTTCAAGCGAATGAGTTAGGCGGGTATGAATACCCATCTCATGGGTTAACGGATGCACCTGGGTTTTTTGATTCAATTGGCGAAAAGATTGCGAAAAAACCAGCCTGTCATAGTCCTTATGAAATGCCGTCCTTGACGTCTTGGATTGGGTGAAATGATTGCCATGATAGATAGGTTTGGCAGATAACAGCGCTTGCCATTGCTTGTGTGTATTTTTTTTCATTATTATTTTCAGTCTTACAGAAAAATGGGGTGAATGGGATTAACTAACTAGCTAATTAATTCTAGCTAGATAATTGATTATTAACCAGTTTGGATAAAAATTTTTTCAAGTGTTTGATGACACTATACCATTAATCGCAAAAAATGACCAAATAGGAATTTTTCTGATAAAACAATTGTGTAATTTTTTTATTATTGTTATAATTTAGTAACAGATACAGTGTAGAATGTAATCACTATAAGATAAATGTAATGTTTGATTACCTTTGTAAATTGCTTTTGTAGCACTACTAGACATAGA
>ENA-OOIZ01000109-OOIZ01000109.1-human-skin-metagenome-genome-assembly--contig:-NODE-109-length-10839-cov-3.345419_pt1 | contig 10839 bp, 5 predicted proteins | sample MGYA00248862_ERZ500975 | MGnify/ENA primary metagenome ERZ500975 (study PRJEB25958, sample SAMN03398552) | human skin metagenome | study: EMG produced TPA metagenomics assembly of the Human Skin...
ATATCGGGATCGCTGACCGCATCTGTGACTATCGTTAGCTGTTCATATTCGCGAGCCACCACCTCAGGTAAGGCATGAATATCTTCTGTGGTTGATGGCGCAGTGTCGCTGGCAACTTCCCTACCTTGAGCCATATTATCACTGTCTTTAGCCAAACTAGCACTGACTGATACAAGGTTATCTAAGCCATTGGTTTCTGGCAGACCTGTGTTAATTGGCTGCTGCTGTAATAGATTAGTCGCTTGCAACACGGTAACCGCAGGGTCGATACTTGGCGCCCGCTGCTGCTGAAAATCTTCAACCAGTGTCGGCAGTTTGCGATGGGTATCTTTGATAAAGCCCACTAACGCATCACTAACCGCTAAAGTGCCATCTAGCACACGGTTGAGCATGTTTTCTACTGCCCAACACATCTCACCAATTTGATGAGCGCCGACCATACGACCTGAGCCTTTTAAGGTATGAAAACCTCGGCGGATATCTTTGAGCGCGACTAATTCATGGGTATCCACTTCCCATACGGGAATTTGCTCACCCAACTCAGCGAGGACTTCTTGCGCCTCTTCAATGAAAATATCTCGGATATCTTCATCCATACTATAGTCATCATCTTTGAGGGCTTGCCTTGCAGCCGCCAGCGCTTGCGATTCTTGCACGCCAGGCATTTGCATCATAGGCGTTTGCGTGGCAGCCGTTTGCGTGGCAGGTATTTGCGTGATAGACGCTTCTCCAGCAGTAGCTACCCCTTGTGATAGTGATTTAATATCACTGGCAATACGTTCGCCTTCATCATCGTAAATCACCGTATCTCTGCCAAAGTGCTTGGTGGGTGCTACCACTTCAGCGGCGGTTAATGGCGTTTCGATTAAGCGATTAAGCAATAAATTGGCGCGGTTGAGCTGAGTTTGGGTTTGATCCAAAAATTCTTCATTGACAGACTGATTGGATAAATAATCCAAAAATAGCTCAAAGCGGGCAAGCATGTCGGCGATGGCATCACTGGCTTCCCAGCTTAATACCTGTACCGAATTTTTATGGATACGGCTAAATAATAAGCGAATTTGTTCGACCAATTCTTTGGGACGTGTTAAGCCTAATGCCCCAAAAACTTGAATGGTGGCAATCAATTCTTCATTGGCTGTTAACTTATTTAAATCACGGGTTTGGATATATTGATTAAACGACCGCTTGATATTTTCAACATGCACGCGCGTTTGCCGCACCGCTTCATTTTGCGGATTGCTGGCATAGGCAAAATGCTGTAAGCCAATTTGGCTATCAAGGGTTTCAACCGTTGACAACAACTGGCTATAAAAATCTTGCAGCTGGCGTTCTACCTGCCAACTGAGTGATGACGCCATAAAAGTATCTTGCGTCATCAAGCGCACGTCATCGATAATTTGCGCCATTTGGTTTTCATAAAACACCCAACCGCGATTTGCCAAACTGTTTTTGACCGATTCAAGCAGCGGCAAAATGGTGAGCGGCTCATGCACTTGATAAATAATTTTTTCAAGTTTTTCTAATACTTGACTAAATAAATTATCAAGCGTGTCACTACTATTGATATCCAAGCTTGATAACAGGTCTTTAGCATCATGCGATTTATGGGTTAACGCATTGAGCGCTAATAACACATCAACTGCCAGACGAGACACGGTAATATCAGGGGTGAGAGTCAAATCATGCGTCAGCACCAATGACAGACTGTTTAATAGCGAAGCATAAGCGGTTGGCGCAGGCTGCTCATTGATGGTTAAGTTATTGCACCAAACCGCTACCAACTGCCAAAATTGACGCCAAGCAGGATTGATGGCAGCCTGGGATAAATAGCCAGCAACCTTGGTCAGCGCATCTAAATGTTTGCTGTCGTTGGTCGCGTTTTGTAGTAGTTGCAAACTGGTATAACGCCAGACTTTGAGTAACTCATCGGCTTGGGCACTGTCCCATGAATGTTTGATGTCTGGCGTGGCTAATTGGCTTAAAAATAATAAAGTATTGTCTGTGGCAGGTTGGATGGGCTCATAAGATGACGCTATGCCAAGCAATTGCTCAAAATAAGCGATTCGGTCATTGACCCAGTCGGTATGAATCTGCTGTTTAGCTTGTACTTGTTCAATGTCAAATTGCAGCAACCTCACCGCATGGCTAATTTGACTAAAATACTGCGGGGATAAAGTTTCTTGCTGAATGGCGATAGTGGTTTTATCAAGCGTTTTCGCCAGTTTTGATAAGGCTGGCTGGTTGGCAAGCGCGAGCGCACCGGTGATTTGGTGCAAATGTTGACCGATTAACTGCCACGCTGGCTGCGCGTCATGTCGTTGTAGCAACTGGTTAAGTTCACCAAATACGTCTTTTAAAACAGGCATCAACCAGTCTAAGGCGATCAAATTACGTTGTTTACTCATACCATATTCCTAGGACAACGACTGTCAAAAACGATGACGATTTTTATCGATTTTAAGGTAGCTGTAACGCAGTCGTTTATTAATTTCTTATATCACTTAAAATAACTTACCCGCTGTCTGGCGTCAACTCAGGTTGATACCTTTTATAAGTTATAATGTTCACCCATTCGCGCTGCGATATTTGCCAATGCTTTGAGCCAATCTAGGACAACCGTTTTGCAATCAAATAACGCACGATATCGCGCTACTCAAATTGCCGAAAATCGATTAACACATTGTTGCGGGCAACCAGTTGGCATTGACCTGCCTCTAAAGGAATCGGTTGCTGCGCATCTACCAAATTTTTGCTAAAAAACTGCAATTGCGATTTTATTGTAGGGATTAGCGCAAATTTATCCCTGCCAACGTCTTTAAGGTAGTGATTAAAACCACAGCGTGCAACCCCTGATCTAACACACATAAGAGCTAACACGCATAAAAAGAAAGGTGGTTAAAACCACCCCTTACTTTTCTAACTGTTGAGTACTAAGCCTAATTAGCCATCAATCATTACCCATTAAGCATGTGCTAAAGCATCATCTGGCAATTTAAAGCCCGATACTGATTCTTGCAGCGCTGCCGCCATTTCATTAAGCTGACCGATTGAACGAGCGGTTGCCATGGTACCTGATGTGGTTTGCGAGGTAATATCTTGAATGATGTTCATGGTGTTTGAAATATGTCCCGCTGAGGCTGCCTGCAGACGCGCCGCATTCGAGATACTCTGAATCAATGATGCCAAGTTGTTAGATACAGTTTGTACTTCTTCAAGCGCCTCACCCGCATCTTTTGCAAGTTTTGCACCGCGTACAACTTCTGCGGTGGTTGATTCCATCGACATCACGGCTTCGTTCGTATCTGCCTGAATGGTTTTAACCAGTGTTTCAATCTGTTTGGTCGCTGTGGCTGAACGTTCTGCTAGGCGCTGTACCTCGTCAGCAACAACCGCAAAACCACGACCTGCTTCACCCGCCATCGATGCCTGAATTGCTGCATTCAACGCCAGGATGTTGGTTTGGTCAGCAATGTCATTAATCAGTCCAACGATATCGCCAATCTCTTGCGATGATTCACCGAGGCGCTTAATACGTTTTGAGGTTTCTTGAATCTGGTCACGAATGGTATTCATACCATCGATGGTACGTTGTACCACTTCTGCCCCGTTATAGGCAATCGCAACCGAACGGTCCGCAACCGCAGCAGATTCGGCGGCATTTGAAGATACTTGGTCAATAGACACCGCCATCTCATTAATCGCTGCAGAGGCTCCCGCAATCTCTTGCGCTTGGCTTTCAGAGGCTTGGGCTAGTTCAACTGCCGTTGCCTGGGTTTGGTCAGAGGCGCGAGCGACTCGCTCTGCGGTGACGTTAATCGCAGAAACCAGTTGACGCAATTGGTCAATTGCAAAGTTGACCGAGTCTGCAATCGCACCTGTAAAGTCTTCTGATACCGTTGCGTTCACGGTCAAGTCACCTTCCGCCAAGTCACCTAACTCATCAAGCAAACGCAAAATCGCCATTTGGTTACGTTCGTTTTCTTCTTGGATTCTGCGGGCACGTTCAGATTCAACCTCCATCTCATGACGTTGACGCAGCGTTTCACGCTCACCTTCTGCCTTCTCTCGATAGGTTTTAGCATTAATCTGGCGGGTCAAAAAGTAAATCGCCCCAATGACGCCTAATACAATCAAAATAGAGGGCAACCAAATGGTCAAAAAACTAATGGCAACACTATTCTGTTGACGTACCAAAATCAGCAATTGGTAGAGTCGATAAATAAATGCCAAACTAGCAACACCACCACAGATACTTGCCCAAAAAATCCAGTTGGTTGAGCGCCCCCTATCCATACGATAATTACTGTTGCCAGGCCCGACCGCGACAGGGGAGTTGGTATTGGTACTTAGGGTCGAAGTTTTAGTATCCATGATATGGTAAACCCTCAATTGTTTTAATGAGTTAGAAAATTAGGTTATAACGCTGCTTCTAAATAACGCGTGTCTTGCGCCAATAAGCTTGGCATAAACACATACCAAATCTGCTCATTTTGTTTAAACCGACCATGCGTATACTGAGCGAGCGGTGAATCATTCGGCATTTCGATAGGCTGATATTGCCCTTGACTAAAGGTTTGGATACCCAATATCTCATCGACTTGTAAGCCACTAAAGAGCTTGGGTTGATCAATCACCAAAATCTTTTGATTGGCGGATTGGTAGTTTGAGCTTGGTGGAGGTAAACCTAAAAAGTTCGACAAATTGGTAATCGGTAATAACCGTCCCCGAACATTGGCAATCCCTAGCAGCCAAGGTTTTGACAAAGGCACTGAGGTATAGGCAGGCAAAGATAGCACCTCAGCCACATCGCCAAGTGGGGCTACCAAGTGGTAACCACCGAGCGAAAACGCAACCCCTAACCACTGGGTTTTTTGGTCAAAGTGAGCACCTTTTTGTCGTTTGATACCGCGGTCAGCGAGTCGTAAAAGCTCAATAAAGCCGTTTGAAGACACGAAACCTACTCCATCACGGAACGGATTACAGTGATTAATGCTTCTTCTGTAATCGGCTTACTTAGATAATCTCGTGCGCCTTGGCGCTTGCCCCATACACGGTCAGTTTCTTGATTTTTAGTACTGATGATGACGACAGGGATATGACTGGTTTTTGGGTCACGGGTAAGTTTGCGGGTTGCTTGAAAGCCGTTCATCTCTGGCATGACCACATCCATCAAAATCACGTCTGGGAAAAACTCATTGGCTTTTTGAATCCCATCATCGCCTGTATGCGCTTCAATGACTTCGTACTGATGACGGGTCAAAATATCCCGAAATTTTGCCATTTCTGATGGTGAATCATCAACTACTAAGATTTTGGCCATAGACTTACCCTTTTACCTAACTATTGATTGCATTAATATTTTACTGTTTTGTATGTAGGTGGGAATAAAAACCCAACAGCACAACGGTTAAACTAAACACGCATCCCAAATCTACGTCTAGCTAGGTTGCAATCTGGGCTTATATTTCAGTCATATCGAGTGATTGCAGACTTTAGGGGTTAACAACAGTTGCAAGCAATGGCATGTTGTTTAGCTTCAACCCAGCGCATTAAGACGCAGGACGATGACGTTCAATGGCGTCAAATAGCTCTTCTTTACTAAATGGTTTGGTCAAGTACTCATCTGAGCCGACGATACGACCGCGCGCTTTATCAAACAAGCCATCTTTTGATGACAGCATAATCACGGGCTTGGCAGCAAAATCTGCATTGTTTTTGATCAGTGAACAAGTCTGATAGCCATCGAGGCGTGGCATCATGATATCGACAAAAATCAAATCTGGGTTGCTATCAGCGATTTTTGCCAACGCATCAAAGCCATCAACAGCCGTAATCACCTCACAGCCTGCTTTGGCAAGTAACGTCTCTGCGGTACGACGAATGGTTTTTGAATCGTCAATAATCATGACTTTTAGGCCTTCAAAATTTGCATCCATAATATTTTCCTAATGGTTGTTTCGCTATGATTTTGCTACCCATTGTCCTGTCCTATAGCGATTGCTCAAAACTTTAAGTTATAGGCGTTGGGGCAGGTATCAAATGATGCCATCAACGCTCAAAAGTCACTGGTACAATTTTTGACAATCAAACGAAGCTATTGTAAATAATTTTTATAAGATATAACAAATATTTCATACAGTATAGTTACAAACCAACTGTATGGTAATTATTGTTAAAATACTACCATACTTTTTTGCTGCAAAGTATGCTTAAATCGATGCACTTATCGTTCATTTTTAACATCCTGATGACCATTTGAGTTTGATCTGGTGACTGCTTTGGTAGATTGCCCATAGAGCCATGGTAATATACAGGTATTACCTGATGATAGAAACATGTTGAAATAAGCTTAGAAAAACGCATTGTACTGGTTATTTCTACATCATTTTATATTTTTTTAAGTTGATTGTTTGCGCTGAGGACGTCTCGTTCATGATAACACCAAAGTTTATCACTAAAGTTCTACCATTAAGCCTAGCTGTGGCTAGCGCTGTTATGAGTTTGAGTGGCTGCCAAAAACAGCAAAACGACAGCAAAAGCCCGCTGTCAACCCAGAACACTCAAGTCACCACCGCGTCAGCCACCACGCAAATCGCCAATAACGAAATTCAGCTATTAGCCGCTGATGTCATCACTGCCAAAGCAGACCGATTTGAACCGAGTGTCACCGTGACAGGGACGCTACAGCCTTCAGACCACACAGTGGTGCAATCAACCGTGAATGCGCAAGTGCAGCAAGTGCTCGCTGATGTGGGTAAAACGGTAGCAAAAGGTGAGCCACTGGTTCGACTTGATATCAGCGATAGTAAAAACCAACTCGCTCAAGCGCAAGCCGATGTTGCCGCCGCCCAAGCACAAGCCATCGTCGCCAATAAACTTGCTGAGCGCAACAAAATTTTGCTCGAGCAAGGCTTTGTCTCACAAATAGAGTATGAGCGTAGTGTGGCAGACAGCATTGCCCAGCGTGAATCCATCAAAGCCAAACAAGCCCAATTAAGTAGCGCACAAAAAATGTTTGGCGATACCACGATTTATGCGCCTACCACTGGGATTGTCAGCAGTCGCAGCGTCAATGTCGGACAGGTAGTTACGCAAAACCAAGCCTTGATGGAAATCATTGACCCCAATAAACTTGAGTTTGCCGCCAATGTCCCTAGCGAAGCACAAACACAGCTACAACTTGGTCAACAAGTGCCTTTTACTATTAGTAATCAAACCAATCAGTACATCGGACAAATTAGCCGCATTTCACCCCAAGTCGATGCCGCCACTCGCCAGCTGACCATTTATATCGCGGTTAAGCCTTCTCAGCGTAATCGTGGACTTCGCCCGGGCATGTATGCCACAGGCAAGCTTAATTATGGGGTTGCACAAGTTGGGGTATTGGTGCCGATGTCAGCGGTAATGCTCGAATCTGGAGCAAAAGGCGCAGCCAATAACTCCAGTGACCAATCCGCCACAAGTCCAACCTTAGAAGCTGGCACGATTTTGGTGGTCAATAGAGACAATGTGATTACCAAACAGCCTATTAAGGTACTCAAACACCTTGACGATACCAGTCAGTATTTAATTGCTGGCATCGAGCCTAACACCACAGTGATTGTGGCAAATCTCAATGCCAATGATGTGGGTAAAAAAGTCGTGCTCAAATAGCTTACTGATAGTGTTTCATTCAATCATTCAATATTGTTAAAAATTTCACTGTTAAAAATTTTGGTATTAGGAATTTGCTATGTGGCTCACCCGCGTCAGTATCAACAATCCTGTGTTTGCTGCCATGATCATGCTCGCGCTGATGGTCATTGGATTACTGGCAACATTTCGCATGAAAGTTGAGGAATTTCCTAATATTGAATTCCCTTTTGTGGTGGTCAATACCGTTTATAGTGGTGCTTCGCCTGAAGTCATCGAGACCGACATTACCAAAAAAATTGAAGACCAAGTCAATACCATCGCCGGTGTCAAAGAAGTGACCTCCGTCACCCAACAAGGCTTGTCACAAGTCATCGTGCAGTTTGATTTAAATATCCCGTCCGATGTTGCCGCGCAAAACGTGCGTGATAAATTGGCACTGGTGACCCCCACCTTTCGGGATGAAGTCACCACGCCTATCGTTGCGCAGTACAATCCTGCCGATGCGCCTGTGGTGTCTGTCACGTTTCGCTCTGACAAAATGTCGCTTCGGGAATTATCCACTTATTTAGACAACACGGTCAAAAAACAGCTACAAACAGTCACAGGGGTGGGTCGTGTCGATATCTTGGGGGGTCGTCAGCGTCAAATCCGTGTGCTGCTCAATCCCACCCAAATGAATGCCTATAAAGTCTCAGTCAATCAAATTAGCAATGCGCTACGCTCAGAAAACGTCGAATTACCTGTTGGTACTATCAACAATCAAAACCAAGAAATGGTGATTCAAGTCAACGGGTTGGTCAAAACACCCAATGAGTTTAACCAAATCATTGTCGCCCAAAATCGTTCAAGCACGGGTGCTATCGTGCCTGTGTACTTATCGCAAGTTGCCCAAGTCGTTGATGGGCAAGCCGAGGCTGAGTCAGCGTCGCTACAAAATGGTCAACCTGCGGTGGCAATGGATATTATCAAAATGTCGGATGCCAATGTGATTGATGTGGTTGATAAAACCCAGCAGCGTCTGGCAGAAATCCAAGCGACCCTACCCTCAGGTGTCACTATGACGGTGGTGGCTGATAGCTCCAAAAGTATTCGCGGCTCGTTAAATAATGTGGTACGCACCTTGATTGAAGGGGCGATATTGGCGGTGTTTATTGTTTGGTTGTTTTTAGGGTCATGGCGTTCGACCATTATCACCGGATTGACGCTGCCCATTTCGCTGCTCGGTACGTTAGCGGCGATTTGGACGTTTGGTTTTTCCATCAACATGATGACCCTGCTGGCGCTGGCATTATGTATCGGACTGCTGATTGATGATGCGATTGTGGTGCGGGAAAATATCGTGCGCCATGTGGGTATGGGCAAACATCACCGCCAAGCGGCGCTTGATGGCACCCAAGAAATCGGGCTTGCCGTGCTAGCGACGACGCTGGTGATTGTGGCGGTATTTTTACCCGTGGCTTTTATGGGCGGGATTATCGGACGCTTTTTTTATCAGTTTGGTGTGACCGTTTCCACCGCTGTGTTGCTATCTTTATTTGTTAGCTTCACCCTTGACCCGATGTTGTCTTCGATTTGGCCAGACCCAGATGCCGTGCACCAACATGACCGACACAATGAACGGGTATCGTTTCGCAAGCGACCGATTGCTTGGCTATTAGCGGGTTTTCAGCGCCTGTTAGATCGGTTGACCAATCTATACAGCCATATTCTTGCGTGGAGTCTACGCCATCGTTTGATAACGGTGCTTATTGCAATTGGCTCACTGGTTGCCGCATTTTTTGCCGTGGGGTTGGTGGGCAAAGAGTTTGTCCCGCAAGCGGATATGAATGAAATCAAAGTCAAATTTGAAACACCTGTCAATGCCAATCTTGACTACACCCAGCAAAAAGCAGCACAAGTCAACGCGGTATTACAAAGTTTTCCTGAGGTTACCAATACTTATGCCACGGTTAATGCCATGTCCTATAGCGGTAACAATCGGGTACAAGTGAATGTATCATTAGTACCTAAAGATGAGCGCACGCGCGGACTAGATGCCTTAAACCGTGCCATGCGTGAGCAATTGCAGCAGGTAGGCGGCATTAAAGTCACCTCTGTGGCAGCCGCTGCCATGGCGGTCAGCGGTGGTCTTAAGCCGATTATGATATCCATCAAAGGCAATGATTTAAATGAGCTGCAACGTTTATCCAATGAGTTTATGCAAAAACTCTCAAACGTCAATGGCTTGGTAGATTTGGAAAGCACCCTTAAACAGCCCAAATCAATGGTCAATGTCACCATTAACCGAGAAGCAGCAAATGATGCCGGTCTTTCGATTGGGCAAATCGGACAAGCATTACGACCACTGCTAGCCGGTGACAATGTGAGCACCTTTAAAGATGACAACGGCAACAATATCGATGTCAACGTGCGCTTAAATGACGACAACCGCCAGACCATCTCGCAACTACAATCCATGTACTTGTCATCAAGCCGTACGGATCAAAATGGTCAGCCGATATTAGTGCCGCTATCGCAAGTGGCGAATTTTAGTGAAACCTTGGGTGCACCGCAAATCAACCGCCGTTCGCTGTTTCGTGAGGTGGTAGTCCAAGCCAACACGGACGGCAGACCGGCAGGTGATATCGGCGCGGATATCACAAAAATCCAAAACGAAATGAAACTGCCACCCGGTTACAGCTTTGCGGTACAAGGCTCTAACAAGGACATGGCAGAATCCATCGGCTACGCGACAACCGCGCTAGGACTGGCAATCGTGTTTATCTATATGTTGTTAGGGTCACAGTTTAATAGCTTTTTATACCCTGTGGCGATTATGGCATCGCTGCCGTTATCGCTAATTGGGGTGTTCTTTGCGTTATTTTTATTCGGCTCTAGTCTTAATATGTTTTCTATCATCGGTATTATCATGCTGATGGGATTGGTGTGTAAAAATGCGATTTTGCTCATTGATTTTATTAAAGAATCCTTATCAAACGGTTTGAGCCGTACAGAAGCCATTATGCTGGCAGGGCAAACACGCCTGCGCCCCATTTTGATGACTACCGCTGCCATGGTGATGGGGATGGTACCGCTGGCACTGGGCTTAGGTGAAAGTGGTGAACAGAGTTCCCCCATGGCCCATGCTGTAATTGGTGGCGTAATTACCTCTACATTGTTGACACTGGTTGTGGTTCCAGTCATTTTTACTTATCTGGATGA
>ENA-OOIZ01000110-OOIZ01000110.1-human-skin-metagenome-genome-assembly--contig:-NODE-110-length-10662-cov-3.616103_pt1 | contig 10662 bp, 10 predicted proteins | sample MGYA00248862_ERZ500975 | MGnify/ENA primary metagenome ERZ500975 (study PRJEB25958, sample SAMN03398552) | human skin metagenome | study: EMG produced TPA metagenomics assembly of the Human Skin...
AGCAAGCGATTGTTGGCTTTCAGGCACATTACTACCGGCATAAACATCAAACAACCACACCTCTTTTAATAGCTCGCCCCCGACTTGTTTGATAGTGTCTCGCATGGATTGCATAGCAATCGACTGGTCTACCACCACAGCGATATCACGGCGTACTTGTGGGAATTTACTTGGCGTCATAATGGTCAATGCCTGTTGGTGCATGTCAATCACCGCCTGTAAATTCAGCTGCGCCACCCAAGTGGTCGGCAAATCCAAGGCTTTGGCAATCTGTGGGTGCAACTGACCCAACCAGCCAATCACCTTGCCTTGATAGTGTACATCGGCACTTTGACCGGGGTGTAAAAACGGCTGCTGGCTACGTTGATAACTGATAGCAGACTGGGCAAACCGTGGAAAAACCGATTCGACGTCATTTTTTAGGTCGTAAAAATCCATCACACGGCTGTCATGATGCTGCTCTGGATGGGTACTGCCGACTGCCACCATCGCCAAGGTGTCCACTTGGTTTAAGCTTGCGATATCACTGCCATCAAAACGCAGACCCGTCTCAAACAGACGCACGCGGTTTTGTTGACGGTTTAAGTTATATTGCACACAAGGCAACAAACTAGACAGCAGGGTACGACGCATGACCGCTAAGTCACTTGAGATTGGATTGGCAAGCGCGAGTGGTGCAGCAAAATGCGCCCCATCAAACAAAGCTTCGACTTTGGCATCACTAAAACTAAAACTCACCGCTTCAAAATAACCTTGATTGACCAAGCTCATTTTTAAGTTATGCAGATCATTTTGGCGTTTATTGTCAAACAAGTTACTGGTAAACGCCGGCAGTTTGTTGGCAATATTGTTATAGCCATAAATACGAGCGATTTCTTCAATCAAATCTTCGGGCAAGGCGATATCAAAACGATGGCTCGGCGGCGTGGCAACCAGATTTTCGCCTTGTAACTCGGTGCTGATTTGTAGACTATTTAGAATCTCAATGGCTTTGTCGGTGGCGATATCCGCGCCTAACAATTTATTGATACTGACAATCGGTAGCGTCACTGGCGTACGTTTTGGCAGTTCAGCCGTGTTTTCAACTAGCGTGATTTGACCGACCCTAACCTCACTTGAGCCATTGCCAAATGTTGCCAATAGATTGACCGCGCGGTCGAGTGCCAATTTTGGCAATTCAAAATCGACACCCCGCTCAAAACGCTGTGACGCATCGGTATGCAAGCCAAAACGGCGTGCTTTACCTGCAATCGCCAACTGTTTGAAAAATGCACTTTCGATTACCACTCGGGTCGTGCTATCGGTCACTGCGGTGCGAAGTCCACCCATAATCCCCGCTAACGCAATGACACCTTGTTCATCGGCAATCACCAGCTCATCACCTTGTAAGCTGATGGTTTGCTCATTTAACAGCTCAAGGGTTTCGCCTTGTTGGGCATGACGCACGATAATTGCGCCCACCAACTTGTCGGCATCAAACGCATGCAGCGGCTGACCGAGCTCAAGTAATACGTAATTGGTAACATCCACCAGTAGATTACGTGGCTTGACGCCTGAGGCATTCAGGGCTTGTTTCATCCAATCAGGTGATGGCGTGGTGCCTGTCAGCCCACTGACCAGTTGCGCGTAATAACGTGGGCAGTCCGTGGTCTCTACGCTAACCGCTTGGCTGTCGTTGTCGGTCACAGCTGCGGTGATATGGTCAAAGGGTAGTTGAAATGTTAAATCATTGAGTACTGCAAGCTCACGGGCGATACCGCGCACACTAAAACAGTCGCCACGGTTTGGGGTGATTGAAATATCTAGCACATGATTGTCTAAGCCAAGATACGCTCGGATATCCATGCCAATCGGGGCGTCTTGTGGCAAAATTAACAAGCCATCAACACCATCATCACAGTCAATCTCACTACCACCGCACAGCATACCGTGCGATTCTACGCCGCGCAGTTTGCCTTTTTTAATGTTAAAGGGTTCATCCCCTTGTGCGGGCGGCAGTTTGGCGCCCACCAGTGCCACAGGTACACGCACGCCAGCGGCGACATTGGGTGCACCGCAAACGATTTGTAGGGGTGCTTCGCTATGCTCACCGACATTCACTTTGGCAACGCGCAGTTTATCAGCATCGGGGTGTTGGGTGACGTCAATCACTTCACCGACCACCACACCACTAAAGTCTTTGGCGACTTTATCCAAGCTATCAAGCTCTAAGCCTGCCATCGTCAGTTGTTCGCCAATTTGCTCAGCGCTTAAGTTTGGGTTTGCCCATTGGCGTAACCAGTTTTCGCTAATTTTCATTGTTTTCCCCTAAGCAAACTGCTTTAAAAATCTGACATCATTTTGATAGAACAAGCGTAAATCATTCACCCCATAATACAGCATGGCAAAGCGCTCAATCCCCATCCCAAATGCAAAACCTTGGTATTTGGTCGGGTCAATACCGCTATCGGACAACACTTTTGGATGCACCATACCGCAGCCCATCACTTCTAGCCACTTGCCCCCACCTGCATAAGTATCGGCAAGGATATCCACTTCTGCAGACGGCTCAGTAAATGGAAAATACGACGGGCGAAAACGCACCGTAAGTTTGCGACCAAAAAACGCCTGCAAAAACTCATGAATCAAGCCTTTTAGCTCAGCAAAATTGGTTGATTCGCTAACATATAAACCTTCAAGCTGATGAAACATCGGTGAGTGGGTTTGGTCGCTGTCGTTGCGATACACACGTCCTGGACAGATGATACGAATCGGCAGGTTGCCTTTTTCCATCGTGCGAATCTGCACCGAACTGGTATGGGTACGTAGCACATAATTGGCATTAAAATAAAAGGTATCGTGCATGGCGCGCGCTGGGTGATGGCTTGGAATATTTAGCGCTTCAAAGTTGTAGTAGTCGCTCTCAACTTCAGGACCTGTTGCGACTTCAAAGCCTGCTTGACGGAAAAACCCTTGCATACGCTCAGCGGTCATGGTGACAGGGTGCAAATTACCCGCTTGTTGTCCACGTGCTGGCAGGGTGATGTCAATGGATTCGCTGGCAAGTTTGGCAGCCAAGGCTTTGGCTTCTAAATCGCTTTGCGCTTGTTGTAGGCTGTCATTGATTTGGGTACGTACTTGATGCAGCATACCGCCGATGGTCTTTTTGCCGTCGGCGTCGAGTCCGCCCAGCTGTTTTGACCAGGTGGTCAAATGGCTTTTTTTGCCCGTTAAAGTCACGCGGATGTTTTGTAGGTCTTGGGGGTTTTGTGCGGTGCTGATTAAGGCTTTGGCATCTTGAACAAATTGGGAAAATTGGTCTTGGGTGATATCGGTTAAATTTTCAGAATATTGGATAAGTTTGTCAGTCGTTATTTCTGTCATGAGCGTTGCAATCTTGGTTATCAATAGTGATAGGCATTTTAACTAAAATATGGCGATAAAAAAAGCCATTAAGCTTGCACTTAATGGCTTTTTGAAAAATCGCTTTAAAACAAATTAAGCAGCCAGTGCTTGTTTTGCTTTTTCTGCCAACGCAGTAAAACCTTGCGCGTCATGCATAGCGATGTCTGCTAATACACGGCGGTCGATTTCGATGCTGGCTTTTTTCAGACCGTTGATCATACGGCTGTAGCTTAAGCCATTTAAGCGCGCACCCGCGTTGATACGTGCAATCCATAAACGACGGAATGAACGTTTTTTGTTACGACGGTCACGATACGCATATTGACCTGCTTTGGTAACTGCTTGTACAGCAACACGGAAAACACGAGAACGCGCACCGTAATAACCTTTTGCACGAGCCAATACTTTTTTATGACGGCGATTTGCCTGTACACCACGTTTTACACGAGCCATAATTTACTCCTAAAGTTTTGTAATATCAGTTGATTGAATACCTATAAATTATAGGTAAGGACACATACGGTAAACACGTTTCTCATCAGACACGTGTACCAATTTGCATCCACGTAATTGACGGATACGCTTAGGAGATTTTTTGGTCAAAATGTGGCGTTTGAATGCTTGTTTGCGTTTGATACCGTTACCAGTTTTTTTAAAACGCTTGGCAGCACCACGGCGAGTTTTTAATTTCATGATAGCCTCTTGTTCGTTTTTGACAAGGATTAAACATCTTTATCAAGTGAAGTTAACCTGTTTGTCAAAAAATCCTCATCACACTGGATTTTTTGCCTTGAGGTGGGAGGCGGTATTTTATCAAAAACCATTCGTGAATGCACGCTATTGTTATCACTAATTTTTCTTTGACATCCATTTTATTGATGCTACTTTAATATTTCTCTACTATAATAGATAAATTATTATTAAGGGCTGTTTGTAGAATACTTAAAAAATCAATAATATTAATTATTTAAAAAAGATGACTTAGTAAATCTATCACAAGATTACATTAATTAAGTTAACAGCTTAGTTTATGAAAACTGCGGTTAAATTGGCTAAAAGTGATAGATACACCTTATTTTGGACACAGTTTGCGTTAGTTTGTTTAACCTTGAGGTATTTATCGTTCGCAGGCTTTTGTAAAGTTTAACGTGTAATGCTATTTCATCTTCATCAACATCATGAGGTTAGAATTCTTGTCAACTTTAAGCACAAATATTGAAGTTGCCCATTTCGTGTTTGAGACCGTCATGCGCGTGCGCAATACCGAAATTGGATTAGGACAACATTTAACGGTTGAAAATTTGGTGGCATTGCTTACCGAAGCCCGTTTTCGTTTTTTATATTCAAAAAGTATTAAGGAGGTTAATGCTGAGTACCAAGGCTTGGTCATTAATCATATCGAGACCCAAATCTTTGATCGGGTACGGGCGCGTGAAGAACTGTTGTTTGAAGTCGGCGTGCAGCATTTAACCGATTTGGGTGGTGATTTTGTGTTCAAAGTTTCGCGGATGTTTGATGGGTCATTGGTGGCGTATGCCAAAATGGGCTTTGTGGCGTATGACTATCGTCAAAGCCAAGAAATCCCGTTATCAGCTACCATCAAAGAAGCCTTAGATGTGAAACCCTTTGAGATTTAGGGCTTGATGAATTATGATAAATGCCCGCATCGTTTGATGGGTGCTTTTTTTTGGCTAAGGCTTGCATAGTATGATACAGGGCGTGAATATGGATTGGCTAGATACACTAAAATTTGATGACAATGGGCTCATGCCTGCAGTCGCTCAAGATTTTCATACAGGGCGCATTTTGATGATGGCATGGATGAATCGCGAGTCATTACGTCTGACTGCTGAAAAAATGCAAGCGGTGTATTGGTCACGCTCTCGCGGTAAATTATGGCACAAAGGCGAAAGCTCTGGGCATTTTCAGCAAGTCCATGAAATCCGCCTAGACTGCGATGCTGATGTGATTGTGTTGTCAGTCACCCAAGTGGGTGGGATTGCTTGCCACACGGGTCGGCAGTCTTGTTTTTATCGTCTGCTTGCCGATGACCACGGACAGCTACAATGGCAAATCACTGATGCGGTCATCAAAGACCCTGATGCGATTTATGGTGACAACGCCAAACCGACTCATGAACACTCGCCGCTTGCAAGCCATAAGATACAAACAAGCCATACGATACAAACAAGCAATGCGATACAATCCCCTACGACGTCAGCGGATATTTTAACCGCGTTAGATGAAGTATTGATTGGGCGTAAAAATGCCAATCCTGATAGCTCATACGTGGCAAGCTTATACCATAAAGGTATCAACAAAATCTTAGAAAAAGTCGGTGAAGAAACCACCGAAGCCATTATCGCTGCCAAAGATATCAACATTGCCAATGATACGCCCTATGAGGCGGTCGCCGATGATACCGCGGTGAAAGATTTGGTATATGAAATTGCTGATGTTTGGTTTCACACAATGGTCACATTGGCATGGTTTAATATACCGTCTTGGGCTGTCACCAATGAATTGGCAAGACGTTTTGGCTTATCGGGTATCGACGAAAAAGCCGCACGTCAAATCCCTTAAGTAATAGCCATTAAGTGAGCGCCCTTAAGTAGACACCACTAAACAGTCGATAATTCCTGAGTATTGCTGGCTAACAGTGCGAAAAATTCGCCGTGTTTCATACCGTTTTTTGCACAGTTATGCCAACGCAATGGTTATGTGTTACACTGCAAATTCATATTGTCCTCACCCCTATTGTCAAGGTTAATCAAAGGATATTCTCATGGGTAGTTTCTCAATCACACATTGGTTAATTTTACTGGTTGTTGTTGTGGTCATTTTTGGCACCTCAAAACTGAAAAATGCCGGTAAAGATTTGGGTGGTGCCGTTAAAGGCTTTAAAGATGCGGTCAAAGATGAAAACGAACAGCATCTGAACAAAAACCGTGTCCTTGAACACGAAAAAGCTGAACTCAATACCACGCAGACCCAACAAGATAAACATAACGTTTAAACCCTAGTCGTTACTTTTTCTTTGGTTTTTTAATCCCTAACTGCCACGGTTGTTATGTTTGATATAGGTTTCTCCGAACTACTGTTATTTGGGGCGATTGCACTGATTGTGCTGGGCCCTGAAAAACTCCCCCAAGCGGCGCGTACTGCAGGTCAGTGGTATGCCAAATTCCGCCGTACGGTTGCAACGCTGCAGTCAGAAATTGAAGCTGAGCTTGATCTTGCCGAAACGCGCAAGCAAATGCAGCTTGAGCTGGAAAAAATCCGCCAAGCTGAAGTTGATATGAAGCGTGAGATGGAAGCCCTTCGCAGCAGTGTGAGCGAACTACAGCAACATGGCAAAGTGCCTTCGATGCAAGCTCACAATACCCAGTCGGCTGATACAACCCCTAGTCTTGGTCATGATACTAACGCAGTTAGCCTACCCACTGAACCACTCAGCCATGAACCAACCAATCATTTAGCTGAGCCAACAACAGATACAACCGCGCTTTCACCAAACAAACCATCTGACGAATCTTATCTAGCAGAAACCAAAGCAGACGATTATTTGCTGAGTCTAGAGGCTGATGTCGAAGCCGATGCAGTGGCTAAAGACTTACATGAAGCACTATTCGCTGCCACTGAGCCAATGTATTATCGTTGGTTTTTGCTCAGTGATTATGACCGTGTCAGACGTCTTCCCAATCCACCGTTTTTACCCAATTATCAAGCCGATCCGCTACTGCACCAATTGCCAAGTTTGGGTGGAGTTGCCCAGTGATTAAGCTTATCAAAACCAAAAAAACGCCTGAACAATTAGCCATTGAACAAGCTAAAGATGATAAACCATCGCAAAACGATACTTTGGTAGATATGCCCATCACTGAGCATTTGATTGAACTGCGCCGTCATTTGATTCACGGTTTTGCGGCGGTGTTGGTGATTTTTTTGGCATTGGCGGGCTTTTCGCGAGAAATCTACGATATTTTTTCCGCCCCGTTAACGGCGTTGTTGCCAGTCAATTCTTCTATGATTGCAACCGATATCACCTCGTCATTTTTGGCACCGATTAAATTGACGCTGTATCTGGCTGTTATCTTGGCGATGCCGTATATTTTGTACCAGATTTGGTCCTTTATCGCACCAGGGCTGTATAAGCATGAAAAACGTATCGCCCTACCCGTGCTATTGTCATCGGTGATATTGTTTTATCTGGGGATTGCGTTTGCCTATTATGTCGTGCTCAAAAGCGTGCTGGCTTTTTTTATCAAATTCTCCCCCGACAATGTGCTACCGATGACCGATATCGAAAGCTATCTAAATTTTGTACTCAAGCTGTTTTTGGTGTTTGGGGCAACCTTTGAGATTCCTGTGTTGACGCTGCTACTGGTGTTGGCTGGGGTGGTGACGGTGGATAGCTTGGCGCAAAAACGCCGTTACATCATCGTGGGTTGTTTTGCTATTGCTGCGATTGTCACCCCACCTGATGGCTTATCGATGGTGATGCTAGCGATTCCGATGTGGTTGTTGTTTGAGTTGGGACTGGTGATGGCGCGTTTGCTCATCAAAGAAAAACAGCTGATTCGCCAAGACCAACAAGCCGCACAAGATGCATCATCTTAATCAGCAAACGTGTATAAGTTCAGCAAAAACTGCCAAATTTTGCTAAAATAGCCTACTTTTCTTTTAGCAAATCGCGTATGTCAAATCCCAGCGTTATCCCCAACCAATCCCCTGCCCACAGCCTGACGCAACGCCCAACGGGGGAGCAGCAGCAGGCTGTCGATATGGCACTCACGCGCCAATCGTTTAAGGTGGTAGCGTATGCCGGCGCTGGCAAAACCACCACGCTTAACCTGATTGGCAATCAGCTACGTGGTCGCGGGATTTATTTGGCATTTAACAAAGCGATTGCTGCAGAAGCGCAGCGTAAATTCCCCCACCATGTCGACTGTCGCACTTTTCACTCATTGGCATTTCGTCATACCGCTCGCGATATCACTGCAAAACTGCAGCTACCGCGTTTTTCTCCCAGTCGCCTTGCCTCAGATTTGGGGTTGACGCCTGTGCAAGTCAAACGCCAAATTGAAGGCAAAAGCCAGTTTGTAACCTTAACACCAGAGCGACAAGCGAGATTTGTGTCCGATGCAGTGAGCACGTTTTGTAGTACCCATGCCAGTTACCCCGCGCCGCGTCATTTGCAGTTTCCTGACTGGTTGGTTGCCAGTGAAGCTGAGCAGCTGCGCGATACCTTATACCCGTATGTAGAGCGCCGCTGGCAGCAGTCGATTGACCCGCGCCACCCTGCGGGGATTGGGCATGATATTTACCTTAAACTTTGGGCGCTATCCAAACCGGTGATTCCTGCGGATTTTATCTTATTTGATGAAGCGCAAGATGCTGACCCCTTGATGATGGGGATTTTGTCCAATCAGCCCAACCAAGTTATCTATGTGGGTGACGCGCATCAGCAAATTTATGAATGGCGCGGCGCTGTCAATGCCATGAAGCGCCTGCCGCTACCACAAACCTTGCTCACCCAATCGTTTCGATTTGGCGACCAAATTGCTGATGTGGCGAATGGGTTTTTAAAAGCGCTACAAGAGGAAGTGCCACTGCGCGGTAATCCTGCGATGGCGTCTACCTTAGGCAAAAGTATGGTGCATGGTCAAAAAGATGCCATTCTTTGCCGTACCAATGCCAGTGCGATGGTCAATCTGTTATCTGGGCTTAAAATGGGACATAAAGTTGCGCTACAAGCCGATACAGAGCGTTTGCTCAAATTTAGTCAATCTGCCGAACGCCTAAAAAAAGGACAAGCGGCATATGGCGTGCCTGAGCTTGCCTACTTTAACAATTGGCGCGACGTGCAGGATTATAGCGAGACGAGCGAAGGCAGCGATTTAAAAACCCTCGTCAAACTGGTCGATGAACATGGCACCGAAACGCTAAACCAGGCAATCAATAGCTTGACCACACTGGACAAAGCCGACTATATCATCTCTACAGCGCATAAAGCCAAAGGGTTGGAATGGTCACGGGTGCAAATTGACAATGATTTTTATTATGATGTGACTTCTCAGGCGGTAAAAATCTCCCCCGAAGAGTTGCGACTGCTGTATGTTGCCTGTACGCGCGCCAAGGTAAATTTGGATATTTTTAATATTCAAGATTTGATTCACGGACTCAAAGATAAAAAGGTGATTTATGGCTAGTCACTTATCGCAATTTAGCCCCGATTTTACCCAGCCGCAAATCGTCCTTGCGCCGATGGAAGGACTAACCGACCCATTGATGCGGGATATTTTAACCAGTATCGGAGATTACGACTGGACAGTGAGTGAGTTTATTCGCGTCACCCAGCACGTCCTGCCCGCGCATGTGTTTTACAAATTTGTACCCGAACTTTTGCATGAGGATGGTTTAAAAGGCAAAACCATTCACGGCACGTCAGTACATGTGCAGTTACTGGGCAGTGAACCCGACTTGATGGCAGGTAATGCCGTCAAAGCGGTCGAGCTTGGTGCGTTAGCCATTGATATTAACTTTGGTTGCCCTGCTAAAACTGTCAATAGTCACCGCGGTGGCTCGGTGTTGCTCACCGAACCTGAAACCTTGTATCAAATCATCCATGCAGTACGCCAAGCCGTACCATCAGATACGCCTGTATCAGCAAAAATCCGACTCGGCTATGAAGATACCTCACTAACCCAAGAAATCGGCGATGCGGTGCAATCAGCCAATGCCAGTTGGCTGACCATCCATGCCCGTACCAAAACCCAAGGCTATAAACCCCCAGCCTATTGGGAGTTAATTGCGCCCCTAACACAGCGGCTGGGCTTACCGATTATTGCCAATGGCGAAATTTGGCAGACTGAACAAGCCATGCGTTGCCGCAAACAAGCCAACACCCCACATATCATGCTCGGACGTGGTGCGGTCACTCGTCCTGACTTAGTGAATCAAATCAAAGCGATGGATAAAGGTGACAGGGCAGAAAATATGGCTTGGCACACGCTACTTAAGCTACAAATTGCGTTTTTGCAAGGACATGCCCGTAGCGACAATATGCTGGTGGGACGTTACAAACAATGGCTTGGCATGTTGACCCAAGGCTATGAAGAAGCCAGCGAGCTTTGGCAAACGGTCAAAAAACAAAAACAGCTTGAGACCATTGTTGCGATGTTGCAAGCACAATCCCAAACTGGCGATTGCTCATAGCAAATTAGCTCAATCGTATCGCTAAATAAAACAACATCAGCGGACAAGCTAGGCTAAGCA
>ENA-OOIZ01000111-OOIZ01000111.1-human-skin-metagenome-genome-assembly--contig:-NODE-111-length-10598-cov-3.294698_pt1 | contig 10598 bp, 8 predicted proteins | sample MGYA00248862_ERZ500975 | MGnify/ENA primary metagenome ERZ500975 (study PRJEB25958, sample SAMN03398552) | human skin metagenome | study: EMG produced TPA metagenomics assembly of the Human Skin...
CCGATTGGGACAATTATCATTGAAGACAGTGTTAATCCGCCATCAAAACGGGCTTTGCAAATTCTGAATCAAGATAGCAATGAAATCATCGCCGAAATTAGCCAAAATACCCAGTTAGCCAAACAATATATTCAAGCCACGCCTGAGTTTAAACATGGTTTAGACGCGGATGAACAAGCCGAACTTATCTCAGATACCGTACTGCCAACGATGCTTCGTATTCGTTACCCCTATTTGGATGATGATGAAATTGGGCAAGTTCAGCAAGGGGTAATGACTAAGTTATTGATTAATAATAACGGCGGGGTAGTTGATGCCAATCAGATTCCTGATGATGCTGAGATTGAAGGCGAGCGGCAATTTGTCGAAAAAAACGGCAAGTATATCGATATCGCTCATTTATCACCCGTTCAAAGGGAATCGCTTGACCCTATTAATATCGTTAAAGAACGCCATTTGCCTTATAACGTCACGATTTTCGACCCAACTACCAATCAAGCTACCCAACGCACGACCAATGCCACCAATGAGCAATTTGTCAAGATTGGCAAAAAGTTTATCAATGTGGCAGATTTACCCATCAATCTTATTAATTCGGTCAATCCGTTTCAACGAGGCTATGAGGTTTTGTCTAAAAATCTCGATAGCCAAGCCCTTCATACCATCAATGAGGTGGTGCAGGCGACACGCTCGACCATGACCGAACAAGAAGCGTTTGGATTGTGGGAACGTATCAATGATTTTATTGCTTGTACGGGCAATGAACCCAATCGTAACAGCAATGACCCACGGGAGGTGCGGATGGCAGAGGCGTTAAACTTTATCCGTATCAAAGTTGCCGAGCAGAGAAATCGTCAATCAAATAGTGACGTACAAAATAATGAATAGGGCAACATCATGGATTTAACCGCTCGCAACCAACAACAAAGAAATCGCCCGTATCAATCGCTAGCAGATATTCTGGCGAATGATAGCAATGGACTGCTCACTAATGTTGCCACCAGACATTTACAAAGCAGTGATGACAATTTAGTCAGTCAATTTCAAGAAATTAATGAATTCGTCAAAAAATATGGCTACCCACCGAGCGAGCAAAACCCCAAATCTGACGGATTCGAAGAGAAAAAGTTAGCTCGGCGATTGGCTTCTTTAAAGCAGGATAATGAAAAAGTAGCGCGTTGACTAGCGTACCCGACCCATTGCCTGCGCCAGGATGGACGACCAAACCTACTGGCTTATTGATGACTAGCACCGCCTCATCTTCATACAAGATATCAAGTGGGATATTCTCGGGCAAATCTTGCTGTTGAGCGGTCAAACTCGCTTTAAGCATTAGCACATCGTTGGGCTTAAGACGATATTTGGGTTTTTGCGCCGCACCGTTTACAGTTAGTTCGCCTGACTCAAGCCAATGTTTAATTTGCTCACGCGAATAATCGCTAAACACCAAGGCAGCAATTTTATCAATGCGCTCCCCTATTTGCTCAGAGTTGACTGTATAATTTTGGATAATTTGATGACTGCCAGCGTCGTGGGTCTGCAAGTTTTGAGTGCTTGGGTGTGGTTGTGACAGGTTTTCCCATTCTTCTTCGAGTTGATTGGTATCGTTTTGGGTCATAGATTCATTCATAGAGTCAATGTTTGATTCGATTGGATTTAAGTTGATCGGATGTGAGGCGATTGGCGTGGTCATAAACAGTTCAGACTTAGGGTATAGGGATTTGCAAAATTAATATGCGCGGATAGGTCACAAAGTATAACGTTTCGTGATAGACTTAGTGAAATTTTTAATACAATATTTTGCATTCAGTTTTGAACAATAAGTATTATGATGGGCAAATATTTTTGCAATAGATTTGAGGTTCGTATGCATCATCTTTCCAAAGTTGTGGGTGTCACCGCAATTACTGTGGCTTTGACCACTTTATCTGGCTGTCAAACGCTAAAAAATTCAAAATTGTTTGGTGGCAAAGACGAAGTCGTCGCGACCAAAGCTGAAAAAAGCGAGCAAGGCTACTACCAAGCGGCGTCTGACAACATCAAAAAAGGCAACCTTGCTAAAGCGATTAGCCAGTTAAACGATTTGCGGACTTTCTATCCTGTGGGTGATTACAGCGAGCAAGCGTTACTTGACCTGATGTATGCGCAGTACCAACATGGTGACTATTTGGATGCCATTGCCAGTGCCGATCGTTTTATCCAGTCTTACCCGTCCAACCCGCAAGTTGACTACGCGTACTATGTTCGCGGCATCTCAAATATGCAGGCGGCATCAGGCGGCGTGATGAAATACACCAAGCTCAATCCTGCACACCGTGATATGGGCTATTCGCGCATTGCGTTTAATAACTTTCAGCAACTGATTAATCGCTTCCCCAATAGTGCGTATGCCCCAGACGCTGCGCTACGTATGCGTTATATTTATAACCAATTGTCAGAAAGTGAGATGGATGTAGCGCGCTGGTATATTAAACGCAAAGCCTATGTGGCAGCCGCCAACCGTGCTAAATGGGTATTTCAGTACTATCCACAAAGCGAAGCGATTCCAGAGTCTATTGCAACCATCGCCTATAGCTATGACAAACTGGGAATGACCGATACCGCCAATCAATATAAACAACTACTTCGTATCAACTATCCTGGTCTGATTGATGCGCGTGGCAACGTCAAACTTGATAATACCCGTACCGGTTCAAACTGGTTAAATAAAGCCACATTGGGCGTGCTGGGTCAAAGCTCACAAAATGCTGCTGTTCAAGGGCTAGCCCAGCAGTCGGGGCAATACTCAGGCAACACCAAGCCGCAAGTGATTCAGACCTCAATTCAGCAAGCTGCGGCAATGCGCCTGCCAAGTCCGGCTACCACGGCAAATGATGAAACACCGACAAGACCACGTGAGACTACAATTGGTTTGGGTCTGCCACCTGACAATACCAGTCAAGTCAAATAATCTATAAACCCTGTTAACATTAGCTAGGTTTATCCTAGCTATTTTTTTTCAATCAGCTAATTTTTAACTGGAAATGCGCTTTTTACCATGAGTAACAATGCCATCATTGATCAAATCATTGCCAATGCTGATATCGTCAAGATTATTGGCAAGCATGTGGAGCTCAAACGTTCGGGCAATGAATTCAAAGGCTGTTGCCCTTTTCATGGAGAAAAAACGCCCTCATTTTTTGTCAATCCGCAAAAAGGGCTATATAACTGTTTTGGCTGTGGTGTCGCCGGCAATGCGCTCACCTTTTTAAAAGAGTATGAAAACCTCACTGCGGGCGAAGCGCTCAAAGAACTGTCCCGTCAAACGGGGATTGAACTGCCCAAAGAGCCTGTTAATAAATCACATACCTATAAAAAAACCCCCGTTGCATCCAAACCTGCTGTATCGCAAGCAAAGGCATCATTGCATCAAAATCCGGCTCAAAGTCCCGCTCAAGCCCTCTCTGACTCAGATGTTGCCGAGCGTCCGTCTATTGACGATGCAGAGGCTTTATGGATAGACGCTTTTGATGATTTTCAAACGTCTGATAACTTAGATACGAGCTTTATCCCTTTTGGCGAGTATGATGACGCAAGCGTTGGCGGATTTTCACCCTTTGATGACATGGGAAATAACAGCCCGCAGGATAGTTCATCAAGTTTATACGACTTACTGACCCAAATCTGCCAGTTTTATCAACATCAATTACAGCAAAATAGCTTTGCCCAACATTATTTGCTCAAACGTGGTCTGACGCCGCACACTATCGAAGAATTTGCCTTGGGTTTTGCCCCAAACGGTTGGCAACATCTTGAAGAAGCCTTCCCCCAAGACATCGAAGGTTTAAAAATCTTGGGATTGGTGCGCACTTCGCAACATGGGCGTGATTTTGATTTGCTGCGCAATCGGGTGATTTTCCCCATCCGCGACCAACAAGGACGGGTGATCGGCTTTGCCGGTCGCACCCTATCTGATGATGAGCAGCCCAAGTATATCAATTCTTCAGATTCACCGGTATTTCATAAACAAGCCGTGTTGTATGGTCTTTTTGAAGGTCGCAAGGCCAAAGCCAAAGACTGGCTGGTGGTTGAAGGTTATATGGATGTCATAAGCCTTCATCAAGCGGGCGTGTATGGCGCAGTTGCCTCCATGGGAACAGCATTGGCGCAATCACAAATCGAAAGATTACTGCAATTTAATCCCATACTTACTTTAAGTTTTGATGGTGATAGTGCAGGACAAAAAGCCGCTTGGCGTGCCATGGAAGTGGGATTGCCTGCGCTCACTGATGGCAAGGAATTACGCTTTTTGACACTGCCTGATAATCATGACCCGGATAGTTATGTCAAAGCGTATGGTTTGTTAGCGATGCAGCAACAAATCGCCCAAGCCGTTCCCCTATCAGCCTATTTGTACTCAAGTCTGACGCGTCAATATCCTACCAATACCCCTGAAAACCGCAGCAAAATTTTGCAGCAGCTCTCGGCGCTGACCCAAAAACTGCCAAAAGGCAGTTATGGCTGGTTGCTGCGTGAAGACATCAAGAACAAAATGGGATTGGGGCGAAAAAACCAAGCACGGCAAGCGCAAGATGCCCTGCTCAATTTTGATAGCGAATTGACGGTACAACTGCATCTGCAGCTGTGTTTTTTGTTTCAACCAGAGCTGTTAGGCAGTCTGGAAGACAACCGCATTAGCCAATCTGTCATCCGCGATATTTATCAGCGCAGCGAAGCGGCTAATGTTTTTAAACCGAGACCCCCATCTACCAAACCAACAGCCCCGATTCGATTGGACGAAAATTCAACTGGTGAAACTGATGGCATCACTCATGCCATGGATACACCCTGCAAAAACTATGATGAAAGCTGCTGTCTGACTTGGCAAGCCATTGCCGATGAAGAATTATTGAAGTTGATTACTTGGATTCAAACCATTCAATCAAGATTGCAGGATTTTGATAACCCAAAATGGTCAACTTACGAGCGAATCAATGCCAAAGCACATTTTATACTGGCGGGCTTGACATCAGAGCAGCAAAACAAACTTATCAAACATTGGGCGCGGTTTTTTAAGGAACTTAGTCAGCGCAATATTGATGATATCTCAGACCTGGTGACAGAGTTGGTGGTTCAACTGATGTTAGAAAGCCTACAGCGCGAACAAAAAACCCTAAAAGCAGACTTAAAGGCGCTGAGCCTATGTATCAAACACCACCAAGCGATTTTAACTTGGCTTAGAACATGGCTACAGCGCAAAGAGGATTAATTCATCGCGTGTTTATGCCATTTTAATCCGCGCATCATGAAACATATCCATTTCAGGGGCAAGTACTTTCATAAAACGGTCAAAATATAACAGTTGCTTGGTCAGTAGCGCAAAATCTCTTGGGAAGTGAATACCATGGCGTTTACCGACTTCCACCATTTCAAGCAACATTTGGTTGATTTCATCAGTATGATCTTTTAATCGGTTTGGCATGGTTTGGTCAATGGTTTTTCCCATAAACAAACTATCATCTGCCAAGATTTTTTTCATCACTGATTCAAGATCTTGGGCAAGGACATCGACATTGACTTGCTCTCGCGCATGGGTCATATCCATTTCAACCATATAATGCGCCATGCCGCGATAGTCTTCTTTAGCAAAACTATCCATCATCCCCATACTGGCTTGCCAGGCTTTGGGTTCAAGTTTGCCTACAATCCCAAAATCAATAAAGCCAATACGACCATCGGTCAACAACATCAAATTACCTGCATGCAAATCGGCATGAAAACTATTGCACAGCATCAAGCTAGAAAACCACGTGTTTAAAGTATCTGTCATCACCTGTGCTGGGTATTTGCAGTATTGACGCATGGCAGCATCATCAATCATAGACACCCCAAAAAACCGGGTCATGACAAGTACTTTTTTGGTACTGATATCATGATAAACATCGGGCGCGACTACTTTATGATTGTCGGTTTTTTTCAAAAAATCTTGGAAATCATCAATGTTTTTGGCTTCTTGTAAGAAGTCCGTTTCTGCTGCCATGCGCAAACGGATTTCATCAATAATGGGTGAAATACTGGCAAATTTTAGCGACGGTGCGATACTGTCAATCAGTTTAGTCAACCCAACCATCATGCCTAAATCGGTTTGAATGATGGTATCTACTTCAGGTTTTTGCACTTTCAACACCACATTATCGCCATTTTTTAAAATAGCACTGTGAACTTGGGCGATGGATGCAGACGCTAGCGGTTTGACCTCAATACTTTGAAAAATATCTTCCAATGTCTGCCCGTCTTTTTCCAGTTCCTCTCTTAAGACGCCTTCAATATAACTGTAAGGCATGGGCGTGGTTTGATCCAGACAGCCTTGAAATACTGTCACATATTCTCGGGGAAAGATGGACGGGGTACTGGCAATAAACTGACCGATTTTGATATAGGTAGTACCCAACTCTTCAAAGCTTTGGCGCAGCAGCGTTGGGGTCATTTTTTCGCCTTGGGCGATACGCAGCCCTGCTTTGCCAGCAACGGTTGCCGTTTTTCCGACCCGCTGAATGACATTTAAGGATTTTTTCAAAAAGTGATTTTTTTGCATGATTGACTCTAGTTTAAATTACGTCTGTGATAGCGGATGGTTGGCTACAAATCTCGCAGTTAGCGTCTTTACGATAGTGAAGTTTTTTAAGATTCATGGTTTTGCCGTTCCATAGCAATAACGTTTGCGCTATAGGATTGATGCCCAGTCCCAAAAAACTCAAAGCCGTCTGGGCTTGAAGGTTGCCGATGATTTGGGTGGTACTGGCAAGCACGCCGCTAGTGGCACACGTTCGCTCATCATCCCCTGCCCCTTGAAATAAGCAATGATAGCAACCCTGCTGCGGCGTAAATAATGCCAGTTGCCCTGTTTGTGCAATAGCAGAGGCTGATAATAACGACAAATTTGACTTGACAGCGATGGTATTAATGAGGTCTCGTGTTTTGAAGTTATCGGTACAATCACAGATTAATTTGCTTAGGCTATTTATTTTTGCTTGTTCAACAATTTGTTGATGATTATCTGCTGTTAACCGCGTTTGTATGGCGGTAACATCACAAAATGCATTGATTTCATGTAATTTAGCCTTGGCTACCAGCGCTTTAGATTGACCGATATCGTTAGGGGTAAACAACGACTGCCGCTGCAGATTGCTCTCATCAATCGTATCATCGTCAATAATCAGTAGCTTACCAATGCCAGCACGGCACAAGGTCTCTGCAAGTGGGCAGCCTAGCCCGCCCATCCCAATAATAATCGCACAGCTATTTTTTAGCCGCGTTTGTGCTTCTATATCCCACCCTTCTAGCAATATTTGGCGGGCATAGCGTAGCATTTCTGCATCGGTTAATTCTGTTTGTTTTGACATAGTAGTTAAATTTCACATATTTACTTAGGCTATTTTAGCCCATTAATTTAGTACACTAATTTAGTACACCCAGCGTTACTCGGTCATTGTGCCCATAGTCTTTGACGGTGATTACATCGCCAAAGCCATTTGACAAAAACACGCCCCTAACCTGTTCGCCCTGATCATACCCATGTTCAATTGCTAATAACCCATGAGGCTGTAAAAATTGTGGCGCAGTTTTGACAATATGACAGATATCTGCCATACCCTTATTATCCGCGATTAGCGCGCTAATGGGTTCATCGGTTAACCCTGCCAAATGGGGATCGTTGGGATCGATATAAGGTGGATTAGATACGATGATATCAAATTTGTTGTTTTCATCTACCTTGGCTGTCATAAAGGGTTCATACCAACTGCCTTCAAAAAACGCGATATTACTAACCCCTATTCTTTTAGCATTTTGTGTTGCAACGCTCAGTGCCTGAGGTGATTTGTCTACTGCACTAACGGATGAATTTTTAAATTCCTCTGCCAGCGTGATGGCAATACAACCTGACCCAGTGCCTAAATCCAAAATATTCATTGGTTTGCTTAGGCTATTTTTATGGTGATTAAGCACCGCCTCTATCAACCGCTCGGTATCAGGACGCGGTATTAAAGTATGCTGATTGACTAAAAACTCATGCTGCCAAAAACTTTGTTTGCCCAGCACATAAGCGAATGGTTTACCGGCCATCAACTCCTCTAGCGCAGCAAAATATTGAGTGGCTATTGCTGCAGTTACCATTTCGCTATCATGGGTAATAAGATAAGTCTGCCCTACATGAAGATACTCACCCAGCAACTGTTTGCGGATGTGTTTTTCAACCGTGCTTGGTACAGCCAACAATGATTGAATAGTGTAAGATGATACTGGATTATTCATGGGTGATGTTATCGCTTCTTGTCGCATCTTGGCTCATCACATGCTTATCTACCATATAAATCAACAACAGCACAGGCACCCCAATCAATGCGGTAAAAGTGAAAAAAGCAGGATACCCCATGGTTTCTACCATCGCACCTGAGTAGCCACCCAAAATTTTTGGCGTTAAGGTCATCAATGAACTAAGCAGTGCATACTGTACCATGCTAAAGCGAATATTGGTCAATACCGATAAAAAGGCGACAAAGATGGCACTTGCTAGACCTGATGCGAGATTATCAAACATCACCGCCGAGTACATGTAAAAAAAATCATGACCCTTGCCCGCCAAAATCACAAACAATAAATTACTGGCTGACGCTAAAATAGCACCAATCAACATAGCATTCATGATTTTAAAACGCTCAGCAAGCAAACCGCCTAGAATACCACCTACAATTGACATCCCCATCCCAAAGGTTTTGACCGCCAAGGCGATATCGGTTTTGCTAAAGCCTAAATTGACATAAAACAAGTTTGACGTCGTACCTGCCACAATATCTGAAATACGATACAAGCCTATCAATAAAATCAGCCATACGGCTTTTTTCCCGTAACGAATGAAAAAGTCTTGAATCGGCGCGACCCACATGTCAACCGCGACTTGCTTTTTGATGATTTTGGCTTTTAATAACACTAACGCGGTGCCAATGGCGATAACCACAGCGCCAATAAATTTAATACTCTCATAAACAAAGCCCAAAAATTTTGACTCAGTCTCGGGAAGCACATGACCGATGACAATAAAACTGGCAATCAGCGCAATCACTGAAATTAAAAATAGTAAAAACAGTTGAAAATAATCCGACATCGGGCGTTCATGCTGCTCACGGGTGACGGTGGGTTCTTTAATCAAAAGGGTGGTGACAACCCCTATTAGCATCAAGGATGCCATAATATAATAGGTTTGTTGCCAAGCAGCGTAGTTGTAAGTGGCTTTGGTCGAGCCAAAATATTCTGCCAAGAACAGCGCCCCTGCCCCTGCAACAATCAGACCGATTCGGTAGCCTGCCATAAACATACCAGAGAGTACAGGCTGCATAGATTTTTCAGCAATTTCAATGCGATAAGCATCAATCACGATGTCTTGTGTCGCCGCTGAAAAACCTAACAACACGGCAAAAAATGCCATGTAATCAAGTACAACATCACTGGTGGGATTGAAACTACCAAGCATAAAAATTGCAAAGGCAACCACAATTTGTGCCACAACTAGCCAACTACGGCGTTGTCCCAACATTTTGGTTAACAACGGAATCGGCACGGCATTGACGAGGGGCGACCAAACAAACTTAAACGAGTACCCGAGCATCGCCCAACTAAACATGGTGATAATTTTGATATCAAACCCTGCTTCTTTGAGCCAAATTGACAAACTAGAAAATATCAATAAATAAGGCAACCCTGAAGAAAAACCCAATAGCAACATCACCCAAGCGCGCTTGTCCATATAGGCTTTGATGGCTTCGCCCCAAGACTTTTTTGTGCCTGTTGAGCTTTCGCTTGGTAGCGCCGCTTTGTCGTTTGACACAGGTTGTTTTGATATTTCCATGTTACCTCTCACTCATCACGCACGATTTACCACAAAACTTCATTAAAATCTTGCTATTGTAGCGGTTTTCTAGGTCTAGACAAACTAAAATTATTATGGCTGTCTGAAACGTTGATATCTGAAACAAGGTGGCACTGCAACTGAATCAATAACTGAGTCAATGTCTACAGACTTGTCATATTTCAATTTTTTAAATTTTAAGCCTATTAAATAAGCCTGACTTAAGCAGCTAGGTTTTGAACCTGCTATTTTATGGTAATATGCTATACTTGACACCCTGCGGTGACTTTTAACCTTTTTGTTAGCGGCTTTGAGGCAAATTATGCAATACCCGATTGCTATCTATCAGCAAAATAATGCCTATCATGTCACGGTACCTGATATTGAAAGCATATCTGTAATTGATAGTAGCATGGCAGGCGCAGTGTCTAATACACGTATGGCGGTGATGAGCCATTTATATCACCTAATTGAAGAAGATTTACCGATTCCTGAGCCCTCGTCTGTCACCGAGCATTTGATAAAACCTAAATACGCAGGCTATACTTGGGCCATCGTGAGTGTTGAGTTATCACGAATTATGGGAAAAACCGTCGAAGTCACTTTACAGTTACCCAGCCAGCTTATTTCACAAGCCACTGAGCAATTTGCTGACGAGTCACTTGATAAAATCGTGTTAATGGCATTAAAAAGCTATGTAAAAAATCAGTCTAAT
>ENA-OOIZ01000114-OOIZ01000114.1-human-skin-metagenome-genome-assembly--contig:-NODE-114-length-10523-cov-3.016527_pt1 | contig 10523 bp, 4 predicted proteins | sample MGYA00248862_ERZ500975 | MGnify/ENA primary metagenome ERZ500975 (study PRJEB25958, sample SAMN03398552) | human skin metagenome | study: EMG produced TPA metagenomics assembly of the Human Skin...
AAGAGCTGGAACAAGCGGATACCGCTGTCAAAACAGCCCAAGCCAATGTAGACAGCGCCAGAGAAGCGATTGCGACTGCCCAAGCAAATATTGCCTCATCGCAAGCCGATATTGTGAGTGCACAACAAACCATAAAAAAATCGCAAACGGACGTCAATACGGCTGAAAAAAATCTTGGATATAGCCAAATTGTTGCCCCGATGTCAGGCACGGTGATTTCTATCACCACCAAACAAGGGCAAACAGTAAACGCCAATCAATCAGCCCCCACCATTGTGACATTGGCAGATTTGAGCAGTGTGCGCGTGAAAGCCAAAATATCAGAAGCCGATGTCGTTAACCTAAAAGTAGGGTTGCCTGTTTATTTCAATATCATTGGACGCCCAGATAAGAAATACCAAGCCACACTGTCGACCATTGGACCTGCGCCCGATGGTACTACCGCCAGTGATTCATCGACTTCAACGGATTCAGCGATTTATTATATTGGTTATTTTACAGTTCCCAATCCCGATGGTGCGCTACGTATCAACATGACAGCGCAAGTCTATATTGTTGAAAATAAAGTCAGTAATGTGCTTAGCGTACCGGCGGCGGCAATCAAAACTGACCCTAAAATGGGCAGTTATGTCGAAGTCGTACAAGCTGATGGTACTACCAAAAAACAAGCTGTCAAAACAGGCGTCACCAATCGTATTACCACCCAAATTCTTAGCGGCGTCAACCAAGGTGATAAGGTGGTTGTGGGTCAAGCAACGGTGAGTAAATCAAGTTCATCGTCTAAAAATAAGGGTGGTCCACCGATGATGTAGTCATCGGTAGATGATAACCCTAGATTGTAAACGTTGATTGTAACCTATGACGCATGCTAACCCTATGACGCATGCTAACTGTGAGACACACGGCTGATGATAACGCAAGACACCAAACAACCTATTATGGAAGTGAAGGATTTAATCCGCGAATTCCCTGCAGGTGATGAAAAAATTCGGGTTTTACATGGGATTGACTTGACCATTTATGAAGGTGAAATGGTCGCAATTATCGGTCAATCAGGCTCGGGTAAATCCACCTTAATGAATATCTTAGGCTGCCTAGATCAGGCGACCGCGGGCAGTTACCACATCTATGGCAAAGCGGTGGACAAACTCACCGCAGATGAACTTGCCGAGCTTCGCCGTGAGCATTTTGGCTTTATTTTTCAGCGCTATCATTTACTCGGTGACATCAATGCCCAAGACAATGTCGCCGTCCCTGCTGTGTATGCAGGGATGCCGGTGCGGCAACGTGAAGCGCGCGCCACTCAATTATTAGACGACTTAGGGCTTGCGGCAAAAACCCAAAATCGCCCAAGCCAACTCTCCGGTGGTCAACAACAGCGTGTGTCTATTGCTCGTGCCTTAATGAATGGTGGCGACATTATCCTGGCTGATGAACCGACTGGGGCATTAGATAGCCAATCGGGTAAAGATGTGATGGCGATTTTGAGAAATCTAAATAGCCAAGGTCATACCATCATTATGGTGACCCACGATCCTTCCATCGCTGCCCAAGCCGAACGCGTGATTGAAATCAAAGACGGACAGATTCTCAAAGATTATTATACCGACAATAGATTTGATAAAACCACGGAGGTTCAACACCTAAATTTTGCCAAAAAGTCTGGTGTTACCGCGTTTTTGGACCGATTATCTGAAGCCTTTAAGATGTCTGTTTTGGCGATGAAAGCCCATAAAATGCGGACATTGTTAACCATGCTAGGTATTATCATTGGTATTGCCTCTGTGGTATCGGTAGTGGGTCTAGGGCAAGGCTCTCAACAAAAAATTCTCAATGATATCAGCTCCTTAGGCACCAATACTTTAACCATACGAGATGGCTATAAATTTGGTGACCCTCGCCGTAAATACCATGATGATAATTTAACAGATGCCGATGCCAATGCTGTCGCAGAACAGCCTTATGTGCAAAGCGTCAGTCCACAAGTCAGCAGCAATAGCGCCACCGCCCGTTACCGTGAAACAGAAGCTTCTGTAAATGTCAGTGGCGTCGGCAAAGATTATCTAACGGTGAAAGGGGAAAAACTGGCACTTGGGCAAACCTTTAATGACAATAGTATCACCTCGATGACCCAAGATGTGATTATTGATAATAATGCAAAAACCGCCTTTTTTGCCAATGTCAGCGACCCCATTGGTGAAGTGATGTTGGTGGGTAGTGTGCCCGCTCGCGTCATCGGTGTATTGCAGCCGTCTGAGCAAGCTTTTGGTCCAAGTTCAGACACCCCTACCCTATATATGCCTTATACCACTGTGATGCGTAGAATGGTTGGCACCAGTCATGTAGATAGTTTTATTGTGCTACTAAAAAACACTATCTCGTCTAGTGCCGCTGAGCAAGCTGTTTCTGATTTGATAGAGCAGCGACACGGCACCGATGACTTTCGTATTCAAAATTCTGATTCAATTCGTCAGACGATTGAATCCACCACAGGCACGATGACATTACTGGTTTCGTCGATAGCCATTATTTCTTTGATCGTGGGGGGTATTGGCGTCATGAATATCATGCTCGTCTCAGTTACCGAACGTACCAGTGAAATTGGTGTGCGCATGGCAGTGGGCGCAAGACAATCTGATATTATGCAGCAGTTTTTGATAGAAGCGATTTTGGTGTGTATCTTGGGCGGGATTTTAGGTATTAGCCTAGCGTTTGGTATCGGCGCTTTAATTAACAAATTTGCAGGGGGTAATTTCCAAGTGGTGTATTCAACCACCTCCATTGTAGCGGCTGTGGTGTGTTCCACTCTCATTGGTGTGGTTTTTGGGTTTATTCCCGCGCGCAATGCCGCGAGACTCAATCCTGTCGATGCCTTATCAGGTGGTGAATAAAAGTTTTATCACCTAGTTAATTAATACCTAGTTAATCCACGTCTAGCCAATCAAGATTTATTTAATCAAGGCTAGATAAGTTAAAGGTATGATAAGTCGATGAATTTAAGCCGCTATCTTGATGCAAATCTTTGGTTGAAAAAATTGTGCAAAAAGGCTTGCAAACCAAGATTTAATGCGTATAATATGCACTCACTTAACGGCAATAGCCAAAATAAAAACGTGAAAATCGTTTTGTATTGCCTTAAAAGTTTTGGATCGTTAGCTCAGTTGGTAGAGCAGTGGACTTTTAATCCATTGGTCCCGCGTTCGAGTCGCGGACGATCCACCATATCCAAAGCCCTTATCGAATTGATAAGGGCTTTTTTATACCCTTGATTTTGTAACGCTATGATTTAGGCTAGCAGTTTAGGTTAGAAAAATAAAAATCACCTAGTTGAACTTATCTTTGATTGTATCAAATAGCTTGCCTAACGTTTAGCAAAGAAAAAAGCCAAACCATTAAAGGGTTGGCTTTTGACAGCATCGCTGTCGGATGCTGTCGAGATAGGCTATGACTTTTAGTATAGCTTATTTTTGGTATGGGTAGTTAGGTGATGTACTTAATACATAGCCTGTTGCCCCGCCCGCTGCTGCACCGATTGCCGCAGCTTTACCGATGTCGTTACGGTTGCCATCTGATTTTGCCAGTGCACCTAATGCTGCACCCGCTACCGCGCCTTGCGTCGCCGCGCGAGAAGAGCCTTGGGTAGTGACGCGGTTGCCATAGGCATCAGTGGTTGCACACGCTGTCAATGCTGTTGAACCAACAAGTGTTGCAAGTACCGCAAGTGTTTTAAGTGATTTCATACTTTTCTCCAGTAGGGTTTCCATTTGCTAAAATGTCAGGTGCTTTTAGCAACTTACGGAAGATATATTAGCGTAAATTTTTCACCCTATTGTTATAAATAAAGACTGATTTATACGTGTTTTGTAAGTAACCTTGCTATAATTTGGGCAACAAATAGCTTACTCAAGGTTGCGTTAACTTTTTCTACAATACCGCACATATATTAGGCATGATACGTGTTCAATAAATCGGTGAATTGCGCTTCAGTGACCACTTTTACCCCCAGTTTTTCGGCATTGGCAAGTTTACTACCCGCTTTTTCGCCTGCGAGCAGTGCGGTGGTCTTGGCAGAAACACTGCCTGAGACTTTTGCCCCTAATGCTTGCAGTTTGGCCTTGGCTTCATCGCGTCCCATGCCTTCAAGCGTGCCTGTAATGACCCAACTTTGACCTTTAAGCGGCTGATTACCTTCAGGCACTTGGCTGACAGGCTGCCAATGAATGCCCGCTTGTAATAATCGATTGATGACTTCGATATTGTGCTCGGCACGAAAAAACTCAAAAATCGAGTCTGCGGTTTTTTCACCGACATCGGGGGTTTTTTGTAAGGCTTCAATACTCGCTGCCATGAGCGGCTGCAAGTCGCCAAATTGCATGGCTAAATTCATCGCCGTGCTCTCGCCTACGCCACCAATACCCAAAGCAAAGATAAACCGCGGTAAGGTCGTATCTTTACTTTTTTCAATGGCGGCTAGCATATTTTCGACAGATTTTTCCCCTAATTTTTCAAGGTTGATGAGCGCATCGCGGTGATTGCTCAGCGCATAAATATCTGCGACATTTTTAACAATGCCCTGCTCAAAAAAGTTAATCAACCAGCGCTCACCGAGCCCGTCGATATCCATCGCTTTACGACTGACAAAGTGAATCAGTGCTTCTTGTTGCTGGGCTGGGCAAAATAACCCACCGGTGCATCGTGCCAGCGCTTCACCTTCTGGCATGATAACGGGTGAATCACACACCGGGCAATGCGTCGGCAGGCTCACCACTTGGGCATTGGCAGGGCGTTCATCTTGCCAGACGCGCGTAACTTTGGGAATGACATCACCGGCACGGTGTACGCTGACCATGTCCCCTGCTCGAATATCTAAACGCTGAATTTCACCGATATTATGCAGGGTCACATTGCTCACAGTGACGCCACCGACATTGACAGGTTCAAGCTTGCCCACGGGCGTCAACTGACCTGTGCGCCCTACTTGCCATTCAATCGCATTTAGACGCGTCATCACAGTTTCGGCAGGGAATTTATAGGCAGTTGCCCAGCGTGGCTCACGGCTTAAAAAGCCCAGTTGCTCTTGCAAGGCTAAACTATTGACCTTAATCACCGTGCCATCAATTTCAAAGGGTAAGCGACTGCGTTTTTCAATCACCGCTTGATAATACGCTTGTAGCTGCGCGGCTGTTTGCACGATTTTGATATCGCTGATGCTAAAGCCCAACGCTTTTAGCCAAAATAGCGCATCGGATTGGGTGGTAATCTCAGCGGGCAAGCCTTGATTGACGGAATAGGCATAAAACGCCAGCGGACGACTTTTGGCGATATTGGGGTCAAGCTGGCGCAAACTTCCTGCGGCAGCGTTACGCGGATTGGCAAAGGTTTTCTCCCCTTTTGCTTGGGCATCCCGGTTGAGCTTGGCAAACCCTGCTTTGGGCATGAGTACTTCGCCGCGCACTTCTAGCCGTGGTATATCAATCGCCAGCTGCAGGGGTAGATTTCGAATAGTACGCACGTTTTGGGTAATATCTTCGCCCGTTTGACCATCGCCGCGCGTGACCGCTTGGATAAATTGCCCGTTTTGGTACAACAGTGAAACCGCAAGCCCGTCAAGTTTGAGCTCGACTTCATATTCGGGGTTTTGCTGATGGTCCGCCAAACGGTCATTGACCCGTCGCATAAAGTTTTGTAAATCGTCAAAGGTAAATAAATTACCCAGTGACAGCATGGGTATTTGGTGGGTGACTTGGGTAAAAAACGGCAACGGCTTGTCGCCTACTTGGTTGGTAGGGCTATCGCTTTGTACCAATTCAGGATGGGCGGTTTCTAGTGCCACCAGTTCTTGGCGAAGTTGGTCGTATTCGCTATCTTCTAACAGCGGATTATCTAAGACGTAGTAAGCGTGGTTATGTTGTTTTAGCTGTGCAATGAGTTTGCGCATTTGCGCAGTAATGGCGGCTGTGTTCATAATCATGATGATTTAAAAAAGATAACGGATATTTTACAACAAAGTGATGGTTTACTTGGTCAATTTTTTCAGTCATCAGCTCAGTCAAAACAATAAAAATTTTGACCATAAAACTTGTGATTATAAAAAAAAAGGCACTCACGAGGAGTACCTTGTTTTCATTTTAATAAAATCTATCGACCAAAATTAATGGCAAGCTCGCGCATGGCTTGGGTGTTTTCTTTGTTAATCGGCTCGCCTGTATCGTCATATACCGTGGCATTTAGGTCATTGGCAAGCAATCCTGCGATACTCATCATGCTATCAAAGCCTTGAACAGGGCGTGGGTGTGGTAGCGATAAAAATAATACCAAGCCTTTCATGGTTTGCGTCGGTAGTCGATTGAGATCGAAAGGTGAAATACCCTCATTGTCAATCATCATCAGACTAAACCACAATAAGCCTGTCCCGTCTTTGTTTTCGTAGCGATGGAACATATTCATCGCACCAAACTTCAAGCCATACTTGTCAATCAGCTCTAACAGATAATCGCCTTTAATGTCGACAAACTGCTGATTAGGAAAAATACTGATGTTGATATTTTGAATCGCGTTGTTGAGTGGGCTGTTTTGTTCTTCGTCAATTTGCGCTTGGATATGGGTGTCCAAAATTGGGCTGTTATCGGTAAAGCTGTCATTTTTTAGCTGATTTTCATCGAAAGTATGCACAACAGGGCTAATAGTCTCTGTGGCATTGGCAAGCATGCTAAAAGCGTCGTTTTCGTTTTCCACAAATGTATGGGTTTCTGCCAATAATTTGTCATTGGCAGATTTAGTGACATTGGCAGATTTAGTGGCATTGGCAAAACCGTTATTGGCTGGGTAGTTGTCTAGGTGCAACTCGGTATCGTCCGCGCTTAGCTTTACTTCGCCTTTAGGATTGTCGGGTGTAATTTCCGCTTTAAACAGCTGGCTTTCTTCGGGCTCAGGGCGCTGATGGCGTGGAATAATAGGTAGACCATCTTTGTCATGTTCAATCGCGTCAGTCGCTAATACATCTTGGTTTTTTTGACGAATGGATTTTAGTAGCGTGTAAATACCCCAAACGATAGCAACAACCGCAAGAATGATAAGAATAAGCTGAGTGATAGACATAAACAACGACCTTTGAGAAAGACGATAACGACCCTGTTTGTAGTGTAAAAATTTTTACATCGGTATTTTTGCCGTTATACTATCATGACTTCATAAAATCAGCTAGAAAAAACCGTGACAAGGCTTGACTTTTTGCGTATTTGACAGGTGAAAATCGCTTATGCCAAATAAGCTTCCACCTCAGTCATATCCACACTGACCAGCTTGGACACCCCTGCCGTTGGCATGGTCACACCTTTGAGCTCATCGGCAATTTGCATGGCAAGTTTGTTATGACTGATAAAAACAAACTGTACGTCTTTGGCAAGCTGCTCAATTAAGCGGGTAAAGCGCGCGACATTGGCGTCATCGAGCGGCGCATCGACTTCATCGAGCACACAAAATGGCGCGGGCTGCTGTTTAAAAATAGCAAAGATTAAACTTAACGCCGTCAAGGTTTTCTCACCGCCCGATAACAGGGCTAGCCGGCTGTTCTTTTTGCCTTTCGGCTGCGCCATAAGCTCTAGCCCTGACTGCCAGCCTTTGCCGCTGCCATCTTTGTCATTGGTATGGTCTGATAACACCAGCTGCGCTTGCCCGCCGCCGAACACTTGGGTAAATAGCTTGTTAAGTTCGATATTGACTTGGGTCAACATCTCCATAAAAAGCTGTTTGGTCTGACTGTCAATCTGCTGGATAGCAAGTTGTAATTTTTCAATGCTTGCGGTCAAATCCGAGATTTGCTCAGCAAGGGGCGCCAAGCGGCTGTTCACTTCGCTTAGCTCGGCTACCGCGGCATGATTGACCGCGCCAAGATTAAGCACCTGTGATGCTAACTGCTCGAGTTGTCGTTGTAGTTGCTCGCGTTTGCTGCTACCCAGTAACTCAATGTTGTCAGTTTTTGGCACGGCGATTTTGCGACTAGTCAATTGCTCACCAATCAATACGACGTTTTGTTTTGCTAGTGCCAATGCCGTGTCGGTGGTGTGATATTGCTGTTGTAGTTGGCTTAACTGCTGCTGAGACTCTTGCACACCCAATTGCGCTTGATGTAGCTCGGTTTCCATGGTTTTCAAGGTGATTGTCAATTGCGTAACGCTGTCATTGGCGGTTTGCAGTTGCGTCGAGTCCACCGTGAGTTGCTGTTGTAGCTGGGGCAAGCGTGCCTGCTGCTCGCTAATTTTATGACTCAGCAGCTGCTGCTCACTGGTGAATCTTGCTTGGTCTTGCAAAGCTTTGGCAAGTTGCTGCTCACTTGCGGTGATTTGCAATTGTCCGGTTGCCAGTGTTTGGGTGATGCGATTTTGTTGTTGTTCTAGCTCGCGCTGCTGACTGGCAAACTGGTTTAAGCGTTCATCGAGTGACTGGCGCTCGCTGATTTGCTGCTGTAATTGCGGTTGTAAATGCGAAAGCGTGTTGCTTAGCTCATAAACCCGCTGTTGCTCTTGCTGCAATTTGTCCGCAAAACCTAGCCCCTCTTGTTGTAGACGCTCGCTGTCACTGTCGAGGCGTTTTTTATCTTGCGTAAGTTTATCGAGTGCGGATTGATAGCGATACTGCTGTTGTAGTTTTTGTTGCTGGCATTGCTGTTGTTGCTGGGTTAGGCTTAGCAGTTGATTACGCGCAGTTCGGTCTTGCGCTTGCCATTCTTGCAGACTAACTCTCGCTTGTTGCAAGCGATCGGCTAGACGCTGCAGTTGCGGTTGTTGCTGCGCTAAGTGTTCATCGAGCTCTTCAATACGGGCTTCATTCATCAACTGCTGGCTAAAACTGATAACCTGCTGACCCTCAGCTTGCAACAAATGGCTTAGGTTAATCAGCAGCTGCTGATTACAGAGTATCAGTTGTTGCGCTGAGGTCTGCACCAGTAACCAATCGCCCGTTGGTAAGTTATCGAGCAGCCCTTTATCCTGCACATCTGCCCAGTCAAGTGGCGTCGCACTGATCCAAACCTGCTGAAAAATAGCCAGATTGGGCGCCGCAATCAAAGCAGACAGTGGCAAACAACCTTCTATTAGATTACTGTTTGCTGTGTGATTTTTCGAGGTGTGATGTAAAGTTGGCTTATTATCAATAAACACCGCATGGTCATGGATGATTTGGGCAAAATCTTGGTCAGCCGCGATAGACCATTTGGCAAATACCGTAACTAGGGTATCAAAAATATTGGCATACCCCTTACCTGTTTCGGTCAATTGCAGTTGACTGATAAGTTTTGGCAAACTGCTATTATTTTCTTGATTGGGTGACTGGTGGATAACTTGGGCAAGGGCAGAGTGCTGCTGCGCTAGCAAATTTTGTAGCGTCGCTTGCTCGGTTTGCCACGCTTGGTACTGCTGCTCAGCTTGGCGATGCTGACGGGTTAAGCTGTCAACTTCATCAGCTTGGTCAGCGATAGATTCTTGACGGGCGATGATATTGGCTTCAAGACGTTCAATCTCATCACTGAGTTTCGTCATTTGCGTGTCTAGCTCGTTGTCATCAAACGCTGCAAATTGCTGATCAAATGCGGCCTTAGCAGTCTGCCATGCCAATACGGCTTTGTCATGTTCGCTTTGGCGTTGTTGTTGGCGCTGTTGTTGGCTGGCATGGTGTTTGAGGGCATTTTCACTGACGGCAAGATTTTTTTCTACGTCTTGCTTTTGCTTATTTAATGCCACTAAATTTTTGGCAATGTGCTCACGCTGCTGTTTGCAATCATCTTGCTCCTCACGCAATTGCTGCAACTGTGCGGTGAGCTGTTGAAGCTCTGCAGGTAAGCCTTCAATACGCATTTGTGCTTGCTGTTTTTGTGCTTGCAACTCTTGTTGATACGCTGCAAAACGACCCAGCTCAACATTGAGGATATTCAGGCGTTGTTGGTCATTGGCAAGGGCTTGTTCAGCTTGTTTCAGTAGACTTTGCGTTTCATGCTGCTGCTGCCAATAATCCTTAGCAAGATTTTGCTGGGTTTGTAGAGTCTGCTGTTGCTCAGTCAGAGCCTGCTGGGCAAGTTGCTGCTGCTCGATTAATCCTTCAATGAATACTTGCTGGGCATCCACGCGCTCACGCATCGCTTGAAAATCTGCCGCGAGTGTTTGCTGTTTTTGCCATGCTTGCCCATAGTCATCAATGAGTAGCTGCTCACTGATCGCTTGCTGCGCTTGTTGCCATTGCTGGGCTTGTTGTGCCGTTTTGGCTTGTTTTTCTAGGCGTTTTTGTTGGCTGGTCAGCTCGCTGACCATATCTTGTAGCCGCGCTAAATTATCGCTTGCGATATCGAGCTGTTTTTGGGTGTCATCACGCCGGCTTTGGTAGCGCGACACGCCCGACGCCTCTTCGATAAACTCTCGTAGCTGCAACGCATTGGCATCAATGATGCGCCCTATCATACCCTGCTCAATCACCGCATACGAGCGCGCACCAAGGCCTGTACCCAAAAAAATATCGACCACATCGCGGCGGCG
>ENA-OOIZ01000115-OOIZ01000115.1-human-skin-metagenome-genome-assembly--contig:-NODE-115-length-10504-cov-3.964877_pt1 | contig 10504 bp, 7 predicted proteins | sample MGYA00248862_ERZ500975 | MGnify/ENA primary metagenome ERZ500975 (study PRJEB25958, sample SAMN03398552) | human skin metagenome | study: EMG produced TPA metagenomics assembly of the Human Skin...
GTACGAGTGGTTACTCACTGGCAATCCATCGCACGAAATCGAAGCGCATACCCGCAGTGAGAATGCCATGCACACGGTGCATTTGGGCTATTATCACGAGCTACTGAGCAAAATCATTGAGCAAAGCGATGACTTAATCGCCTATATCGACAGCCTACTTGATCGCCCTTGGACACGTCTAGATAAAGTGGAGCAAGCGGTATTGCTTGTCGGTGCGTATGAGATGAAGCAGCACTTGGAAGTGCCTTACAAAGTAGTGATTGATGAAGCGATTCAGCTCAACACCCATTTTGGCTCATCAGATGGCTATAAAATGATTCATGTGGTGATGGATAAAATCGCCAAAGACGCGCGTATGCCTGAAGTAGAGGCAGATGCCAAAAAAGCCAAAACAGAGGATGCGCCGCAGCCGCCATCGCAAGCGACCACTGAAGAAGAAAAATAATACCGTAAAGGGCGTACTCGCTACGCCCTTTTATGCTTGATACGGATGGCTAAGATGTCCGAATTTTCTTTGATTTATCAACATTTTCAACACTGTACACGCAAAAATCCTTTGACCCAAGTGGGTATTGGGGATGATTGCGCAATAAGCAGCATGCCGAGTGATTGCGAACTGGTGAGCTGTATTGACACGCTGGTTGCAGGTCGGCATTTTCCCTTATCAACATCCGCTTATGCCATCGGCTATAAATCGGTCGCGGTCAATTTATCCGATTTGGCAGCGATGGGGGCGACGCCCTATGCGATATTGCTGGGTATTAGCTTGCCTGCTAAGCTTGCACAGGATGACTGGCTCAAACCATTCGCCCAAGGCATCGCGGACATTTGCAACCGATTTGATGTCGAGCTCATCGGTGGCGATACCACCCAATCAAACACTTTAACCATCTCTGTCACTGCACTGGGCTTTGTGCCAACTGGGCAAGCTATTACCAGAGGGGGCGCAAAAGTCGGTGATATCATCTGTGTGAGCGGTGAGATTGGCTCAGCAAGTTTTGCCTTACAGCAGATTTTAAACGCTGAAAAATCTGAGCAGCACAATATCGCTTTACAACCAATCGCTTTACAGCCGGCACTCGATTTACCTGTTCCGCAAGTTGAGCTCGGGCAAAAATTACGTGGGTTTGCCCATAGCATGATTGATATTTCAGACGGGCTAGGGCAGGATTTGGGTCATATTCTAACCGCATCACAGGTGGGCGCGGTGGTCGATTTAGCCAGCATTCCAACGCACCCACGATTACAAGCCTTACCAAATGCTGATAAGTGGCAACATCAGCTCAACGGCGGCGATGATTATCAGCTGTGCTTTACCATGAGTGAGCAAAATTTTGTCAAATTTAATCAACAGTTTTCGGATAAAATTTTTGCCATTGGCAAAATTGTCACAGAAAACGGCTTGAGGCTGACTTATAATAACCAACCAATTGAATTTTCGATCACTGGCTATCAGCATTTTTAGCCAAAGAACTTCCTATGACTCAACTGCATAAACCCGACGTCCGTAAAGCCAATGTTTGCCCGCCTTGTCCGCCAACCGCGAGCGTTTGGGAAAAGCTGATTTATTGGCTCGGTATCGGCTTAGGCTCAGGATTGCCAAAGCGCGCTGCTGGGACGTGGGGCACAGTGGGCGGACTGGTGGTTGCCATTCCGATGTTATGGCTTGGGTTTTGGGGGTTTTTGGCGGTGACGGTGGTGGGCGCTCTAGTCGGTAGTTATATCTGCGGTAAAACGTCTGATTTGATGGGTGTACACGATGACCCGCATATCGTGTGGGATGAATGGGTCGGCATGTGGGTGTCACTCCTGCCAATTTTATGGCTGCATTTCTACGATGATGCTTTATTGCAAGGTCATCAGTTAAGTTTACTGCTACTATACTTTGCTGCATTTGTCGCGTTTCGTTTTTTTGATATTTTAAAACCCTTTCCGATTAAATGGGTGGATAAAAATGTGAGCGGCGGTTTTGGTATTTTGATTGATGACATTTTGGCGGGGCTGATGGCAGGGGTTGTGCTAATAGTCTTTGTGAGTGTGCTCGTTACTTATGTCTAATCTGTTGCATCATTAAAATTAGTTTAAAAAAGAATAAGGAATTCCCATGACCAACTTAACCACCATCATCATGGCAGCGGGCAAAGGCACTCGCATGAAATCGAGCAAGCCAAAAGTCCTACAACCGCTGGCAGGCAAGCCTTTGCTACATCACGTACTCGCCACTGCCAAACAATTGGGTAGCCAAAAAAATATCATTATCTATGGTTTTGAAGGTCAGCAAGTCAAAGATGCCTTTGCCGATGAACAAATTGATTGGGTCGAGCAAGCTGAGCAATTGGGCACGGGTCACGCGGTGCAAATGACTTTGCCGGTGTTGCCTACGGATGGGAAAAGCTTGATTTTATCAGGGGATGTGCCACTCATTGGCGTCGATACCTTAGAGAAATTGGCAAATACAGACAGCCGTTTTGCCATGCTGACCCTAAACTTAGCCAACCCATTTGGCTTGGGGCGTATTGTGCGTGACAACGACCAAGTAATCGCCATTGTCGAAGAAAAAGATGCCAACGATGAGCAAAGACAAATCACTGAAATCAATAGCGGTGTGTACTGTGTCGCCAATGATATTTTGCATCGATATCTCAATAACTTGACCAATAACAATGCCCAAGGTGAATATTACCTGACCGATATCGTCAAAATGGCGGTAGACGATGGTATCGAAATCGCCACTGTATCGCCGACCCACCAATTTGAAATCGAAGGCGTGAATGACCGTCTGCAGTTGGCAAATCTAGAGCGTACTTGGCAAACGCATCAAGCCCAAGCGCTGATGCAACAAGGCGTACATTTGATTGACCCAAGCCGTTTTGATTTACGCGGTTCGCTCAAAGTTGGCAAAGATGTGCAAATTGATATTAATGTCATCATTGAAGGTGACTGTGAGATAGGTGATAACGTCAAAATCGGCGCAGGTTGTATCATCAAAAACAGCAAAATCGCCAGTGGCACTGTGGTGCAACCTTATAGTCTATTTGACAATGCGGTAGTAGGCGCAGACAACCAAATCGGACCATTTGCCCGTCTGCGCCCCAATGCGGTCACTGACAAAGACGTGCATATCGGTAACTTTGTGGAGCTTAAAAACACCCAAATGGCAAGCGGCGCTAAAGCCAATCATTTGGCGTATTTGGGCGACGCCACCATTGGACAAAAGACCAATATCGGCGCGGGCACCATCACTGCCAATTATGATGGCGTCAATAAGTTTAAAACCGAAATCGGTGATGAGGTCAGAATTGGCTCAAATGCGGTGCTGATTGCCCCTGTGACCATTGGTGACCGTGCCACCATTGGCGCAGGTAGTGCCATCAGTAAAGCCTGCCCTGCCGAAAAACTGTCTATCGCCCGTGGCAAACAAGTCACGATTGAGGGTTGGCAACGTCCTGAAAAAAAATCTTGATATTTGAATTTTTGCCTAAATTTAACAAATTCTTGCTTAATACGATAAACTTGCTTTATACGATAAAGCCGTTTGGTTAAGCAACAATAAAACAATCTAACGACTGTGTAAACGGGGGGATTGTTTTTCACAGCAGTCAAATTTGATTGCTCACACCAAAAACTGGATACTAAGGAACAGTTATGTGCGGTATCGTTGGCGCCATTCGTGCGCAAGACAATGTGGTAGATTTTTTAACCGATGGCTTAAAACGCCTAGAATATCGGGGTTATGACTCATCGGGTATTGCGGTGCAAACCGATGAAGGACTCAAACGCGTGCGCCGAGTGGGGCGTGTTGCCTTAATGGAAGCCGCTGCCAAAGAGCGCGGCGTGTATGGTCACACCGGCATCGGTCACACTCGCTGGGCAACCCACGGCGGCGTCACTGAGCCAAACGCGCATCCGCATATCTCGGGTGATTTGATTTCGGTGGTACATAACGGCATCATCGAAAACTTTGAAGCCGAGCGCGCTCGCCTTCAGCAAAATGGCTATCATTTTGAGTCACAAACCGACACCGAGGTCATCGCCCATGCGGTGCACCAACACTATGTACAAAACGGCGGTGATTTATTCAATGCAGTACAAGCGGCGACTCAGCAATTTCATGGTGCGTATGCGATTGCTGTGATTGCCAACGATAGGCCACAAAACATGGTGGTGGCGCGTATGGGCTGTCCGTTACTCATTGGCTTAGGTGAGCATGAAACCTTTATCGCATCGGATGTCTCAGCAGTTGTCGCCTTTACCCGTCAAATCATGTATCTTGAAGATGGTGATATTGCCCAGTTGACGGCAGATGGCGTGGCACAAATGATTGACAAACAAGGCAATCCAGCGACCCGCAAAGCCACCACTTCGCAAGTGTCCTTAGCGTCTCTTGAACTAGGCGCTTATAGCCACTTTATGCAAAAAGAAATCTATGAGCAGCCAAAAGCAGTGTCAGATACCGCCGAAATCTTTTTGGATGCCGGGTTTATCGCCGAAAACTTTGGTGAAAATGCTGAAGCCGTTTTCAATGATATCGACAGTATTAAGATTCTTGCCTGTGGCACGTCGTATTATGCTGCATCGACCGCCAAATATTGGTTGGAAAGTATTGCCAAAATTGCCACCGATGTCGAAATCGCTAGCGAATACCGTTATCGTGAGGTGATTGCCAATCCAAAACAATTGATTATCACCATCTCGCAATCAGGGGAAACGCTAGATACCATGGAGGCGCTAAAATACGCACAAGCCATGGGGCACAAACATAGTCTATCCATCTGTAACGTGATGGAATCCGCCTTGCCTCGCGCCAGTGAGCTAGTAGTCTACACCCGAGCCGGTGCGGAGATTGGGGTCGCCTCAACCAAAGCATTTACTACCCAGTTAGTGGCTTTATTTGGTTTGGCGGTGACACTCGGTCGTGTGCGTGGCTATGTGGATGACACTAAACTGGTCGAATACACCAATGCGCTGCGTAGCTTGCCCAATGATATTCAATATGCGCTCAATCTTGAGCCACAGATTAGCAGCTGGTCAAGCAAATTTGCTGATAAGCCAAGCGCGCTGTTTTTGGGACGTGGTATTCATTACCCGATTGCATTAGAAGGCGCATTGAAGCTCAAAGAAATCACCTACATCCATGCAGAAGCCTATCCCGCTGGCGAGTTAAAACACGGTCCACTGGCATTGGTTGATGAAAACATGCCTGTGGTGGTGATAGCGCCAAATGACAGCCTACTTGATAAAGTCAAAGCCAATATGCAAGAAGTCTCGGCGCGTGGCGGTGAGTTGTTTGTCTTTACCGATCTTGACAGTGATTTTTCTGATAGTGAAGGCGTACACGTGATTCGCACCCCACGTCATATTGGCGTGTTATCGCCCATTGTACACACCATTCCCGTACAATTGTTGTCTTACCATGTTGCGCTTGCCAAAGGCACAGACGTTGATAAACCCCGTAACTTGGCCAAGAGCGTCACGGTGGAATAAACTAAGCTGACACAAAAAAACCGCTAATCGTTAGCGGTTTTTTTGTGGACAAAGTATTAAGAAGGGTCATCATCATAGGTATAATAGCTATTTGCGGTTTCATCAAAGCTGTCGATACGTTCAGGGTAATTGCCTTCATTAAAGCGCTTTTCGTTGTGCTCATGGGCGTGACGCACATCGTGATTGTAAGCAATTAACGCCTCGTTATTTGCCAAAAAGCTATCAGGATTTGCCATGACCCACATTTGGTTAAAAACATCTGAGCGCGCCGATAAATTCAGTAACACGCCAGGTTCGGTAAAATAATAAAACTTGGATAATAGTTTAATTTGCCCATTTTCCAGGCGTCTGGCGATATGATAGGCTTGTAAATCTTTTGGGTGTTTTAAACCCACCGCACCGACAATCGCTGCCAATGATTTAAGCGTGTTTTTATGAAAATTATAGACCCGCTGTGCCTTATCAGGAATATGTAATGCCCGCTGACGATACGGGTCTTGGGTGGCAACCCCAGTTGGGCATTTGTTGGTATGGCACGCGCGTGATTGGATACAGCCCACCGCAAACATAAAGCCACGCGCGGAGTTACACCAATCTGCACCTAGCGCTAGCATGCGAGCGATATCAAAGGCAGAGATGATTTTACCACTGACACCAATTTTGATTTTGTCACGCACCCCCGCACCCACTAGCGTGTTGTGCACAAGCAAAAAGCCATCGAGTAGGGGCATGCCAACATTATCCATAAACTCAACAGGCGCAGCCCCCGTGCCACCTTCTGCACCATCAACCACGATAAAATCAGGGTAATTATCTGCTTCAATCATGGCTTTGACAATCGCCATAAACTGCCAAGGCTGTCCGACACACAGCTTAAAACCAACCGGCTTGCCCCCTGACAATTCACGCAGCTGTTGCCAAAACTGCACCATCTCACGCGGGGTAGTAAAGGCTGAGTGGCTCGCTGGGGAAATGCAGTCTACATCCATCAGCACATCACGGGTTTCGGCAATTTCGGGGGTAATTTTTTCTTTGGGCAACACCCCGCCTTTACCAGGTTTTGCCCCTTGCGACAGCTTGATTTCAATCATTTTGACTTGCTCAATGCGAGAGCGTTCAGCGAATTTTTCGGGACTAAACGTGCCATCGTGATTACGGCATCCAAAATACCCGGTACCCAGCTCCCAAATCAAATCGCCGCCGTGTTTTTTATGGTACGGACTAATCGCACCTTCACCTGTATCATGAGCAAATCCACCGAGTTTTGCGCCCTGATTGAGCGCTTCGATTGCCGCGGCTGAAAGACTGCCAAAACTCATGGCAGAAATATTAAACACCGACATCGAGTAGGGCTGTAGGCATCGTTCACCGCCCACCAGAATACGAAAATTGGTTTCTTTGAGGGGATAGCTAAGGGTGGATTGTAAAAACCATTCTTTGCCAGACTGGTATAGATTTTCTAAGGTACCAAAGGCATTGGTATCACTGACGTTTTTGGCACGTTGATAGGCAAGCGCACGCTGCTGGCGCGAAAACGGCACGGCGGCTTGGTCATCTTCAATCAAATACTGGCGCAGTTCAGGTCGGAACTCTTCCAATAGATAACGAATATGTCCCGAAATTGGGTAGTTACGCAAGACGGCATGGTGTACTTGCATCAAATCATAAATGCCCACCACAAAGCCCACCAGACCAATCACTATCAGCCACCATTTGAGTAGCACAATCCCCAGGGCAAGGATAGCAAAGGCAATGGCAAACACGCTGTAGCGAAACACAACGCCTTGCAAATAGGGCTCTTTATGGGTAGGGGTTACCGTGATATCAGTGCGCTTGTCAACCATGACAATCTTCCTTATCAGATAGGATCGCGGACAAAATGATCATCGCAAATTTGTGGTTATTTTAAATGATGGAGGGGGTAATGCGATGGCAAAATGGTCAATCACTTGTCAGAAAGGTGGTGTGACAAGTGATTGTGTGATTAACATTTTGTGATTAAGCTTGAAGGGCAGCGGCGTGGTGCGCAAAATGGTCAGCGATAAAACTACTGATAAAATAGTAGCTATGGTCATAACCGTCCTGCATACGCAGCGTCATCGGATAATTGGCATCTTTGGCAGCTTGCGCAAAGAGCTCAGGTTTGAGCTGCTCAGCCAAAAACTCATCCCCGCTACCTTGGTCAATCAATAGCGGTAATTTTTTGCTATGCGCAGACTGTTTCATCCACACTAAGCTATCGTAGTTTGCCCAGGTGCTTTGGTCATCGCCTAAATAAGCGCTAAAGGCTTTTTGTCCCCAAGGCACTTGTGACGGTGCGACGATGGGTGAAAAAGCCGACACGCTGGCATAGCGCTGGGGATTGCGTAGGGCAATCATCAGCGCGCCATGTCCACCCATACTATGACCAAAAATACTGCGCTGGTCACTGGCAGGGAAGTGCTGTTCGATTAGTTTAGGCAACTCATCGACGATATAATCATACATCTGAAAATGCGTTGCCCAAGGCGCTTGGGTGGCATTGACATAAAAGCCTGCCCCTTGCCCCAAATCATAACCGCTGTCATCAGGCACATCGTTACCGCTGATATCGACACCCCTAGGACTGGTATCGGGTGCCACCACAATCACGTTGTGACGACTGGCATACTCAGCAAACCCAGATTTTTGAATAAAGTTTTGCTCAGTACAAGTCAGCCCTGATAGCCAATACAGCACCGCACATTTTTGAGCTGTTGTTTCAGTGGTTTTGGTTGCTTCATGAGCGATGGCTTTAGGTGGCAAATAGATGGCAAATTTCATCTCCGTGTGTGTGGTAGCACTGGTATGCTGCCACACTTGTAGGTCACCACCGTGCAATTTATGCGATTCAATTTTTTTCATGGTGAATTTCCCATTCTTTATAATGCCAAGTTTGGTAAGGGTTTAGTAATGCACCACTGAACGAATGGATTCACCTTTATGCATCAAATCAAATGCGGTATTAACATCTTCAAGCCCCATGGTATGGGTGACAAAAGGTGCCAGTTGGATATCACCGTGCATGGCTTGCTCCACCATACCTGGCAGTTGTGAGCGACCTTTCACCCCACCAAATGCAGAGCCTAACCAGCGGCGACCTGTCACTAGTTGGAACGGACGAGTGGCAATCTCTTGACCTGCAGCCGCGACACCAATAATCACGCTTTGACCCCAACCGCGATGCGCGCATTCAAGTGCCGAGCGCATGACATTGACGTTACCGATACATTCAAAACTGTGATCCACACCCCAACCTGTCATCTCAACAATCACTTGTTGAATGGGTTGGTCATAATCTTTTGGATTAACAAAATCAGTCGCGCCAAACTCACGGGCTAACTCAAATTTTTCAGGGTTGGTATCAACCGCGATAATACGTCCTGCTTTGGCAAGTTTGGCACCTTGAATCACAGCAAGCCCAATACCGCCAAGCCCAAACACCGCGACGCTATCGCCTTCTTGTACTTTAGCGGTGTTTTTTACCGCACCTAGTCCTGTGGTCACGCCGCAACCTAATAGACAGACCTGCTCAGGATTGGCTTCAGGATTGATTTTGGCAAGCGACACCTCAGCAACGACAGTATATTCACTAAATGTTGAACAGCCCATATAGTGATAAATTGGCTGACCTTGATAGCTAAAACGGGTGGTACCATCAGGCATCACCCCTTTACCTTGGGTAGCACGCACCGCGATGCATAGGTTGGTTTTGTCACTTTTACAAAATAAACATTCACCACATTCAGCCGTATATAGCGGAATGACATGATCACCAGGTTGTACACTGGTTACCCCTTCACCGACTGCCATCACAATACCTGCGCCTTCATGACCCAAAACCGCTGGAAAAACCCCCTCAGGGTCATCGCCACTCAAGGTGAATGCGTCCGTGTGGCAAACGCCCGTATGGGTAATTTTGACGAGTACTTCACCTTTACGCGGTGGCTCAACGTCGATTTCGACGATTTGTAATGGTTCTCCCGCAGCGAAAGCTACCGCAGCACGCGATTTGATGGGTTTGGTAAAATCTAATGGCGCTGTGGCCGCAGTCATATCAGTCATCGGTTTATCCTTGTTATATTGGTTTTATTAAAAATGCCTTTGGTCGGCATTATAACATAACCCATTATCGCATGATTAAGCTCAAAATTGTAAGCAATTGGGTTTAATTAAATCATCATTAAAATTAAAAATTTGAATTGGATTTTTAAAAATATTTAACAATTAAAAAACCATGAAAAAAACGCCTGTAGCTACAGACGTTTTTTTAAATCTAAGCAGAAATTAAGCAGGTTGTTTATCGGCTTTAACCACATTGATAAGGTTATCAACCACCTCTGGTTCTGCCAAGGTTGAAGTATCGCCTAAACCTTCAAATTCATGCGCGGCAAGTTTACGCAGAATACGGCGCATGATTTTACCGGAGCGCGTTTTTGGTAAGGCTTCGACCAAGTAGAGCGAGTCTAAGTTGGCGATTGGACCAATCTCACCACGGACATGACGGTTGATTTCACCTTTGAGCATCTCGCTTGGCTCTTCGCCCGATTTTAAGATGACGTAAGCGGCAACGCCTTGACCTTTAAGCTCATGCGGCATACCCACAATAGCTGCTTCAGCGACTGAAGGATGCGATACTAACGCACTTTCAATCTCTGCCGTACCTAGGCGGTGACCAGAGACGTTTAAGACATCATCCACACGACCTGTGATCCAATAATGACCGTCTTCATCGCGCAGGGCACCATCACCTGTGAAGTAAGCGCCTGGATAGGTGCTAAAGTAAGTTTCTAAGAAGCGTTTATGGTCTCCCCAAATGGTACGCATTTGACCTGGCCAACTGTCTTTGATGATTAAGTTGCCTTCGGCAGCACCCGTTAATTCAGCACCTTCGGCATCGACAATCGCTGGCTTGATGCCATACAGCGGATTCATCGCGGCGCCTGGTTTGAGATCAACTGTATTGGGGATTGGCGTCATCAAAATACCCCCGGTTTCAGTT
>ENA-OOIZ01000116-OOIZ01000116.1-human-skin-metagenome-genome-assembly--contig:-NODE-116-length-10358-cov-3.324274_pt1 | contig 10358 bp, 9 predicted proteins | sample MGYA00248862_ERZ500975 | MGnify/ENA primary metagenome ERZ500975 (study PRJEB25958, sample SAMN03398552) | human skin metagenome | study: EMG produced TPA metagenomics assembly of the Human Skin...
AAGGGCACAGAGGCGGTACTACTATTGGCTTGATTGGATGCAATGACTTGCTGGGTACGATGTGATGATATTAGGTTAAAAATGGCGAGTGCGGTGATGCCTAATATCGCAAAAATAATGAGTAATTTTGGTTGCATGGGGATTTCCAGTGTAGCGTCAATTTGGCTAACCGATGTCTAAAGCCTGACGTCTAAAGTCTGTGGCTTAAAACGTCAAATCGGGTTTCGCTAGGACAAAAATTGACAGTCATGTCTATAAAAATTGCTAGGCTACCTTGCTGCAAAAATCATGCAAGTTTAATCTGTTAATCTTTAGTTTGGCAGCAGACTGATTTCGGCACTAATTGGCAAATGGTCAGAGAGATTGCACCAAGGTTGTCCCTTATGCACCCAAGCACGGTGTACTTGTAGATTGCGCACATAGATACGGTCAAGGCTTAATACCGGGAGCTTGGCAGGGAAGGTGGGCAGTAATTTGCCATGGTGGGTCAGCACGGCTTCTTGTAAATTAAGGTCACAGCCAAGCTTTTGACAGGATAATTTTTTCCAGTCATTGAAGTCGCCTGCCAATATCAGCGGCGTGGATTGGTCGATTTCGTTATTGATATACTGGCTTATCACCTCATATTGTTTTTCACGGTCATTTTCCATCAGATTTAGATGCGCACAAAGCACGATAATGGGCGTATGCCAGCCTTTGGGCTGGATTTCGCAGTGCAATACACCACGCTGCTCAAGGCGGCTCACTGTGATATTGACATTGTGTTTGGGGTCGAGCGGATGGCGACTTAGCACCGCATTGCCATGATGACCGTGGTTATATTCGACGTTTTTGCCATAGCTGTTTTCAAGCTGTAGATACTCGCCAAACCATTCATGTTGGGACTGGTCGGGAAATTCATTGTATTTCACCACCCGTTTGAGATTTTGACCTTGGACTTCCTGCAAACAGATAATATCAGATTGCACTTGGTTAAGGGCAGCGGCGATGCCTTCCATTTTGACAAAACGATTGAGGGGTGACATGCCTTTATGGATGTTATAACTGGTGATGATTAGGCTGTTTTTTGGTTGTTTGGCGCCTGATACTTGGTTAGACACTATTTCGTTAGATGCTACTTGCTTAGGTGTTATTTTTTTAGGTGTTAGTGAGCGCATAATAAAATCACAGTGATAAACATGGCATTATTTTAACGTGAAATTGTACCGCTGGCTTGTTTTGACAAAAAATTGTCACAATATAATGGTTGTCGACATTTATGTCGCAAATGTATTTTGCAAAGCTGTGTAGCAAAATGGGGTAGCTTTGCCAAGCGTTGCGGTTTTTATGCTAAAATTTTGGGCAATGACGACTTTTACTCTCAATCATCAACGAGCGATAAAAAATTGGAAAACAGTATGACCAACGATGTAGAAAATCCGACAAAAAATTTGCACCTTGTTGAATTTAATCAATTAGCGCTTGAGCGACTCAAGACGGCAATCGATGAGGCGTTGGCGAATGGACATGCGTTTTTGACTATGCTCGATGATGAAGCTGGGCTCGATGACCTCGATAACAAAGCTGAGCAAGCTAATAGCCAAGTTAACGATACAAAACTCAGCAGCCAACAAGCGCTCAATGATATTATCGCCTTTGACCATGTGAATTTGGCATTAGACCGCAGTTGGGGCTTGCTATCGCACTTAAATAGCGTGGTCAGTGATGAGCCAATCCGTGCGCTGCATCATGCATTATTGCCCGCGCTTTCTGCCTACGGCACGGCGGTTGGTCAACATCTCCCGCTATATCAACGCTATCAGCGTGTGGTGAGCGATCAGTCATTTTTTGCGCGGTTAGAGCCGGCCAGACAACGCTCATTGACCTTGGCGCTACAAAGTTTTGAGTTATCCGGTGTGGGTTTAGCGGAGGCGCAAAAACAGCAATTTGCCACCCTTGCCAGCGAGTTATCTACGCTATCGGCTAAATTCTCCGATAACGTGCTCGATGCCACCCAAAGCTACTTTTTACCTTTAAGCGAATCGCAACTGGCAGGACTGCCTGAATCTGCGCTTGCCATGCTTGCAGATGCGGGTAACCGATACACAGAAAAATTCCCGGAGCAAGTATTGGCAACGCCTTATGTGGCGACACTTGATATCCCAGTCTATCTTGCGGTGATGACCTATGCCGATGACCGCGAGTTACGCGAAACCTTGTATCGGGCGTATGTCACCCGTGCCTCTGAATTGTCAGCGCAGCCAGAATTTAATAATGCCGATATCATGGTGGATATCTTGGCAAAACGCGCACAAAAAGCCCAATTATTGGGCTATGACAATTTTGCTGAATTATCACTTGCCACCAAAATGGCGGACAATGTCGACACTGTAGAGCAGTTTTTACGGGATTTGGCAGACAAAGCACGACCCTTTGCCATGCAGGATTTAAAACAACTGCAAGTTGAAGGTTTGGCGTTTGGCATCGGTGATGAGGGCGATGAGGTGCGACCTTGGGATACGGCGTATTTGGCAGAAAAAGTCAAACAACGTCAATTTAATCTATCGCAAGAACAAGTCCGTCCGTACTTCCCAGTGCCGACAGTCATCGCAGGCTTATTTGAGATTGTGCAAAAACTGTATGGCATTCAGATTGAAGATAAAACTGCAAGCACGCAGCGCTGGCATGATGACGTGCGTTTTTATCAAGTTTTTGATGAACATCAGCAGCTTATCGGTGGTTTTTATTTTGATTTATATGCCCGTCCTGGCAAACGCGGTGGCGCATGGATGAGTGGCTTTCAAGCGCGTTATCAACACGATGATAGCGGTTATCAGCAGTTACCCGTTTGTTTTATGGTGGCAAACTTTACCCCTGCGCCAACGGGTGCACAGCGCGGCAAACCCAGCTTATTAACCCATGATGAAGTGTTAACGCTCTTTCATGAGTTTGGACATGGGCTGCATCATCTGCTCACTGAAGTGAATGTTGGCGATGTGGCAGGCGTGAATGGGGTCGAGTGGGATGCAGTTGAGCTACCCAGTCAGTTTATGGAAAACTGGGCATGGCACCCTGAAGGGATTGCATTAATCAGCCGTCATGTCGATACGGGCGAAACGTTGCCAGAGAGCATGCTACAAAGTATGCTCGCTGCCAAAAATTTCCAAAGCGGCATGCAAACCCTGCGCCAGCTAGAGTTTGCGCTATTTGATTTGTTATTGCATGCCAAAACCCCAGCCCCCGATTATCCCCAGTTATTGGCGTTACTCGACAGCGTGCGTGCCGATGTGTCGATTATGCCGACCGCCAGTTATAACCGTTTTGCCAATGGTTTTAGCCATATTTTCGCAGGCGGCTATGCGGCAGGGTATTATTCTTACAAATGGGCAGAACTGTTGTCAGCCGATGCGTTTAGCAAGTTTGAAGAGACCAGTATTTTTGATAAAAACGCTGGCAAATCCTTCCGTGATAACATTTTAGCCAAAGGCGGTAGCCAATCTGCAAAAGCCAACTTTGAGGCATTTCGCGGTCGTGAAGCCCGTATTGATGCGCTGTTACGCCACTCGGGATTTTTAACCAGCAGCTATGATGAACTGCTGAGCGATGACACCGATAACGCCAATACCCAAGCTTGGTAACACGGTTGTCAAAATACAGGCTAGTAAAAAGAAGAAACTATGAGATATCAATCCAATCGCCCCAAACGTCAATTTTTGGCGGGGGTGGCTTGTCCAAGCTGTAAAGCACTGGATAAAGTTGTTCAGATTCAGCTATATCAGCCCGAGTATGATGAGTATATCGAGTGTACGGCATGTGGCTATACCGAGCGTCGCCCAACACCCGATGATATCATTGAAATTCAGCAATCTAATCATCAGGAAACTGTTCATTATGGCGACGATAGCGCGGGTATTGTCAGGTTTAAATAAGCCAAGTTTAAGCGGTTTGGGTAAATTTTGACAAGGTTAACGAGTTTAAGCGTACCTGATACAATTAGGGTGGTCAAAGTATGGCGTTCAAAGTAGGTTTTTGTCTCAAAAGTTGTTATTTTTGATTGCGGTTTGTTATAGTAACAAGCAAACGAATGTACACCATCATTTTAATGTCAGCTTGGCATATACATCGCTAGCATGAAATCGTACAGACATCTGACCCGCCCGACATGGATAGGGATATTGACCCAACATGAAATTATTTAGCCTAAAAAAAGACAATAACTCTACAGCCTCTACAGCCCCGACTAGCAAAGATGCCAATCCATCATCACAGCTGGCTGAAAATCCAACGACAGGCGTGTCAGATAATCCGTTGCAGCTTGATACGACTAATCAGCCGCCGATGCAAGCGACTAACTATTCAGACACATCTCCAAACACATCCCCAAAAACGACAGCAATCAAAAATGCGTTTTCGCTAGATACCATTGATTTAAACCAGTTGGAAGATGAACTACTTCATGGAAAAACGGACTATACGGCAGATAACACAAAAGCGGCTGATACCCTCGCGCCCAAAAAGCTGAGTTTTGATGATTTTGATTTGGATGAGCTACCCAGCGTTGTTGAACCCAACACCACTGTGACACTGCAAGACACTGCCAATACAGCGACAGTGTCACAGCCCGTACCGTCACAGACAACCGATAACGCGCTGATATTTGATATTGATAACCTACCGCTAGCAGCTAAGCCAGACCCAGACCTAAACCTAGAACCAGACCCCCATAGCGCGCAAGCACAGCCCATCGCATCACAAAGTAATGATGAAAATAGTGATGAAAGTAATGATAAAAAAATTATCGAGACTATCGAGGCTATCGAAACGACGCCACCCGTTGTATTAACCAAAACAAAACCCGAAGTTAAAGCGGTTATTGCCCAGACGCCAAACCCATTTTTAAGGCCGCCAAGTCAACCACTAGCGAAACGGATGTTAAAAAAACGCAATCAACTTGGGTTGCTAGTGGGTGCAGGGTTGGCACTGGCTACCTTGGCATGGTTTTTTATGGGGCAGTCAAGCGAGCCCAACAAATCCACCGCGCAATCACAGAAACAGACACAGACGCAGACCCAAGCACACGCAATACCCAAAACTACAGCGCCTATAGTAAAACCACAAGCTAGCGCTAGCTTGCCTGCCGCGTCAACCGTCACAGTGGATGCAACCACTAGCTCAGCCCATGCGACCGCAGCGCTACCGGCAATCACGCCAGAAGAAATTCTTACGCCGACACTGCCTGAAGATCCGGCGATTGCCAAAGAAGAGCTGAGTCGATTGTCAGAGCAGAGCGCGCAGCTAAAAGAGCAAGAAACCATGATGCAAGACCAGCTGCGTATGATGAATGAGCTCAGTAGTAAAAAAGAAGAGCGTATCCAGCTGCTAGAACAGCAAGTTGCACAGCTTGAACAGCAAAAAGCCGCCAACAAATAACCACCCACAAATAACGACCAACAAATAACTGGAACGCTAAGTAGTGCTGACCCAAGTCGATAAAAAAACCTTGTTTCAAGACCGCTATCAAGCGCTCATCATGCCCGTCCCGGTGTCAGGTATTTTTCGTCATCGCACCTTACTTAAGTACCAATCGCTGTATCCTGAGCATTACACCGTTTACAAGCAAGCCTGTGAGCGTTCGCAGCTGTTACTCGGTGATGTGTTACAGTTTACGCCGCAGCGTGATTTGGCGGGTATGGCAGTCGGTGGGGCGTTGTCAAAGCCACAGTTCATCGTGGATATGGCAATCACAGAATTTGCCGAAAATCCGCCGCATGTTGAGTATATCGTGTCAGCGTTACAAAAGTTAGAGAAAATTGTGTTTGATTGGGGACGGTATCAAGGTATTCGCCGTGTGGCGATATTGGCAAGTGATGAACTCATTTTGCCAAAGGATAAAAGTTTTGATGAAGATATTTTGCCGTTAATGGAAAAATACCTTCAGCCTGTGAGTAGTTTGAATTTGGTGGTTTATCGCTAACGCTATTAGTTTAAATAGTTTTCAATGGTTAAGATTTTATCGAGGGCTACTCAGCGATTCATTGTCGCCATCGGCGTATTGCAAGTAGTAAATTGCCAACGGGGTCAAAACCTTCTTATCATCGGGCATTTTTTCTAATTAATGTAATGATGTTTTCATAGCGTTTGCCAAAATTTATCCCAAAAAAAACCGCTTTACCTTACGATAAAGCGGTTTTTAATTTTTGATAGCTAAATTTTAATAAAACTATTCAGCCGCTGGTGTTTCAGTATCAGCAGGGGCAGTTGGTGCGATGGTTTGATCCACGCCTTTCATGGTAAGTTTAATGCGACCACGGTTGTCGATGTCTTGTACCAGTACATTCACCATTTGACCTTCTTTTAGCACATCATTCACGTTCTCGATACGCGCATCAGAGATTTGTGAGATATGCACCAGACCGTCAGTGTTAGGTAATACATTGACAAACGCACCAAACTCAACAATACGAGCCACTTTACCTGTATAAGTCTTGCCGACTTCTACCTCTGCCGTAATCGCCTCGATTTTAGCAATCGCGGCTTTGGTCGCTGCTTTGTTTTCACCAAAGATACGAATAGTACCATTGTCATCAATATCAATCACTGCGCCTGTTTCTTCAGTCAATTGGCGAATGGTTGCACCACCTTTACCAATCACGTCACGGATTTTTTCAGGGTCGATATCAATCACCGCAAAGTTTGGTGCATGGGCGTTGATTTCTTTACGGCTGGTTGAAATCACTTCATTCATCGCATTTAAAATATGGATACGACCCGCATGCGCTTGATGCAGGGCTTTTTCCATAATCTCTGGTGTAATACCTTCGATTTTGATATCCATTTGTAGGGCAGTCACGCCATTGGCAGAACCCGCGACTTTAAAGTCCATATCACCTAGGTGGTCTTCATCACCCAAGATGTCAGACAGCACGGCAAAACGCTCGCCTTCTTTAACCAGACCCATTGCGATACCAGCAACAGGCGCTTTTAGTGGTACGCCGGCATCCATTAACGCCAGTGATGCGCCACAGACAGATGCCATTGATGATGAACCATTGGATTCGGTGATGTCAGATACGATACGAATCACGTATGGGAAACGGTCACTATCTGGCAGCATGGCTTGTACACCGCGGCGTGCTAGACGACCATGACCGATTTCACGGCGTTTTGGACCGCTGTCACGACCCGTTTCGCCCACTGAGTAACTTGGGAAGTTATAATGCAGCATGAAGTGGTCTTGCTTGGTGCCCGCAAGGGTGTCAATCATGTTCACATCACGGCTGTTGCCAAGCGTGGTGGTAACGAGCGCTTGTGTTTCACCGCGGGTAAATAGCGCTGAACCATGCGTGTAAGGCAGTACGCCAACTTGGATGTCTAAGGCACGGACAGTTTGCAAGTCACGACCATCGATACGGGGTTTGCCAGACAAAATATTGTCACGTACCGTACGGTATTTTAGGGTTTCAAATAGCTCTTTGATTTGTGCCACGTTGTCGGCATAGCCTTCGGCTTCTGCGTCACCGGCTAAGGCTTCAATGGCTTGGTTTTTGATTTCATCAAGGCGAGTATAACGGCTGGCTTTTTCGCTGATGGTATACGCTTCTGAAATCGCTGCAGCAAATTGATTTTGTAGGGCAGTTTCTAAGGCTTCGTTGACGGCAGGGGCAACGAATTGGTTTTTTTGTACGCCAACTTCTTTGGCAAATTCATTGATGGCATCAATCACGACTTGTTGCTGGGCGTGACCGTATAGTACCGCGCCAAGCATTTGGTCTTCTGACAATTCTTTGGCTTCAGATTCAACCATCAATACCGCAGACGACGTACCCGCGACCACCAAATCGAGCGAGCTTTGTTTTAGCGCTTCATGGTTTGGGTTTAGCACATATTCATCGTTGATAAAACCGACACGTGCCGCACCAATCGGACCATTAAATGGCGCTGATGAAATTGCCAATGCCGCTGAAGTACCAATCATCGCTGCGATATCAGCATCTTGTTTTTTGTCTGACGAAATCACCGTGGCGGTCACTTGGATTTCGTTGAAGTAGCCTTCTGGAAACAATGGACGAATCGGGCGGTCAATGAGGCGTGAAGTCAAGGTTTCCATCTCAGATGGGCGACCTTCACGTTTGCCATAGCCACCTGGGATTTTACCAGCAGCGTACATTTTTTCTTGGTAGTTGACGGTCAATGGGAAAAAGTTTTGACCCGCTTGCGCCTCGTCTTTTACCACAACAGCAACTAGCACAGAGACGCCGCCCATGTGGACGACCACTGAATTAGCTTGGCGTGCGATACGACCCGTTTCTAACGTAACTTGTTGATTACCATATTGGAATTCTTTAGTAATGATATTAAACATAATGCGGTTTTATCCTTTGTGTGATGAAATAGGGCGATTTAAGTTTTAGTAATAGCCCCTAACGTTTGTGTTCTTTTCAAAAAATACAAACGTTAGAAGCAATCTACCAATTCGCTTGATAGCAGCCTTAAATCAGCCTAAATTAAAAAATACTTTAAAAAAAGTAAGTGTAAACTGCGATTGTGCAGGCACAATGCGTTGTCTATTTTACCTAGTTTTGTGGCGAATCACCACCTTTTAACTGCGCTTTAACCACTAATAGCAAACGATGGGTAATGAATAAGCTAACAGCGAGGGTAAAAGTAAAAACAAAATTCGCTAAAAATATTGAACCCATAAAAAAGCGGCTACCCAAAAGCAGCCGCTGATTGAATAAAGCGAATAACGTGCTGATAAATTAGCGACGTAAGCCTAATTCATTGATCAATGCAGTATAACGGTCTGCATCTTTACGTTTTAAGTAATCAAGTAACGTACGGCGTGAGTTAACCATACGAATCAAACCACGACGGCTGTGATGGTCAGCTTTGTGTGCTTTAAAGTGTGGTTGTAAGTCATTGATACGCGCTGTTAATAATGCCACTTGAACTTCTGGAGAACCTGTGTCATTTTCAGAGCGTTGGAATTTTGCGATTACATCTGCGCGGTCTTGGTTAGTCAACATAATGTTTTCCTAGCTTTTTTAGCATAAAATGAGAAGCCTAATCGGCTATCAGTCGAGTCGATTAGTGTAAAAAAATCAGGATAACCACGCTTCTCAGTAGTTAACCGTCAAAAAGGAGCATTATTTTACCAAATATTGACCAATAAAAAAACCCTAATTTGCATTAGGGTGTTGAATTTATTAAGGCTTTTAATAGATTCAAGCTTTCAACTTACTGATTGCCCGTAGGCTGTTTGGGTGTTTCGCTATGCAGACGGTCAAGCTGCTCTTGTGGCGCGGTGGTGAGTTTATCAGAAGTCACTTCGTCCGCATCATTAGGCGTTGTGTCAGCAACAAACGTCGCTTCAGGCGCTTTCTTTTCCATTTTTTCAAAATCTGTCATGGTGGTTGGTTGCATGGCAATCTCCTTTTTTTCTTACGTTATTGTTATATCAAAATCAAAGCTTATTTAGTCAATGCTTGGTCAATCGCTTCAGCAAAATCTGGAATATCTTCAGGTTGACGACTGGTAATCAAATTACCATCTATCACCACCGATTTGTCTTCAAATTGCGCACCGGCATTTTTTAGGTCAGTGGCAATGGTTTTATAAGCAGTTAATTTTTTACCACGGGCAATTTCGGTATCCGCAAAAATCCACGGTGCATGACAAATCGCTGCGACAGGTTTACCTGCATTCATGAATGCTTTTACCATAGCTTGTGCATCGGTATTCGCTCGCAACACATCGGCATTGGCACCGCCACCTGGTAATACAATCGCATCATAATCGGCTGCGTTGGCTTCACCAATTAATAAATCAGCGGTAAAGGTGTCAGCAGGGTCAGTATGATTGAGCCCGCGCACTTGTTTTTGTGGTTGTGTGGTGATTAAAGTGGTTTGGTGACCTTTAGCTTTAAGGAGGTCATTGGTTTGGGTATATTCGACTTGTTCAAAGTCGGTATCAAGTAAAATAGCAATCTTAGCCATGGTAATTATCCTATTATTTCATTATTTAAGTTAAAGATAGTTAAAAAAAAATTGTTGTTATCGATTCGTCTTTTGTAAATTGGGCGCTTTATTTTGAGATTATTATTTGATTTTTCTATTTAATTTTTATTTTATTAATGATATTTTTAACCTGACTCTCAACTCTTTTTTCTAAAGCCCTGTAAATACTAGGCTTGCAATTTTTGGCTAAAAAGTTATTAAATTTCAAGCCTTTTAAAATCAATGAATTATAAAGAGTTGAGAGTGGAGTTTAGTATAACAAAATATAGCCTGACTCAGGGTCTTTTTGTGCGCCTTGGTAGGATTTGTCTTGTTGATAAGCTACAATGGAACGCATCTTTTCTTGGCTTATTTCATTTGATA
>ENA-OOIZ01000122-OOIZ01000122.1-human-skin-metagenome-genome-assembly--contig:-NODE-122-length-9743-cov-3.177642_pt1 | contig 9743 bp, 4 predicted proteins | sample MGYA00248862_ERZ500975 | MGnify/ENA primary metagenome ERZ500975 (study PRJEB25958, sample SAMN03398552) | human skin metagenome | study: EMG produced TPA metagenomics assembly of the Human Skin...
CCGTGGTGCCAGCCGTTACGTATCGGAAAACTTCCGTGACTGTTTTGAATTAGAATGTCGTGCATTAAAACGTGTTCGTGATGAAATGGGCTTAACCAACGTTGAAATCATGATTCCATTCGTACGTACGACAGAAGAAGCGCGTAAGGTACTAGAACTGCTTGAGAAAAATGGTCTTAAACGTGGTGAAAACGGTTTACGCGTCATCATGATGTGTGAGTTGCCAACCAATGCCTTATTGGCAGAAGAGTTTTTACAATACTTCGATGGTTTCTCAATCGGCTCAAACGATTTAACCCAGTTAACCCTTGGTCTTGACCGTGATTCGGGTATCGTATCTCAATCATTTGATGAACGTGACCCAGCGGTTAAAAAACTACTGAAAATGGCTATCGATGCCTGTAACGCACAAGGCAAGTATATCGGTATCTGTGGACAAGGTCCTTCTGACCATCCAGACCTAGCGATGTGGTTAATGGAACAAGGTATTACTTCTGTTTCATTGAACCCTGATTCGGTGTTAGATACTTGGTTCTTCTTAGCAAAAACCGAAAAATAAGCTTGTTGGCATTCATAAAGCCCTTAGTTTTGACTAAGGGCTTTTTTTGGGCATTAAAAAAACCTAGCATGGATATAACACGCTAGGTTCTTTTGACGCTGCAATTTATAACAACACGCGGCGTGGATCTGCTAGTAATTTTGCAATATAGCGGGTAAATACTGCAGCGTCCGCACCATTGATCACACGGTGGTCATACGATAATGACAAAGGTAGCATTAAACGTGGCTCAAACTCGCCTTTAGTCTCATTCCAACGTGGCTGAATGCTAGATTCACTGACGCCTAAAATCGCAACTTGTGGCCAATTAACCAGCGGCGTAAAATAAGTACCGCCAAGATTGCCTTGACTTGAAATCGTAAATGACGCGCCGGTTAACTCTTTGGCAGATAGTTTTTTATCACGTGCTTTTTTGGCAAGTTCACCGATTTCAATCGCTAGTTGTTTGATACCTTTTTGCTCTACACGTTGAATGACAGGGACTGTCAAACCCTCCTCGGTGGCTACAGCAAAGCCTAAATTCACGGATTTACGGATAATAATCTGGGTATTGTCATTGCTTAAATGGCTGTTAAATTTTGGATGTTGCATCAGCGCGTAAGCAGTTACTTTCATGATGAAAGCCAGAATAGTTAGACTCACCCCTTCTTTTTTCATCTCATCTTTTAGGTCACCACGCAATTTTTCAACATCGGTAATATCTGCCAAATCAAACTGGGTGACTTGTGGCAAATAGGTATTGTAATTAAGCTGCGGAATTGAGACTTTTTGTAGACGGGTCAAATCTTGGCGCTCAATTTCTCCCCAAATTTCCGTTTTACTCATATCGGGTAAATTAGGTAATCCTGAGCGAGCCGCTGAAGGCGCAGATATATTATTTGCTGCTGTAGGCGTGCTAACTGCTTTTATTGTATTTTTGACATAAGCAAACACGTCTTCTTTGACAATACGCCCATTAGCGCCCGTGCCAGTCACCTCACTGACATCAACACCCAATTGGCGCGTAAGTTTGCGCACCGCAGGCCCTGCATAAACCGCGGCGTTTTTGGCATTAATTTGCGCTTCAGACAGTTTTGACTGTGAATTTGACTGGCTAGCTGTTGTGGTAGCGCTATTAGTTGAAGTCGACGCGGTATTTTGCGTATTAGCGACTTCTGGCTGAGTAGTATTGGTGGTCGCTTGTGGCTGTGAAGCTGAACTTGATGCGGATTGCACTGATCCCGCCGCTTCAATCACAATAAAGTCTTGACCATTGGTGACGGTATCGCCAGCGTTAACCAGTAATTCAACCACTTTACCTGCGACTGGCGAGGGGACTTCCACCGAGGCTTTATCGGATTCTACTAATACTAGCGGTTGTTCGGCTGTGACCTCATCGCCTACTTTGACCATCCATTCACTAATCTGTGCCGATTCTACCCCTAAATCAGGCAAACCAAAGGTTTGTTTACCAGCGGGTGTGGATGATTGAGGCGCAGATACCGTTTGAGCGGGTGGCTGATTTTGGTTTGCAGCTGAATTGGCTTGACTAGCGACTTGTTCTGATGGGTCACTGGCTAATGGCTGTTGCGAAGCTGATTGGGAGGCCATCACGATAAAGTCCTGACCATTGGCGACCGTATCACCTGCATTGACTAAAAATTTGACAATTTTTCCACTGACAGGTGCCGGTACTTCGACCGATGCTTTATCGGATTCGACCAATACCAGCGGTTGTTCAGCAGTGACAGTATCGCCCTCTTTGACCAACCATTCACTAATTTCTGCGCTATCGACACCCAAATCTGGCAATGTATAGGTTGCTTCAGCTGATGTAGATGTGGGCTGTGATTGGTTTGACGCAGCCATAGACGGCGCTTGCGATGAAGTCGCATTAGCCTCTTTAGCCTCTTTAGCCTCTTTAGTCTCTTTAATTTCTCCAGCTTCGTTAGATTGGGCTGCTTGTTGGTCTGTCTGTTGCGCAGATTGCTCTACGGGTGTAGTGTTGGATTGGCTATTGCCACTGTCGATGGTGAGAATCACATCACCTTCTTTGACCTTATCGCCGATTTGAAGACTAATCGCTGTGATAGTCCCTGCTGATGTTGTAGGTACTTCCACAGAGGCTTTGTCAGATTCTAATAAGACAATGTTATCGTCCACATTGATGACATCGCCGACTTTGACCATAATTTCGCTGACTTCAGCGCTATCAACGCCTAAGTCGGGAACTTTGATTTCCATGGGTTTATCCTTAAATTTTTATTTCTACTAAGTGGGTAATCAGCCGCTAATACGTGGCTGATTACCTACTATTGATTTCTATTATTCAGGTTTGTCGTTAAGAATTGGCGCATCGGCTTTATCTTCTGCTTTGCCGTCTGCTGAAATCGCTTCATCATCCTCTTCAACCAAGGTTGGTACAGGTTTTGGATGCGCGCCTAAAATCGCTGGGGCATCTGGAGAATGGTCGATTTGTACTTGAGGATACCAAGCCGGTGAAGCATCGGCATCAATACCCAAGCTACTAATCGCATCTTTGACCAAACGCGCATCAACTTCACCTTCATCTGCCAATAGTTTGAGCGTTGCTACCACAATGTGCGCGGCATCCACTTTAAAGTAACTACGTAATTGGCGGCGACTATCCGAACGACCAAAACCATCGGTACCTAAGGTGGCATACGGTCGACTGTCTGGTAGGTAGGCGCGGATTTGTTCAGAGAAAATGCGCATATAGTCGGTGGCGGCGACTACAATGCCTTCATGCTGCGCAAGTTGCTCAGTAACCCAAGGCGTACGCTGTTCATCTAATGGGTGCAGACGATTGTACTCATCACATGCCATGCCCTCACGAGTGAGTTCATTAAAGCTTGTAACACTCCACACGTTGGCATTGATATTGAATTCTTCAGCTAGAATTTGTGCGGCTTTTTCAACCTCACGTAAGATCACGCCCGAACCCAGCAATTGCACTTGTTTTGAACCATTGTCTTTGAGCAAGTACATGCCTTTTTTGATGCCTTCTTCTACCTCTGTTGGCATAGCTGGTTGCTCGTAGTTTTCATTCATTAAGGTGATATAATAGAAAACCCGTTCGCCTTCACCATACATACGGCGCAGACCATCTTGTACAATCACCGCTAGCTCATAACCATAACATGGGTCATAAGTAACACAGTTTGGCACCGTGTTAAATAAAATCAACTGATGACCATCTTGGTGCTGTAAGCCTTCGCCATTGAGTGTGGTACGACCTGCGGTACCGCCAAGCAAGAAGCCTTGCGCCTGCATATCGCCTGCGGCCCAAACTAAATCACCGACGCGTTGGAAACCAAACATCGAATAATAGATATAAAAAGGAATCATCGGTAACGCATTGGTTGAATAACTGGTCGCTAACGCAATCCAAGCACTCATCGCACCCGCTTCATTAATGCCTTCTTCAAGCATGTGACCGTCTTTGGCTTCTTTATAACCCATCAAGGCTTCATGGTCTTCAGGGGTATAATTTTGACCCGATGCCGAGTAGATACCCAATTGGCGGAACATACCTTCAAGACCAAAAGTACGGGCTTCATCAGGCACAATCGGCACCACACGCTCTTGCAGCGCTTTATTTTTTAGCAGTGCCGCTAGCAAGCGTACAAATACCATAGTGGTAGATTGTTCTTTGCCTGCACTACCTTGAAGTAATTTGTCAAAAATCTCTAACCCTGGGACATCGAGTGGAATATGACCACTACGGCGATTGGGCAAATGTCCGCCCAGTGCTTGACGGCGACCTTTCAGATATTGGATTTCAGCAGAATTTTCATCAGGACGATAAAACGGCAATTCTTCAAGCTGCGTATCGGTAAATGGCAAATCAAAACGATCACGGAAGTATTTTAATGAGTCAATTTCGAGTTTTTTGATTTGGTGGGTTTTGTTGACCGCTTGGCTTTGGTTAGATAAGCCATAACCTTTGACGGTTTTAACCAAAATCACTGTCGGCTGACCTTTGGCTTTCATGGCTTCACTAAATGCGGCATACACCTTCATCGGGTCGTGACCACCACGGTCTAAATTTTGGATTTCCTGGTCAGTCCAATCTTTGACCATTTCGGCAAGTTCTGGGTATTTACCAAAGAAATAGTCACGGACAAATTTACCATCACGCGCTTTATACACTTGGTATTCACCATCGAGGGTCTCAAGCATACGGTGTTTGAGCGCGCCTGTATGATCTTTGTCTAGTAGCGTATCCCATTTACCGCCCCAAATGACTTTAATCACTCGCCAGCCTGCCCCGCGAAACACCGATTCAAGCTCTTGGATGATTTTACCGTTACCACGTACCGGACCATCTAGACGCTGTAAGTTACAGTTAATCACCCAAATCAGATTTTCTAGATTCTCGCGACCGGCTAGTGAGATAGCACCTAAGCTCTCTGGCTCATCGGTTTCACCATCGCCCAAGAATGCCCAAATCTTGCGACCTTCTTTTGGAATCAAGCCACGATTTTCAAGATATTGGTGCACATGCGCATGATAAATCGACATGATTGGGCCTAAACCCATAGACACGGTTGGGAACTGCCAATAGTCAGGCATCAAATAAGGGTGTGGGTAGCTAGATAGCCCTTTGCCGCCTACTTCACGGCGAAAATTCGTCAGCTGCTCTTCAGTCAATCGACCTTCTAAAAATGAGCGAGCATACATCCCTGGCGAACCATGACCTTGATAATAAATCATATCACCGCCAAAGCTTTCACTCGCTGCGCGCCAAAAATGGTTAAAACCTGTTTCGTATAACGTCGCGCTTGAGGCAAACGTCGCTAGGTGACCGCCTAAGTCGTCGTCATTTTTGTTGGCACGCATCACCATCGCCACCGCATTGTAACGAATAATAGCGCGAATTTTACGCTCTAGGGTTAAATCACCGGGATACGAGGGTTGATCTTCTACAGGAATAGTGTTGATGTAAGCAGTGTCAAGACGGTTAACGCGTAACCCTTCTTGTACCGCCTTATCATAGATGGCTTTTAGTAAAAAAGTGGCACGTTTTTTTCCCACTGACTTGATCACCGAATCAAAGGCGTCAAGCCATTCTTGGGTTTCTTGACTATCAGGGTCTTTAAAATACTGATATTGCATTTTTCGTTCCTTCTGGCAATGGCATCCATCCATGGAAATAACCTAGAATGGAGCTAGGTTGTAAACGACTCAAAGTATTCAACTATTAGACACAAAACATTGTTATAAATAGCGATAGCAATATTTTACATAAAAAAAAATGTTTCAGTATTTTCGCTAATTTTTGATAGGTATTTAGCTATGAAATAAAGGTGAAAAAAACAACTGTTTTTTCTGACCGTATAGTAAATTTATCGACAAAGTAAAGCGATAAAATCGTTAAATCGCTTGACAGTCAACCATCAACACTTATCAACCGCTTTTTGATAAGCTGGGCGAGCTTGGCATTTTTTTAACCAATTGTGAATGTTGGCGTATTTTGCCTCTAAACTATGGGTTTCTAGCATGGCGTTTATGCCAAATTCAAGCTGTATATCAGCGCCGCTAAATTGGTTGCCAGCAAGCCATTCATTACTCCCCAAATGCTTATCTAACATTTTGAGCTGTTCGGTTAATGAATGATTCAGATAAGATTTGTCTATCCCTGATTTGAGTAATTTTGCCACTTGTTTGATACCTATCGGTGATTTCTCTATCATGGTAGCAAATACCAGTCGGATAATAAGCAAGGGCATCAACGAGCTTTCGGTAAAATGCAGCCAATATCGATACTGCTCATACGCCTCACTGCCATAATCTGGGCGAAATTTTTTATTCAGCACCAGTTGTGAGATTGGCTGTGCATCTTGCGGGTCGCTTAACTGGTCATAGTTATCAATCAAATACTCAATGATATTGGCCGATTCAATCAGCGTTTTTCCATTATCTTGCAGGATAGGTGCCTTACCCATCGGGTGAATTTTTTGCAAAGACTTGGGTGCCAAACCATGATGACGCTCGTACTTGGTCAACTGATAAGGCAGCTCTAATTCCTCTAATAGCCAAAGAATTCGAAACGAACGTGATTTTTCAAGGTGGTGTAGATGCAGTTTTGACATGGGTATACTCGTCTTTTAATGTAATAGGATTGTTGGAACAAAGTAACTTTAAATTTTATAAGGCTTTAAACTTGCTGGCTGTTGCGAAATTGTAGAATTGAGCGAAAAAAACCAGCTTATTGATTGATAAGCTGGTTTGATAAAGCGAGGTTACAAATAGCAAGGCTACAAATTAGTCATCTAGCTGTTGTGCATCGGCTTCTAGTAAACCATCTTGTTGCAGGGCTTCAGACAACTCGATGTCTTGCAAATCCGCACTGTCTCGTAAATCAGCGCTGTCTTGCGCGATATTGTCAGCCAATGCTGCCTCTAAACTATCTTCGTCCAGCTCGTCTTCACTACCGCCTTCAACCAAAGCGATGGAAACCAATGATTCATCTTGTGAAATACGAATCAGGGTGACCCCTTGCGCATTACGACCTGTTTGCGCGATTTGCCCGACAGGTGTACGCACCAGCGTGCCTGCATCAGAAATCAGCACAATATCATCGGCATCGGTTACCGCTAATGCCTGCACCAGCTCGCCATTACGCGCCGTGGTTTTGATGGCGATAATGCCTTTACCACCCCGACCTTTGACAGGGAAATCAGAGACAGGGGTACGTTTACCAAAGCCACGCTCACAAGCACATAAAATCTCGCCCTGCTGTGGGGCAACGACCAATGACACCACACGGCTAACCGCAACGACACTGTCATTGTCTTGGTCATCTTGGCTATCGTCTTCAAGCTCGGTGTCTTCGTCTTCAATACCTTGATTGGCCAGTAGCGTCACCCGCATACCGCGTACCCCTTTTGCGGTACGACCCATCGCACGGATTTTACTTTCATTAAAGCGAATGGCTTTACCTTCATTGGAGAATAACATGATGTCTTGCTCGCCATCGGTAATGGCAACGCCAATTAAGTTATCGCCGTCGTTAAGTTCAACAGCGCGAAGTCCGTTGGCGCGAAGGTTTTTAAATTGTGACAATTGGACGCGTTTTACCATACCCGATGCGGTTGCAAAGAACACATAGCTATTGTCATTTTGCTTGTCGTCTTCGGTCACAGGCAAGATGGCGGTGACTTTTTCATCGGCATCGAGCGCAATCAAATTGACCATCGGACGGCCACGCGAACCACGGCTGGCAATAGGCACTTCAAACACTTGTAACCCAAACACACGGCCCCGATCGGTAAAAATCATCACGTTGTTGTGCGTCGATGTGACCACCATATGGTCAATGACGTCATCTGCTTTCATGGCAGTGGCTGACTTGCCTTTACCACCGCGTTTTTGGGCGATATAGTCGCTGATAGGCTGGGTTTTGGCATAACCCGTGCGTGAAACAGTCAACACAACGGTTTGTTCAGGAATCAAATCTGCACGGCTAAAGTCACTGCGGCTATCGACGATTTGGGTTTTGCGTGCATCGCCAAAATCCTCACGAATTTGGATTAATTCATCTTTGATTACTTGCATTAATTGGTCAAAGTTATCCAAAATGCTTTGTAATTGGGCAATGAGTGCCAAGATTTCTTTGAATTCTTGCTGTAGCTTGTCTTGCTCTAGCCCTGTTAAACGGTGCAGCTGCATATCCAAAATAGCATTGACTTGGTCAGGCGATAGACGATAATGTTGGTTGTCATCAATCAGTCCATATGGGGCGTTTAGGTCTTCGCCTTCAATCACATCAGGGCGAATCGAATGACTGCCTGCTGCCTCTAACATGGCAATCACGCCACCTGACTGCCAAGTATTGGTCAGTAAGTTATCGCGGGCTTCTTGGCGGTTTGCCGATGCCTTGATAGTGTCAATAATACCATCAATGTTGGCAAGAGCAATCGTTAGTCCTTCGAGCAAATGACCACGCGCCTGCGCTTTTCTGAGTTCAAAAATAGTACGGCGAGTGACGACTTCTTGGCGGTGACGCACAAAGGCGGCAATCAAATCACGCAACGTCATGATTTTAGGTTGACCTTCATCTAAGGCAACCATGTTGATACTAAAACTCGATTCTAAAGGCGTTTGGATAAATAGATTGTTAACGATGACTTCCGCGTTTTCACCGCGTCTTAAGTCAATGGCGATACGCATGCCATCTTTATCTGACTCATCACGAATCTCGCTAATGCCTTCAAGTTTTTTATCGCGTACCAATTCTGCGATTTTTTCAATCAGTTTTGCTTTATTGGTTTGATACGGAATCTCGGTAAATACAATACGCTCACGCTCTTTATTGGCGCCCGTTTCACTCATCGGTTCGATATGATATTTGCCGCGCAAATGCAGGCGACCTTTACCGGTGCGATAAGCATCGACAATGCCTGAGCGGCCATAAATGATACCGCCTGTTGGGAAATCAGGACCGGTGATATGCTGCATAAGCATTTCACCCGAGATGTGCGGATCATCGGCATACGCCAAACACGCATTAATCACTTCGGTCAGATTATGTGGCGCCATATTGGTCGCCATACCCACTGCAATCCCTGTGGCACCATTGACGAGTAAATTTGGAATACGGGCTGGCATGACGCTTGGCATTTGCTCCGAGCCATCATAGTTTGGCTCCCAATCCACAGTGTCTTTATCCAAATCACCCAGCATTTGGTGAGTAAGTTTTTGCATGCGCACTTCGGTATAACGCATCGCTGCGGCAGGGTCATCATCCACTGAGCCAAAATTACCTTGACCATCGATGAGCATATAGCGCATTGAGAACGGCTGCGCCAAACGCACAATCGCGTCATACACTGCGGTATCGCCATGCGGGTGGTATTTACCGATAACATCACCGACCACACGCGCCGATTTTTTGTAAGGTTTGTTAAAGTCGTTTGATAATTCATGCATCGCGTATAACACACGGCGATGAACAGGTTTGAGCCCATCACGCACATCAGGTAAAGCACGGGAGACAATTACGCTCATGGCATAGTCGAGATAAGATTGTTTTAATTCATCGACGATGCCAATCGGGCTAACGGAATCGGTGGACATGCACGCTCCTTTTATCAAGCTACTTAAATATATGAGTCATCTTATTTATTTTACTTTTCAAGGCGATGCCTAAGTTAACAACAATGCGTTTAAAAGCCATGCT
>ENA-OOIZ01000126-OOIZ01000126.1-human-skin-metagenome-genome-assembly--contig:-NODE-126-length-9228-cov-5.505832_pt1 | contig 9228 bp, 5 predicted proteins | sample MGYA00248862_ERZ500975 | MGnify/ENA primary metagenome ERZ500975 (study PRJEB25958, sample SAMN03398552) | human skin metagenome | study: EMG produced TPA metagenomics assembly of the Human Skin...
GGGCGTATCGGCCGCGTTGAAAAAGATTTACACTGCCACGGACGAGCCCACAGCACAGGTTGCTTTAGACGAATTTGAAGCCTCCGAGCTGGGTGAGAAATATCCCCGCTCAGTCAAGGTCTGGCGTGATGCGTGGGCGCGTTTCGTACCGTTTCTGCAGTTCCCACCAGCAGCCAGGAAGGTGATCTATACGACGAACTCCATTGAGTCGTTTAACAACCAGCTGCGTAAAGCTACTCGCAACGGGGTGCAGTTCACCAACGATGAATCCGCGCTCAAGACGCTGTGGTTGATGATCTGCAATATTGAAGACAAACGAGCCGCAAAGAGGGCAAAGCAAGGCAAACGAGTCTCAGCGACAGCCGGCAGACTCATGGAAGGAGCCCGAGTTTCCGGCTGGAAACAAGCCATTAACCAAATGGCCGTGGCCTACCCCGACAGCTTCGACAAATACCTATAAACCTAGCCCCACACACAAACAACTTGACACCCTCCGAACAAGCAAGCATTGATAGATGCAGGTCTGCACTACATTTTGTCGGTGAAACCCCACCGTGCCTGAGGTGATTGAAACCTGGCGGCGGGAAATCCCTGGTGAAGCCTACGCCCACGGCCAGATCTGGACACAAGCCTCGGCAAGCGATGCGCGCAAACACACAGCCCCGAATACGGTGACCCACTTCCAGTACTCCTATGATCGGGCCAGACGCGGCCTGCGCGGAATCAAAGAGCAAGTCGCAAAAGCCAAACGCGCTGTTGACGGCGAAATCGCCATTAAGCGCAACCGCTATTTCGATCTTTCCACCCCGAACAAGAAGGTCAACTACGCTCTTGCTGCCAAACACCGAGCCCTAGCCGGAATTAAAGGCTATGAAACCGACCTGACCGCTCTTCCCGCCCAGGAGGTTATCGGGCATTACCGCAGGCTATTCCACATTGAAAATGTCGTATCGGATGTCGAAATCAGACCTGAAAGCACGCCCAATCTATGCGAGGAAACAAAACTCGATCACAGCACATCTCAATATTGTGATGGCAGCACTAGCCGTGACCCACCTGATGGAGACCCGCAGTGGTCACTTCATCAAACGCCTCGTGAGAACACTCAAGAAATACCGCAGCTTTCAACTCGTCGTTGGCGGCGAAACCATTCACGCCGCCGTACCATTCCCGCCCGACCTCACTGCCACCATCCAAGTAATCACCGGCCGCGAACTTCCGCACAAAATTGGCCTAAGTCAGGTTAGAAGGGAATCAGCACGCCGTCTCGTGGGATTCGTGCTCTGGGTGCTCAATCTGGATGGTGGAGTGCTCGATACTGTGTTCGCGCAGGGCCTGCTGGGCGGCATCCAACAGCGGGCCGGTGCCGACGGTGCCGTCGCGCACGATATGCACGGTCGTGAGCACGTTCACGCCGTCCAGGCTCCACAGGTGTAGGTCGTGGATGTCAGCAACGCCCTCGACCTGCCGCAGCGCGGGCTCGATCGCACTGGCGTCGAAGTCCGCCGGGACTTGCTCGAGCAGCACGCTCGCCGAAAGCCGCATGAGCTGCCAGGCGCGCGGCAGCACCATCGCCGCGATCGCTAGGGAGGCGATCACGTCCGCCGCCACAAACCCCGTGGTCAGTACCACGATGCCGGCCACGATTACTGCGACCGAGCCGAGCATATCCACTAACACGTGCAAGAACGCGCCCTCCACGTTGATCGAGGATTTGCGGTGCCGTTGCAGAACCCACGCCGATAGCGCATTCGCCACCAGGCCGATCACCGCGATGATCAGCATCGTTTTTCCCTGCACTTCGGCCGGGCTCTGCAGGCGGCGCACCGCCTCGACGACAATCCACACCGAGATCGCCAGCACCATCACTGCGTTCGCCAGTGCAGCAAGCACCTCCACTCGTCGGTAGCCGTACGTGGCCTGAGCCGATGCTTGTCGGCGCCCAACCAACACCGCTAACACCGCGATGATCAACCCCGCAGCGTCGGAAAGCATGTGCATCGCATCCGCCATCAGCGCCATCGAACCCGCCAACCAGCCGCCGATCAGCTCCGCGAAGAAGACGGTGCCGGTAATGCCTAGCGCAATCAAGAGTGCGCGCAGCGGCGTGCTGGAGTGATCGTGGTCGTGGTGCTCGTGTGCCATGCACTCAGCCTACCCCCGTCGACGCTTATTGACAATTAAATGAAAATGGATGGGGTCAAGTCCTGGGTAGTGGTGTATCTGTTTTCGAATCTGGGGTTAGTTTCATGGCGGTGGTTTAGGGGCCATCTCGGGGATAAGGGGTGAGGGTATTCACGCGGCGATCTCCTGGTTGTTGTCGCGGTCCTCGTCGATGACCCCAGCGGCGATGATCTCTTTGGTCTGTGCCAGGCTGGTCAGTGACATATAACGCTTCTGTTGGATCCAGTCATCGTGCTGTTCGGCCAACACCGCCCCAACAAGGCGCACAACAGCGTCTCGGTTTGGGAAGATTCCTACGACATCGGTACGCCGGCGGATCTCCCTATTGAGCCGTTCAGTGGGGTTATTCGACCAGATTTTGGTCCACACCGCTCTCGGCGCAGCGGTAAACGCCAACAGCTCGTCGAGACACTCCTCGAGGTAGGTGGCAACGTGAGGGAATTTCTGCTGGCAGAATTCAATAACCTCACGAGCTTGGGCCCACACACTAGCGGCATCGGGTTGCTGAAAGATTGTGTGAAACATCGCTGACAGAGTCGGCCATTGGTTTTTGGGAACCTGGGCCGAGAGGTTCTTCGCGAAGTGCGTTCGACACCGCTGCCAACTAGCCTGCGGCAGGCAGTCACCCACGGCTGCTTGAATACCAAGATGGGCATCACTAGTAACGAGGAATACCCCGGTCAGGCCACGGGCGATGAGGTCCCGAAAGAACCCGGTCCACGACGCGGTAGATTCCGCGGTGGCAACCTGCATGCCCAAAAGCTCTCGGTAGCCGTCAGCGTTGACACCTGTGGCCAGCAACACGCTGGTCTTTACGACACGTCCTCCTTCCCGCACCTTCATTGTCAGCGCGTCGCAGGAGACAAAGTGGTAGGGGCCTTGGTCAAGCCGGCGGGTGCGGAAGTCATCGACCATGTCATCGAGTTCTTTGGCCATCTGGCTGACCTGAGACTTCGACAAGTTGTTGATCCCAAGGGTGGCCACCAGGTCGTTCATCCTGCGAGTGGAGACTCCTTTCAGGTAACAGGTGGCGATGACTGTGCTCAGGGCACGCTCGGTGCGGCTGCGGCGCTCTAGCAGCCAGTCAGGGAAAAATGCGCCGGTGCGTAGCTTCGGGATTGCCACATCAATGCTGCCGACTCGGGTATCAAGTTGGCGATGACGGTAGCCATTACGTGTGTTGGTGCGCTCGGCTGACACGGTGGCGTAATCAGCCCCGCAGACGGTGTCTGCTTGGGCGGAAAGAATCTGGTTGATGAAGTCAGTGAGCATTTGGCGCATCAAATCTGGGGACGCTTGAGTCAGTAGCTCTTCGAGATACGCGGTCGGATCGATATGATGAGGGTCAGCGGCCATCGCAGGGTACTTCCTTTCGAGGATAGGTAAGAGTTGATTCGAAAGGTACCCGCGATGGTCGCCTTCATGCACACCGGCACAAGACTTACCGCGGGCTACAGATACACCACGTTAGGGGACGCAACCATGGATGGCGGTAAGCGCAGCCACTGAGGCCAAGTCGGCCTGATTTAGGTCATTGTGCAGTTGTCCTTTGAATATGTAGAGAAGCTGAAACAAGAACCCACATAAACAAATGCAACTGCATGTCAAAAAATGCGGCCGCCGGGTGTACGCGAGGTAAATAGGCCCTTCCGGTTTTAGAGTGCGTTGATTTTGTCCTGTAGCTGTCCGGAGTGGATTAGGCATCGCAAGATGTAGTGGTTGAGGTTTTTAAATCCTAGGGCGATGCCGCGTAGGTGTTCGAGTCTGCCGTTGATTGCCTCGACGGGGCCGTTGGAGGCACCGATTTCAAAGTAGGCAAGCACGTCTTTGCGTCGACGCCATAGGGTGCGTCCCAGCTGAGCAAGCTCTTCTAAGCCTTTCGGTAATCCTTTACGCAGGGTGTGGATGATGCGTTCCATGAGCTTTTTGCCTTCCGATTTCTTCGGATGCGCGTACGCGGCAATCATGTCTTGGTAGAGCAGCCACGTTACTTCCAGGGCCACGTAGTCGTCATCGGTGGCCCACAACATTTCTAAGCGTTGCTTTTGCCGCTCGGTGAGATAGTTCGTCCTAGTCAACAGGGTGCGCCGGTGCTTGTACAGCGGGTCATCTTTGCGTCCGCGGCGCCCGGTGGTCTCACGTTGGAGTCGTTGTCGGCATGTAGTGAGTTTGTCGGCTGCTAGATGCACCACATGGAAAGGGTCCATGACTTTATTCGCCTGTGGTAGTTGCTCTTCGACTGCGGTGGCATAACCGGTGAACCCATCCATGGTCACCACCTGTATCTGCTCCCGGAAGCTGGGGTCGCGCTCTTTAAGCCACCCGCTGAGCACGTGGGCGGACCTGCCCGGTCGCATGTCTAACAAACGAGCAGGCCCACGCCCGTCCACCAGCGGGGTGAGGTCAACAAGTATGGTTACCAGGTTTGATGGCTGACCTGGTTTTCTGGCGTGTTTCCATACATGTTCATCGACTCCGAGGATGCGAACCCCGTCTAGGTGACAGGGGTCGCCGTAGACAAGCTGGCGGCAGGCATCCAGCGCGACGTGGTTGACCAGGTCCCAGCCCACACCGAGTGCTTTGGCGGTAGCCGACACACTCATCCGATCAATAGCAAGACGCTGCAAGATCCAGCGGGTGACCCGGTAAGTGAGCTTGGAGCCGTCATCCGCGCAAGCCAGGGAAGCCTGGAAGATCCTTCTCTTACATGAGGCGGCTGTGCACAAGAATCTAGGGACTGTTACGTGCAGCCTGGTGGGGAATCCGACGACAGGAAGATCAACGAGTCGACGAGTGATGTGGTCACGAAGCTTGCCAGGCTGCCCACAGTCCGGACACACGCCGGAAACGGCTACTGGCATGGCCTCAATGATGGTCAGTGGTCCGGCATCAGCGGCGCCGGTGATGGCAAGCCCGATTTCCGCGGTACGGCAGATGGTGTCGGCAACGAGGTTTCCAGTAGGCTTCACAGTACGGGTCCCTGGTGGGTGTAGATGGTTGATTAGGAACTTTCATCTTCACACCAGGGACCCCTATATATTGTGGTGACCCGCTGAACTCGTCGTGGCCAACTTCACCTCGCTACGCACTCTAAAACCGGAAGAGCCCGAAAATGTCGTATCGGATGTCGAAATCAGACCTGAAAGCACGCCCAATCTATGCGAGGAAACAAAACTCGATCACAGCACATCTCAATATTGTGATGGCAGCACTAGCCGTGACCCACCTGATGGAGACCCGCAGTGGTCACTTCATCAAACGCCTCGTGAGAACACTCAAGAAATACCGCAGCTTTCAACTCGTCGTTGGCGGCGAAACCATTCACGCCGCCGTACCATTCCCGCCCGACCTCACTGCCACCATCCAAGTAATCACCGGCCGCGAACTTCCGCACAAAATTGGCCTAAGTCAGGTTAGAAGGGAATCAGCACGCCGTCTCGTGGGATTCGTGCTCTGGGTGCTCAATCTGGATGGTGGAGTGCTCGATACTGTGTTCGCGCAGGGCCTGCTGGGCGGCATCCAACAGCGGGCCGGTGCCGACGGTGCCGTCGCGCACGATATGCACGGTCGTGAGCACGTTCACGCCGTCCAGGCTCCACAGGTGTAGGTCGTGGATGTCAGCAACGCCCTCGACCTGCCGCAGCGCGGGCTCGATCGCACTGGCGTCGAAGTCCGCCGGGACTTGCTCGAGCAGCACGCTCGCCGAAAGCCGCATGAGCTGCCAGGCGCGCGGCAGCACCATCGCCGCGATCGCTAGGGAGGCGATCACGTCCGCCGCCACAAACCCCGTGGTCAGTACCACGATGCCGGCCACGATTACTGCGACCGAGCCGAGCATATCCACTAACACGTGCAAGAACGCGCCCTCCACGTTGATCGAGGATTTGCGGTGCCGTTGCAGAACCCACGCCGATAGCGCATTCGCCACCAGGCCGATCACCGCGATGATCAGCATCGTTTTTCCCTGCACTTCGGCCGGGCTCTGCAGGCGGCGCACCGCCTCGACGACAATCCACACCGAGATCGCCAGCACCATCACTGCGTTCGCCAGTGCAGCAAGCACCTCCACTCGTCGGTAGCCGTACGTGGCCTGAGCCGATGCTTGTCGGCGCCCAACCAACACCGCTAACACCGCGATGATCAACCCCGCAGCGTCGGAAAGCATGTGCATCGCATCCGCCATCAGCGCCATCGAACCCGCCAACCAGCCGCCGATCAGCTCCGCGAAGAAGACGGTGCCGGTAATGCCTAGCGCAATCAAGAGTGCGCGCAGCGGCGTGCTGGAGTGATCGTGGTCGTGGTGCTCGTGTGCCATGCACTCAGCCTACCCCCGTCGACGCTTATTGACAATTAAATGAAAATGGATGGGGTCAAGTCCTGGGTAGTGGTGTATCTGTTTTCGAATCTGGGGTTAGTTTCATGGCGGTGGTTTAGGGGCCATCTCGGGGATAAGGGGTGAGGGTATTCACGCGGCGATCTCCTGGTTGTTGTCGCGGTCCTCGTCGATGACCCCAGCGGCGATGATCTCTTTGGTCTGTGCCAGGCTGGTCAGTGACATATAACGCTTCTGTTGGATCCAGTCATCGTGCTGTTCGGCCAACACCGCCCCAACAAGGCGCACAACAGCGTCTCGGTTTGGGAAGATTCCTACGACATCGGTACGCCGGCGGATCTCCCTATTGAGCCGTTCAGTGGGGTTATTCGACCAGATTTTGGTCCACACCGCTCTCGGCGCAGCGGTAAACGCCAACAGCTCGTCGAGACACTCCTCGAGGTAGGTGGCAACGTGAGGGAATTTCTGCTGGCAGAATTCAATAACCTCACGAGCTTGGGCCCACACACTAGCGGCATCGGGTTGCTGAAAGATTGTGTGAAACATCGCTGACAGAGTCGGCCATTGGTTTTTGGGAACCTGGGCCGAGAGGTTCTTCGCGAAGTGCGTTCGACACCGCTGCCAACTAGCCTGCGGCAGGCAGTCACCCACGGCTGCTTGAATACCAAGATGGGCATCACTAGTAACGAGGAATACCCCGGTCAGGCCACGGGCGATGAGGTCCCGAAAGAACCCGGTCCACGACGCGGTAGATTCCGCGGTGGCAACCTGCATGCCCAAAAGCTCTCGGTAGCCGTCAGCGTTGACACCTGTGGCCAGCAACACGCTGGTCTTTACGACACGTCCTCCTTCCCGCACCTTCATTGTCAGCGCGTCGCAGGAGACAAAGTGGTAGGGGCCTTGGTCAAGCCGGCGGGTGCGGAAGTCATCGACCATGTCATCGAGTTCTTTGGCCATCTGGCTGACCTGAGACTTCGACAAGTTGTTGATCCCAAGGGTGGCCACCAGGTCGTTCATCCTGCGAGTGGAGACTCCTTTCAGGTAACAGGTGGCGATGACTGTGCTCAGGGCACGCTCGGTGCGGCTGCGGCGCTCTAGCAGCCAGTCAGGGAAAAATGCGCCGGTGCGTAGCTTCGGGATTGCCACATCAATGCTGCCGACTCGGGTATCAAGTTGGCGATGACGGTAGCCATTACGTGTGTTGGTGCGCTCGGCTGACACGGTGGCGTAATCAGCCCCGCAGACGGTGTCTGCTTGGGCGGAAAGAATCTGGTTGATGAAGTCAGTGAGCATTTGGCGCATCAAATCTGGGGACGCTTGAGTCAGTAGCTCTTCGAGATACGCGGTCGGATCGATATGATGAGGGTCAGCGGCCATCGCAGGGTACTTCCTTTCGAGGATAGGTAAGAGTTGATTCGAAAGGTACCCGCGATGGTCGCCTTCATGCACACCGGCACAAGACTTACCGCGGGCTACAGATACACCACGTTAGGGGACGCAACCATGGATGGCGGTAAGCGCAGCCACTGAGGCCAAGTCGGCCTGATTTAGGTCATTGTGCAGTTGTCCTTTGAATGCGTAGAGAAGCTGAAACATGAACAACCAAAAAGTACTGCAGCCGCATGTCAGGAAAGCAACCGCTGAGTGTACTCGAGGTAAATATAAATCTACATTTGTATAAATGTATATAGAAAAGCGCCGCGAGCCGTGGAACGTGTTAAAGGGTGGGTCGCGGCGCTCGTGCCAAAAATCTACTTCTTGGTTTCACCCAACAAGTGACACTGAATCATGTTGGTGTTGCCAGCAATTCCTGGAGGAGTACCAGCAATGACGACAATCATGTCGCCTTCCTCGTACCTGTCCATTTCCAGCAATGCATCATCGATGGCTTCCATCATGTCATCGGTGGACTTAACGTGCGGGCTCAAGAAGGTCTCAGCACCCCACGTCAAAGCCAGCTGGGAGCGAACCGCTGGGTCCGGCGTAAACGCCAACAGCGGAAGCTGGGAGCGCAGGCGAGCCACTCGCTTAGCGGTATCACCGGAGGTAGTAAAGGCTACGATGGCCTTTGCATTGAGACGTTCGGCAATATCGCGGGCGGAATAGGACACCACACCACGCTTGGTGCGCGGAACGTGGGACAGCGGTGGAACCTTGCCGCCATCTTCAGCATTAGCCACGATCTTGGACATGGTGCGCACGACGTTCTGCGGGTCAATACCCACGGAAGTCTCACCAGAGAGCATGACGGCGTCAGCGCCATCGAGAACGGCGTTGGCCACGTCGGAAGCCTCTGCACGGGTCGGGCGGGAGTTCTCAATCATGGAGTCCAGCATCTGGGTTGCCACGATGACCGGCTTCGCGTTCTCGCGGGCGATCTGGACCACGCGCTTCTGCACGGCCGGGACCTCCTCGAGCGGGATCTCCACGCCGAGGTCGCCACGGGCAACCATGACGGCGTCGAATGCGAGGATGATCGACTCAATGGCGTCAACCGCTTCCGGCTTCTCCAGCTTTGCAATCACCGGGACGCGGCGGCCGACCTCGTCCATGATCTCGTGGACCAGGTCGACGTCCGCCGGAGAGCGGACGAAGGACAGGGCGATCATGTCCACGCCCATGTTCAAGGCGAAACGCAGGTCGGCCTTGTCCTTCTCGCTCAGGGCCGGCACGGAGATGTTCATGCCGGGCAGCGACACACCCTTGTTGTT
>ENA-OOIZ01000129-OOIZ01000129.1-human-skin-metagenome-genome-assembly--contig:-NODE-129-length-9097-cov-3.811767_pt1 | contig 9097 bp, 7 predicted proteins | sample MGYA00248862_ERZ500975 | MGnify/ENA primary metagenome ERZ500975 (study PRJEB25958, sample SAMN03398552) | human skin metagenome | study: EMG produced TPA metagenomics assembly of the Human Skin...
GCTCATTAACGCTAGGAGCATAGTATGTCAGAATCGAATAACCTTTCTAACTTTAAAAACATAACAGTCGCAGGCAGTGGTGTTTTGGGCTATCAAATCGCCGTACAAGCGGCGTTTCATGGTTTTAAAGTCGTTGTGTATGATATCAATGACGAGGTGCTCAATAAAGCCAAAACCAAATTTGCCGATATCGCCAAACGTCATCAGGCTGATTTGGGCGAAACAAGCGAACAAGCCAAACAGGCTGAGCAAAACTTGCGTTATAGCTCAGACTTAAGCGCCGCCTTAAAAGACGCCGATTTGTTGATTGAAGCGGTGCCCGAAGATGTCGCCATCAAAAAAGATTTTTATCAAAAAGCCTCGGCCGCTGCCCCCGAAAAAACCGTATTTGTCAGTAACTCATCTACCATGTTGCCCAGTGATTTGGTCAAATTTACCGACCGTCCTGCTAAGTTTTTGATGATGCACTTTGCCAATGAGATTTGGAAGCGCAATCTTGCCGAAATTATGTCGCATGCCGATACTGACCCTAATGTATTTGATGCGGTGACCACGTTTGCCAAACAAATCGGTATGGTGCCTATTATCGTCAACAAAGAAACCTCGGGCTATGTACTAAATTCACTACTCAATCCTTGGTTAAATGCAGGGATGCAGCTGTATATCCAAGGCATTGCTGACATTCAAACCATCGACAAAACTTGGATGCTTGGCACAGGCTCGCCGATGGGACCATTTGCTTTTTATGATATGCTGGGGCTGACTACCCCTTACAATATTTACAAGCTTGCTGTGGCTAAGGGCAAACAACAAGACCAAGCGGTCGTTGATATGCTCAAAAAAGAGTATATCGAGCAACATAAACTGGGCGTGCCCACGGGTGAAGGATTTTATCAATACCCCAATCCCGCCTTTAAAAATCCTGACTTTTTAAAACCACCCAAAGCGGATTTATCCAAAGTACCCTATAAAAATATTACCGTGGCAGGCAGTGGCGTATTGGGCAACCAAATTGCGGTGCAATGTGCGTTTCATGGGTTTAACGTGACTATTTATGACATTAACGATGACGCGATTGCTAAGGCGAAAACCCGCTTTACCGACCTTGCCAATCAGCATCAGCATGACCTAGGTGAAACCGATGCCCAAGTGGCAGCAGCTAGCAACAATTTAGCTTATACCACGGACTTGAATGAGGCGTTAAAAGATGCAGACCTATTGATTGAAGCGGTGCCAGAAAGCTTAGATATCAAACAAGATTTTTATCAAAAAGCCTCAGCCGCTGCCCCTGCCAAAACCGTGTTTGCCAGTAACTCATCGACGTTATTGCCAAGCGTGTTATCGACTTTTACTAACCGCCCAGAAAAATTCTTGATGCTGCATTTTGCCAATCATATCCATATCCGTAATACGGTGGAGTTGATGGCGGCCCCAAGTTGCGACCCACAAGTCTATGCTGACGTCATCGAATTTGCCAAAGCCATTGCCATGTTACCGATAGCGGTGAAAAAAGAACAATCAGGCTATGTGCTGGATAGCTTATTGATTCCGTTATTGGTAGCGGGATTAAAATTGTGGGCAAACGGCGTTGCCGATGCCGCAACCATTGATAAAACGTGGATGATAGCCACGGGTTCACCCTTTGGACCGATGGCGATTTTGGATAAAAATGGCATGAAAACCAACTACAACATCTTTAATGAACTGGCAAAAACGGACCCTTCTTTGCAGCAGCCCGCTGAAAAGCTCAAAGCAGAACTGGTCGATACCAATAAACTGGGTGAAGCCACGGGTGAGGGGTTCTATCAATATCCTAACCCAGCTTATTTAGCGAAAGATTTTTTAAGCTTAATTCACTAAACTGCGTTTGACCAAGGAGAATAAAAAAGGGTTAATTTGCTAACTTGACGTATCTACCGTTGTCACTACCGACATGCCTGGCATCAATTCATTCAGACGACTTTGGTTGTCATCGATGTCAATGCGTACAGAAATGCGCTGTACCACTTTGGTAAAATTCCCGGTGGCATTGTCGGTTTTAATGACACTAAATTCTGACCCTGTTGCGGGGGAGATGCTTTTGACTACCCCCGTAAATTTTTGTTTGCCTAGGGCATCCACAGTAAACCACGCTTTTTGCCCGATTTTCATTTTATCAATTTGGGTTTCTTTAAAATTGGCAATGACCCACATCGATTTTGGAATGAGGTAAACCAACTGCGTGCCTTGCGTCACCAGCTGACCGGTACGGATATTGATTTGCCCTAATTTACCTGAGGTCGGGGCGGTGATTAAGCCATAGTCTTGGTTGGTATTGGCTTGATTTAACTGTGCATTGGCGCTTTTAATCTGTGCCACCAAACCAATCTTTGCCACTTCCGCGGTTTTTTGACCTTCGCGTGCGACATCGACACTGGCGATTGCTTGGCTCATCAGTGCTTCATTGTTTTTAACTGCCGCTTTGGCAGTATCGACTTCATTTTGTGACACGGCGCCAACACCGACCAAGGATTGAAGTCGTTTAAGCTGTTGGATAGACAATTCTAGCTGGGTTTTAACTTGTGCTACTTTTGCCTGCGCGGCTTTGACATCGGCTTTGCGCTGCTCGATGATTTGTTGTTGGTTGGCTAGTCATCATTACCCAACCCGTCATTATCCAACCAATCATTATTCCACTGGTCATTGAAACCCATCAGGCAAGCTACGATCAAGTCCCTCTAGTAAATACATCCAGTCGATTAAGGTCTAACATTTTTAAACAAAAAAATTCGATTTTTTTTTGGCACATAAGTATTTTTTAGTTGTCAAAATGCGCTAGGCTATCTATTCATTCATCACTGATTCATCACTGCTATGAACCCGCTTTATCAAACCGATTTGCCGACACTGGGGCGCAATACTGACATTGACCACCATGCTGATTTACAAGTGTTGCAGCGTATCAAACGATTTTTATTGCCCCGTGATTTTGAGGTGTCAAAGGATTTATTGCAACAGATGCAGCAGGGGTATGGTATCGCAGATCAGCCTGTCGATGTGCTGTTATCCAGCGGTATCAAATTCTCCAAACCCCTGCAGCAATTGATTTTGCATGAGCAAGGGATAGCGCAAACGGGTAATGTATCGGCAGCCAAAGCATTATTGCAACAACCAGCGTTTGAGGCGCTGTATCAGCAGTTTTGCCAATATCCGAGTTGGTATGATGCCAAGCTTGCCGAGATTGGCGCAATTGCCTATCGGCGCTATCCGTTGATGCTGATTTGGTTACTGCGTAATGTCGCGCTAATGGCAGGGTATAGTATCCCTGCGCTCTCATTGCCACTCATCAAAACAGGGGCGTTAGTGCATGATGCACTGCCTAGGCTCATGCGAACCTATGCGTATATTTTGGCAGTGTCTGAGTACCCAGCGATTAGCCGCAACCAGCAACCCCCATTGGCAATTGGCACAGAAGGCTGGCGACAAAGTCTGCAAGTGCGTCAGATACACGGTCTGGTACGACAACAATTATGCAGTCATGATTGGGACAGTGGCTACTGGGGGGTACCCATTAACCAAACCGATATGGTGGCAACCCACTTGCAGTTTTCGCTACTCATTATGCGCGGACTAAAATTACTGGGGGCAAGAATCAGCGCCGAAGAGTCACAAGGCATCATGCACTTATGGCAACTGGCAAGTTGGTGGATGGGGATTGAGCTGGCACGCATTCCTGAAGATGAAACCGAGGCGTGGGCATGGCTTTATAGCTATTTGGCAACCCAGCAATTAGATTTTGAATTTGGTAAACCGCTCGCCAAAGCGCTGCATGATTTACCCTCGCAAATTATGGGTGAGGATAACAGACGTGGACAGCTGGTTGAGCGGGTCAATGCCAGTGTCACACGGACTTTAGTGGGTGATGATATTGGTGATGGCTTGGGACTGCCTAGCCCAAAATGGCGCTATGGCGTGCTTGTCAGTGTGCCGATTCTGTTTGGGCTTGATACCGCACGAGCGCACAATGCGGCTATTGCCAAAAGATTGGCGCAATTTCGCGCCAAACGCCAAGATAACATGAACTGGTGGCTCAAAAAGCACGACAACTATTACCAATGAACTAGCACATACCAATGAACTAGCTCATACGACGTTACTAATTTACAAGAGTGACAGTAACTGTTATTTATGCCGAGTTATATAGGCAAGGTTGTTAATACAAGGTTGTCTAGGCATTGCAATCACTAGGCTTTTAAAATCACCTTCATCATGTTCCAAAAGGTCTTGCCATACGGTGGTTGAAGCAAATGCGCGAAGTTAAGGTGACTTTGTTTAAACACCGCTTTTGGATGAGAGAAGGTGTCAAAGCTATATTTGCCGTGGTAACGCCCCATCCCCGATGCCCCGACACCGCCAAACGGCAGATTTTGCTGGGCAATGTGAAAAATCGTTTCGTTGATACACGCGCCGCCACTCACCGTATGCGCGAGCACGTAGTCGGTGTCGGCTTTGTCCTCGCCAAACACATACAGCGCCAGTGGGCGGTCACGCTCATTCACATACGCCACTGCCTGCGTCAAGTCTTGGTAGGACACCAGTGGCAATACAGGGGCAAAAATCTCCTCTGTCAGCAATTTAGCATCGCTGGGTAAATCGGTGACAATCATCGGTGGGAAAAATCCAGTCTCGATATTCACTTCATAATCGGTCAGTGGAATGAGGGTGGCACCGCGCTGTTTGGCTTCATCAAGATAACCTTGCACGCGGCTGGCTTGTTTGGGGTTGATGACAAAGCTATAGTCAGGGTTGTCTGCAAGATTGGGGTAGTGGGCGTCAAGCCATGCGGTTGATTGTTCGATAAAGGCGTGTTTTTTATCCGCCTGCATCAACACATAATCAGGCGCAATACAGGTTTGCCCTGCGTTCATGGTTTTGCCTGTCCATACGCGGTTGACAGTTTTTGCCACATCAGCGCTTGGCGTCACCACGACAGGGGATTTGCCGCCCAGCTCAAGGGTGACAGGGGTCAAATTCTGTGCAGCGGCTTTCATGATATGTTTGCCCACTGCGGTAGAGCCAGTAAAAAATAAATGGTCAAACGGTAATTGGCTAAAGGCTTGCGCGACTTCGACACCCCCTGTAATCAAGGTCACTTCGTCTGCGGCAAAGTATTTGGGTAACGCATTAGCCAGCCACCGCTCAAAGTTCGGCGACGCTTCTGAGACTTTGAGCATCGCACGATTGCCTGCCACCAATGCGGCAGCCAGCGGCGCAATCACCAAATACAGCGGATAGTTCCAAGGTGCAATAATGCCCACCAGCCCTAACGGCTGCGGCTGGATATAGCTACGAGCGGGCAAAAACCAAATCCCAGTTTTGACGGGCTGTTTGGCAGACCAAGCTTTGCCGTGCTTTTGTGTATAACGAATCGCTTCAAGCGTTGGGAACAGTTCAAGCATGGTGGTTTCAGCCGCTGGGCGTTGTCCAAAGTCGGCATGAATAGCGGTGATAATCTCGCTTTGGTTGTCCATCACCAGCTGCTCTAATTTTTTTAGCCGCGCACTACGAATTGACCAATCGACATATTGGTCTTGGCGGCTAGCCGTTCGCATGATGTCGAACTGCTGCTGCATGGTATTGATAGTTGCATCCGAATTAGTTGCATCCGAATTAGTTGAATCTGAGTTGTCTTGAGGTGTCATGTGTATTATCCCAATCATTTAGTTAAATTTTAACTCAACATAGCAGTTAAGCCGGTATCTTGCTAGCATCTTTTTGAACGAGCGTCACGTTTTGCCTGGTGGTATCCGCAGCATGCAGTAACTGGGTTGATTTGTGCGGAATATGGCTCATGGCATGCTCTGTCAACGCCGTTATGGTGAGGCTTGGGTTGACGCCCAAGTTGGTCGAGATATTGCCGCCATCGCAGACATAAAACCCTTGATAATTAAACAATCGGTGGTACTTATCGACCACGCCATCTGCTGCAGAATTGCCCAGCGAAATCCCACCCATACAATGCGCGGTGGTCGGGATGTTCAAAAATACTTCCGACAACACGCCATAACCGACTCCCCCCATTTGGGTTGCCATCTGCTCGGCAAACGCGCTTGCTTCTGGGATAAAGGCGGGGATGGCAGGTCCATAGGTTTGCATCTGGTAGCGACTACCCAACCAAGCCCGCCACCACGGGCTTTTTTGATAGCGCATTTCAAGCGCATAGGGCGTGCTTTGCATACATAGCAAGATAAGGCTTTGTTTTGCCATATTATGCGGTCGAAATGCACGCCACGCCTGACGGGGCTTGACGATAAACTGCGCTATAAAACACCATAACCAAGCCAGTAGCGACATTTTTTTGCCGTTTTTATAATTGCTTAACGTCGCCAAAAAGGAGGCAATATTAAAACCTTCAGGATAGCGTGTCGCCTCAATGTGTGTGCCATCGCCCAAATAAATCCCAGAGCCGATAGCCACGCCATCGCTCATGGCGCCATGTTGGTCATCCAAAAATCGTACGCCTAGCAAGGATTCAGCATTGGTATAGATACGCTTGCCAAGATAAGGGGAAATATGGGGCATATTGCCTTTATGGCGCTGCTCAAACAGCAGTTTTTGACTACCGAGGCTGGCGGCTGACAGTACAATTTGTTGGGTGGTGATTTGATACTCCCCTTTATCCGCCGATTGCAGCGTCACCCGATAGCCTTGCGAACCGTTTTGATAGGCAGGGTCGCTTGGCGATTTGCTAGCATCAGCTATCGGTACTATATCCGTGACTTTGGTTTCAGCGAGCAGGGTAGCGCCATTTTTTTGGGCAAAATACAGGTAGTTTTTATCTAGGGTATTTTTGGCGCCATAACGGCAGCCCACCATACAGCCACCACAGCCTATACAGGGACTGCGCTTAGGACCTGCGCCGCCAAAATACGGGTCACCATTGACAGGGGGATGAGCATACTTGTCATGGTCACTAAAGTAGGCGCCCACATCGGTGAGATAAAAACTATCACCCACGCCACTCAGGTTTGCCATTTTTTGTAGCATCAAATCGGCATTGCCGACTTTTTTGTTTTGGCTCACGCCTAGCATGCGTTTGGCGGTCTCATAATGTTGTGGCATCACCGCTTGCCAGTCGTGAAGCCCTGCCCAGCTACCTTGTTGCCAAATTTTGTCTTCTGGCTGTAATAAGGTGTTGGCATAAGTGATTGAGCCACCGCCCACCGCATTACCATGCAGCACCATGACATGCTTAAATAGCTGAAGCGAAAAAAAACCTTTGTACTTGAGCGCAGGCAACCACAAAAACTGCTTGATATCGCGCACGGTTTTGGGCATGGTTTCAGGAGAAATATGCTTGCCTTGCTCCGCGATAATCACGCGATAGCCTTTTTCGGTCAGTCGCATCGCCGAGACGCTACCGCCAAAGCCTGAGCCTATAACCAAAAAATCCGTATCAAATGATTGACCTTCCATGTATCGATTTCCTTATTTTCCTTAATAGTTGTCCTTAATAGTTATCTTGAATAGTTGTCCTTATAGCTGACCTGCCGCAGGCTACTTTGCAGTGGCTTTTTGGCTGCATCTGTCTTTGTATAACAGCGGTTTAGCGCTAAACAGTTCAACCCGCTACCTAATTAGGGTATACTAATTTTTCAGCAGGCTGCTGCAACTGTGACATTTGGGTTCGTTTTGTTTTGATAAATTAAGTAAAGGCTTGAGTTGAAAGGATTAAAGCGTGCCAAAGCCAACCTTCACACCGCTTCCATCGCCCACGGGTACGAGTATTGAGTCGAGCTTGAGTGATTTTGGACAGCAGGCGCATATCATGGGCAATGCCAACACCGTGGTCAGACGTTCGCTCGCCATAGCGCTGCTCAAATTCATGGAATCCACGCCATTTGCTGATATCAGCGTCACCGAGCTGACCCAAAAGGCGGGCGTGAGTCGCATGGGGTATTATCGCAATTACGATAGCAAACTTGCGTTACTCAAAGACTATTTGGCGCAGATTGAGCATGATTTTCCTTTTATCGACTTGACGGCGGCAAGCGAGGGCGAGTTTTATGCGTTTTTGCGACAAGTGTTTGACTATCTGAGCAAGTTTGAGTTATCGACCAAGATTTTGCTCAATCAAGGCTTTGAAGGGCTGATTTTAGACACCCTCCTTAATAGCAAAATTTTTGTCGAATACCGCAAAAAGCAGTCATTGACTTGCCAAGCTATGACAGCGCTACAGGATAAAAGCAGGGAGTACAATCTGGTATTTGCCTCAGGGATGCTGTATCACACCTATATTCATTGGGTGCGGCAAGGGCAAACAGAAACGCCACAGCAACTAGCAAGCTGGCTCATGGCGGGTGGGTTTTATCAGTTATTTCACCCTACTGATGACTAATGATGACTAAGCAGATTGGGTTTTATCAAACGCTATCACCATCCCCATACCCACTAGCATGGCGACAAAAAACACCATCCCTTGCCAAATACCCATGCCCATGAGTACCACCGCAGGGGCAGGGCAGATACCAGCGATGCCCCAACCGACACCAAATATCATCGACCCAATCGCCAAGCGCTTGTCAATACCGCGGCGAATCGGTGGAAACGGCGCACCCGATAGACTGGTCTTTTTTAAGCGACTTAAGTTAAAACCGATGGTGGCGACAATGAGCGCGCCAACCATCACAAACATCAATGCAGGATTCCACTCACCTGCAAGGTCAAGAAAGCTTTGCACGGTTTTTGGGTTTGCCATATCACTGACAATCAAACCCGTACCAAAAACCAACCCACAGATAGCACTAATCAATAACACAATTTCTTTTCGCATGATATATGCCCCTAACGTCTCAATTAAATCAATGACAACAAATGACGACCGATAAACACCGTCACAAACCCTGCGGACATAAAGACAATGGTTGCCACCAATGAACGGGGTGAAAAGCGCGCATTGCCACAGATACCATGACCACTGGTACACCCTGAGCCCATCCGCGTGCCCACACCGACCAATAACCCTGCGATGACATACAGCCAAGGCGATGATGATACCGTGATGGTTGGCAAACCAAACAACCCACCAACCACCCAAGGCGATACCAGCAAGCCCACA
>ENA-OOIZ01000135-OOIZ01000135.1-human-skin-metagenome-genome-assembly--contig:-NODE-135-length-8829-cov-3.137907_pt1 | contig 8829 bp, 6 predicted proteins | sample MGYA00248862_ERZ500975 | MGnify/ENA primary metagenome ERZ500975 (study PRJEB25958, sample SAMN03398552) | human skin metagenome | study: EMG produced TPA metagenomics assembly of the Human Skin...
ATGCTTTTTCGCTATAATGATGACAACAAAAATTTGGCAAAAAATTACCACAATATAATTTTTTTAATCTACAATAAATTACTGAAGGCAAGGATAGCTTAAAATTTAATCCAGTTAGGAAGGGGCTTGTTGCAAGGAATGCACAAGATCTTGTCTAAAGGAACAGCCATGCAAAATCCGATCTTAGTACTTAATTGTGGGTCTTCATCAATCAAATACGCGTTATTAAGCAATGACAGCAGCGAGCGCGTTGCCGGTCTTGCGGAAAACTTGGGCTTAGATACGGCACGTATCAAACACACCGACCTCAATGGGGAAAAAGTCGAAATCTCTTTGGCAGGCGCCAATCACCAATGGGCGCTGCAAAAAATATTAGGTTTATTAGCAGCTTACAAACCCGTTGCCGTGGGTCACCGTGTGGTGCATGGCGGACGTGAATTTTCTCATGCTGAAAAAGTCAACGACCATGTCTTGGCGGAAGTCAAACGGCTAAAAGTATTGGCGCCCCTGCACAACCCCGCCCATGCCTTAGGTATTGAAGCGGTGGAAAAAATCTACCCAGATTTGCCGCAAGTGGTGGTGTTTGATACCGCCTTTCACCAAACCATGCCCGCCAAAGCCTACCGCTATGCCATTCCAAAAGATTTGTACAATGAGCATTATATCCGTCGCTATGGTTTTCATGGTAGCTCGCACGCCTATGTTAGCCACCGCGCTGATAGCCTAGCCCCTCATCACCAAGCCAATGGTTGGATTACGGTGCATTTAGGTAATGGTTGCTCGTTAACCGCCGTGTATGATGGCAAAAGCTTGGACACCAGCATGGGTCTGACCCCGCTGGAAGGTGTGGTCATGGGTACGCGCAGTGGTGATGTTGACCCAAGTTTGCATATTCACTTACACCGTATTTTGGGCTATAGCCTTGACCAAATTGATACAATTTTAAATAAACAAAGCGGGTTGTTGGGCATTTCAGGTATCTCAAGTGATATGCGCACGGTGGAGCAAGCCGCCAACGAAGGCAACGAAGATGCCAAACTTGCCATCGAAATTTTCTGTTATAAGGCAGCCCGTTATATCGCCTCTCTCAGCTGTGCATTACCGACCTTCACTGGCTTGGTATTTACCGGCGGCATCGGTGAAAACAGCGCCTCAATTCGCCAAAAAATCTTACAAAACTTGCCGCATTTTGGCATCAAAGCGAACCTTGACAAAAATGCTGAACTCTCTCGCGGCGTAGAAGGTAGCTTCCACCAAGCCGATAGCCAGCTACAATTGTGGGTGATTCCAACCGATGAAGAATACCAAATTGCCAAAGAAACCAAAGAAGTCTTAGGTTTATAAACCCTCTCACCCTGATGCGTCATCAGGGTTTTTAGTTTGAATAAAATAACAAATAGGAACTATCATGCAAACTATTTTATTTGTGCCTACCAGTAGCGGCATTGGCTTGACCTCAGCTTGTTTGGGTTTTATCCGTGCACTTGATTATATCGGGCTAAAAGCAGGATTTTTAAAACCTTTTAGCCAAAATACCACTGCCAATCATGAGAGTGATGACAGCTCAAGCGTGCTTGCAAAACATGCCTTTAACTTAAACCCGCCACCCTCCATTGACCGTAGCCGCTTAGAGCGCGTGATTGGGGATGGTCAGTTGGATGACTTGATGGAAGAAGTGGTTGCCAAACACCAAGCATTGGCTGAGCAATATGACGTTATCGTCTGTGAAGGTCTGGCTGCCGACAATAATTCAAGTTATGCGGAATTGGTGAATTTAGCCATCGTCAACGCGCTAGATGCCAAAGTCATCTTGGTCAGTAGTGGCGATATTGCAAACCCTGATAGTTTGGTAGACAAGCTAGATATTTTTGCCCGTGATTTTGGCGGTATGGCAAGCGAGCGCACGCTAGGCACGATTTTGATGCGCGTCAAAAACGTGGACAACCATTATGATGAAGCACCGGTCGCGCCGGGTAAAGCCAAAGTTGATTTGGCAGCTGAGCAGTTACAGGCGATTAAATCCCACTCCCCTTATTTTGACTCCGATAAATTTCGCTTGATTGGCGTGGTGCCTTTTAGCAATACCTTAAGTGTCCCCCGTACCTGGGATGTGGCTCGTGAGCTTGATGCCAAATGGCTCAATGAAGGCGACGCCAAAAACCGCCGTGTGCTCAATACTTTACTGGTTGCGCGTACCGTTGCCAATATTGAAGATTCTTTCACCCGTGGCAACTTACTGGTGACGGCAGGCGACCGTGATGATTTGATTTTGGCGACTGCGCTTAGCACCATGAATGGTGTACCGCTAGCAGGTCTTATTCTGACAGGCGGTATCGTGCCGAACCAAAAAATTATCAATCTGTGTCGCCCCGCGCTAAAAACGGGGATTCCTGTGATGCTGGTTGACACTGACAGCTTTGATACTGTTACCAAACTTAACCACATCAGCCATGAAATCCCCGCAGATGATACCACTCGCGCCTGTGAAGTCACCGATTTTGTCGCCGCGCATTTGGATTTGGACTGGATCAAAACCACTTTTAGTCAAGGCAACCACAACCGCAAACTCTCGCCTTCGGCTTTTCGTCATACCTTGGTCAAAAAAGCCCAAGCTGCCAAAAAAACCATCGTACTCCCTGAGGGCGCTGAGCCCCGTACCGTTGAAGCGGCGGTCATCTGTCAAAATCGTGGTATTGCCCATTGTATCTTACTTGCCAAACGCAGTGAGGTCGAAGAGGTTGCCAAGAACTTGGGGCTCACCCTACCTGAAGGCCTGCAGATTCTTGACCCAGAAAGCTTGATTGACAAGTACGTCAAACCCATGGTTGAGCGCCGTAAAGGCAAACTCGATGAACTACAAGCCCATGAACAGCTCAAAGACACCGTCGTACTGGGTACCATGATGCTGCACTTGGGTGAAGTCGATGGTCTGGTATCTGGCGCCGTACATACCACTGCCAATACCGTCCGCCCTGCGTTTCAGTTAATTAAAACAGCGCCGCAGTATTCACTGGTTTCGTCAATTTTCTTTATGCTACTGCCTGAGCAAGTGGTGGTATATGGTGACTGTGCCATCAACCCAGACCCTAGCGCAGAACAGCTGGCTGAAATCGCCCTACAATCCGCCCAATCTGCCAAAGCGTTTGGTATCGAACCCAAAGTTGCCATGATTAGTTACTCGACAGGGTCATCAGGTGAAGGCGCAGACGTGGATAAAGTGCGTCAAGCCACCGAGATCGCCAAAGCCAAAGCGCCTGATTTACTCATTGATGGGCCGTTACAATATGACGCTGCCAGTGTCGCAAGCGTGGCAAAATCAAAAGCGCCAAATTCGCTGGTGGCAGGTCAAGCCAATGTGTTTATCTTCCCAGATTTGAACACTGGCAATACCACCTATAAAGCGGTGCAGCGCTCTGCCAACGTGGTGAGCGTCGGTCCTATGCTGCAAGGCTTGAATAAGCCTGTGAATGACTTGTCGCGTGGCGCCTTGGTTGAAGATATTGTCTATACCATTGCGCTCACAGCCGTTCAAGCCGATAGCGGTGAGTTTTAAGCGTTTATATTTAAAAAAAGGTGAGTTTGACACTCACCTTTTTGTTGTCTGTCACAATTGCCTGTCACACAGGATATCAGCTTAAATGCAATGCAAGGCTACTGTTCCACCACTAAGTTAGTGCGCCACAATCTGTTATGCCCAAAAATTGCTTTATGGTAAAATGTCGCTCAACCACATCTAACTTTATCGCTGGGTGACCAACATGGCACATTCGCAGAACTATTCAACGAGCGTTGACGCCCGACTTGCCGTATTGATTGATGCTGATAATGCGTCAGTCAATCATCTTGATGCGCTGTTGTCTGAAATTGCCACGCTCGGGATTAGTAGCGTTCGACGCGCGTATGGTGATTGGACGCGCCCACAATTAAACAGCTGGAAAAATGTGTTACTGAGCTATTCGATTCAGCCGATTCAGCAATTCAGTTACACCACGGGTAAAAATGCTACCGATGCAAGTTTAATCATTGATGCGATGGATTTGTTGTATACCGAGCGTTTTGATGGGTTTTGTTTGGTGTCGTCTGACAGCGACTTTACCCGACTTGCCCAGCGTATTCGTGAGCAAGGGTTATTGGTGTATGGTTTTGGTCGTAGCACCACGCCCAAGCCTTTTGTGCAAGCCTGTGACCGTTTTACTTATCTTGAGTTTTTTGAAGAAAACCAAACCCCTTCGACGGTAGATTTTTATGACTCTGCTGATATGCTTTTCTCCACCAAAGGCAATCAGATGAAGCCTGTGGATGTCGCCATCACTTTGGTCAAGCTTGCTATCTCAAGTATGGCGGATGACCAAGGCTGGGCAAATATCGCACCTGTCAAAAACTATCTGCTCAAAGTCGAGCCCGATTTTGATGCGCGCTTGTTTAACTTTAACAAATTCAGTGATTTTCTACGTGCCTATCCGCGCTATTTTGAGGTACAAGAGCGCTACCCCAATGACAATCAGCATAAAGTGATTTTTGTGCGCAATGTACCAACCGATGAACCGCCAAACCAACCGTAAGATGTGTCAGTGATGATGAAGGATGTTAGTTTTCTTTACCCCAACTTTGAATTAGGCGTGTGGTTATGACAATGCCTCGCTGTATTCGTGTCTGGTTGGGTGGCTCATTTGATCCGGTACATTTGGCGCATTTACAGATGATTACGCATGTGTACCATGAGCTCATGCGCGCTTTCCCCAATGTTGATATCATCGCCAAATTATTGCCTACGGCAGGTTCGCCCTTAAAAACCAAGCCAACTTCCAACCAGCAGCGCCTTGAGATGCTTAGGCTTGCGATTGGCGATGTGCCTTTTTTGTCGATTGATGAGACTGAGCTGCAGTGTCAGCCGCCTGTGTATAGCTTTCATACCTTGAGTGAGTTTAAACAGCGTTATCCCAATGACCTACTGATTTTTGTCCTTGGACAAGACAGTGTTGAACAACTTGATAAATGGTATCGCGGCTTTGAGCTGCTTTCGCTGACCAATCTATGGGTGCTACCCCGTCCTGCCTTGGGCAGCCTTAGCCACAATTTAAGCCACACTTTACACCAAAACTTAAACCAAAATGCTTTGGCCAATACGGATAAACCCCCTAATATAAATATTGATAATCGGCTAGTGCCTTTTATCATTCATTCGCCAAAAGACTTGATAAATCAAACCACTAACCATATTTATATTGATAAGTTTGTCGTGCCTGATATTGCCAGTCGTGATATCAGGGCTTGGATATACAGCGCACAAGCTCGGCAACGACAGCAAGCGCGGCTAAGTTTACCGAGTCAAGTTTATCGGTATATTGTTGAGCATCAGTTATATGCCCCAGACGTTTAGCCTGATATTGATTTACATTTTTTGATAACCTGTGCGTTAGATTTTTGTTAAAATAGCGCACTTTTTTTAGGATTGTCATGATCCTATTTTAAGCTACCCTTATAACCCAATCATTATGACCCAATCCATGGAACCCACGCATTTATGACCGATACCCAATTTGCTAGTTTAGTCAATCAACACCCTGCCCACCAACAGTTAACCACTTGCCTTGACATCGTTCAAGATGCCTTGGATGATCTAAAAGCCAAAAACATTACCGTACTCGATGTTGCTGATATGACTGAAGTCATGGAGCGTATCGTGATTGCCGAAGGGACATCTACCCGCCACCTTAAAGCGGTTGCCGACCATGTCGCGATGAAAGCGAAGCAAGCAGGATTTAATCCGATTGGTGTGGAAGGTCAAGGCACCAGTGATTGGACCTTGATTGATTTGGGCGCTGTGGTGGTGCATGTGATGATGCCACAAGCCCGCACGTTTTATGACCTAGAAGGCTTATGGCAAGGTCAATCGCAGCGCGAGCGTATGGAAAAAACGGCGTAGTGTAGTCTATAGCCTAGTTTAGGCTACACTATTATATAAACTATGGCTATACAAGCTATGCGTTATAAACTAAGCGCTACAACCAAATGGGTAAACAAGTTTTACCCATTTTTTTATGGCGTTAATTATCTTTGATTAAAGGTTATGCCAATGCAGCCGTTTGCTGACGTTGATGGTTTTTCATCCAAAGATTGATGGCGATTACAATAATAACATAGCCGATTTGTGCCAAAAATGTCTGTAGCGTTGGGTAAAATCCCAACGATTCAATGGCGGGCAAGCGGCTCATGGCGGTCATCGGTAGATACCCTGTCAATTGCAGCGCGTGCAAACTAACGCCTAAAATCTTAAAGCCCAATAGGTAAATCACCCAAGTTAACAGTTTAAACAACTGTGGAATTGGTAATTTGACCGAGGTTCTTAGCATCACCCAAGCCACTGCTGCCAGTGCTACGAGCGCCAAACCAATCCCGGTTAAAAAATTACTCATGCTGATATTGGGTAATATACCGACATAAAACAATATGGTCTCTGCGCCTTCTCGAAACACGGATAAAAAGCTCAATCCAAATAACGACACAAAGCTACCTGCCGTCATGGCTTGTCCCATATGACGCTTGATATAAGCGTTCCATGATTGGACGGATGATTTGCTATGTAGCCACGCGCCAATGCCGATCATCATAATGACCGCAACGATGCCGATGACCCCTTCAAACATCTCACGATTGGCGGCAGAAGTCACCGCAGGGAATAATAGCTGTAATGCCATCGCGCCTGCGATACTGGCAAGTAAGCCAAAAGCGACACCAGCATACACCCATTTTTTGGCTTTGACTTGTTTGGCAGCGGTTAAAGCCGATAACAGCGAGATGACAATCAATAAGGCTTCTAACCCTTCTCGAAGCAGAATCAGCATCGAGTCAACCGCGGTATATTGGGCTGTTGGATTGATTGCCGCCAATTCATTGATAATCGATTGCAGTGTCTGCTGCTGTTTAGGGTCTTGCCCCTTCGCCATGGCTAGCGGAATTTGGCTTTCCACCCGATTATATAGACTGGGGTTACGCGTGCTAACATCGCCTTCGACCGTTGGCCATATACTAATAAACTCGCCTAACTTGGCTTGACCAGTCGCTGTGTCGTTTGTTTTAAACGCCTGTAACCCATCGCGTAGTAGCTGGATACTATCCGCCAAGGTGACAGTTTGTGTGGTTTGTACAGCGGCTACGTCACCCTTGTTATAACTGTCGATGGCGTCTTTTAGCGCGGCAGATTGGGTTTTGATTTGCGCCATATTGATGGGTTGGGTTTCAATCGCCACTCGCATCAGCGCCATGGATGTTTCGATTTTGCCGTAGTGCCCCATACTGGTATTGCGTACGACCCGCTCATTACCTAGCCAAACTGCATTAAACTGGTTGTAAGCCGCCCGTAACGCTTCGACATCTGTCGCTGCTGCACGTTGTATGACTTGATTAAGATTGTCATACGCCGGTACCATTTTTTTGGCAAACTCTTTTCGCTTCGCGCTGTAATCTACAGGATTTTGTTCTTTTTCAAAGGCATATAACGCATTTGACACGGCTGATAAATTGGCTTCTGTGGGGTTGCTGATGGCTTGCCCAATCGCTTGGCTTGTCTGTTGCCCAAGCGTGGAATTTTTTGCCGTTGCATCTATGGCATCAAAGGCTGTTTGAATTTGCACAAGGGTGTCCTTGGCTTTCGGGGTATCATTGGCTTTAATCGCCGCCATCGCGTCTGATAGGTTGATAAAAATAGGGCTTAAATTCAACTTTTTGCTGGCTGGTTGACTGGCTTGCGTCGCTATCTGTGCACTTGCAGGCATTGGTTGCTGCGCTTGTAAGCCTTGACTGGTGATGAGCAGCGAACTTGCTAGGCCAAAACTTAGCAAGGTTTTTTGAGTGATGTTTATCATGAGTAACTTTTTAACCGTCTATTTTTAAGCGTGTGTTTTGAACCGTCTATTTTAAGTGATGGATGTTGCATTTGAACCTTAAGCTTCAAATAATGCTTGTCCAATATAGCCACCTTGCGGGATACCACCGAAGCAAGCAAATAGCCCACTGCCAATGTGGGTGGTGTATTCATTCATTTTATCAAGACGACCTAGGGCATTTTGGATGATGATAAATTGCTCGGGCGATTTTTGGAAGGAAATAAACAGCAGCCCTGAATCAAACTGCCCGGTGGCTGGGTTAATGCCGCTACTGTAAGAATACGAACGGCGTAGCATTTCCACGCCTGTGCGTTTTGCCAGTCCCATGTGGGAAATTTCAGGTATCACTGCTTTACCCTGCGCGTCTTTGGCGTGCACATCAAAGGTGTCAAATTCGCCTTTTTGTCCAATCGCCGCACCGCTATCACGATGTCGACCAAAGGTGTCTTCTTGACCTTTAAGCGAGGTGCGATCCCAAGTTTCAAGATGCATTTGGATGACACGGGTGACCAAATAAGTGCCGCCTTTCATCCAATCAGGCGCGTCCGCCCATAAGTTTTTTTCCGCAGCCTTGATGGTGCTTTGGTTGGCAGTGCCGTCTTTAAAACCGAATAAATTACGGGGCGTTTGGTTGCCGGTATCAAACCCAACAAAACCTGACTGACTCCAACGCATGGTGATATTAGAACGCGCTTGGCGAACCAGTTGCCGTACCGCATGGAACGCCACTTGGGCATCTTCGGCGCAGGCTTGAATACAGATATCACCCCCCGTCAAATTTTCTCGTAATTGATCACGAGGGAACCTGGGCAAGTCTTGGAATTCTTTGGGCTGCTTATGAGTAAGTCCCATTTTTTTTAGAAAACTTGGGCTAATACCAAAGGTCAACGTCAATCCGTACGCGCCCATGCTGTCTGCTTCGCCTGTGTCGGTTGGGGGCACA
>ENA-OOIZ01000137-OOIZ01000137.1-human-skin-metagenome-genome-assembly--contig:-NODE-137-length-8753-cov-3.779605_pt1 | contig 8753 bp, 6 predicted proteins | sample MGYA00248862_ERZ500975 | MGnify/ENA primary metagenome ERZ500975 (study PRJEB25958, sample SAMN03398552) | human skin metagenome | study: EMG produced TPA metagenomics assembly of the Human Skin...
TATTTCAGTCAAAGTCCCAGATCCGAAGTTTTCTTCACAAACCAAAGAAAAATTGGTGTCGAGTGAAGTCAAACCTGCGGTAGAACAGGCGATGAATAAAGAATTTTCAGCCTATTTGCTGGAAAATCCTCAGGCAGCCAAATCCATTGCAGGCAAGATTATTGATGCCGCACGTGCCCGTGATGCCGCGCGTAAAGCCCGCGAAATGACGCGTCGCAAGAGTGCGCTGGATATTGCAGGTTTACCGGGTAAATTGGCCGATTGTCAGGAAAAAGATCCTGCTTTGTCAGAATTGTATCTGGTCGAGGGTGACTCCGCGGGTGGTAGTGCCAAGCAAGGTCGTAACCGTAAAATGCAGGCGATTTTACCGCTGAAAGGTAAAATTCTAAACGTAGAACGTGCGCGTTTTGATAAGATGCTATCGTCGCAGGAAGTGGGTACCTTGATTACCGCATTGGGTACAGGCATCGGACCTGATGAGTACAATCCTGATAAATTACGCTATCACAAAATTATCATCATGACCGATGCGGACGTGGATGGTTCACATATTCGCACCTTGCTCCTGACGTTCTTTTTCCGTCAAACCCCAGAGCTATTAGAACGTGGTCATATTTATATTGCGCAGCCACCGCTGTATAAAGTGAAAAAAGGTCGTCAAGAATTGTATGTCAAAGACGATGAAGCGTTAAAGGCCTATTTGTTGTCGTCAACCATTGACGATACCCAGTTGCATTTGAGTGAAGGTACGCCTGCGGTCACAGGCCAAGCGCTAGAAACCTTGCTCAATGATTATAACCAAACTCAGACCATCAAAAACCGTTTGCAAATCAAATATCCAAGCGCCGTATTGGATGCGTTGGCAATCACCAGCAAACTTAGCATGCCAATGATTGAAGATGAAGCGCAAATGCGAAATTGGGTAGAAGCGTTAGCGCAGAATCTAGCCGTGACGGCAGACGGATTAGACCCACAAATTGAATTAGAGCCCTTTAGCAAACAAGAAGGCGATCATCAAAAAACCTATTATCTACCGCGCGTGACGATTTTTATCCATCAGTTGCCACACGCATACTTGTTAGATACCGCATTTATTGGTTCAGGTGAGTATAGCCGTTTGCATCGCTTGACCAGCCAGTGGAAAGACATGTTGTCAGATACCGCTTATATCGCTAAAGGTGATAAAAAACTGCCGATCAAAGACATGGGTTATCTATGGCAATTTATCATGAGTGATGCGCGCCGTGGTTTAGCGATTCAGCGTTATAAAGGGTTGGGCGAGATGAATGCTGATCAATTGTGGGAAACCACGATGGATCCAGAAAATCGCCATATGCTAAAAGTCACCATTGAAGATGCGATTGCTGCTGACCATTTATTCTCGTGTCTGATGGGGGATGATGTAGAACCGCGTCGTGCCTTTATTGAGGAGAATGCGTTAACAGTGACCAACTTGGATATTTAACCCAATTTTAGAGTCGTGTTTTAATACAATGGAAACCACCTTATGTTGTAATAAGGTGGTTTTATTTCAGCTAGAATTTTTAAAAGAGATATCACATGATTGCCTTATTACTGCTAGCGATAGCCTTATCGATGGATGCCTTTGCTGTAGCGATTGGATTGGGTGCCAAACACCGCCAAGATACGAGCAAAATTGCGGTTATGGCGGGCGTATATTTTGGCGTCTTTCAAGGTTTGATGCCGTTGATTGGTTATCTCGGTGGACGTTCAATCTTAGGATTTATCGCAAATTGGGCGCCTTGGATCGCGTGCATTATTTTGGTGGGGCTTGGTGGAAAAATGCTGTATGAAGCCTTATCTGGCGATGATGAAGATGCTGCATCACAAGATTCCACCCCGCACAATATTGCTTTAGATATCGCCAATGATGCCAATGTTGTCATCACCCATAAAACCATGACTACTTTAGCGATTGCAACCAGTATTGATGCAATGGCAGCCGGATTTACCTTAAATTTAATCCCAGTCAATCCTTATGTATCCTGTGCAGTAATTGCCGTGGTAACAGGCATTTTTAGCTTTATAGGCGTATTTATGGGCAAGCAATCAGGCACGTGGCTAGAGAGTAAGGCTGAAATTTTTGGTGGGCTAGTGTTAATCGGTATTGGCATCAAAATGGTGATTTAATAGACTAGCTTTTTTGTCTCAGATTTTAACGGTTCGAATAAAAAAGACTTTCAAATTAATGAAAGTCTTTTTTTATTTTAAGCTAACTTAATCGAAAGATTAACGCTTAATACGATACCATGCATCACGTGCTGCTAGGCGAGCTTGGTCCCAAGTCAAACGTGAGCTACCTTTGAATTGTTCCCAATCATTGCGTAAGTCATTTTCAACACTTTCAAACTCATTAGCGGTATTAAAATGATGACGTGCACGGTAACCATAATCATACGCTGAGCGATAGTCAGTATCGTAATCATAGCCTTGGCTATAGTAAGTCGTTGTATTGTAGTTATTGCGCCAGTAGGTATCTTCTTCTGTATTACCTTCAAGCGTATTTGCTACGGCATTACCTGTGGCTGCACCTGCTACAGCACCAATTGCACCACCCACCACTGAACCTACGGGACCACCTACCGCACCAATCGCTGCGCCTGTAGCGGCACCGGCTGCCATACCTGTACCACTGGCAACAGGGTTAGCTTCTTTACGTTGTTCACCTGCCTGAGTTGGGTTGACTGCTTCACCGACTTCATGACCTGCTGCACCACCGGCTACAGCGCCAATCGCGCCACCCACTAAGGTACCAACAGGACCCGCTACTGAACCAACGGCTGCACCGGCTGCGGCGCCACCTAGTGCCCCAGAACCACTGGCAACTGGATGAGGTTTTTCGTAAGCATCTTCAGCGGTGGTAGGATTGACTGCTTCACCGACTTCATGACCTGCCGCGCTACCTGCTACAGCGCCGATAGCGCCACCCACTAAGGTACCAACAGGACCGGCTACTGAACCAACGGCTGCACCTGCTGCGGCACCACCTAATGCACCTGTACCAGTAGCAACAGGATGACCTTTTTCTTCACCTTCTGCATAGCCATCCACCGTACGAAGACGTGGTGAATATTCCTGACCAGCAATACGCGCGTCTGTTCTATCCCAACCATCACGAATGGCTTCTTTGGCATCTTCCCATGCAAGACGTGAATTACCTTTTACTTCATGCCAGCTACGTTCAAGGTCTGATTCAACACTGTCAAACGTTGTACCGGCTGGGTATTTTGCACGATTGGCATAACCGACGGCATAAGCTGGTTGATAGTCAGTGGTATAATCATAACCATCTTTATAGTAGGTTGTTTGTGAATAGGTATCATTCCAATAAGTATCTTCAATAGTTGGGTCAATCGCTTCACCTGCAGCGTGACCTGCAGCACCACCCGCGATTGCACCAATTGCGCCACCGATTAACATACCTAATGGACCACCAATAGCACCGATAGCTGCACCTGCAGCAGCACCACCCATACCGCCTACTGCAGTACCGATTGGATGTGAGCCTGGTTCACCAGTGATAGGGTCGCGGTTTAAGTCTGAATTATTAATATTATCTACCATGATTGTATCCTCATTTGAAGTTTTTTTATCCAAGCCATACTAGTATTTAGAAAAAATTTTTAATACGGCTGTTATTTTTATTGTCGAAAAACAATTAAACGTGACGTTAACTTAAAATGCATAAATTAAAATCAATTTTTTCGTAAAACCGTTTTCGGTTATTACTGTTTCATAATAATAAATTTTTGCGGCCAGTCTGTAGCAGTATGAGCAATTTTTTCGTAGAGTTTGGTAAACCTAAAGCCTCTTAGATGATGTTTGTGTAACAAAGATAATCAATTGGTGAAAGAGATACAAAAAAACGCAAGTAAAGACTGTTTATCAGAGAAATTTTTTAAGAAAAATTTTTACTTAAAACATTTATGTAGCTATTTTTCACGCTATAAAAATCAGCAAATAAAGCCGTTAATTGGTACAATACCCATAAATTTTTGAAACCTGTTAGCATCGGTTCAGTTAAGCTATTTACCTAAATTTAAAGAGGCTTGTATGTCAACATCCAACAACTCAATCAAACAAGACCGTATCTTGGTATTGGATTATGGTTCACAGTACAGTCAACTAATTGCGCGCCGCGTGCGTGAAGCAGGGGTATTTTGTGAAATCTACCCATACGATATCGACGCACAGCGCATTCACGACTTTGGTGCAAAAGGGGTTATTTTATCGGGCGGTCCAGAGAGCGTGTATGCAGAAAATAGCCCAAAAATTAATGACGCCGTATTTGATATCAATGTGCCTGTACTAGGCATTTGCTATGGTATGCAGGCGATGGCAGATCGGTTTGGTGGCAAAATTGAAGCCAGTAGTCACCAAGAGTTTGGCGCTGCTATCATTGAAAAAACCGCTCAAGATAGCTTCTTTAAAGGCATTGAAGATGAGCCCAACAAATTACACGTTTGGATGAGTCATGGCGATAAAGTCGTTGAGTTACCTGCAGGCTTTGAAGTGACTGCCAGAACCCCAAGCTGCCCAATTGCTGCGATGGCAAATGAAAGCAAGCATTATTATGGGGTGCAGTTTCATCCAGAAGTGACCCATACGCTGCAAGGTGAAGCATTGATTAGCCGATTTGTGCACCAAATCTGTGGCTGTGCCAATGCGTGGACGCCGGATAACATCATTGAGATGCGCGTGGCGCAGTTAAAAGAACAAATTGGCGATGAGCAAGTGTTGTTGGGACTTTCGGGCGGCGTTGATAGCTCGGTGGTAGCCGCACTGCTTCACAAAGCGATTGGCGAGCAGCTAACCTGTGTGTTTGTTGATAATGGTTTGTTACGGCTCCATGAAGGCGACCAAGTGATGCAAATCTTTGCTGAAAACATGGGCGTTAAAGTCATTCGCGTGGATGCTGAGGAACGTTTTTTGACCGCATTAGCCGGCGTTAGCGATCCAGAAGCCAAACGTAAAATCATTGGCAAAACCTTTATCGATGTGTTTGCAGATACCGCACGTGAACTGTCGGGTGAGGGCAAAGGCATTCAATTCTTGGCACAAGGTACCATTTACCCCGATGTCATTGAATCGGCAAAAAGTCACCAAGGCAAAGCGCATGTGATCAAGTCGCACCACAATGTCGGTGGCTTGCCAGACGATTTGCAGTTCAAACTCATTGAACCCTTACGTGATTTGTTTAAAGATGAAGTGCGTAAGCTCGGTGTGACATTAGGGCTACCTGAAAAAATGATTTATCGTCATCCTTTTCCAGGTCCAGGTCTAGGCGTGCGTATCTTGGGTGAAGTGAAAAAAGAATATGCCGATATTTTGCGTCAAGCCGATGCCATCTTTATGCAAGAGTTGGAAAAATCTGGTTGGTATGATAAAACCGCACAAGCGTTTGCCGTGTTCCAACCGGTAAAATCAGTGGGCGTGGTCGGTGATGGTCGCCGCTATGCGTGGGTGATTGCGTTACGGGCGGTTGAAACCATCGACTTTATGACAGCGCGTTTTGCCCATTTGCCGTATGATTTGATTGAAACCGTGTCCAATCGCATCATGAATGAAATCAAAGAAGTATCACGTGTGACCTACGATATCTCAAGTAAGCCACCAGCGACCATTGAATGGGAATAAAGCGACTAAAAAAGCTCATAAAAAAAGGCGATTAATTATCGCCTTTTTTATGGGTTTAACCCACGATCGATAGCGTTATCGAGTATTGCTTTGACGTATCGCCAAAATAATCATTACCAATAAAATGCTAAAAAACCCCAAGGATAATTCTGGGATACTAAAGCCTAAAAACGTCCAGTCAATCACCGCACACTCGCCAGAACCTTTAAATACTTCTTTCAACACTTGAGCAATCGGCAGCGTATCCATCCAATAGTCCAACCCAGGACCACATGAGGGGACTTGGTCAGGTGGCAGGTGTTGAATCCATACATGGCGAATCGCCACAGCAATTGACCACAAAATGCCGAGCAGCGCGCCAAACATCAACAAAATCTTTGCCCAAGCTTGTTTTGGATTGAGCAAAAAGGCGATAAATGCAAAAATCCCCATCACAATCAAACCCACTCGCTGAAAGATACACAGCGGACACGGGTCTAATTTTACCACCCCTTGCAAATAAAAATAGGCGAAACTCATGCCAATAATGCTGGCTAACGTCAATAGTCCTGCCAGTCCCCGATAACTTAACAAGCTGTGGGTCAATGAAGCATCACGCATAAAAAAACCATCAAACAATTTAGTGAAAAAGAATAAGCCAAACCATAGCGCTTAGAATTTTAGAAATTTAACCCTACAACATAATCAGTCCAACGATACCTGCTAACTGGCACCTGATAACTAGCACCTACTAATTAGCGAAATTGACCTACATATGCATAAAAATCTTGTGTGTCATTCTGCTCGATATCGGCTTGCTCACGCACAGAGTCTTTGGCAAGCTGCTCGAAGTAAGTCATTTGCTCAGGGACCAATCCTTGATGTCTTAAGCGATTGGCATGCATTTGCGCCAGTGACTTACCAAACTGCCAGCTACTATCAAAGCGTTCAGTATCGGCTAATACTTGCGCTGATAGGGTATTGTCGGGATTTTGCGCTTTTGCCATCATCGATTGCCACGCGTTGCGGTAATCATTGCTACCATAAGTGACATCCATGAGTTCTGATAGCTTACGCATACCTAGCAAATGCTGTAGTAGCCAGTCTTTAAAGGCAACTTGACCCGCTATTGTATCAATCATTAAGTTTGGCTCGCGCCCTTGATTGACGATTTTTTCTTGGTTTTGAGCAAGTAGGGCATCTTCATCGGGCAATAAGTCAGGACTATCTAGCAATAGGCAGTACAATGCTAAAATTTCCATAAAACAGGCGGTATTTAAGCTGATACCGATTTCGCTATACGGATCTAAGTCAATCGCTCGGAGTTCCACATAAGCGATACCGCGCTTGGCTAAGGCATCACTGGGGTTTTCACCAGGTTGGGTAATTTGTTTGGGTCGAATCGGGCTGTAGTACTCGTTCTCAATCTGTAAAATATGGTCATTGATTTGAATGGGATAGCCATTGTCGTCATCGAGTCCCAACGCGCTAAAATTAGGATGCGGCGTGTGGATGGCATTACGCAAACCTGCGACATATTCATCGAGACTGTTGTAGCGGATATCTAAATCATCTTGTACGCTATTTTGGTAACCCAGTTTGCCCATACGCAGAGAGGTAGCATTGGGTAAATAGTAAGTTGATGCGTTCATTGGCTTTAGCGGATGCTCGCGACCCTTTAAAAAACACGCGCACACGGCAGGACTTGCACCAACCAAGTACAGCACCATACCACTTAGACGCTTGAAGTTACGAATCAGACCCAAGTATTTTTCATTTTTAAATTCAGTTAATGACTGGGTATCACCTAACTGCTGTTGCCAAGCGGTGAATAAATTATCACCAAATGATAAATTATAATGCAATCCAGCAATGGTCTGCATACGGCGACCATAGCGGATGCCTAGACCGTGACGATATAGGGTTTTTAATCTACCTGAGTTTGAGGTGCCATAGTCGGCCAGCAAAATATCTTCATCGCCCGAAATCATACAAGGCATCGACATCGACCAAAACAGCTCGTCATCGGTCAAAGCATTTTGTACCACAATATGCAAATCACGCAGCATATCAAGCGCTTCTTTCACCGTGGGTTTTGGCTCAGTAATTAGCTCTAACAAGCTTTCGGCATAGTCAGTAGTGATAAAAGGGTGAGTGAGTTTTGAGCCAAGCTTTGCCGGGTGTGGGGTAGTGGCGATATATCCCTCAGGGCTCATACGTAAGCCTTCTTTTTCGATACCCCGTAGCATGCCATGAATGTTTTCAGCGGTCAGCCAAGTAGGTAGCTGCAAAGAAGTACAAGTTTGAGGCGCTTGGGTCATAGTTATCCTAAAATTATTTTTAATTGTGTGAAATTATGCCACCAAATTTATACAAACACTATCAAAATATCGTGATGACGAAATTACCAATTGCGATAATCGCCAAACGTAAAAAACCCACAGTAAATACCGTGGGTATGATAAAAACTATCGTATTACTCGATTAAGTGGTAATTTTTATCTGACATCTGTCACTTTTAATCAAAAAAGCATTAAGAGAAATCTAATTCAGTCTCAAACCCTTTTAATTCATGACGCGCCATAGCTAGGTTTGATTTTTGGCGATCAAGTACTAGGTACAAGAATAGGTTTTCGTTACGGACTAGCGGACGGATTAAGTGATATTGTTTACTTAATGTGATTAGGATGTCTTCGATATTATCATTAAGGTTTAAAGCTTTAGAAGCTTTACGTTTTGCACGTACTACTTCAGTGTTTCCCGCTGCTGCAACTTCAAGGTCGATACCATTACCGGTTGAGGCAAGTGCTAGACCTGATTCGCTGTCAACCAATGCAGCTGCAATGAAACCGTCGATGTTATTGAGTGAGTCTAAAGATAATTTAGCCATGATAAGCTCCTTGGTATTATTAAATTAATAGTAAAGATACCCCACTCTCAACTTGAAATAAGCAACTCAAACTGAAGTGGGGGATTACCTAGCTGTTTATTGATTACAAAGCAGAAGTTATGAGCCAAGATTTTACGCATAAATCTGTGGGATAAATGCCATAAATCTCTAGCTCTCACCTTTTGCATGTTAAACCGCTGTGATAACTGACCAATCACCGTCTCAA
>ENA-OOIZ01000138-OOIZ01000138.1-human-skin-metagenome-genome-assembly--contig:-NODE-138-length-8728-cov-3.172605_pt1 | contig 8728 bp, 9 predicted proteins | sample MGYA00248862_ERZ500975 | MGnify/ENA primary metagenome ERZ500975 (study PRJEB25958, sample SAMN03398552) | human skin metagenome | study: EMG produced TPA metagenomics assembly of the Human Skin...
CTAATACTGGCTGAATTATTTAAACAGTGGCAAATCGCGCCCCACGCCGGGCTAGGGCTTGCCAATACGCTGGCGTCTTTTATCAATGCGGCGCTGTTATATTTTTATTTACATACCCAAGGTATTTATCGGTTTGGTGCGGCTTGGCGACGATTAGCGGTTATCTTTGCCATGGCAAATGGGGCAATGGGGTTGGCACTTGCCGCTGGTATTCATTTTTTCCCCGTTACTGCGCATCAAGGTATTCGTATTGTTGCGCTATTGGCGCTGTGTGTGGTGGGCGCTGTGGTGTATGGCGCAGCGCTATTAATCGCTGGCTTTAAGCTATCAGAACTAAAACCGCATCATAGCGTTCAATAAATAATAGAAAATAAACAACGGACAACGGACGAAAAAAACGGCTAAATAAAATTTATCTAGCCGCTTTTTTTAACTGAAGTTTTTAATTGAGTTTTGTGACTGATTTTGTGCGTGAGTTTTTTAACCCAGTCATTTAATCCAATCACGCATTAACCCGCCAAGGCATTAGCGTTTTACTGAATTTTGGCAATCTTTGTTGTCACAAATTCCATATAGTACCAGCGAGTGCCCTGCTAGGGTAAAGCCAAAGTCTTTGGCGACTTTTTCTTGTAGCGCTTCGATTTCTTCATTGTGAAATTCAATGATTTTGCCGCATTGGTCACATACCAAGTGGTCATGGTGCTCATCTTTGGCGATTTCAAACACTGACAAGTTGTTTTCAAAATTGTGACGCTCGACAATTCCCGCTTGTTCAAACTGGGTTAGCACACGGTAAACAGTCGCAAGCCCCACGTCTTCACCGTGCTCCATCAAGGCTTTATACACATCTTCCGCGCTCATGTGATGGGATTCGGCTTTTTCTAGCAATTCTAAAATTTTCAAACGCGGTAACGTGACTTTCAAACCGGCACGACGCAAATCTTGGTTGGTAAAAGACGACATAAAAATCCTCGCACCTATCAGGTGTCGCTTATAAACTAAAAATTATAACTATAATAACAAATTCGATAAAATCCCACAGTAAAAAAACGTGACATCACTGGCAAAAGCGCCCGTTGAAAGATAACGGGCGAATGCAGGCTAAAGACAAAGTACGCCAACCACCAGAACGCCAAATACCAAACCACCGCGGCGTTTTACACCCAAACATTAACTGTATGTAAAATAATTTAAATTTTGGGGTCAATAGGTAGGCAAAAAAACCCAAATCACGTATGATAAGTCGTAAATTTTATCGTTCACCATCTCAAAGCGGTTTGACAAATGACATCTATCACAACACTATCAAAAAAACTGGCAGTCCTGCCTTTGGTTGCCGTAATTAGCAGCGTCAGCGTATTACCAGGTTGCTCATGGTTTAGCGTGTACAAAATCGATATCCCACAAGGCAAGCCGATTCATGAAGACAAATTAAGCCAAGTGCAAGTGGGTATGAATGCCAATCAAGTGCTATATATATTAGGTAGCCCAACCTTTAGAGACACCCTAAATCCGGTACGTTGGGATTACCTGTATGATTTTACGCCAGGTACTAACGCCAAACGCGCCAACAAGCCGGCGATTCATAACGCCCAACAATACGCCAAAATTTATTTTGACCAAAATGGTATTGTCACCAGCATTGAACGCCCAGCGGTGACTCAGTAAGTTTTTCTGACTAAAAAAGCCAATCATTGCCGTGATGCTGTGATTGGCTTTTTTTGTGCGCTACACAATAATACCGGCTCACACCCTCATCGGTTGGATTTTTTGGACAGTAATTTGCGTTTGTTTTGCGGGTCGATGGTCAAAGGGCGATAGATTTCGATTCTATCGCCTGTGTTGATCGCACTTTGCCAGTCTAATTTATGGGAAAAAACACCGACACTATAGCTAAAAATCTGCGGATACTGCTGTTGCCAACCTGTGGCATTGACTGCATCAATCACGCGGCTATTATCGGCAAGTTGCAGGGTTAACCGCAACTGTGTTTGGCTATCGGGCGCAAAGGCTATATCAACAGTAATCATTTTGCCAATCCTAGCACCCACCCCACCATCGCCAAAATCACCGCCAATGGCACAATAATACGCACCGCAATGCGCCAAAGGTTATATAAGCCTTCCGAGCTAAAATTCAATGATTTGCGCAAATGGCTGATTTTCATTTGCCAGCCTGCAAATACGGCTAGCCATACCGCCGTGACTAAACTTATTACAATAATTAGCTGATTGAGCCAAGCGGTTGGCACCATGGCTAGCGCAAGACTAAGCACTGCCAATACCACCAATGCCAAAAAATTAAATTGCTGTTGTTGCAAGCGTAGTGACACTTGATGGGTCAAGATATGCAGTAAATACGCCGCCCCTGCCAGCATCGCCAATGCATTCAGCACTGCCGCCATCGCGCTGTTTGGCGATAAAGTTATGGCAATCAGCGCACCCGCTAATAACTGAAAACTCCACACCGGTAATACATAGCGACTCGCGGATTCGCGTGCTTGATCTGTCGCCGTAGTGCTTATCGTGAGCATTTGGTGGGTGCGCGCATGCCAGTATAATCCTGTACCTGCGCCCACACAGACCAGCGCCAACACTACCGCCCCTGCCCACTCCGTCAAGGACGTCGCTGTCATCTGCCACGCTACAAACCCACCCTGCATGACATTGACCACCAACGCGGCAACGGCAAAACCGACCGCCAACCAACCTGCCAAATGCTTGATAAAACTCAAACCAATCACCAGCAGCGCCATGATGGCTAACAAGGCAGGCAAAGCAATATTGCTTACTAGCGGATGGATAATCTCGCCACTACTTGCCAGTAAATGCCCCACGACCGCCAGCAGCAGCACAATAGTCAGCCAACCAAACCCGCGCCAAACCGTTGACACGTCAGCTTCACGGGTCAGTATGGGCAGACCGACCAGCGGAGACGTGCCACTACGATGCGCCAAACCAATCTCTGCAAACACCAATGGCAACCCGACCAAGGTCATCGCGACTAGCCACAACAACCAAAAATCAATCTGCCCAATGTAGTCACGGCTAAACCAAGTAAAAACCAGCAGCGGCAGCAAACTTGCTATCAACATCGGCTGTAAACGATTAAATGGCATGGTGTTGGATTCCTTTGTAGCGGTGGGTTGTTGTCATAAAATTATTTGAGTCAATTCGCTAAAGTGACTTTTAAGAAAGTGATTTTAAAAAAATGACTGTAAAATTCAACAGTGCAAAACTAAATCGCCGCTATTTTAGCAAACCCACACCGTATGCAAAACCCACCAACGCAAAATCCACACAAACTTATCAAAAATAGCTGTCAAAATAAAAAACCCTGCGTATCACAGGGCTTTCTTTATGGCTGCGCATTATTGCTTAACATCAAAAAGCGCAGTTACACGTGCGGTAAAATCGCAGGCATCAAATCATGAAAGGTACGACCTGACGCGGTTTCACCAATGGCATGCATTTTCCACTCACCGTTATGACGATAAATTTTTGCCAAAATCAGCGCGGTATGACTGCCTTGGGCTGACAAATCATAACGGGCAACTTCACTGTTATTGCTGGCATTCACCAAACGACAAAACGCATTATTGACCGTGGCAAAAGTTTGACCCGTAAAGCTATTGACAGTAAAAACCAAGGCTTGCACATGGTCAGGGATACGAGATAAATTGACATTAATCACTTCGTCATCGCCATCGCCAGCACCGGTGCGGTTGTCGCCTGTGTGTTGTATGCTACTGTCTTTTGACTGCAATTGTCCAAACCAAATCGCATCCACCATTTGTTTGTTGGCATCAAGCATGATACACGACGCATCCAAGTCAATGCTGCCGCCTGCGCTGCCACCACCGCCGAACAAGCCACCCAAAAATCCACCTGATTTTTGCGGCGCAGCACCGACATCCCAACCCAGACCCATTTTGATTTGACTGAGTGCGCCACCTGCTTCTTTTTCTAACGAGATTTTTTGACCTTTCGATAAATTCACTGCCATGTTGGTTTCCTTATTTTATTTTTTTACTATTCTATCTATGTTTTAAGCTATGTTTTAAGAGGTTAATAACGGTTTAGCACAAATTGATTATAACAAACCGCCCAAAATACCTTCATTGCCACCGCGTCCGCCTGAGTTTGACCCCAGTAAACTTTGAATCCAGCCTTGGTAAGTATCACGGTTGCGCGAGCAAATCACTACTTTGCCCTGACCTGAGAACTTTAGTACCATGCCTTCGCCGCTCGTGACTGAATTGATGATATTGCCCAAAAAGCCTTTTTTCTGGCTGGTTGCCATTGATAGGCTATATTGCAGTCGGCTATCCCAGCATACCACGTGACCATTATCAATAATCACATCTTTATCAGGCGTGACATCAATCTCAAACAAAGAGCCAAACCCCGATACCACAAGCTGACCTTGACCTTGCGTTTGCATGACCATAAAGCCACCCGTATCCCCAAATACAGCGCCGCCTAAATTGCGCTGTATATTGGCACGCAAATCAACGCCATTAGTCGCTGCCACAAAGGCACCGTCACTAAGCGTATACTGATTGGCGCCGACGTCTAAGATTTGCATATCACCATCAAGTGTAGGCGCGAGTAAGCAGTCACCCTCACCATTTACCGCTTCAATTTGCTGTTGAAAAATCGACTCGTCATTGGCAAATCGGCGCATCAAAGCTTGCATGATGCCGCCACGCATCTGACCTTTAAGCTCAAGATTTGACTCCATCATGACCATGGCATTGGATTCGCAATAAATCGAATCGCCTTTTTTGAGATTACAATGCAAAAATGGCTCAATCGTCCCAATCATACTAAACGTCGCTGCCATAGGTTAATGTATCCTTATAGACTAGGTGGCAAAAATGATAATAAAAGTAGCTGAACTTAAAAAAGCACTTAGGCTTAAAAAGTGCTCAAGCTTAAAAAGCGCTCAGGCTAGAAAAATGGTTATGCTGAAAAAAAGGGGCAAGCCGATGCCACCCCATTGTTAAAAAAATGTTAAAAAATTTTAGCCAAAAAACTAAACAGCAACGCCATATGACGCAGCCAATGGCCCTAAACCGCCAGCAAAACCTTGTCCAACCGCGCGGAATTTCCACTCGCCATTGTTCTTATAAAGCTCACCAAAAATCATCGCTGTCTCGGTGCTGCTGTCTTCTGACAAATCATAACGAGCCACTTCGGCGCCGCCTTGGGTATTCACGATGCGAATATAAGCGTTTGCTACTTGACCAAAGTTTTGGTTACGCGCTTGACCATCATAAATCACCGCACAAAATACCACTTTGCTTACATCAGCTGGGACTTTAGACAAATCTACTTTGATGACTTCATCATCGCCATCGCCTTCACCGGTGCGGTTATCACCCGTATGCTCTACTGAGCCATCGGATGATTTTAGGTTGTTAAAGAAAATAAAATCTGCATCTGCCCGTACTTTACCCGATTCATTGACCAAAAACGCGACCGCGTCTAAGTCAAAGGCTTGCCCGTCAGTGGCACGTGGGTTCCAGCCAAGACCAACGGCCATGTTGGTTAAATTCGGTGCTTCTTTTGATAAATTAACATTACCACCTTTGGTTAAGCTAATTGCCATTGTTTTATCCTTTGTAATAAATTTTTGAAATCAAATAAGAAAATCGATGTCCGTTGTCATGCGCTGCGCCTTTCACTTTCAGACTACAAGCGTCCAAAATAAAAGACTCAAACACCGTAAAAAATCGCCTAAAAAAACAAAACGTGAGCCGAAACCCACGTTTTAACTATACCTTTGGTGATAGAATTTGTCCACCATTCGGCTACATTAAGCTGTTATATTTATGTGTCAAAAGCTTAAGGGATATTAAGCTCAAGTCAACATCCTACATACCGCTACGGTTAGGCATGAGCCCCTGTCTTTTAGCGTCTTTCAGTGTTTCGCCAAGGCTGCTTCGCGTTTACGGTAACTGATAGAGTTAATCACTGCCCATACGATAAAGGCAATCCCAATCAAACCCGTCACGATTTCTGGCACTTCGATATGCACGGTTGCCAATAGCATGATGACCGCCAACGCGCCAATCGCATAATGCGCGCCATGTTCTAGATACACAAACTCATCGAGCGTGCCTTTTTCTACCAAGAAAATGGTCATGGATCGCACAAACATCGCACCAATTGCCAAACCGAGCATGATGATAATCACGTCATTGGTAATGGCAAACGCGCCAATCACCCCATCAAAACTAAACGACGCATCGAGTACTTCTAGATACAAGAAACCTGCGATACCGCCTTTGGCAATCGCGCCCGCTACTTCTTTGCCTTCAATCACATCGGGGGTTGATTCATCATCATGACCCGCCCCTTCTAAAAGGCTTGATAACACATTGGTGGCTAGATAAATCAAAATACCAAATACCCCTGCGGTTAACACCACTGATTTTTTGGCGTCTTCCACCCAATATAAGGCGGTCATTAGTAGTACCAAGGCGACAAACACGCTCATGGCATCGACCTTGCCAAATCGTGCCAATTTACGCTCTAGCCATTCAAACCACATCACTTCTTTTTCATCAAAGATGAAGTTTAAAAAGACGAGCAACAAGAACATCCCACCAAATGCGGCAATCTCTGCATGATGCTCCATCAGTTTGGCAGAGTATTCTTTCGGGTTGTTGAGCGCCATGTTGATGACATCCATCATGCCCATATCGGCAGTCACTGCGACGATGACAATCGGGAATACCAGACGCATACCAAATACCGCGATGAGCATACCCACAGTCAAGAAAATCATTTTCCAAAACTTATCCCACGTTTTGAGTACCGAGGCGTTAACCACGGCATTGTCAAACGACAGCGAGATTTCCATCACTGCCAGAATAAAGGTGATAAATAACGCCGAGAGCATGGCACTGACACCACCATGTGAAAAACCCCACCACGCTGCAATTGCCAATGCAATCGTGGTAAAGACAATATCAAAATAAAAATGTCTCATAACAATCCTACAAATTGAAAAAATTAACGGCTAATAAAGTCATCTAACGCGTAAGATGATTGGATGTGCTTATCTTACACAACTATTTGTTCAATCATACTACAAATGTGTTACCAAACAATTGATTGCATGCTTAAACCATGCATTATGGCAAATATTCGCCAACTTGATGCATTTATGGGTACAATAGCCACTTTTAATTTTTTAAACCAAGTGCTAACTGCAAAATATTGCGATTAGCCTGTGTTTAAACCCTGTTTGGAAGCGTCGCGGTATGTTAGAAAACTTTATCACCCTTGTTCTGATTCTTACCCCCTTGGTGGTCGGGTTTTTGCTGCCATTACCGCAACGATTCATGCCGCTGGTAGACAAGCTACTGACCAACTTGGTGTTTGTGATTTTAACCTTTATTGGTCTTTCGTTGTCGCAGATTGCTAACTTAGGCGCGCAGATTGGGTTTATTGGCACCAATGTGGCAGTATTGGCGATTTGTACCCTAGGTGCAGGTTTTATCAGTTTGCTGATGTTTGATAGACTGCATCCTTGGCAACGTACCCTTCCCCATGAGCATAGCCAAGCAGGTTTTAGCATCACAGGAAGCCTCGTTCAGTTGTGCTGTGTGGTGTTGGGTTTTGTACTGGGCAAATTATTGCCAATAACGGATTTGCCGATTGATGGCATCATCAAGGGCTTGTTGATTTTGCTGATTTTGTTGGTGGGTTTTCAGTTGTCGCATTCGGGGATGACGTTGCGGCAGGTATTGGTCAATAAACGCGGCGTACAAGCCTGTGTGATTTTTTGTCTCAGTGTGGCAGTCGGTGGTTTAGTGTACGCACTGATAATGCCTGATGTGACCTTCACCCAAGGCTTAGCGCTATCCTCTGGCTATGGCTGGTATTCGTTGTCGGGAATTATCATGACTGATGCGTATGGCGCAGTTTGGGGAAGTGTGGCATTGCTCAATGATTTGTTACGTGAGTTCACGGCGCTACTGTTTATCCCTATGCTGATTCGCAAATACCCAACCACGGCGGTGGGTTTGGGCGGGGTGACCACCATGGATTTTACCTTGCCTATCATCCAAAGCTCAGGGGGGAATGAAGTAGTTCCGCTTGCCATGAGCTTTGGATTTTTGGTCAATATCATCTCACCGGTGTTAATGGTGGTATTTTCAAGTTTTGGCTAATCACACAATCAATACGCGCAAAACTCAACTTGTTGGTCGCCATATGGGCTGCGTACTGTCACATAATGCAGACCTTTCATGATAGATAAGTTTAGTAAAAAACATTTGTTTGTTTCATCAGCACAATAAAAAACCCCGCTCATGTCATCACACGATCGGGGTCTTCGTATTCGCTAATACGATTATTTTCGCTAGTACGATTATTGGGCTAACGCAGGATAATCGGTATAGCCTTCTTGATCGCCACCATAAAAAGTGGCTGAGTTCGCTTTATTAAGCGGCGCATTTTGGTGAAAACGCTCAACCAAATCTGGATTTGCGATATAACTGCGACCAAATGCGACGGCATCAATTAAGCCATCACGAATTAGCGCGTCTGCTTTTTCTGCCGTATAGCCACCTGCACCGATAAGCACGCCGTGATAAGCATCACGAATTTGGCGACGGAATTCTGCGGTAAAGGGTTTTCCACCTGCCCAGTCTGGCTCAGAGATATGTAAATAGGCTAGGTTAAAGCTATCAATCAATTTGATGATTGCTAAC
>ENA-OOIZ01000140-OOIZ01000140.1-human-skin-metagenome-genome-assembly--contig:-NODE-140-length-8676-cov-2.755597_pt1 | contig 8676 bp, 4 predicted proteins | sample MGYA00248862_ERZ500975 | MGnify/ENA primary metagenome ERZ500975 (study PRJEB25958, sample SAMN03398552) | human skin metagenome | study: EMG produced TPA metagenomics assembly of the Human Skin...
AAAACCCGAAAGCAAGCATAAGTATCCCAAAGCCAACCGGCGATGATAGTGAAAATAGCACCCACAAACCTGCCAAAAACACCGTCAATTTTCGTATCGCACTGCAGCGCACCACATTGGCACTCAACCAGCTTGATCGCTTATTTGTTAGTACCCTCGATAGTTTGTGTCAAAAGTGGCTAAGAGAATATAGTAGCGAAACGGGGTTTTCTGCAGAGGTGCAAATCAGTAATGATGTCAGCGGCATCATCAAGGGTATGATTCACGACCAACTTAGGGCATTTATGGCGCAGGTCAATGCCAATATGCCTGAATTGTATCCGATGATGTTTGACAATAACGTGTTTTTACCGGTTGATGATTACTACGAGGCGGTCAATCGCGCGCTGAATTTTTATACCGCTGACATCGATACTGTACCATTGACAGCGTTTGATACCGCTACTATCAAGGGACTGATGCAGTCGATTGCAGATGATAATGATAGTGGGTTTGAGGCATATTTTGATAGTGACTTTCGTAAAGCCCAAGGGTTTAGTGCTGGCAATAAACTTCATAAACACTTTAACGAAATTAAAAATCTGCAAAATTTACTCAGCACGGGTGACATTACCAATGTCTTTGCTATGTACAAAGTTGGCAATATAGCTAAGGTGCTAGATGGCATTGAAGATTTATACGTCAATAATAAAGGCTTTAATGGCAAAAAAGAACAGCAAAGCGCCACATTCAAATCCTTTGATATCGTGGACAACATTTGGCAGCTTATCCAACAAACGCAAGCCTTGCAAGACTACTTTAAACAAGTAAATTTTTACTTTACCCAGTTTATCAGCCGTTACGTGCGTACCCACCTGCCAAAACGCCTTGAATCACAGCGGCTAACTACCTTTGCCTTACAATTGGCGCGGTTAAACGATGCGTTATCAGGCAAAAAAGGTCAATCGTTAGCGCGTTATATTCGCCATCAGTATCCTATTGCCTTAATTGACGAATCGCAAGATATCAACACCGAACAAGCGTTACTGATTCAAAGGGTTTATTTACAAGACTTTGAGCCAGAGACAGCAGATAAAGCAGAAAAATCAAAGGCTAAAAAATATCACACTCCATCGCAGTTTTTGCTGTTGGTAGGGGATCCTAAACAGGCAATCTATGGATTTCGCGGCGGGGACGTACAAAACTACACCACGCTAAAAAAATTATTTCCAGAACAACCCAAGTCACTGAACCAAAACCATCGCTCATCAGCCGCGCTGATTGATAGCCTCAATCACTGGTATGGCGTTGGCAAGCAAGATATTGACCCAAATCAAGCCGACCAGCTGCCCAATATCAACCAACAGCCGTATTTTATGGGGCGTGAAATTTATTATCGTAAAATCTCTGCGACGCGCCAAACCGCAGAGCTAGTTATCGGCAATGCGGTAGACAATGAAGCTGCCAGCTTACCTGCGTTCAATCATATTGCTATCGAATATAAAGCGCCCTATAGTCAGCAAGTGGTGGCAGTAGCCGAAAATGAAGCCATATCAAATGATACTGATTCCTCGAATAACACTCACTCCTCGAATGACATCATCTCATCAAGTGATGAAAAAACGGTGGATTATGCCGATGCCATTGCCGCGCAGATTTTTGAGTTATTTGATGATGGCAAGCCATTAAGCTACCAAACTCGTGGCTTGACGCTGAGTGATATTTGTGTGTTGGCAGTCAAAAACAGTGAACTTCATACCATCGAGAAACGCTTACATCATCATGGGATTGCGACGGTCAGAGGCGGTAGTCAAAGTGTCTTTGGCGATAGCATGAGTGTTGATTTGATGACCTTGCAAAGCGTGCTGTTGACGCCATTTAGCGAATCAAAATTAAAATCCTTGATGTTGTCTAGTTTTTTTCAGCTGACCCTTGAACAAATCAACCAGTTGTATGATGCGCTTAATCAAACTAACACCCAAGAGGCGCAAGGACAAGCTCATCCTCATCAAGCATCAATACACACCAGTTTGGCTGAGATTCAGCAGTTGGTATTGACCGCCAGCGAGTTGTGGCAAAAACACAGTTTTTTGGTCGCTATACAGTGGCTGCTCAATCAACCCCTTACTTTACCCAACCAAATCACACTCAATTTTTGGCAGCGCCTCGCCAAACATCCAAATGGCGAGCGATTGCTCATCGATTTGCGCCAGTTGTTAGATATTATTAGCGACCAGTTCAATGGACAGGTGGGCGAGCATCAACTGTTTGAGTGGTTCTGCGCCCAAGTGCAACAGCAGCCTAAAGAAGATTGGTCAACGCAGCAGCGCTTGCCATCCGATGAAGGGGTGCAACTGATGACGGTTCACGCGTCTAAAGGCTTGGAGTTTCCGATAGTGTTTGTGGTTGGATTTACCGGGGAGAGTAAAGCCAAGTTTCATGGTGCGCCGTTATATCTGTATGGTATACAAACCACCCATCAAGCAGCGCCCCAATTCACTCAAAAATTGACGCAAAACAATGATAACCCGCTATTAAGCCGCCGATTGACCGCGTTACCCAGCCAAATAGCCGATAACAATCCAATTAATCCAATCAATTATGTCGCTATTGAAGACCAATCTGCCTATGAGGAACGATTGCGATTATTGTACGTTGCCCTTACCCGCGCAAAAGAACAAGTGTATCTTGTGACTGTCGCCAAAAAATCTGCGGTGAAAAATTCTGCTTTAGCGCCTTTTATGGATGATTTGGCAAAATTTGCTGTCAAAGAAACATTGACTGAAACGACAAATATCATAGATTCAAATAGCCTAAGCAAATACTATGACTCAAAGCTAAAGTTCACATCCAAAACAAATAGGCAAAATGAGCAAAACGCTACGGTCGCTAAGATTGATTACGATGAAATCATCAAAGTCATCACCATCGATACCTTTAAGGGATGGGCGAATACCAGTTTTACCGCATTGTCTCGTTATATTGACCATACCAGCGTTGACACAGTGGTCAATGCCGAAGACAGGCAAGATGATGATATTTTAGCAGCGGCGCAAACCAATTTGTTGCCTGTCCCCAATAGTAGGCTAGCGGGGGAGCCGAGTAACGAGGTCAACTCAATTAGATTTAACTTTGAAAAAGGCACAAACCCGGGGACTTTTTTACATAGTATCTTAGAAGATATTGCCAATAACTACAATGAAACCCCTGAGTTGGCTATACCACAGCAAGATGCCAGAGCAGACAAGTTAAAACGCTGGTCAGTCATGGTGGATCGCACGTTAAGACGCTACCAAATGCCGAGCAATTACTTTTCTACAAAAGAGAGTAGTGCAGGGCAGTATGGCAACTGGCATGATATCAACATTGATGATTTGCAGCCTGATTATGTCGCGTTGGTGGATTGGCTAGATGACATCATCCATACGCCGTTAGCCGCTTCGGCAGTGCCGCTGGTCAATATCAAATATAACCAAAAAGTTGCTGAATTAGGGTTTAATTTACGCTTAAACCAGCATTTGTCATTTAGCGACTTAAACGCGTTGTTTCACCAATTTGATATCCCACTACAATTGCAAAGCCAAGAAGTCAACACCATGGTTTGGCAGTATCTCAAAGGGGAGATTGACTTGGTGTATCAGCACGGCACACAGTTTTTTATCGTCGATTATAAAAGCAATTATCTCGGCAGTGATTTCGACAGTTACAACCAAGCAGCATTATATGACGCGATGACCACGCATAGTTATTGGTTGCAAGCAAGCATCTACCAAGTTGCGCTGCATCGCTATTTAAAGTTACGACTACCCAATTATGATATCAATACCCATTTGGGTGCGGTCGAGTATGCTTTTTTACGCGGTATGTCACCCAAACACGCTATCTGTGGGAAACTAGTAAAGCAGTTTGATAGTGACTTTATCTTGGCACTCGATGATATGTTCGGGTATCCCAACGGCAATTAAAATTAACCATTAAGCATAAAGAAGTTATTATGAAAACAAACACGACTGAGCCAACCGCTACAATTGAAGAAACTGCTAAATTAACCCAATTAGCCAGTTTTATTCAATACCGCAAGCAGCAAAAATCACAGCTAACTAACACCAAAATAAATAAAAATAGCCTAAGCAAAGAAAACCAAAATAACAACAAAAAAACCAAAGAAAAACCGAAAATCTTGCAAATTTTTGACCAAATCAATGAACAACTGTCAGAAGGTCATACCGTATACGAGATGACTATCAGCGATGAGAATGAAAAATCACTCATTGCAGAGTTGACGGACGATAACTGGGCAAGCGTAATAGGCGCGAAAGATGATGAGTTATACAACCATGATACCAATACGCCTATCATTCTTCGAAAACTCGCCCAAACAGTTGATGGAGTTGGTGAAACGCAAGTTAACTACATTGTTTGGCTACATCGGCAATGGTATGCAGAACAATCGTTAGCCAAGCAGTTGATGAAAATTGCCCATAGAAAAGTGGCGGCGTTTAATGGTACATCTGCATCACAGGAAATCGATAATGGTTTGGCGCCCAATGCGATGCAGCAACTCGCCATCGACAAGTCGAGTCAACACGCACTGAGTATTATTATCGGTGGACCTGGCACGGGCAAAACTTTTACCGTGGCTAAACTGGTAACCACGCTGCAAAAGGGGCACGAGCACAAAAGAAAACAGGACCCTAATTTACCGCCTTTATCTATCACCTTGACTGCACCCACAGGGAAGGCGGCGCAGCGTATGCAAGAGTCATTACGTATAAGCTTGCAAAAAAGCCTGCAAGATGAAGAAATCACGTTGGACAATTCAAAAACCTTACATCGGCTGTTGGGTATTGGTAGTGATGGCATACCACGCTATCACGCCAAAAATCCATTACCCGATGATTTGATTATCGTAGATGAAGCGTCCATGCTAGGGCTTGAGCTTGCCAGTCAGTTGGTTGATGCTATCAAACCCACGGGTCGGCTGATTTTGTTGGGTGATGCAAACCAGCTGGCGGCAGTAGATGCGGGGTCGGTTCTATCAGACTTATGTGCGGTGACGCGTTTGCAGCCTTATATCACTGAGTTGACGGAGTCAAAACGCTTTGATTCAAATTCAGTTGTCGGTCAGTTTGCTCTCGCCATTCAGCAAAATTTGCCTGCACCTAAAAAAATAAAGTTAATCCAGCGATTATTACAACCCATTGATTTGCAAGCAATTAAGCCGTCTCAAAGTGAAAGTCCATCAGAATGGGCTAGTGAAACACAGCAAACAGCCAATATTCCTTTTTACCCAATTGATGCGTCTTCGAGTTTGCCTGCTGTTTTCAACCAATTAGCGAAACCTTACCATCCATTTTTTGCGCTTATGCAGCAATGGTACAGCCAGCCCGTCAATATTTTTGAAGCGGATAATCGAAAAGGGTTGTTTGAGGTATTTGATAGGTATCGCATTCTGTGTGCAGGTCATCAAGGACAATTGGGCACCCAATCAATCAACCAAAAGATGAGCCTAGCTTTTACCGAGTTTTCCAAAATCACGCGAACCAAAGCTTATTTTTATCACGGTTTACCGATTATCATCCAAAACAATGACTATCAGTTGGGGTTATTCAATGGCGATATTGCGATTTGTCTGTTGTACCAAGGGCAGCTATACGCGTGTTTTGCAGAAAAAGTGATACCTATTCAGCGATTAAGCCGTGAAAGTTGTGACTATGCGTATGCGATGACCATTCATAAGTCACAAGGCTCAGAATTTCACACGGTCGCCATTTGTATTGATAAAGCCCATACAAGGCTACTAAGCCAAGCGCTGATTTATACAGCGGTGACGCGCAGTAAATCCGCTTTATCCATATATAGCGCTAAAGAAAATTTTGAGTTAGCGGTGACGCAAAAAGCGGTGCGACAAACTGGCTTGCAGCTACAATTTGATTATCTTAACAACACGCCATAAAAGATACTCACAAAAACAGACATCATAAAAAGATATATTCTAAAAAAATACGCCATAAAAAAAGGTATCTAGCGATACCTTTTTATTGATGACCAGCAGTTTTACACATTTTTTAACGCATAAATCCCTGGCATATGGCGTAGATACCCGTGATAGTCCATACCGCAGCCATACACATAGCGATCTGCCACATCTAGACCCACAAAATCAACTTTAAACTCTTGCACTTTTCGGTCATGGAGTTTATTGAGTAGCACACAGGTGCGGATAGATTTTGGATTTTCTTTTGCCAGCTCGTCCACCACCGCTTTTAGGGTAATGCCTTCATCAAAAATATCATCAATCAATAAAATATCTTCGCCCGCCAAATCAATTTCAGGTTTGAATTTCCATTCAAGTTCATTGGTGCCTTGGTTGTTGCGATAGCGGGTAGCATGGAGATAGTACATACGATGGTAGAAGGTAAACTGGGTAAGCAGTTGACCTGCTGGAATCAACCCGCCATTCATCACCACCATCACAATGGGATTTTGACCTGCATAGTGCAGGTTGACACTGGCTGCCAAACGCTCGTAAGCACTACTCACTTCAAAGCTACTGATGAGACATTCAGAATTGCGTAGCGCTTCTTCGATTTGCTGATTGCTAAGTTGATTCATGGTGGACCTATTAATTTAAAAAAATAAGTGGGCTATTGTAACGCAGTTTTATCCAATTGAATAATAACGGTTAGCAATACCTAATCGTTAAATATTAACGCTTGGTAATGTTTGGTAAAACGCTCAAGCGATTCTTGCGGCATTTGTGGGATTAAACGGCGTAGCGCGATATCAATTACTTTGACGATGATGCCATCGGTCACTGGAATTGCCGCGCGTTTCAGCATATTTAAATTGAGCGTTTTGGTAAAATCGACCAAAAAATGCTGCAAACAGGCTTTGGTCAACTCGCTAAATAACCGAATCAAATTTTGCTGCTCTTCAAGCCCGTTACCTGCTTGGACATTTTCTATGGTAGCCAGTAAACTCTTTGCTAGTTCGTCACTCAGCGGCACTGAGATACGACGTTCACCCGATTGGGTGTTTTTTAACACTTTTTGGTCAAAAAAATCAAAGCTGGGTAGCACATCCTCATTTTTTGTAGGGCTTAATAGTGTGTTAATCAGTTTGTCGCTAGTCGCTTCAATGGTTTCTGCGGTTTTAATCAAATGCGCTTTTCGTTCTGAATCATCGGGTAGCGATTCGATTAATTTAATCAGTAGCGCATCCATCAGCTCTTTACTGGTCAACTGGGTGATTTTATCGCGATAAACGTCATAACGTTCGCTACTTTTGCTACCAATCAGCTCATACGCCTTATCAATGGTAGCGCTCAATTCTACGGAAGGGGTAAACCCAAAATAATAGCTCATAATATTTTTTCGTTATCCAATGATTTCTTCAGGGTAATCAATCACTACCCAGCCATTTTCTATCCAATCACAAATTATATCAGTTTCGACATTATCTGCTTGCAAAATTTGCTCATCGACGGAGTCGCCATTGGCAAGCCGAATGAGGAGTGATTGCGCGTTAGCGGGCATATCGTCCGAGTCAATAGCACAGCCATTGACATAAATTTTTATCTGATTTTTTGAATCCGCTTGGGTTTGGGTAAAGATAATACGGCTAGACATGTCTTGCATGATGACTGCACCCGCTGCCAAGGCGCTTTGTATCTCATCAATATCGGCATACGTGTCAGGGAGCATCAGCTCATATTGACGTTTGCTTACCGTTTCGCTAATCGCTTGAGTGATTATTTCATCGCCAAGTTCAGAGTTTAGCAGCGCAATCAGCTGCGCTTTGATATCGTGAACGCTGGCTATCGACAGCTCGCCTGCAACGGCGGTGGGTTGGTTGATTTTGAGGGGAATGGCTAAATCATCAAAATGGGTAGCCACATCTGCCAAACTATCGAGCAGCTGTAATGGGGTAGGGCGCCTAAAGCCAAAGGAAAAAGTCAAACAATCCTCAACGGCTACCCCGTAGTGGGATAGATTGGTCGGTACATACAGCACATCGCCTGGCTCAAGCACCTCATCAAATATCAGCTCGCCCATCTCATTCATCAAACGAATCGGTTGACCTGCTTCAAATTGGGTTGTTTGGTCGCAATACTTGCCCAATTGCCAATGACGTTTGCCGTACCCTTGCGCCAAAAAGACATCGTAATTGTCATAATGCTTGCCAACGCTGCCACCTGAGGGCGCATACGACACCATGATGTCATCACGTTGCCACTGTGGAATAAAATCAAACGCATGCCATAGGTTGCCAAGCGCTGGCGACCATTGTTCCATATTTTGCACCAGCACCGTCCAATGTTTTGGCAGTTTTTGAAAATCTTTGGCGGTAAGAGGGCTGGTTTTAAGTGACCATTGCTGGTTATTTTCGCTGATGAGTCGGGCAGTGGCGTCTTCATCTTGGGCAAGCCCGATGATATCGTCTGGCTCAAACATACCAACCAATTGCGGCAAGCCCTGCTTGATTAGCAGTGGTTTTTTTTGCCAGTACTCGATCAAAAATTGTTCGGGGCTGATATCGCTAGGCAAACAAAAGTGCTGGGTCATATTTTTTCGTTCAGTGGGGAGATGTAACGCGCATTATAGCAAAGGCAGTATAACAAAATCCTATAATAAAAATTATTTCACCAAAGTGTAAAAAAAGCGTAAAATATGAAACATATTAAACTGGAAAGTT
>ENA-OOIZ01000146-OOIZ01000146.1-human-skin-metagenome-genome-assembly--contig:-NODE-146-length-8443-cov-3.036481_pt1 | contig 8443 bp, 10 predicted proteins | sample MGYA00248862_ERZ500975 | MGnify/ENA primary metagenome ERZ500975 (study PRJEB25958, sample SAMN03398552) | human skin metagenome | study: EMG produced TPA metagenomics assembly of the Human Skin...
CATAGCCAACTGGGGAAAACTTTAAGCTGGGACAAAACTTTAAGATAGGAGAAAACTTAAAGTTTGACAGGTTGAGTCACAGGTGGATTGACTTGTAACAGCTCAATATCAAAAATCAACACGCTGTTGGGTTCGATATCGGCATTGCCTGCTTCGCCATACCCCAAATTAGCGGGGACAAACAAACGGTATTTACCCCCTTCTTTCATCAACTGTAACCCTTCTGTCCAACCTTTAATCACTTGGTTGAGTGGGAAAGTCACAGGTTCGCCACGTTTATAAGAGCTGTCAAAAATGGTACCGTCAATCAAGCGCCCTTCGTAGTGGACTTTGACTTTGTCCGTCGCTTTAGGCGATTTGCCTCTCCCTTGTGTTAGCACTTGGTATTGTAGACCCGACGCGGTAGTCTTCACGCCTGATTTTTTGCCGTTTTCTAGCAAGAACTGTTTGCCTTTTGCCGCATTGCTAGCTGCTAACGCTTGTACTTCTTTGGCATAGGCAATTTCTTTGTTTTTTTGATAGTCTAGCAATACTTTTTGCATTTGTTTTTTGTCAAGATTGGGCGACTGCGCTGAGTATGCATCCCGAAATCCCTGAAAAAACGCATCAAGATTTAAGTCATCAATACTGTCTTTGTTGCTCTCACCCATCAGATAGCCAAAACTATAGCCGACTTGTGCCAATGCTGGGCTAGTTGCCGTCACTGTGGATTTTGGTACATAAACAGAGGACGCAGCTTTGTTTGTGCCCGTGCTCGCTGGTGCGGCATTTGCACTGATTGACGTAACCGCTAACAGCATGCCAGTAGCGATGCCAGTCACTAAACTTACTTTTTTATATCCTAAAATCATTGGGATGTTCCTTTGCCATCGTGCCGATGAGTAGGGCGAGCGAATTCGATAGTTGCGCTTGCCCAGCTGATTGAGATCACCTATCTGACGCCAACCCAACCTATTGGGCAGGTTGAGAAGCTGACTGCATGGCTTCAATTTGTTGTTGTAGTTGGGCTTGGATATCTGCTGCGGCAGGCTGTGCGGCATCAGCCGGTGGATTGACTTTTAGCAAATCAACATCAAAGATGAGCACACTATTTGGCTCAATACCACCTTGGGGGGCGCCTTGCTCACCGTAAGCAAGTTTTGATGGAATGTAGAAGCGATATTTGCCGCCTTCTTTCATCAATTGTAAGCCTTCAGTCCAACCCGGGATAACTTGGTTAAGCGGGAATACCGCAGGCTCGCCGCCATGCTGTGCAGTGCTATCAAACACGTTACCGTCTAGCAATTTACCTTCATATTGTACCGCTACGATATCTGTGGCTTTTGGCTGCGCGCCGGTACCTTCTTTGAGCACTTCATACTGCAAGCCAGACGCGGTAGTTTTGACCCCTGCTTTTTTAGCGTTTTGCGCTAGGAAAGCCTCGCCTTTGGCTTGGTTGTCTTGTAGGCGTTTTTGCATTTGGGTTTGCTCATAGGTTTGTACCGCTTTAATCATTTCTTCACGGGTCATGGTCGATTCTTTACCATTAAAACCGTCATTGATACCTTGATTGATATCAGCAGGATTGAGGTCTTTGGCGTCTTTTTTGACGTTTTGACCCATCATATAACCTAGGCTATAACCTACCTTTGCCACTTCACTGCTTTGGGCATTGATAGCGGCTGAATTACCCGCCAACTGACGGCTACCGATGGCGGCTACTTGTGGGTCATTGCCAAAACTTTTGATAAAAACGGGTGATAATGCCAAAGCACCTAACACAACTGCTGCCAATACGGGAACTGTATTATTGCTCATAAAATTTCCTATCTGATATGTCCAATTAAGGTCTAATAACGACTAAAAAATCGTCTCAAAATTGTAGCTATCATAGCAGAAATAGTTTGTAAAACCTATGGCATCGTCAGGTTTAGGTTTTTTTGTGGGCAAATAGCGGCGATAGCAAAACGGTCTTTAGATTTATACCCTTTTGTCGACCGTATCGTCAGCAAAAGGAATTTCATGTCGCATTTTTACCCTTTTTTTACCCTATCAGCCCGCTAATGATAAATGGGATGAATGTGACAGCAGGCTTGTTAAGCCGTTGGCATAAAGCTACCTTAACTAAAAGTAGCTCAACGTAAAGACAGCATGAGAAATTTATGGGGTAGCTAAGACAGTTAGCCATGCAAATCTTGCAACGGCTGTGACATTTTATCAAAATGCTTACCCAAAACACCGCGATAGCGTTCTAAAATTTTCGGTAAATCGGCATCATAGTCGCCCGTTGGGTAAAACAAAGGCATAAAGCGGATTTGCTTGGTTTTATAGTCCATTGCAATCGGCAAAATTGGTACGCCTGCGCCTACGGCAATATGATAAAAGCCTGTTTTCCACTTGTCGGTGTAACTTCGCGTCCCTTCGGGTGCCAACCCTAACCAAAGCTGATCTTGTTGTTTAAACTGTTCCAAAGTCGCCTGCAAAGTCGAGCCTTTTTTCTGACGGTCAATTGAAATCATCCCACCCCATTTTAAGAAAGACCCGATGAGGGGGAGACGAAACAGCTCTTTTTTACCCATCAATTTAAAATCAATGCCAACCGATAAAATACCCATGACCGCATTCCAGCCATCTTCATTGGAGGTGTGCGGGGCAGCGAGCATCACCAGTTGTTTGACATCAGGTACGTCACCGACCACTTGCCAACCTGTTATTTGTAAGTATTTTGCGGCAAGTTTGGCGATTTTTGGGTCATGACGGCGCGGCACGTTAGACCCAAATTGGCTAGGGTCTACTGGCGTTTGGTTGATATCCATGAATATACTCTTTGAGATACTAGATTGAATTAAAATACTAGGTTAAAATTTTCAGTTTACATTAGTTCACTCAAATTAGCAAATTTGTTGATTGGCGGAGTTTATAACAAACTTTTGGGCTGAAGGATAATAAGAGTTACGCCCAACAGTATCACCAAACCGCCAATGCTGTCCCAGTGTGTCAGAGAAACGCCATCGACAAATTTTAGCCATACCAAAGCCGTCGCGATATATATGCCACCATATGCGGCATACACTCGCCCTGTCGCGGTGGGATGAAGGGTCAGTAGCCATACGAACAGGGCAAGCGTGATGGTCATAGGTACAATGAGCCAAAGCGGTTTGTGCTGTTTGAGCATCAGATAGCCAAGATAACAACTGACAATCTCGGCAATGGCGGTAATAAAGAATAAAAGCAGGGTAATCAACAATTTAGTCATATTCGCGGATTTGCCCCATGTTAGATGTTAGGCAGAAGGAGAAAGTTGATAAATCGCATCACGAGCGTCATTTTCTTTTGCAAACTCTAAAGCATAATAGGATTTATCTACTTGATAATGTTTAAACGTATCAGATAGCCCTGCACTGTCAAAAGTACGCGCTATCATTGTAGGCTTGACGTCAATCATTTTTGCCTAGCCATTAAACCCCAATTTCTGCCAAATCGCCTTTTTGCTCAAGCCATGTTTTACGGTCGCTGGCGCGTTTTTTGGCAAGCAGCATATCCATCACGCTATCGGTTGCAGTTGGGTCATCAAGGTCTAGCTGCACCAAACGTCGCGTATCAGGATTCATCGTGGTTTCACGTAGCTGTTCGGCACTCATCTCGCCCAACCCTTTAAAACGGGTAATTTGCGGCTTTTTATTTTTTGCCACTTTTTTCAAGATTTGCTCAAGCTCGTCATTATCAAGGGCGTACTCCACCTCTTTGCCAATATCAATGCGGTATAGCGGTGGCATAGCGACATACAAATGCCCTGCATCAACAACTGCTTTAAAATGTTTGACAAACAGCGCACACAGCAGCGTGGCAATATGCAGTCCATCCGAATCGGCATCTGCCAAAATACAGATTTTATCATAACGCAGTTCGCTCAAGTCGTCCGAATCAGGATCAACGCCAATGGCAATGGCAATGTTGTGGATTTCTTCACTGGCAAGCACCGTATCGGGCGACACTTCCCACGTGTTCAAAATCTTGCCTCGCAGGGGCATAATCGCTTGAAAATGGCGGTCACGTGCCTGTTTTGCTGAGCCACCTGCCGAATCCCCTTCCACCAAAAACAGCTCTGCGCCATCTCGCAAATCACCGCGACAATCCGCCAATTTGCCTGGCAGTGCCGGTCCTTGGGTGATTTTTTTACGCTCAACTTTTTTGGCGGATTTCAGCCGTTTGCCTGCTTTATTAATCGCTAATTCAGCGATTTGTTTGGCAATCTCTGAGTTTTGATTGAGCCACAGGCTAAAGCCATCTTTGGCAAAGGCTTGTACCACGCCCGCCGCTTCTCGGCTCGATAGGCGTTCTTTGGTCTGCCCGCTAAATTGGGGTTCGGAGAATTTTAGCGATAAAATATAATTGACCCCATCCCACACATCTTCAGGAGCGAGTTTGACGTTGCGCGGCAGTAGATTGTGCAGTTCACAAAATTCTTTTAACGCGTCAGTAATACCTGTGCGTAGTCCATTGACGTGCGTGCCACCTTGAGCCGTAGGAATCAAGTTGACGTAGCTTTCTTGTACAGGCGTACCACCCTCGCTAAGCCAACAAATGGCAAAGCTTAAGCCTGCTCGCTCGCCTTTTTTGGCGTCGTAATTAAACACGAATGGCTGTTCTGGGAGGGTGATTTCTTCGACCAGTTGCTCGGTGAGATATTGCGATAGCCCATCGGTAAATTGCCAAACGTCTTTGTCGCCGTCAATTTCATTGATAAAAGTAATGGTCAGCCCTGCCGATAACACGGCTTTGGCTTTAAGATGGTGTTTGAGTTGTTTGATGTTAAATTTTGGTGAATCAAAGTATGTTTCATTGACCCAAAACCGCACGAGTGTGCCACGTTTTTTCTTGTTGCTAGCTTGAGCAATGGCAAGCGGAGCAACCGCATTACCATCAACAAATTGCATGGTGAATGCTTCGCCATTTCGCCACACCGTGACATCGACTTTGTGCGATAAGGCATTGACGACTGAAATCCCCACGCCATGCAGACCGCCTGAGACTTGGTAGTTGTCGGTAGAAAATTTACCGCCTGCGTGTAGGCGTGTCAAAATCAGCTCAATGCCCGATTGCTTGAATTCGGGGTGAATGTCGGTGGGCATGCCGCGTCCGTCATCTTCGACCGACAGCGAGCCGTCGGTGTGTAGAATGACAGTAATGTTTTTGGCGTGACCTGCAAGGGCTTCGTCCACCGAGTTGTCGATGACTTCTTGGGCAAGGTGGTTGGGGCGTGTGGTGTCAGTGTACATACCAGGGCGACGGCGTACTGGGTCAAGACCTTCTAATACTTCAAGTGAGGTGGATGTATAATTGCTCATTTTTTTCCCATTAAATAACACTAAACTTTAATTTGACCAACATTTTTTATTGAATCAACGGCAAGCCAAACAAAAATTGCACAATTTGCGGTAATTTGGTTTCAAAATCACTCATCACATGGTCGCCACCGTCTTCCACGATGATATGACTTTGGGCAGTGCTTTTTTCCAAAGCGCTTTGACTAAAATAATTGACCGCATCTTGGAAATTGAGCAACTCATCGCCTTTTTTCAAGATTACCAATAAATTTTGCGGATTGAGCGATTGTTCGGGGCGATTTGCTACCAGCCACTCAATATCTTTTTTGCTAATATGCCAGCCATCGGGGGTCACGTGACCAACATAGTCATCGGGCAAACTGTCAAAATCTTCCCCAAAAAAACGCTTGAGACTTGTGCCACTGTGCACACTTGGATTGAGCAATACCGTTTTTTTACCTGTCAAATTTGCCAAAATATTGCCATAAAATCCACCGAGCGAACTACCGACCAAACCTGTATTCGGGTCTTTGGCAATAATTTCTTGGATTAAAGCAATCGACTCATTGGGTGAACGATTCAAATCGGGCGCAACAACCTTGATTTGTGGGAAATTTTTGGCACAAAAATCTTTGAGTTTTTGCGCTTTTTCGGCGTTTGGATTGCTATCAAGTCCGTGAATATACACAATTTGCATGGCTTTATCTCAAATTTTTAATTATAGTAAATTATCATATCGACTGTTGTTGGTTTGGCTAACATTTAATCTTAGCATTGCTTGGCTAAAATAGCCATGATGCGAGGTTTCAACACGTTAAAATTTGTCGTGTTAGTTAGATAGCCGTGTTTGGTGGTACGTTTTTGTCTGTGTTATTTGATTTTCAGCCCAGTTAACCCTATCTCTGCATAGGTGGATTACTTGTCCATTTGCATGGCGTAGTCAGGAGTTATCACCGCGATGGAGCAGCAAGAGTTATTTGAGATTGCCAGTCCTTGTATTCAAGTCTGCGAGCTTGATAAACAGGGGTATTGTAAAGGCTGTTTGCGCAATCGTACCGAGCGTGACCTTTGGCTTATGATGAATGACTCACAAAAGCGGCAAGTACTTAAGTTATTGACTATCCGACGACTCAAACGACTGCGTGCCGAGCGTTTGGCGCACCAAACCCCCACCCAAACTGCGCAAGATGATGAGATAAATTTGACATTGTTTGAAGATAATGAAAATAATGTTGGCGACTAATTAATTGATCGTAATGTCTACTAAAAAAAATTAGGTTGAATGCATGAATAGCTCTTGGTTTAAGCAGGTTTGGCGACTTGCATTAACAGCGATTACGGTATTGATTTTTTTTATGGCAATTCGTGCGCTTTACCGTTTGACCAAAACTGTGCACTATCAAGACGTTCTAGACGCTATCGCGCATATTCCTACCTTCCATCTTATTATCGCCGCCATCGTGGTGGCTTTTGGTTATTTAGTACTCACCATTTATGATTTTATTGCGCTCCGCCAAATCGGCAAAAAACTTGATTACCGCCATGTCGCCCTCACCTCTTTTACCGCTTATGCCATTAGCCACACCATTGGGCTCAATCTTGTCACCGCGAGTGGTATCCGTTATCGTAACTATCGCCGTTTTAATCTGACTCATAATGAAATTGCCAACATCGTCTGGATGGTGTCGATGGCGTTTACCTTTGGCATTACCACGTTGATTGGGGCGTCTTTGACTAGCCATCCTGAGATTACCATTCAACTATTATCTGAACTGGATAAATCCCTTGGCATCTTTGAGCATACTTTTTATGTACGGGTGCTTGGCATCACCATGTTAAGTGTTATTGCGGCGATTATTGTGTACGCTGGCAAGCAAGGCAAACACGTGGTAATTCGGGGTTGGCGTTTTGACTTACCGCCCGCCAAAATTGTGCTGCAACAGATTGCGATTGCCATTTTAGATTTAAGTACCGTGGCGTTGGTACTGTACTTACTATTGCCGCCTTCTGAGCATATCAGCTATTGGGCGACCTTTTCTGCGTTTATTCAATCAATGGCAATCGGTATTTTAAGTCATGTCCCTGGCGGTCTAGGGGTGTTTGAAGTGGTTATGATTACGGCTTTGCCCAAAGTCGATCGGACGCAGATGCTGGCAGTGTTATTGATTTTTAGATTACTTTATTACATCATGCCATTTTTGGTTGCCTTACTGGCATTGTTGGCATATGAGGCAAAGCTATATTTAAGTGAAAATTCTGACAAAAAAAAATAACCTTTTACATTTTTAACACTTTGCATCAAACAAACGTGTTTTCATATAGTAAAAGGTTATTTTAAGCGTGTTTGGTACGATCATACCAAATTAAATAGACCTATCTTATTAATACCTAGTGTTTAAAATTTAGTCTCTAAACTTTTCGGCTAATAAAGGCGATAATAAATAAAATCACCGCTACTGCCAAGAACACATATGCCAAGTTTGCTGATAGACCTGCGACACCACCAAAACCTAAGAAACTCGCAATGAGTGCGATTACAGCAAAAATAATAGCCCAACGAAACATGATAACTCTCCTTTTTTTTATTGTTTTAAATGTCATGCACTGCAGTTAGACATTTTGCATTTAGATACTTTAACACTTTACATTTTAGTTTTAGTTAAAGCCTGTTAACCTATGCTTTATCGCATGAGTGCATATTAAAATAATTCTATAGCGTTGTAACGAGCACTTTTGTAAGGTTTGTGGCTTTCTCATAGCCCGTGTATAAAAAAGTGCAAAAAAAAACCATGCATGGTTAATGATGTGCATGTTTCTGGTAAACATTAGTAAGTATTGCAATGCTATGTTAATGTAGCTGTAGCTTGCATTGACAATTTCACTGATTGTTAACGCTACCGAATAACTTCCTTAATGGCATTAGGATTTATTTACGTATTCTCAACATTTTGCCTGCAATCCTTACATTGTTGCGTCGGATGATTGTTCTATAATGACATCTAGGCGTTTAGTACTCCCTTAAAGTATTTTCTTGATAATTGATAATACGGTCATATTTGGGGAATGATACTAACCACCTAATATAACTATAGAAAACAAGCTAATCATCAACCTATCAATCAACAATGAGGAAAAAT
>ENA-OOIZ01000147-OOIZ01000147.1-human-skin-metagenome-genome-assembly--contig:-NODE-147-length-8417-cov-2.634298_pt1 | contig 8417 bp, 6 predicted proteins | sample MGYA00248862_ERZ500975 | MGnify/ENA primary metagenome ERZ500975 (study PRJEB25958, sample SAMN03398552) | human skin metagenome | study: EMG produced TPA metagenomics assembly of the Human Skin...
CTAAGGCAAGCAACCGTTTTTTTGAAAGCTTAAAGATTTTAGGCATCAACATCATAATTTCCTTGTAGAATTTTGAGTTTTAAAACCAAGTTAAACCTTAATATTTAACCCACTATGATTATAGCATTCATTATTCGCACTCAAATCACTGAGTTGCTTTGATTTGCAACCCATGTGTTTGTTTTGTAAGCATACATTCGGCTATTGGATGACTCTTTGATTACTCATGAATTACTCAGGCCACGCTGCGACATTTTGCCGCATTTATTTATATCAAAATAAGCGTATAATAGTTTTTTTAACTTAATTCGTTTGTTTACGCCAAGTAATGGGGATGCACGATGCAAAGCATGTATTTTTTGATTCCTATTAGTCTAGTGCTATTTGTATTGGGTATTTTTGCCATTTATTACGCCATCAAATCACGCCAATTTGACGATTTGGACAATGAATCTCAGCGGGTCATTTTGGATGACAGACAATTTCGCCGCGAACAATTGGGGCAAAATCCCGCCAAGCCTTCATCTTCTCATCCCCCAAAAATACAAGACCCTACTGACGAGCAAAAATAACGCGTTGGTGTTATCTTTCTTCCTGCTGATTTGTTTCTATTGATTTATTTACGTCTTGCAAAAATTTTTAGACTTTTTTGGAGCATTTTATGACCTGGGCATTATTTTTGGCAGCGTTTAGCATGGGATTGTTTGGCTCACCGCACTGCCTGGGGATGTGCGGTGGCATTGTGACGGCTTTTGGGCTGTCTATGCAGCATGTATCGGACAGCAAAAAAAATGGCTTGATTTTGACGTATCATGTGGGACGCCTCATCAGTTATGCCTTGCTTGGATTGATTGCCAGTGTTGTTGGGGTGGCAATCTTTCAGTCCATTATGAGTAACAGTGCGCCAAGAATTGTACTGGGTGCGGTATTGGTGTTGATTGGGCTTGCGATGCTTGGGTTACCGCTGTTTAATCAGTTAGAAAAAGTAGGGATGCGCTTTTGGCAATCGCTTGCCCCGATACGCAAAAAAGTGTTTCCGATTGATAGCTTTGGTAAAGCCTTGTTTGCTGGCTTGCTGTGGGGATTTTTGCCGTGTGGATTGGTGTATGGTGCGCTCATGATGGCGATTGCTGGCAACAACATCGCTACAGGGGCGGCTCTGATGTTTGTATTTGGGCTGGGTACGATGCCGATGTTGATTGCCACGCAAAAAACTGTGGGGATGCTACAGTCAAGTATTAAAAATTTTCGCCTTCGCCAAATTAATGGGGTGATAATGATGTTGTCTGGGCTTGCGGTGATTTTTATTCCGATGATGATGCACCATAATCATATCCACGGTTCACATAATCAAGGTTCACACAGTCATGCCAGTCATAGCATGAATGAGACGAGTATGCACCATGATATGTCGACAATGAATCATTCTGCGTCTAATCCTGCTTCTGTGACAGCTTCGACTACTATGCCGACTACTATGCCTATGAACCATAATATGAGCCATAACATGAATCATGACATGCAGGATATGAAAGATAAGCACCATGAGATGGCCATGCCTGCCAGTACCAGTCATAATCACTAGTCACTAATCATTCATTTACATTGCCCAAAAAAAACAAACCTCTTAATCGGTATATTAAGAGGTTATCGGTTGCGAATTTTTACGTTTTACGCTTAACTTGCAGTTTAGTTTACATTTCTACCGCGTCATCGCCTTCGTCAAGGTAGATGATATCGGTTTCATATTCAAACGCTTCATTTAACATATCTAACATTTTTTACTCCTATCCTTCTTTATCCAATATCCCATAGAGGTGGATTTTTTATTCATTTTAAGGCTTTTGCCATTTTTTAGTTGTTTACTTACTATTTTACGTTATCAATGCAACTTCATAACGTCATGATATTTAACGTGAGTTTGATGACAGTAGCATGAAATTCATGTGACAGGAATACGAATTTACAAAAAATTACTTTTATTGAAGAATAATCCAGCTACCGAGCAGGTTTGTCGAGGTCGCTAAGTAGTTTTGGCACGCTTTTGAGTCGCTGTTGCTGTTCATCATAGGCTTGTTTTTGAACGCGGTAAATTTCATACACGCATAGTTCTTCGCAGCTGTTGTTGCAACATTCCCAATCTTCAGGATAAGTAGGTTCTTCAATCAGGCGTTCGCCATTAGGTAATTGATTTTCCATCATTTTCTAAATCTTCTTTTTCGCTATAACACGCTTATGATGAGCCAATAATTATTTATTATCAGGTCATCATCACGTTTTTAAAGATAATTTCTCTATAAGATTCTTCACCGCATCAATCCGTCCTTCTGGTGTGGCAAGGGCTTTGTCGTCCATCATTTTTAGCCCTGTCGCGCCATTCATTTTAAATTTTTTCGGATTTGATTGAATAAGCCCAATAATGGTAATGGCTTCCACAGGGGTGCTTGGTGAAAACTCAAAGGTGACTTGCCGCTCATTGCCATCAATCTTGCTAATCTCCAGCGCTTCAGCCAATAAGCGGATTTGGTGAATGGCAAACAGATTTTTGGTCGGCTCCGGCAAACTGCCAAAACGGTCTAGCATTTCGCTGCGGATGCTAATTAGGCTGTCATAGTCTTCAGCATTGGCGATTTTTTTATAAAACAATAGCCGCTGATGGACATCACCCAGATAATCTTCAGGAATGAGTGCCGACAAATGCAGATTAATGTCACTGGTTAGCGATAATGGGGTGTTCAAATCAGGTTGTTTACCTGCTTTGATGGCTTTGGTGGCACGGTTTAGCATATCCATATACAGGTTAAAACCAACCGCTTGCATATTGCCGCTTTGGTTTTTGCCCAGCAGCTCACCCGCCCCACGAATCTCAAGGTCTTCACTGGCAAGCATAAAGCCTGCCCCCAATGTGTTGGCACGGCTGATGGCATCAAGCCGCTTTTGTGCATCGCTGGTCAAGCCTTTAATAGACGGCACAAGCAGATAACAGTAAGCTTGGTGGTGACTGCGACCAACACGCCCACGAAGTTGATGAAGCTGCGCTAGCCCGAATTTATCGGCACGGTTAATGATAATGGTGTTGGCATTGGGGATATCAATGCCCGTTTCGATAATGGTGGTACACACCAACACATTGTGTCTTTTGTGGTAAAACGATTGCATGATTTGCTCAAGCTCTCGTTCTTTCATCTGACCGTGAGCCACTGCCACCCGAGATTCGGGCACAAGCTCTCGCACGGTTTCTGCCATGCGCTCAATACTTGCCACATCGTTATGCAGTAAAAACACCTGTCCGCCACGCAATAATTCACGCAAAATCGCTTCTTTGAGTAAGTTATCAGACTTTTGCATGACAAAGGTTTTAATTGCCAACCGCCTTGCCGGGGGCGTGGCGATAATCGACATGTTGCGCATACCCGATAACGCCATGTTCAGCGTGCGCGGAATGGGTGTCGCGGTCATCGATAGTACATCGACATCCGATTGCATGGCTTTGATACGCTCTTTATCTCGGACGCCAAAACGGTGCTCCTCATCGACAATCATCAGACCTAAGTTGGCAAACTTGACATCTTCTTGCAAAATACGGTGGGTACCGATGACGATATCAATTTTACCTTCGGCTAAGCCTTTGAGAATCGCATCGTGTTGTTTTTTGGTGCCAAAGCGCGACAGGCTTTCAATACGAATGGGCCAATCGGCAAATCGATCCAAAAAGTTGTCTTCGTGTTGCCCAGCAAGCAGCGTCGTCGGTACTAGCACTGCCACTTGATACCCTGCTTGCACCGCAATAAAAGCGGCACGCATTGCCACTTCGGTTTTACCAAAACCGACATCGCCGCACACCAGCCTGTCCATGGGCTTATTTTGCTTCATATCAAACTTAACCGCTTCAATGGCATTGGCTTGGTCGGGCGTTTCTTCAAACGCAAATTGACTGGCAAATAGGTCATACTGGATTTGGTCAATTGGGAAGTTAATGCCCACTTTGGCATCACGGCGGGCTTGCACGTTGAGCAGTTCCGCCGCCACATCATGAATTTGGCTGAGTGCTTTGGCTTTGGCTTTATCCCATTTACCGCTACCTATGGTATGAAGCGGTGCGGTTGCCGAGTCGCCACCCGCATAACGGCTGATAAGCTGCAGATTTGCCACAGGCACATACACACTGGCATCATCTGCATAGGTGAGATGGATGAACTCTTGTAGTTGTCTATCAATCTCAAGGGTAATTAAGCCTTGATAACGCCCAATACCAAAATCAATATGCACCACAGGGTCGCCGATATTGAGCTCACTGACCGATTTAACCAAAAATTCATCAGACACATCGCTTTGGCGACGGCGGCGAGTCTGTAACACCTGCCGTCCAAACAACTGGGTTTCTGAGAGAATCGCAAACTTATCGGGGAGTAACGCGCCTCGTTCAATCGGTGCAATGGTCAAGGCAATCGTAGTGCTATGTGCCTCATCCATGTTTGCAAGAAAATCGGTCAATCCTGAAACACTTTGTAAATTAAAGCGTTTTTGCAACAGCTCCGATAAAATCTCACGGCGACCCGCAGTTTCGGCAACCAATAATATCGGTTTAGCAAACTGCTCGCGAAATGCCATCAGTCTTTGCAGTGGCTCAGCAAGTTTATGGTCAACGGTTAAATCAGGTGGTGTGTCAACCACTGCGTTGATTGCCCCTGCTTTGGTGTCATCAATTGGCTGTTCGCTGGTGATAATGCGGGGATATTGGGCAATTTTTTCGTTAAAGATATGTTCTGCCAGATACAAATCTTGCGGTGCCACAATCGGTTTTTCGATATCGTGCCTGCGGTCATTGTAGCGAGTTTGGATTTGTTGCCAAAAATTTTGGTAAGCCGTGTCTATTTGATTATCGACGATAAACAAGCTATCTTTGGGCAAATAACTAAAAAAATCCGAGCCATTGTGCCAAGTATCCGTGTCAAAGAATAACGGCTGATAATACTCCACCCCCGCGGGTGCAATGCCGTTCATCACATCGTTAAACAGCTCAAAACGGCGGGCAGATGTGTTGGCAAAGGTGCTAGCAAAATTGGCGCGAAACGTTTCTTTACCCTCATCCAGGGGAAATTCTCGCGCCGGTAAAATCTGAAAACTGGTGATTTTACCGATGGTTTCACCCGATTTTTTTTGACTATTCATGAACTTGACATATTGATGGGGGTCACTGTCTTTTAACTCGTCCAAATCCGCTTGGGTCAAGCTACGCTGGGTTTGCGGGTTAAAAAAACGGATACTCTCAATCTCATCATCAAACAAATCAATGCGCACTGGAAACGGCTGACCAATGGCAAACAAATCAATCACGCTGCCACGCACCGCAAATTCCCCGGGCTCAAAGACATTATCTACCGCATGATAGCCCGCGGTTGCCAGTTTTCGACGTTCGGTTGCCACATCAAAGGTGTCACCCACTGACAAATCAAAGTGTTGCCCCAATAGCCATGATGCAGGGGCGACGCGGTGCATTAAGGTCTGCACCGAAATCAGTAAAATACCATCAGTTGGCATATGGGTAAGCAAATGAATCCGCTCAGAGACAATGTCATGGTGCGGTGACAACTCGTCATAGGTAAGCGTTTCCCAATCAGGAAACACATGGGCATCGACCCCACTAAATGCCAACTCTGTTTCAAGCTGATTGAGCTGATTTTGGTCACGGGTCACGACCACTTTTAGGCGGTTTTGCTGACCGCTATCGCTGCTGGTGAGGCTGGTGAGCCATAAGGCTTGGGTCATGCCTTGTAAATTGCCCAGCCATTTTTTGTCATGCTTAGCATTGTCAAACAACGATTGGTTGAGTCGAAAGGAAAGATGAGACAGTGAGTGTGTAACATTCGTCATTGTTATCGGTCTTTTGGTTATAAGTCTTTTAATTTAAAAAGGCGAAAAATAATGACGTTATTGTGGGGGTTTTTGCTGAAAAATTAAAGCTAAAATAGCAGTGTTTTAGCAGACTTTTTGGCAATAACACTTTATCCCTGCAATGCAGCAATCTAGCGTTTTTACCAAAGTGATATGCAAAAAAACACCGCCAATTTGACGGTGCTTTTTTGTCAAGCTGACGTTATTTTTTGAGCCATTTGGTGATTTGCGCTTTGACAAATTTAGGATTTGAGTTACCCCAGTTGGCGTAGATTTCGGTAAAGAGTGTACCTGTAATATCTTCGATTTCCGACTGGGTGATTTCTGCACTACCTTGTTTACCAAAGATAACCACCTCATCGCCTGCTTTGACATCGGGGTAATCGGTGACATCGACCATAGTGGTATTCATCGAAATTTTGCCCAATGCAGGGACTTTATGACCATTAATTAAGACATGACCTTTGTTGGTAAAGGCGCGACGGTAGCCGTCTGAATAACCGAATGGTAAGTTTGCCAAATAGCTATCTCGTGTCAAGGTATAAGTGCGGTCGTAGCCAACCGTTGAACCTTTAGGATAGAAATTGACGCTAGCCACACGGCTTTTGAACGACATAATGTAGTTAAAATCTGGACGTTCATAGTAAGGCTCGCCAAACAAAATCGCCCCTGGACGCACCATATCAAACCAACCTTCTGGCACGTTCAGTGACACAAATGAGTTCGCCGCATGGATGGTGAGTTTTTTACGGTCGAGTTTGGCGGTTTTAATCAGCCAATCAGTGTTTTGTTTAAAACTAGCCAACCCTTTTTGTACATCGGCTTTATCTTCAACAGGAAAATGGGTCATGATACCGACGATGTGGAGATTTTTAAGCTTGGTAATTGCCAAAGCGTCTTGTCTAGATTTCTCAATGCTCAAATCTAAGCCGTTACGGTCCATGCCACCGTCGTTGAGTGCCATATGAAAATTAATGACCACGCCCGCTGCTCGTGCGATATCACTGGCAGTTTGGGCTTGTTTAAGGGTACCAAATAACTCTTCGACATTGTATTTTAAGCCGTCTTCAATTTCTTGGTTGGTCGCCGTACGCACCCGCATCACTCGTCCTTTATAGCCGTGCTTGCGGGCGATACGGGCTTCTTCGTTACTGGCAATGCCGATACAAGGCACTTTATGCTCAATCACGGTAGGCATCAAATTATCAATGCCAAAGCCATACGCATCGGCTTTTAAAATCGCACAGATTTGGGATTTACCACCTAAATGCGCGCGCATCGCTTCAATATTATGCCCGTACGCTTCAGTATCTACTTCAAGCCAAGCGTTGGTATTGGCAAGATTAACAATATGAGGATTATCGCCAGCATACGTTAGCGCGGGCGCGGCTTGCGCGGGCGCAGCGTGATACATGACGGTGGCGATGGCAAGCGATAGCAGAGTTTGATGTAGTTTCATAATAATTCCCAAAATGATATGACAATAAAAAAATCAGAAAAAGTACGTGCTTTCATGCGCTGATATTAACGCAGTCAAGCCACATAAACAGTTAATATATCAACACTTGATGCGGGTTTTTAACCCACATAGTCTACTTTTTAGTTTAGTAGCTTAACTTAGCTCATTAAAGCAATGATGTCGTACTCACAATCATGCCATTGTTATCAGCATACACAAAGTCGCCATTATTTATCGTCATTCCGCCAAAATTGAGCGTCACGCCTACATCGCCCACACCTTTGCGATTGGATTTGCGGGGAATGGCGCCGAGCGCTTGTACGCCGATTGGCATTTTGCCCATATCATCCACATCTCGCACACAGCCATACACAATCACGCCAGCCCAGCCATTATCAACGCCGCTTTGTGCAATCATATCACCCAGCAAGGCACAGCGCATTGATGCCCCACCGTCTACCACCAAAACCTTGCCATTGCCTTTATCATCTTTGCCATACGTGGCTAACAGCTCTTTAACACGGCTATTGTCTTCAAAGCATTTGACGGTTACCACTTCACCGCCAAATTTTGTGTTACCGCCATAACTAAAAAAGCGTTTGCCTTCCATGTTGGGTGCACAAACCTGACATTCTGGATTATCATCTAATAAATCGCAGGTAATAAAATTTTGTAACGTCATGTCGCTCATCATCGCTCCTTAAGTCAATCGTTTTTTTGGGAAGGTTAGTTTCTAAACCGCGTCATCGCTAGCATTTCACCGTTACTGATAACTTGGGTTTTCTTGGCGGTATCGACGCGATTAGCACATTTTTCATAAGTATGTTTGATGTGCCAATTGTTGCTCACCAGCGCCATTGCCATCGCCACCCTATCGGCTTCTATGGGACGGACAGGCAGTTTTTTGGGTACGATAGGTTTGATGAGTTTGTACGCCGTCTGCGCGATGGTTTCAAGTTTACGATCATCGTGTTTGCCAAGCAGCAAAGAGGGACGAAAAATTGCCAATTCTTGAAAACCTAAATTGTCAATCGCGGTTTCAAGTTCACCTTTGACACGGTTA
>ENA-OOIZ01000153-OOIZ01000153.1-human-skin-metagenome-genome-assembly--contig:-NODE-153-length-7976-cov-5.305896_pt1 | contig 7976 bp, 6 predicted proteins | sample MGYA00248862_ERZ500975 | MGnify/ENA primary metagenome ERZ500975 (study PRJEB25958, sample SAMN03398552) | human skin metagenome | study: EMG produced TPA metagenomics assembly of the Human Skin...
TATGGATATGTCGGATATGGATCATAGCAAAATGGATATGTCAGGCATGGACCATAGCAAAATGGATATGTCAGGTATGGACCATGGCAGTATGGATATGTCAGGTATGCAAGGTGGTAAAGCTCCAGCTGATGCTCGCAGTCCTGACTATTCAAACGGCGTTCCCTATGGACGCTATGGTCAGCCTATGATGATGGGTGATATGCCGTTATGGGGTGTTTCTGTAGAACAGTTGGGCTATCAGTTTGATGACGATCAGATTAACTATGAGGTGGATGCTTGGTATGGAAAAGATGAGCGACGCCTAGCTGTACGCAGCGAAGGTAGTGTTCAGACTAAGGACGATAAAAAAATTGATAGTCTGACCTCACTGGCTTATTGGAAGCCGCTAAGTATTTTTTGGAATGGTGAAGCAGGTGTCGCTTATGATACCAAAAACGATAAGGCTGCCCTTATGGCGGGTATCGTAGGTACTGCACCATACTTTGTTGAAACAGATGCAAGAGCCTATCTCTATACTGATGGTCAAGTACGTCTTGACTTAGGTACGGCATATGAGTGGCGTTTGACTCAGCGTTGGGTTGTCAGACCAGAAGTAGGGCTGACAGCCTTTAGTAAAGACGATACTGATAACGGTATTGCTAAAGGGTTCAATGATTTTGACGCTGAAGTTAGATTAATGTACGAGACTTTAAATCGTCAACTTGCACCTTATGTAGGGGTTAGTTACAGTACGGCTTTAGGCGATGCTCGAGATTTGCGCCGTCAAGAAAATAAATCGGTTGATAGCAGTAGTTTGACTGCGGGGGTTACATTCTGGTTCTAACATTATTAAAATAATAAGGGGTATATTATGAATACTTCTGATCAAAACAGCATGAATCATCAAAGCCATCAACAGGGCATGAATCCTTATGTGAAGTTCACTTTGATGATTCTGACGTCTACGATTGTAATGTTTATCATGATGTATTTTAATACCTATCAGCTGGATCATGTTTATTTTAGTGAGACCCGAGCCTATATGGCATTATATATGGGCGCAGTCATGGCGATTATCATGCTCGCCTTTATGAGCAATATGTATAAAAAGACTAAGATTAATTTACTGGTTTATGGAATAAGTGTAGTAATGTTTGCTGTAGGTATTTGGGGTGTGCGTTCCCAAGCAACGGTTGATCAAGTCGATTGGATGCAAGCCATGATACCTCATCACTCGATTGCCATTTTGACGAGCTCAAGAGCAGATATTGAAGACCCTAGAGTACAACAGCTCGCTGACGATATTATTAAAGCGCAAAAGCGTGAAATCGCTGAGATGCAAGCGCTTCTTGAGTGATAGTGCTTTAAGAGTTGTACTTATTATCAATATTTATTGTCTTCAAGGAGTGGTTTTATGAAACATATTGCCGATGAAAAATCTATCAAAGGTGGTCAGTACGATAAAGTACCGGAAAATTATAGCGGTACGGTCTATATTTGTCCTATGCATCCAGAAGTAAGAGATGTTGAAAAAAGTGACTGCCCAATATGTGGCATGTTTCTTAAACCTGAAGACGAAGTTGCTAAAGATGATAGTCACGCTAGCTGTCATGGAAAGGATACTGATAGTAGCGGAGTAAAATCTGTTAAAGGCGGTAAATACGATAAAGTACCTGCTGATTACGATGGCACGGTATATACCTGTCCTATGCATCCTGAAGTGAGAGACGTTAGAAATAGCGGTTGTCCGATATGTGGTATGGCGCTTGAGCCCGAAACGCTTACTATCGGTGAAGAGGACACCTCAGAGCTTGACGACATGACTCGTCGTTTTTGGATATGTACCGTGTTGACTGTACCGCTATTAATATATGTTATGAGCGGTATGTTTGGAGTTGACTTTAGTCAGTATGGTATACCTTCACAGGTTTTACAATGGGCTGAGTTGGTGCTTGCGACACCTGTAGTGCTTTGGGGGGCCGCCCCGTTTTTCGTTCGTGGCTGGCAGTCTATAAAAAGCCGCAATCTTAATATGTTTACTTTGATTGCGATAGGCGTAGGCGCTGCTTATGTTTTTAGTATTGTCGCGACCTTTTTTCCCAATATTTTCCCAGACAGTTTTAGAGACGCTAGTGGTCAAGTCGGAGTCTACTATGAAGCAGCAGCTGTCATTGTAACCTTAGTATTGTTGGGTCAAGTATTAGAGCTTAAAGCCAGAAGCCAAACTTCAGGTGCGATTCGAGCATTGCTTGAGCTAGCTCCACCGACTGCAAGACGTGTTGACGAAAACGGAGAAGAGATCGAAGTCTCGCTTGATGAGGTCGTCACTGGCGATAAGCTACGGGTTAAACCAGGTGAGAAACTACCCGTAGATGGTACAGTGATCGATGGTAATAGTAATGTTGATGAATCAATGGTGACGGGTGAGCCAATCCCTGTATCAAAAGTAGCAGGAGATACAGTGACTGGTGGTACGGTAAATGGCACCGGAACGCTATTAATCGAAGCGGTCAATGTTGGAGCAGATTCAGTATTATCTAAAATTGTACAAATGGTTGCTGAAGCCCAGCGTAGCCGCGCACCTATACAGAAATTGGTAGATAAGGTAGCTGGGTGGTTCGTACCTATTGTTATTGTCACCTCTATCATAACCTTTATTGTCTGGGCGATATTCGGCCCTGAGCCCGCTATGACCTATGCTTTGGTTAACGCGATTGCGGTACTGATTATTGCTTGTCCTTGTGCCCTTGGTCTAGCGACGCCGATGTCCATTATGGTTGGTACCGGCAAAGGCGCGCAAAACGGCGTCCTCATCAAAAATGCTGAAGCGTTAGAGAGTATGGAAAAAGTCGATACCATTGTCGTCGACAAGACCGGAACACTGACCGCTGGTAAGCCCGAGCTTACCGCAATTGATGCGCAGGTAGGTCAAGATGAAGACGAGTTCCTCGCATTGGTAGCCTCAGTAGAAAGCGCTAGCGAGCATCCTTTAGCAGAAGCTATCGTTAGAGCAGCTCAAGAAAGATCACTCATTATTCCTAAAGCTACTGACTTTAATTCGACTACTGGCGAAGGCGTACAAGCCGTGGTCGATGGTAAGAAAGTCGCTATTGGTAACTCTAAGCTTATGGAAAGCCTAAATAGTTTTGATAATGAGCTGTCCACTAAAGCTGATGTCCGTAGAAAAGACGGTGAAACGGTAATGTTTGTGGCTATAGACGGTAAAGCTGCTGGTATTATTTCAGTTGCTGACCCTATTAAACCAAGCACTAAAGAGGCTATTTCACTGCTTCATGACGCAGGTTTAAAAGTTGTGATGCTAACCGGTGACAACGAAAAAACCGCGCAGGCAGTCGCCAATAAACTAGGTATTGATGAAGTTCATGCGGATGTCTCACCAGAGGATAAAAACCGTATCGTCAAAGAAATGCAAGACAGCGGTAAATTGGTCGCTATGGCGGGTGATGGTATCAACGACGCACCAGCGCTAGCGCAAGCTAATGTTGGTATCGCTATGGGAACCGGTACCGATGTGGCGATGGAGAGTGCGGGCATTACCCTGCTAAAAGGTGATTTAATGGGCATTGCCAAAGCTTATAAGCTTAGCCACGCCACCATGCGCAATATCAGACAGAATCTGTTTTTTGCCTTTATCTACAATGCACTTGGTGTTCCTATTGCCGCAGGTGTGCTCTATCCCATATTTGGGATTCTGCTCAGTCCGATGATAGCAGCGGCAGCGATGAGCTTGTCGTCATTCTCGGTGATTGCTAACGCGCTGCGATTGCGCCGTTTGAAACTATAATTCTGGTACGGTAAAAAGTGTTCTAAAGCACACTGACACATACTGGTCTAAACAAGATCACAAAATATAAGGATACCGTTATGGGCAGCTTTTCTATTACACATTGGCTGATTTTATTGGTCGTAGTGGTGGTCGTATTTGGTACTGCCAAGCTTAAAAATGCAGGTAAAGATTTAGGCGGTGCGGTGAAGGGTTTTAAAGAAGCGGTCAAAGATGAAGAACCCGAGAATGCTCGCAAAAATCATGTGCTTAGCCATGAAAATAGTACGCCAGCTGCAAGTAATGATTTAAATACGCGTGTAGGTAATCAGGCTGATGATATGGAAATCAGCCCTATTTCCACTGATGACCAGCCTAAAGTATGAAGCGCGCCGCTTATAAATAGCGGCACTAAGTAGTCTATTAATATATGTGACTGTTATGTTTGATATTGGGTTTTCCGAATTACTCTTGTTTGGCGTCATTGCTTTAATCGTATTGGGCCCAGAAAAACTGCCGCAAGCCGCACGTACCGCTGGGCAATGGTATGCCAAACTGCGCCGTACAGTATCCACCCTACAATCTGAAATAGAAGCTGAGCTTGATCTAGCTGAAACACGTCAACAAATGCAAAATGAACTTGCGAAAATCCGTCAGACCGAGTCGGATATGAAGCGCGAATTAGCAGAAATGCGTGGCAGTATGCAAAAGTTTGAGCAGTCACAGAACCAAAGCCTAGACGCTTCACATCAGTCAATCACCCCTTATGATAAAGACCATCAACAGAATACTACCTCCTCGTTCATTAAACAGGAGGCGGATCAGTGAGCCTATTTAAACGGCAAAAAAGTCGACAAGAAAAAATAACAGATATAGAGTTTGAGGCGCCAACAGATACAACACAGAATAGTGAGTCTGGAGATACGTTAGGTACGCTTGGCGATATGCCTATTACCGGACATTTAATCGAGCTGCGTACGCACTTAATAAGAATATGCGTGGTCGTCTTAATTATATTCTTAGTATTGGTGGGATTTTCACGCGAGCTTTATAATCTTTTATCAGACCCATTAGTGGCGCAGTTACCCATCAATTCGACCATGATTGCCACTGATATAACGTCAAACTTTATGGCACCCATTCGCTTAACGATATTCGTCGCCGCATTTTTAGCAATGCCTTATATCCTGTATCAAATTTGGTCATTTGTAGCTTCCGGCTTATATAAAAAAGAGAAGAAAATTGCCATTCCTGTACTGCTATCTTCGATATTTCTATTTTATGCGGGTGTTGCTTTTTCCTACTTTGTCGTACTCAAAGGGGTATTGAAATTTTTTATTATGTTCGCTCCGCAGAACGTTATACCAATGACCGATATTGACAGTTATCTGAGCTTTGCCCTCAAGCTATTTATGGTGTTTGGACTGACTTTTGAGATTCCAGTGGTTACCTTATTGCTGATAATGGCCGGAATCGTTTCTACTCAAATTTTAGAAGATAAGCGTCGTTATATCATAGTCGGCTGTTTTGGGATCGCCGCGGTAGTGACACCGCCTGATGGTGTATCAATGCTGTTGCTCGCGATTCCTATGTGGCTATTATTTGAGCTGGGTTTACTCTTAGCAAAGATATTAATTAAAAATGAACGAAATAATGATTTAGTCTCAGGGAATGAAACATTAGAAAGTAGCTAGCACTACTTAAACACGCCAAGAACCTTTTTTACTTTTTACTTTTTACTAGAGTATGTCAGCGTGAGTACTCTACTTAGCGACGGACTCTAAATGGAACACCCAACTAATAACAACGAAAAAAATGACGGTCTTGCAAATCGACTTAACCAAGAGTGCTACTGCATTACCCTTGATCGTAAAGCGCTTAATACAAGCCTTCAAGATCAATTGGTAGAAACTAGAAACAATCCAATAGGAGCGAACGAGCTTAATAAGCTTTTTTCAGCAACACCCGTGTTCGTTCCCAAAACAGAGATAGAGGCGATGGAGCGAATCGTCAGGGCTATCGAGTCAGCTGCCGAACTGCCATTGTATCAAGAGCAAGTGCTGTCGTGGGCACCAGAAATAGCTGCTTTCGACCCAGGCCCAATAGGGGCCCTCATGGGTTATGACTTTCACTTGGGTAGCGATGGACCTCAGCTCATCGAGGTCAATACTAATGCCGGTGGCGCATTTCTGAATGTGTTGCTCGCTCGCGCACAAAAACGCTGTTGCAACCCCTCAGAGCAAAGCGCTGCAACCAATCAAATGCTAGATAGGTTCGAGGAAGCAGTGTTTGACATGTTCAAACAGGAATGGCAGCGACAGTCCGCTGTTGCTATGCCCAATCGGATAGCCATTGTGGACAATGACCCCGAGAGTCAGTTCATGTTCTTAGAGTTTGAGTTAGCCTGTCAACTGCTCCAAGCTAGAGGTATTGATACTGTGATACTTGATCCCTCTGAACTCGAGTATATCGACGGTACGTTAACAGCCCATGGCCAGAAAATCGATATGATTTACAATCGGCTTGTCGACTTTGCATTTGAGGACCCTGACCATGTATTGCTTAAGCAGGCTTATTTAGAGGGTGCTGTGGTAGTGACACCCAATCCCCGCGTACATGCTATGTTGGCCAATAAGCAAAACCTGACATTGCTATCAGACTCCCAAATATTGCGCTCTTGGGGTCTGGATGAGGCTGCAGTGGAGTGCCTCGAAAGGTCTGTACCGAGGACTAAGATTGTATCAAGAGACGATGCAGCAGAGTTGTGGCTTACTCGGCGGCAACTGTTTTTTAAGCCAGTTGCTGGTCATGGAAGCAAAGGCGTTTATCGCGGTAGCAAACTGACTCGACGCGTCTTCGAAAACATTCTGGATGAAGATTATATCGCACAGACCTTTGTCCCTGCAGGAGAGAGATCACTCAAAATTGATGACATCGTAACAACAAGAAAGGTAGATATACGTCTTTATACGTATGGCGGAAAACTGTTACTACCTGCTGCGCGTGTGTATCAAGGTCAGGTGACTAACTTCCGTACGTCAGGCGGTGGATTCGCGCCTGTCTTTCAGGTGTGATCGTCTAGGTCTTATTTAGATGGCATTAGGCTGTTATAAGTCCGGTTAACTAATTCAATATTCTTCTTACCTAACAAAAGATGGTTGTATATTTATGATTGTCTATTACTTTCGGCACGCTTTTCAAAACACTTCGAAAACAATTGGAGCTAGAGATAGCAGTAAATGGGGTCAGCACAGAATTCGGAGAAAATAGTACGCTAAGGAATTTTGTTTATTAATAAGTTTATTAAAATCAAAGACTTATTTTTTACCCTTTGCCTTTTTAATAGAGATGAATAATATGCAATTTAATTAAGAGTATTTTCATAAATTTATTAAACAACAAACACATAAAATTCAATAAATGTACCTAGCGTACAATATGAACCGAATTCCGTACTGACCCCTTTTACCGTCAGGCTGCCTGACATAATCTACCAAGTGTTTTTCTCCGTTCTTGACAGCAGAGGTCAATCTAAAGTCTGTCGATAACGTAGCATTGCAATAATACCTACAATAATTAGTATGGCAAGTAAGGCTAAAAACTCATTGGATAATAAACTTAATGATGTGCCTTTTAGCATAATCCCTCGAACAATACGTAAAAAATGCGTTAAGGGTAGGATTTCACCTAAATATTGTGCCCATTTAGGCATCCCCTGAAATGGGAACATAAAACCAGACAACAACATCGAAGGTAAAAAAAAGAAGAATGTGAGCTGCATTGCTTGCATTTGAGATTTTGCAATTGTGCTGAAGGTAAACCCTATTGCTAAATTTGCCAATATGAATAACCCTACGCCTAACCCAAATGTGGAGCCAGAACCAACGAATGGCAGATGAAATAACATATTACTTGCGAGTAAAATAATGATCGTTTGCACTAGACCCATGAGTACATAAGGTGTGATCTTACCAATCATCACTTCAAGCGGCTTACTGGGCATTGCTAGTAAATTTTCCATCGTCCCTCTTTCAGCCTCACGAGTCATGGCGATGCTAGTAATCATGACCATAGTCATGGTCAAAATCACTCCCAACAGGCCTGGTACAATATTAAATTGACTGATACCTTCAGGGTTATACTTATTATGCACAAGTGTAGTAATAGAACTAGGTTTTGGTTTCAAATAATCAAACGAACCTATTTGGAT
>ENA-OOIZ01000158-OOIZ01000158.1-human-skin-metagenome-genome-assembly--contig:-NODE-158-length-7690-cov-2.898756_pt1 | contig 7690 bp, 7 predicted proteins | sample MGYA00248862_ERZ500975 | MGnify/ENA primary metagenome ERZ500975 (study PRJEB25958, sample SAMN03398552) | human skin metagenome | study: EMG produced TPA metagenomics assembly of the Human Skin...
TTTTTTATTTTTTCTTTGTTTAAGGTCACTCATGATAGTTCAAACCCATTTTGTTAGCCATACTGCCATCTTATCAGCCATAAGCGTTGGCTTGCTGTATGTGACAGGTTGTAGTGTTGCGCCCTCAACCGCCAAGCCCGATAGCAATACCATTACTATCCCTACTATTCCTGCCACCCAAGCGAACCCAGATACCCAAGCACTCACCACACGCCCGCTAGACAAGGCGCTACAAAAATGCGCCAGCGAGTTTTTGGATAAAACTCAGCCGACAATGACCGGTAAGCTTTCGCAAAAAACCTACCCACTGTGCTTTAATGGCTTTGCGGTGATGTATTCGGGTGTCACCAAAACCCCTATTTGGGTCGCTGAGCATTTGACGCAACAACGAATAACGGCTGCCAAAACCTTGGTCAGAGAGGATAACTTTCATGAAGAAACTCGCCTGCCAACCGAGGTGCGTAGCTTATTGAGCGATTATACCCGTACCGGATTTGATAGAGGACATTTAGCGCCCAATGCTGATATGGCAAACCCGGACTCACAATTTGATAGCTTTAGTTTAGCCAATATCGCCCCACAAACACCTGACAACAACCGTACAACTTGGGTGAAAATTGAAACACAAACTCGCAACCTGACCAACCAATACGGCTCAGCTTATGTCGTGACAGGGGTGGCGTTCTTAACACCGGAAGTCAAACGGCTAAAAAATCGCGTGTTGGTGCCATCGCATTTTTTTAAAGCGGTATATTTGCCATCACAACATCAAGCGATAGCGTTTTTTAGCCCGAATGATGATAGCGGAACCGTTGAAAAAATTAGCCTAAGCACACTTAAAAAACGCACCGGGGTCAATGCGTTTCCCAGTTTGCCGAGCAATGTAGCGACTATTTCACCATAACCAAAATCAGTAACAGCAAATCAGTGACTAAACAGGGCAAAAAGATGAGTGCTTTTAAACCATTTCAAAATGATAGCCAAAGCGTCGGATTGGGCGAATTTACCCTTGAGAATCAAGGAGAGCAAGTCAATCTCTATGGCAGTGCGACGTTTACGTTGGATAAACAAAGTTTAGCCACGGCAAAACAATTACAAGATGTGTTGAGCCAAATCATTGCGTATTTAGAAGCCCATCAAGCGCAAACGGTGGAAAAATCTACTATTCAACAGCAGCAAGCATCGCACGTGGACGAAGTGAATAACCCTTTCTTATAAATAAAAAAAGCGCAAATCAAACAATTTGCGCTTTTTATGGGCAAGCTATTTATGGGCAGGCTAGGCATCAAACTAGGCATTAAAACTGATAGTTAAAGCCAATTTTAGTTTTGCTATCGACACGGTTATCAACCAGTGGGCTGTCTTTTTGCTCATCGCTCAAATACTCTAAATGCTGACTGATAAACGCACTCCAGCGTGGCGAAATGGCGTAACTGGCACTGACATTGACATAGGGGGTAATGCTGCTATCAGCATTATAAGCTTTTATCCCTGTTATTCCTGTGCGTAGCGATTCTTGCTCAGAAACACCAAAGTAGTAGTTGTTGTACTTGTCATTGTACCACTGTAGTCCTAGCTCAGGATAAATGGTAACTTTATCATCCATTGCCTTAAATCTGCTCAAGTGCGCCACTTTTGCGCTAGTACCCTCACTGCGACCCAACGCATCAGTTTCCACTTGCGCTTTAAAGCCGCCATACGGGGTAATGCGCATATAGCTGGTGCCCACCATAGCAGACCATTTACGCTCATCGAGTCCTTTTAACGCCGCTGTGCTCGCATCGTCTGGATCAAATGAACGGCTATCGTAGCTTGCGGTCAATCGCCATTCATTTTGTGCATCTTTGTAGGGATAATAGCCCGCTTCACTGCCTTCAATGTAGAGTCGATTGTTGTCATAAAATGCCTGTGGCATGATCGTAACATCATTGTCCTTTTCGTACGCATAATGGTTGATAGACGCGTTTAACCCTAGTTTAAAGCGGGCATTGGTATCCACTGGCATAGAGGCTGCGTGGGCAAATGTTGTGCCCAACATACTGGCAAGTACCAGACAAGGCGCGAAAAATTGTTTCATAAAAACATCCTGTGAGAGTGGGTCATACAAAAAGTGCTGACAGGCGTAAAGCGTAGAAAATAACAACCGATTTGCCTGTGAACCATACAGCAATGTGATGAATTTATTATGGCATAAAAAGGTCAGCGCAAATAGTTGAATTTAAAGGTGCGATAGATGAAATCCAAGCCAGCATAAATCCTTGAGCTACCTTGAGAACACCATTAAAATGTTATAATATAACATTTTTAATCTTCTCAATACTTGATTGGGCGACCCAGCATGATAAACGCATTGATTAACAAATATGCTTTTTTTAGCCGACCTTTTTTGCTACTAAGGCTACTAAAAACCCCCACGATTGCAGGGGTAACATTGACGATGAGCCTATTGGGGGGATTAACAGGCTGCCAAAAGCAAACTGATACTCAATCCACCTCAAATCAATCAGCCTCAAATCAATCCGCATCAAATAGCTCAGCTACAACAGTCTCATCAAACACCGTTATTGATACCCAATTACCCACCGTGTATGCGACTACCAATGTGTGGGGTTCGGTGGCTAAAGCGGTCGGGGGGGATAAAGTTAATGTGATTGTGGGGGTCGATGATTTATCACAAGATCCGCATGATTATCAAGCCACAGCGACCGACAAGCTTAATATTACTAAGTCCGCTGTCATGCTGGTCAACGGTGGCGGGTATGATGATTGGGGTATGAGCTTAGCTGAGTCGGTGAGTCATAAACCTGTAGTGATTAATGCCGTAGCACTTTCAGGACTGTCGCCTAACACGGACAATGCGGCAGATGAGTCTGCCGGTGAACAACACCAACACGACACCCAACACGAAACAAAGACCGCTCATCCGCAACCATCAGATCATCCTCACGTGCCCAGTGAAGGGCATAGTGAAGTACATAGTCACTCGCACGGTGACTTCAATGAGCACGTGTTTTTCTCCCTCGATACAGCAAAAAAAGTGGCTGAAGCGGTCAACAAGCAATTGGCTGCAACATCACCTGCCAATCAAGCAATTTATGCAAAAAACACCCAACACTTTATCCAGCAAATTGATGCGCTTAAAGTCAAAGCCAAACAAATCGGACAGCAAAAAGCCATCACTGCCTTTGCTACTGAGCCTGTCACCGGGTATTTGCTAGCCGATATGGGCATCAAGGATGTGACGCCAAAAGCCTATGTCGTGCAATCAGAGACGGATGCGGGGGTATCGGTCAAAGTGCTCAATGACAGCAAAAGCCTGCTGAGCAATAAACAAGTCGGCTTGTTGGTTGTCAATGCCCAGACCGAAGATGCCACCTCAAAGCAACTAATCACATTGGCGAAGGCATCAACAGTCCCGGTTGTGGCGGTCTATGAAACCCTGCCCGATGGCGTGACAAGCTATACGCAATTTATTGAAAAAACCCTGGATGATTTTGCGGCAGCGACGCGCTAATTTTAACTAGCCTAAAAATTTTAGATTACCCATTAACGCATTTGGGGAAAAATTTGCGTTAATTGGTATAGTATTGGCTGGTTATCGCTTATAATGCTTAATTTTTAGCCCAGATTTTTTGCAATGTGATATTGCCAATCAACCATCCTCGCCTTTAGGATCTTGTCGTTAATCTTGCCGTTAGGATGAAGAAGTAGCCACCATGCCCATGTCAACCACCAAAATAGCCAATAGCGAGCGGCAGTTTGCGCAGGCTATTCATTGCCAATCGTTTGTCAAACTGCCCCAATCACAGCAAGTCGTTTTGCAAGTCAAAGATGGCAGTATGCACTTTGGACAACGTCTGCTCTGGCAGGATGTCAATTTTTCGATTTTATCGGGTGAATTTGTGGCATTGCTTGGCGCCAATGGTACAGGCAAGACGACATTGCTGCGAAGTTTACTCAAACTTGTGCCACTATCCAGTGGTTCAATCACGCTTGGCAAAGATATTCGAGTGGGCTATGTGCCTCAGCTCAAAGACTTTGCGCCAAAACTACCGATTCGGGGTAGGGACTTGGTGCAGCTAGGGCTGGATGGGGAAAATTATCTGTTTGGTCTGTTTAGCCCCAAAAAAACCTTGGGCGGTTTTTGGCAAACAGCAAAACAAAAAAAATATTTGGTGGATAAAGCCATTGCGGAAGTCGGCGGTGAGTCATTTTGTGATGCGCCGCTTACCATGCTCTCGGGTGGTGAGCAGCAGCGCATGCGTATCGCCCAAGCCTTGGTCGCTGAGCCTGATGTTTTGTTGATGGATGAGCCGCTGCTGAGCCTTGATGTGGCAAGCCAGTATGTGGTCAGTGATATTTTAGCCCATCGCAAACAAGCACATCATACCGCGATTTTGATGATTAGCCATGAACTCGAGCCGATTATACCTTTGGTAGATAAAGTGCTGTGCCTTGAAAATGCGACTGCCAAGCTCGGTGGTGTCGACTTAATCAATCGATTTCGCTAATTTATTTGCTTCAATCAAAAACAAGCCATCACGTTCGATGGTTTTTTAACTTTTGGAATTTACATGCTGCTCACGACTTGGCTACATACCATCATCAATTTTGATAACTTTGCTGAGCTGTTGCCCTTGGTATCAACGTCCATCGTGGCCGCGGTATTGTTGGGTGTGATGGCGGGATTCATTGGACCGATGGTACAGGCACGGGACATGGCGTTTGCCGTGCATGGGACAGCAGAGCTGTCGTTTGCAGGGGCGGCATGTGCTTTATGGTTAGGGTCTTCAGTGACGCTAGGCGCCGTCATTGGAGCAGTGACGGCTGGCATGGTGTTGGGGGTAATGGGCATTGATGGCAAAAACCGCAACTCAGTGGTGGGTATTTTGTTGCCATTCGGGCTTGGGCTGGGGGTGTTGTTTTTATCCTTGTATCAAGGGCGCTCCTCCAATAAATTTGGCTTATTAACCGGGCAAATTGTTGCAATCACGCCCGCTGAATTGCAGTCGATGTTAGTGGTTGCGGTGATTGTACTGTCAATCATTGCCATATTTGGTCAGCGCATGTTATTTGCCGCAGTCGATCCGCAAGTTGCCCAAGCGCAGCATTTGAATTTAACATTTTTATCTTTGCTGTTTATGTTTGCACTGAGTCTTGTGGTGGCGGTAAGTGTGCAGTTTGTCGGTGCATTGCTGCTATTATCGTTACTCATCACGCCTGCGGCAGCGGCGAGTCAAGTGACGGCTAGACCTATCTATGTCTATTTGTTGTCTATGCTGTTTGCCATTATCGCTGGGGTCGGCGGGATATTACTATCGTTAGGACCTGGACTGCCGATTTCACCTTATATCACCACCATTTCATTTGTGATTTATTTAAGCTGCTGGGGAATTGGCTACCTACGAAAAAAAGCAGGGTGGAACAAACGCTTAGCCGCAAACTTTTCTTAATCAACAGGGTATAAAAAAAGCGCAAATGGTATCAATTTGCGCTGTTTGTGTCTTGATGTGTATTAAACTTTAAACTTCAGCTAGGCTAGTAGGGGCATCGATGGTTTGAATCACGCCACCGCCTAAACAGATGTCATCTTGATAAAACACACAAGACTGACCGGGCGTCACCGCACGCTGTGGCTCGTCAAACACCACTTTTATGGTGTCACCCGTTTCATCAAGGGCAAAAACTGTACAGGCTTGATCGGGCTGACGATAGCGCGTTTTGGCGGTACAGCGATAACCTTGGGCAGTAAACAGTTGGGCGGGTGCATCAACCACCCAGTCAAGCTTATAAGCAGTCAATTCGGTGGATTGTAACATCGGATGGTCATGCCCTTGACCGACAATCAGGCGATTATTATCCAAGTCTTTGTGCAACACAAACCAAGGCGCCTCATCTCTATCTTTGACCCCACCAATACCAATACCGCCACGTTGACCGAGTGTGTAATACATTAAGCCATCGTGGGTGCCGATTTTTTTGCCATCATCGGTATAGATATCGCCTTTTTGAGCGGGCAAATACTGCTGTAAAAAGTCTTTAAAGCGTCGCTCGCCGATAAAGCAAATACCCGTAGAGTCTTTTTTCTTCGCTGTCGCTAAATCATATTGCTCGGCAATACGGCGTACTTCAGGTTTTTCTAACTCACCCACAGGGAACAAGGTTTTGGCGATTTTATCGCCTGCCACCGCGTGCAGAAAATAGCTTTGGTCTTTATTGTTATCAAGTCCGCGCAGTAGTGGCGCTTTGCCATTTTCATCGCTAAAACCGCGGCGTGCATAGTGACCGGTGGCAATATAATCCGCCCCCAAGGTTAGCGCATAATCCAAAAAGGCTTTAAACTTGACTTCTTTGTTGCATAAAATATCAGGATTTGGGGTGCGACCGGCGCTATATTCCGCCAAAAAATGCTCAAATACGCGATCCCAATATTCCATGGCAAAGTTGGCGGTATGCAGTTTAATGCCGATTTTATCGGCGACCGCTTGCGCATCGGCAAGGTCAGTCATGGCGGTACAATATTCGGTACCGTCATCTTCTTCCCAGTTTTTCATAAACAAGCCTTCAACGTCAAAGCCCGCTTGTTTGAGCAAAACGGCGGTGACAGAAGAATCAACGCCCCCTGACATCCCCACAATGACGCGGGTTTGGGCAGGGCTCGCAATATCAGATAAATTAACAGCAGTTGAATATGTCATAATTTTTAAAAGTGCCAAAAGGGTTATTATAGCAAATTTATTGCTTGTTAAAAATCAATAAACCTGCCACAATACCGTTATCGGATGAGCCGATATCGAAAAAACCCAACTTATTCTCGTAAGTTGGGTTTTTTAATGGGCAAATTATATTAATTGATTTTTTCAAATTCACTGATTGGCTTTAATAGATAAAGCGACATTGTAAATTCACAAACATTCTTTATATAACCTTTACTTATGATAAAAAATTTGGGGCTGGTATGCGTTGGATATTTCTGACCGTCATTGTATTGTTGTTTGAATTGTTTACTTATGGCGCGGGGCGGGGGCTGCAGTGGTGGGCAGGGTCTTGGTTATCCGATCGGTCTTCTCGCTATTTGATGATTAGTCTATTTGTGATGAGTAATGCGTTATTGGTATTTGGCATCGCACGATTGACGAGCTTTGGGCTTAAGCTGTCTATGACTTGGCTGACTATTTTGTGGTTTGTCATCATGTCGATGGTGGCGGTGGGCATTATCAATTTGGTGTTGATGAAAGTTGCCCCGCAATTTTTTAATGCCGTGAGTTATCAAATTTACGGGGAACGCATTTTGTTGCCGCTGGTGTTTTTTGGCATGGTGTTGATGGGTATTTATAATGCTTATACACCCACCATTCGTCATATCAGCTTGACTGCCAATCAGCCACTTGCCAAACCGATTCGGATTGGGATGGTTTCAGACTTGCATTTGGGTCTAATGGTCGGTGAGCGGCAAATTAACCGATTAACCGATATGGTAAAAGCACAGAACGTGCAACTGCTGCTCATGCCTGGCGATATCATGGATGATAATGTTGATTATTATACCTCGCAAAATATGCAGCCCGCGCTGCAACAACTAGCAAGAGCAGTGCCAATGGGCGCGTATGCCACACTAGGTAATCATGACATGTATGGGCATGAAGGCGAGATTCGCGATGCGATCCAAAAAGCCAATATTACCTTATCG
>ENA-OOIZ01000163-OOIZ01000163.1-human-skin-metagenome-genome-assembly--contig:-NODE-163-length-7587-cov-3.500664_pt1 | contig 7587 bp, 6 predicted proteins | sample MGYA00248862_ERZ500975 | MGnify/ENA primary metagenome ERZ500975 (study PRJEB25958, sample SAMN03398552) | human skin metagenome | study: EMG produced TPA metagenomics assembly of the Human Skin...
GACGTGACTGGAGTTCAGACGTGTGCTCTTCCGATCTCACCTCTGCGCTTAACACCATGCGAATTTCGGTCAAAATACCGCGTAGCTGGTAGTTTTGCAGGCGAATGTTTTTGACTTCAATACTGGCAGGCAAGGTGGCATTTGATTGGGTGGTTGCATTTTTATCAATCACCCTATCTTGGGTGTTAATGCTCAGCTGGTCGAGTTGTTTTTTTAACGAATTTTTGACCGCATAGGCTTCTGGCGTGTTGTTAAAAATCAGCTCAGTGGTTGGGATATTCTGTGACATGGGCGCATCATACCCGCGTAGATGAAAACCACAGGCAGGTAGCTGCGTCAGTAACACACTGCTTAGGAGGATACGAAGTAATGGCTGATTCATATAGTTACCTGTCTGTTAGTTACCCATCTATGATTGTCGGTATTGCTTGTGATAACACTTTATTATGAAGCTTCAAGTTATTATAAAGCTTTAAGGTCAAAAAGGGCTTAGGTTGCCAATAAGCCCTTATAATCAATTAGGCTTTTACCACAATATTGACCAATTTATTGGGCACCACGATTTCTTTGACGATATCGCCGGTGATAAATTTAGCGACGCTGTCGAGTTGTTTCGCTTCGGCTTTTAACCAATCGCTGTCACTGTTTGGCGCCACATCCATTTGACCACGGATTTTGCCATTGACTTGCACCACCATGGTAATAGTGTCTTGTACCAAGGCTGAAGTATCAACGGTGGGATAGGTTAGCGTCATCACATCAATCCCTAACTCCTCAAGTAGGACTTCTGCCATGTGCGGCGCGTACATGGTGAGCAAGGTCAATAATGTTATGAGTGCTTCATTGGCTACCGCCAAGTCGCTGTCTGAATGAATGTCAAACGCGGTGAGTTCGTTCGACAATTCCATTAAAAATGACACAGGCGTATTGAGCGCCAAGTTTTTGCCAAAGGCGTCATCTAATTTGCCGATCGTATCATGTGTTTTACGGCGTAGACTTTTAGCAGCTTTACTCAGCGACTGGGCGTCACTCACCGATAGCGTTGCTGCGGTTAAAGATTGTTGTGCCAATGTTTCGGCATGCTCGATAGTATAACGCCATACTTTTTTCAAAAAGTTATACGGACCTTTTAGCCCATCGTCAATCCATTCAAGCGTCTGGTCGACAGGCGCGGTAAACATGGTGTAAAGTCGAACTGTATCTGCGCCATATTGATCAATAGTCGCTTGGGGATCGACACCATTGTTTTTTGACTTCGACATTTTTTCGATTTTGCCAATTTTGACAGGCTGACCATCGGCTTTTAAGGTCGCTTCGATGGGCTGACCTTTGTCGTTGTAGCGGATATCAACTTCTTCTGGAAAGTAATAGGATTTGCTACCATCGGCATTTTCGCGAAGATAAGTACCCGCCAAGACCATGCCTTGGGTGAGTAAATTAGCAAAAGGTTCATCACCCTGCACCAAGCCTTCATCACGCATAAGTTTGTGGAAAAAACGCGCATACAGTAAGTGTAACACGGCGTGTTCAACACCGCCTACATATTGATCCACAGGTAGCCATTTATCGGCTGCGACTTTATTAATCATCCCATCGGTATAATTGGGTGAGGCAAAACGCGCGTAATACCAGCTTGATTCTACAAAGGTATCAAAGGTATCGGTTTCACGTTTGGCAGGCTTGCCGCAACATGGACAGTTGACATCGGTAAATGAAGCAAGATTGTTGAGGGGATTGCCACGTCCATCGGGCACTACATCTAAAGGTAATACCACAGGCAGCTGACTTTCAGGGACAGGCACTGTACCGCAGTCTGTACAGTTGATAACCGGAATTGGGCAACCCCAATAACGCTGACGAGATACCCCCCAATCGCGTAGCCGATAATTGATGGTTTTTTTACCCAAGCCTTTTGGCTCAAGTTGGGTTAAAATTTTGTCAAAGGCTTGTTTAAAATTTAAACCGTCTAACTCACCCGAGTTAATAGCCACGCCATTTTGCTTATCGCCATACCAGTCTTGCCAAGTGGTCGCATCAAACTGTTGACCTTGCTTATGGTTTTCGTCCAGGTCAATCACTTGCTTGATAGGTAACTGGTATTTATTGGCAAATTCAAAGTCGCGTTCATCATGCGCAGGGACTGCCATGACAGCGCCAGAACCGTAGCTCATTAATACATAGTTAGCGACCCAAACAGGCACTTGCTGACCTGTCAACGGATGGGTGACAGTCAGACCCGTGTCCATACCCATTTTTTCAGCTTTGGCTAAGTCTGCTTCGGCAACTGAGCCTTTTTTGCAGGCTTCAATAAAGCTTTGTAGGGCAGGATTGGTCGCGGCAGCGTGTTTTGCCAGTGGATGCTCAGCTGCCACCGATACATAAGTCACGCCCATTAAGGTATCAGGACGGGTAGTGAATACATCTAAGGTTTTTTCTTCACCATTTAAGGTATAGGGGAAATGAATTTCCATGCCTTCAGAGCGACCAATCCAGTTGCGCTGCATGGTAATCACTTGCTGTGGCCAATGACCTTCTAGCTTATCCAAATCATTTAACAGCTCGTCTGCATAGGCGGTGATATTAAAGTAGTACATGGGGATTTCGCGTTTTTCAATTAGCGCACCTGAGCGCCAACCGCGACCATCCACCACTTGCTCATTGGCAAGGACGGTATTATCAACAGGGTCCCAATTCACTGTTGAGAGTTTTTTGTATACCAAGCCTTTTTTGAACAGTTGTACAAATAGCCATTGTTCCCATTTGTAGTACTCTGGCGTACAAGTGGCAAATTCACGTGACCAGTCAATCGATAGTCCTAATGATTTAAGCTGTGCGCGCATGTTATCAATATTTGAAAACGTCCACGCAGCAGGGGCAACAGCGTTGGCAATCGCTGCATTTTCTGCAGGCATACCAAACGCATCCCAGCCCATTGGCTGCAATACTTCATAACCTTTTAACCGATAGTAACGGCTCAACACATCACTAATCGTGTAGTTGCGCACGTGCCCCATATGCAGCTTGCCACTGGGGTAGGGAAACATAGATAGCAAATAACGTGATGGCTTATCTGATGCCGCGTTGTTTACTTGATAGCGATTTTGCTGTTCCCATTTTTGTTGTTGGGCGGGCTCAATCTCTTGGGGTTGGTATTGACTGGTTAAAGCTGAATTACTCATAATGGTCTGAATTTGTAGTATTTGAATGGGAAAATATATTAAGCCCCATAGCATAGCCTAAAACCGTAAAAATTGCGATAAAAAAAGGAGCCAATATGAGCATCACCATCTACGGTATCAAAAACTGTAGCACCATGAAAAAGGCGTTTGATAAATTAACTGCACTGGGTTTGGAGTATGAATTTTTTGACTACAAAAAACAGGCGATAAATAAATCGACATTAGCCAATTGGGTAAAGCGAGCAGGTATAGATAAGGTATTAAATACCAAAGGCACAACCTACCGCAACCTTAGCGATGCGCAAAAAGCCCAAATGAATCAAGATGTGGATGCTGCGTTAGATATGATGGTGGCTAAGCCAAGTATGATTAAGCGCCCGATTGTTGTCTCAGACAGTGAGTTAATCATTGGTTTTGATGAAACTGCCTTTGAAAAACTAGGCATGTAAAACTAGGCAAGTAAAGAGGGACAAATCAATCCCCAATAAAAAAGCGAGTGATTAAAACTCGCTTTTTTAAATGGCGGGTAAAAATTATTTTACCGCACTAGCAACTGCAGATTTTACCGCATTTGCAGTTTCAACTGGGGTAGAGGCTGCACCACGTTCTTTATTAACAACAGTGGTTGGCGTCATCACAGAGCCATCTTGTTTGTGATCGCTTAAGGAATAAACATACGCTGCCAATAACATAATACGCTCGTTACCCAATTTGGTATCCCAATGTGGCATCACACCGGCACGGCCGTTACGTAACGTAGTACGAACCGTTTCACGGTCGCCACCATATAACCAAATGTCATCCGTAAGATTCACCGCACCGATATCATGGTTACCTTTGGCATCTTTACCGTGACATACCGCACAGTTAGTATCAAAAATAGCCTTACCTTGATTAACCAAAGTTTGGTTCAACTGACCATTTTCTTTTGAACCATGACCGGGTGATAGTGATAGTACGTATTCAGCTGCGGCGCGAACACCATCTTCACCAATCTGCGCTTTCCAAGCTGGCATACCACCCACGCGACCATGATTTAGGGTTAACAAGATTTTATCGGGTGTACCGCCATAAATCCAGTCATTGTCCGTCAAGTTTGGATAACCGGGTGCACCATGCGCTTGTGAGCCATGACACACTGAACAGTTTTGTAAGAACAAACGCTGACCAATTTTAATCGCTTGCGGATCTTGAGAAAGTTTTAGAACGGCAGGTGCCAGTCCTACAATACCTTTATCAATTTGCGATTTTAATTCGGCATTCGGCTCTGCATTTTTAGCTTGCTGCGCTTGTAATTTAGCAAGGCTATCAATTTGCGCCGTTACCGCTTTGTCTTTTAAGATTTTATCATTGAACGTGCCAGTAAATACAGCATTATTGCGCTCAAGATCGGATGCTAATTCATTAGCACTGGTCCAAGGAACATCTTGACCATCTACTTTTACCGTAGTAATACCTTTCCATGAGCCTGGCATTACTGATGGGAACAATAGCATGTATAGTAGTGCCCAAGCTAATGAACCCCAAAAGATTACTAACCACCATTTTGGTAATGGACGGTCAAACTCTTGGATACCATCGTATTCATGGCCTGTAGTACCGTCATCCGACATTTTTGGGCGATAACCCAATACACCGACTAACCAGAACAAAATCCAAGCCCAACAAGCGATGGAAAATAGGGTTATCCAAAAACTCCAAAATCCACTCATTTTTTATCCTTATTGCGTTGTGATGCACCTGTTAGGTCTTCGTCATCTAACGCAAGTTTTGCATCTTCTTCAAATCGTTTGCGATTCTTTGGCGAGTAAGCCCACCAAACAATCGCAATAAAAGCGATAAACGCTGCGACCGTTGCGATACTGTGTAATGTGCCCAACATTAACGTTGACCTTTCATTGCAGTGCCCAGTTGTTGTAAATATGCAACAACAGCATCGAGCTCAGTTTTACCTTGTACCGCATCAGGTGCACCTGCAATATCAGCATCGCTATATGGCACACCAAAATGGTCACGGAATAGACGCATTTTTTCTTGCACTTTTTGAGGGTTAACATCTCGTTCTGCTAACCAAGCAAACGGTGGCATCACAGATTCAGGTACCAATGATTGTGGGTTAATCAAGTGTTCACGTTGCCAGTCATCAGAATAGCGTCCGCCGACACGCGCAAGATCAGGTCCAGTACGTTTGGACCCCCATAAGAAGGGATGATCCCAAGCGGATTCAGCTGCGCGCGAGTAAGGTCCATAGCGTTCCACTTCAGCCCGAAGAGGACGAACCATTTGGGTATGACAGACGTGACAGCCTTCACGAATATAAATATCACGACCTTCTAATTCAAGGGCAGTCCATGGCTTCATATTGGGCAAAGGTTGGTTAACCTCTTTGGTATAAATCAATGGCACGATTTCTACCAAAGTGGCAAAGCTGATAGACACAACGATTAGGATAACTAAAAGACCCGTGTTTTTTTCAATAATTTCGTGATTGAGTTGCATGAGTCTCTCCTTAAATCTGTTTTGCGGTAGCAGTTTCTACTACAGGTGTAGTGGTATCCGCTACTTCAACAGTTTTAGTGCTTGGCATCGTGATAGTTTTGTAGACGTTGTAAGCCATGACGACCATACCTGTGACATACAATAAACCACCAAATGCACGACCAATGTAAGGATAGTGCGAGAACAAGACAGTATCAACGAAACTATATACCAGCGTTCCATCTGGATTTGTAGCACGCCACATCATACCTTGACCAATACCTGAAATCCAAAGCGATACGATGTAGAAAATAGTACCTGCCGTCGCCAGCCAAAAATGCGTGGTGATTAAATCAGTTGAATACATTTTTTGTTTGTTCCAAATACGTGGAATCAATACATATAATGAACCAACGGTAATCATACCAACCCAGCCTAACGCACCAGAATGCACGTGACCAACGGTCCAGTCAGTATTGTGGGATAACGCATTGACGGTTTTGATTGACATCATCGGACCTTCAAACGTTGACATCGCATAGAATGACAGTGCAACAATCAAGAAACGAATAATAGGGTCTGTGCGAAGTTTATCCCAGCTGCCAGATAAGGTAAGTACACCATTAATCATACCGCCCCATGAAGGCGCAAATAAAATGATAGAAAATACCATCCCTAAAGACTGTGCCCAGTCAGGGAGTGCTGAATAATGAAGATGGTGACCACCCGCCCACATATAAGACGCAATTAACGCCCAAAAGTGGATAATAGATAAACGATAAGAGTAAATAGGACGACCGATTTGTACAGGCACAAAGTAATACATCATACCTAAAAACGCGGCTGTTAAGTAAAAACCTACGGCGTTGTGACCATACCACCATTGCACCATAGCGTCAGTTGCACCGCCAAACAACGAATACGACTTCCAGAAGCTCACAGGGATTGCCATACTATTGACAATATGCAGTAACGCAATGGTCAAAATAAATGCCGCAAAGAACCAGTTAGCAACGTAGATATGCGAGGTTTTGCGTTTCAATAACGTACCAAAAAACACAATAGCATAAGATATCCACACCACGGCAATTAAAATATCAATGGGCCATTCAAGCTCAGCATATTCTTTCGCTGAGGTTAAACCCAAGGGTAGGGTAATAATTGCGCCAACAATAACAAGGTTCCATCCCCAAAAGGTGAACCAGGCTAGATAAGGTGCGAATAAACGCGTTTTACACGTTCTTTGAACGATATAATATGAAGTTGCGAATAACGCACAACCACCAAATGCAAAAATCACCGCGTTGGTGTGCAATGGACGCAAGTGGCTAAATGTTAGCCAAGGGATACCAAAATTGAGGGCAGGCCATGCCAATTGTGATGCAATGAACACCCCAATTGCCATACCGATAATACCGTATACTACCGCCATGATTGAGAACAACTTAATGATGTCCACTTCATAATCATCGGTAATAGGTATTGCTGTGTTTTGTAAATTCATTCGATGATTTCCTTTACAGCCTATATTATCAACAAGTTTAAGCAGAAATCTCCTTTGTGCCTGTCAATAAAACTATCAGGTCAGATACGTTGGCACTAGTTATTTTTTTATAAGATAGGCTAACTGTTTAGTGGCTAGTTTCACGATGAATTTTAAAGAAATTAGCGGCTAAATCTTGACGCAAAACAGTAAATTTACAAGCAGTAAAATAGGCTCAAACTCACGATTCTCACCAAGTATTGTAACTTAATCTTTGCTAAATATCATCTAATGTAACGTTCATAGCGCAAAAAAAAATTACACACCAACTATTATAATATGAAAAATAAAAAAAACCATGTAAATTGTGGGGATTTTTTTTAACAACCCATACACTATCTAGCAACAATGCTAAAAATCGCTAACCGAGCAGCATTATCGTTGTTC
>ENA-OOIZ01000170-OOIZ01000170.1-human-skin-metagenome-genome-assembly--contig:-NODE-170-length-7273-cov-3.053755_pt1 | contig 7273 bp, 7 predicted proteins | sample MGYA00248862_ERZ500975 | MGnify/ENA primary metagenome ERZ500975 (study PRJEB25958, sample SAMN03398552) | human skin metagenome | study: EMG produced TPA metagenomics assembly of the Human Skin...
ACCAGTTGCTCGCCCAATTTAATTAATTGTTTTTGGTTTTTCATGGTTTATCCTTAAAACTTTATTTATCGATATGCAAATTTTTTTATAAAAAAACCAGCGACAGGAGTCACTGGTTTTTTAAAAGGCTTAAGGTAAAAATTAAGCTGGGATACGAAGCACTTGACCTGGATAGATTTTATTTGGGTCAGATAGTAATGGTTTGTTGGCTTCAAAGATTTTGTTGTATTGGTTGGTATCGCCATACACTTCTTTTGAAATTTTTGACAGCGTATCGCCTGATTTCACTGTGTACATACGAGATTCTGGCTCTTGCGTCGCAACCGTGATGTTGTCTTCCACTTGTGCAACATACTGTACATTACCTGCCGCTAGAATGGCTTTTTCGCGCTCTGCTTGGTTAGCAGCAGAACCATTAATGGTTACTTTGTCAGTGTTACCGTCATAGTTGACTGATAGATTGTCAATTTTGGCATTTTGTTGGATGCGCTGAATCAATAAGTTTGCAATCTCTTGTGCAGATGGCTCAGTAGAAGCTGCAGGCGTTGCGGTTGGTGCAACGTTTGATGCGGGTGTCGATGCTGGCGCAGCGTCTTTGTTACGATGAAAGATTTTATCACCGATGTCTTTTGCAAAGCTAAATAGTCCCATTTGTTTTTCCTTATGTTGTAATATTTTAATGCACAATTTTTAATGTATGGTTCGTTGAAACTCTTAAATGACCGTTTCAACACCTCAAATGACTAGAATGACCTCTAATCACTACAACGATAATCGTGTTAAGTATGGCGTTATTCTAGTTGCCCTCTAGATTATCAAAAACTTAAATTGATGAGCATAAGTATTTAGTAAAGGAATGTTACTGATTGCAAGTAGTCTTTCATTTATTACGTCATTTATTACGTCATTTATTACGCCAATTTTCTATGCCATTTATTCCTTTAGGGTTAGGGAATAATGGAGAAAAACACAAAAGTGGCTAACATGACCAAATGGATGATGCCATGTAAAAAAGTGGTGCGCCCGGTACTTAAAGTATTGATGGTTATCATCAGCGTAATGACCAGCATTAGCCCTTCTTTGGCAGACAACCCAAACATGACGGGCGTTGCTGTGAACATTGAATAAAGCGCGATAACAGGAATTGTCAACGAAATAGACGCCAAAGCCGAGCCTAGCCCCAAATTTAAACTGTTTTGCAGCTGGTCGTTGTAGGCAGCTTTTAACGCAGCAATAGATTCAGGCAACAGTACCAAGGCAGCAATGATAATCCCTAACACGATTTTTGGCATACCCATCGCCAGCAGCGCCGCTTCCATCGCAGGCGACAACATCTTAGCAAGACCCACCACCGTCACCAAACTGAAAAACAAAAATCCCACACTCATCGCCATGGTTAGCGCATTATCACTGTGATGCAGGTCTTCTTGCCCATCAGCAATAAAATAATCACGGTGACGAATGGTTTGGGTAAAGATAAAGGCGGCATACAAAATCAAACAGCAAATCGCTACAAACAGCAGCTGAGCGCCTATCATAAAACCGCCTGCGGCAGAGGTGGTAAAATTGGGTAAAATAAATACGATTAATGCAATCGCCAATAACACACTAATTGCCGCTTTACTGCCATGCAAACTATAACGCTGTACGTAATTTTTGATACCACCAATCAACAGGCAAATACCAATAATCCCGTTACAAATCAGCATCACTGCTGCAAATACCGTATCACGGGCAAGCACCGCGGCATCGGTGGGTGTGCTACTACTCATGAGTGCCAAAATAAGTGCCACTTCAATCACAGTGACCGCCAATGCCAAAACCAACGTACCAAAAGGCTCACCCACTTTGTGAGCAATCACCTCAGCGTGATGCACAGCAGCAAAAACTGACCCCATCAAAAAAATCGCCGTCACGGTATTCATGATGATACCCGAGGGATGCCAAATCAAATGCACCGCAAGCACTAAAGCGGCAATACTTGGCGACAATAACGTCCAAATGGGTAAATTGATATTATATTTTTGGTTCAGCCAAAATGTTTTTGCCATACCACCTCCGCTCTATCTATATTTTCTAATTTATCATATAAATAGATAATATGGTCAAAAATATTAAAATTCAATTAAAAATGAAATTATTTCTCATTACTTTGTAATTTATGCCAGTAAATTATTGGTGCAAGGCACACAAAGCCAATCAGCATACTCACCAAAAAATGCCATTGATAGCCCAAAAAATGTGCCATATAGCCGCTGGCAAAATGCGCTGAGCCGCCCAACACCGTCAACAGACAAACCTGCACAGTAAAATCACTCCCCGCATTGGCAGGGCGTGAATAATGCATAATGGTCGTGAGCATCGCAATCAGCGCCAACGATGCACAAAAATGCTCCAGTGCATTGACGACATAGAGCCACAAAAAATCAGTCAGTAACTGATGATAAAACCCATAAGCGACCAAGCCATACAACCCTGTGGTCAGCGCTTGGGCAAGATTAAAATACAGCAGGGACGTAAAGCGAGTGAGTCGTTTCATCAAAATTGTGGCGACCCCTGCCCCAGCGACTGAGGCAGCCGAGCCCAAAATAGTTGCCCAAAAGCCAATTTGCTGCAAGTTGAGTCCGACATCGACCATCATCGGTTTGACCATACCGCTTGAAATACCATCAGCAATTTTGAAGGTCAATAACACCCCTAGCCAAGCCAGCATCTCCCGCGATGACCAAAAATACTGATAATGGTGGCTAAGGTAATTTTTTAGCGCCTTAAAACTGCCAGATTTTGCTGCCTGCACTTGTTTTTTTGGGGGTTCAACCGAGGTATTGGCGTGCTCTTTAAAAAATATAATGGGCACGGTATTCATTGCCACCAAAGCCGCCATGGCAAGAAAACTATTACGCCAGCCCCATTGTTCTAACAGCATCAGTAAAACACCGCCACCGACAATAAGCCCCAGCCGATAGCCGATGACTTGTACGGCATTGCCTTGGCTTTGGCGATGATGGTGATTGGTGGTCTGAGTCACCGAATCAGGAGAAGGCACAGGCATATCATGGGTCAACGGTTCTTTGGGCGCCATAGCCGCTTTAAGCAAACGGGTTGCTAGCCCATCCGTCGCCACATCGTGTGTCGCACCAATGAGACTTAAGGTAAATAACATCCCGTACAACGTCATCACCGAAGGGGTTTGTGCCAAATTATGCGGTTCAAAAAACGCCACCGCAACCAGTATGACAATCGACAACCCTTGCATCGGCAAAATCCAGCTTTTGGCGCGTCCGATTTTTTGTGAATAATAGCCGTCCACGACAGTAGCCCACAGGAATTTAAGCCCCCAAGGTACCAAAATCAGCCCTGACCAACCAATGGCAACCAGTGAGACTTTGTATTCACGTAAAATCGCTGGCAAGGCTTGGGTAATAAATCCTGCGGGCAAGCCTTGTGCCAAGTATAAGGTGAGCAGTAAGCCTAAGGTTTTATAATGAGTCAAATGAGAATTGGATGGTGGCGCAGGCGACTTTGATAACGGCATAGGACTACCACAGGTAGATTATTTTTATAATTAATGAGAAGGGCGTAAAACCTACGCCCTAATAACAAGATAAGCTGCAATGATAGCAAATAACGGATGAAAAATTAGTTAAATACCACCGTTTTATTGCCTGTTACAATCACACGGTTTTGTAGATGCCAACGCACGGCACGGGTCAGCACGCTACGCTCGACATCTTGCCCAATCGCCCGCAATTCTGCCACATGGTGGCGATGGCTGACACGGTGCACGTCTTGCTCAATAATCGGTCCTTGGTCAAGGTCGGCTGTGACATAGTGCGCGGTGGCACCAATCAGTTTGACGCCTTTTTCATAGGCTTGGCGGTATGGATCAGCACCGACAAAGGCTGGCAAGAATGAGTGATGAATATTGATAATTTTCATGTGCCAAGCGGCGGTAAATTCAGCGGACAAAATCTGCATATAGCGCGCCAGCACCAACAAATCACAGTCTTTTACCAGCGCTTGAATCTCGGCTTCTGCTTGTACTTTGTTGTCTTTGCTCACAGCGACATGATGAAATGGCACACCAAAATTTTCTACCGCTTGGCGCAAATCATGGTGATTACTGACGACACAGGTAATCTCACAATCTAGTTGCCCTTGTTGCCAGCGCCACAGCAAATCAAGTAGCGCATGGTCATATTTGGACACCAAAATCGCCACTTTTTTACGTTTACTGTTGTCAAATAGTTTCCATTCCATTTGATAGATGCGAGCGACGGTATGCTCAAAACTGCCTTTCATGTTGTCGATGATATTGTCTAAATCATTGATAGCCATTTCAAGGCGCATAAAATATTGACCGCCTTCGGGCTCAGTCGAGTATTGGTCAAGGCTGATAATATTGGCGCCATAACGATAAAAAAATTCGGATACAGCTTGCACAATGCCTGCGCGGTCTTGGCATTTAATCAATAAAGTTGCAGTAGCTAGTTGGCTCATGAGGTACTTCTTGTGTTCAATTTTCAAAAGATGCCATTGTAGCGATTTTTGTGCTGACAAAGAAGTCTAAACCCGTCAAAAGCCTTGTTGGATATAAAAATTTTCTTGAGATTGGCCTACCCACTGAATTTTAACCTAACTTTTAACCTGCCTTTTAACTTAAATTACCCAAATCAACTTCGGTCAAGCGCCAGCGCCCTTTTTTCTTTGAGCGTCCACCTGCGCTTTGACCACCGATTACCGCTGCACCGCCGAGCAATTTATTCAGTGTCTGACTATGATAGGCATGACAAATCGCACACGCCAAGCCATCTGCCGCATCCGCTTGCGGCTGTATCTCAAGGCTCAACAAGCGCATCACCATAAGCTGAATCTGCTCTTTGTCTGCCGCGCCATAGCCACATACCGCTTGTTTGATTTGCCGTGCGGTATATTCAGCTACTTGCAAATCTTTGGCAACCATGGCGGCAATCGCTGCACCCCGCGCCTGCCCAAGCTTGAGCGCGGTATCGGGGTTTGATGCCATAAATACTTGCTCGATGGCGGCGGTCATGGGTTCATTGGTGTATTTTTGATAATGCTCAACGATACGGCTAATCCCATCAAATATCCGCTTGAGCCGCTCGGGCATGGTTTCCCCTTGGCTGTAAGCATGAATCGTGCCTGCATCCAAATGTTCAAGTTTATCCCCACTCAACCGAATGATGCCATAGCCTGTCAGACGTGAGCCTGGGTCAATACCAATAAAGATACTCATAAAAGATGCTCGTAAAACATGCTCGTAAAAAAAGATACCCACAAAACAATTTTGCTAAAAATGCAGTCGAAGCTAAAAACGTCGAAGCTAAAAATGCCGTCAAATTATAGCATTTATCAAAAATTTAACGAAAAAATTGCTGAATTTCAAAAAACTATTTGATAGTTTTATGCATTACCCCCATCATTATTGCATTGGTTAATGATTCATCGTTTGTTCTTTATAGTTTATTCACAATTTAGGAATCGTATTTTCATGGGAAATATAGCTGGGATTGCCATTGTCTGGTTGATTATTGAGATGCTGGTTTGGTATCTAATCGCACAATTTGTCAGTGGCTGGTGGGTGTTTTTGTGGTTTGTCGTGGCCGGCTTTGTGGGTGCAGCACTCATTAAAAAAGGCATAGCCACTTTAAAACCGATGGCTGGACAAGCCCAAGCCGCCATGCTTAACCCTGCCATGCGCCCCAATGAAAATTCCGTGGTGAAAGCGATTGCTTTTGCGGTGGCAGGTATCTTGTTGGTACTGCCCGGTATTTTGAGTGATATTGCGGCACTTATTGTGTTATTACCTGCGGTACAAAATAAGTTTAAAGCCTTTGCCAAAGACTATGCCACTAAAAACCCAGAAAAATTGATGCAAATGATGGCAAGCAAAATGGGCGGTATGGATCCCTCAAAAATGGGTGGCTTAGGGAGTCTTGGCGGCATGGGTGGACAAAACCCGTTTGGCGGTCAAAATCCATTTGGTGGTATGGGCGGACAAAATCCGTTCGGGGGCTTTGGTAGCAAAAATAACAACGGCGGTAAATTTGGCACGACCATTGACGGACAAGCCAAAACGGTCAACTCGAACGCCAAACGCATCACCCGCTCTGCCAATGATGACTAGACAATCGATAAAAAATTGACTGTTAAAAATTGATAAATTTAAGGCATCCCTAGTATGCCTTTTTTTATGCCCTATTTTTGCGAAAAACTGGGTTTACTTTTTGCAAAAATTCATGCAATGTGATTTACTTAAGACGAAATTTGTTATATAAATTCTATAATGATACAATTTGTTTCGTTTTGGATTTTTTAGGTTTGAGCGTGATTTTTATTTTTGGTAAATGTTTTTATTTTTGGTAAATGATATTAACAACATTGGTTAGCGACAAGGAGTGAATGTATGACCAGCAAAGTATATGACAGCGCAGCTGCGGCACTTGAAGGCGTCATCAAAGATGGACAAACGATTGCGGTGGGTGGTTTTGGTCTGTGTGGTATCCCCGAAGCTTTAATTGAAGCCTTGCGAGATAGCGGCGTTAAAGATTTGACCTGTATCAGCAATAACGCGGGTGTCGATGGTTTTGGTTTGGGATTATTGCTAGAGACTCGCCAAGTCAAAAAAATGATTGCGTCGTATGTGGGTGAAAACAAAGAATTTGAACGGCAGTTTTTATCGGGTGAATTGGAAGTGGAATTGACCCCACAAGGGACACTGGCAGAAAAACTGCGTGCCGGGGGTGCGGGTATCCCTGCGTTTTTTACCGCAACTGGCGTAGGCACCCAAATTGCTGAAGGTAAAGAAGAACGTGAATTTGACGGTCGTCAATATATCCTTGAGCGCTCATTAGTCGCTGATGTGGCACTGGTCAAAGCCCAAAAAGCGGATAAAGCGGGCAACTTGATATTTAATAAAACGGCGCGTAACTTTAACCCAGATGTCGCCACTGCAGGTAAAGTCACCATTGTCGAAGTTGAGCAATTGGTGGAAACTGGCGAGCTAGACCCTGACCAAATTCATTTGCCGGGTATTTATGTGCATCGCATCGTGGTCAATGCCAACCCAGAAAAACGCATCGAAAAAGTGACGACCAAAGAACAGACAAACTAGGATATAAGGAGATTACCATGGCATGGACTCGTGAACAAATGGCACAAAGAGCCGCTAAAGAACTACAAGACGGCTTTTATGTCAATCTAGGTATCGGTTTACCGACCTTAGTGGCGAACTATATTCCAGAAGGTGTTA
>ENA-OOIZ01000176-OOIZ01000176.1-human-skin-metagenome-genome-assembly--contig:-NODE-176-length-7085-cov-4.306970_pt1 | contig 7085 bp, 8 predicted proteins | sample MGYA00248862_ERZ500975 | MGnify/ENA primary metagenome ERZ500975 (study PRJEB25958, sample SAMN03398552) | human skin metagenome | study: EMG produced TPA metagenomics assembly of the Human Skin...
ATGGCTGTCATGTCTAAAGATGGCGAAAAAGATTTTCTGCCACTACTTAAAACAATTGAACGTTTCATTTTTCTGCTTTTTAGCGTAACTCAGCGTCGTGCAAACACTGCAAATGGCACTATCTACGGTTTCGCAAACCAGCACTACTGGCAGGAAGAAAAAATCTCTTTAAAAGAAATTATTGAAGAAATTGATTATCTAATTGATGGTGGTTATGAAAATGATGCTGGAGATTACATCTATGAAGGCTGGACTGATTTACAAAGATTTAGTAGCTATTGACCCCTGCTGTCAACAACGGAGAAAAACACTTGGTAGATTTTGAGCTATGCTGAAGAAACCGTACAAGTAAACTTGGTAAACTAAGCGTATTAATCGGAGTTTATCATGGTCAAGAAAATTAGAACTTATAGTGAAGAATTCAAAGCCGAAGCCGTCAAGAAGATATCAGACAACAACGGCAATATTTCAGCGACCGCAAAGCAGCTTGGTATGGCCATGCAAACCTTATCGAACTGGAACAACAAAGCTAATCAAGGCAAACTTGCAGGAACAGATCAATACGATCCTGATCTTATGACGGCTCTCCAAGAAATAAAGCAGCTCAAGCGACAACTTAAAGTTGCCGAAGAGGAGCGAGAGATCCTAAAAAAGGCCACGGCGTACTTTGCAAAGCACAGTTAGTCAGGTACGCCTTTATCAAAGATAACCAGCACTTCTTTAGCATCACCACTATGTGCCGTGTGCTAAGCGTTAAGCCATCAAGTTATTACGACTGGCTGAGTCGTGATATCAGTGACCAACAGATACATCGTAATCAGTCTGAGCTACTGGTTAGGGCTGCTCACAGTGAAACTCGTGAGCGCTATGGTGCTGATCGACTGCATGCAAAGCTCATAGAGCAAGGCCATGATATTAGCTTGTACATGGTCAGACGTATCAAAGAAGAACATGGCATCAAATGCCGTCGCCATAAACGCTTTAAAGTCACTACTGACTCAAACCATAGTAAAATGGTTTATCCAAACGTGTTGGATCAGCAGTTTGATGCTAAGCGTCCTAATGAGTCTTGGGTCAGTGACATCACCTATATCTGGACAAATGAGGGTTGGCTGTACTTAGCAGGGGTTAAAGACTTATACACTAAAGAGCTGGTTGGCTATGCCATTAACAAACGTATGACCGCTGATCTAGTATGCCGTGCATTGAACATGGCCATCAAGAACAAACGGCCCAGCAAAGAGCTAATAGTTCACTCTGACAGAGGCAGTCAGTACTGTAGCCATGCCTACCACAAGATTATCAAACAGCATCAGTTTACAGGCTCGATGAGTGGTCGTGGCAACTGCTTTGATAACGCTCCAATAGAAAGCTTCTGGGGCGTATTAAAGAATGAATTAGTATATCACCAAGACTATAAAACAAGATTTACAGCCATCAGCGATATCATTGGCTATATTGAGCTGTACTACAACCAAACGAGGATTCAAAAGGGTTTGGCCTATAAATCGCCAAGACAGGTGTGGTTTGATTATTATCGTCAAGCTGCGTAACTAAAATCTCCCAAGTTTAACTGTACGGATTTGACGGCAGGGGTCAATTAGACATCCATGTCGCCTTAATCATACTTTTTATAAAATATAGCATTATTTTAACAAACAAACATTATTTTGTTAAAATTTTAACAAAAAACAAGATTTGAAAATTGATTAATCTTCTAGCTTATCCACAGATTTTTTTATTGGATATGTTTTTTTAGTTTTTATATAGTTTTTATATAGTTTTTAGACCCCTTTGCAGACCGCTTGTATCAATGGTTTGCGAAGTTTAAATATGAGTAAATGACGGCTAAATATGAGTAATGTATTTTACTCATTTATGAATTATGATATTATTCTCATAATAAAATTATTAGGAATCTATTTAATGAGTAATGACCTAATCGTGATGGATAACTCCATTGTCACTAGTGCCTATAATCTGACCTTAAATGAACAACGGTTGATTTACTGTGCGTTAAAACAAATTCCTAAAGGCGTACCGCTTGACCCTGACACAGCGTTTTATATCACTCGTGATGATTTTTTAGCGTTTGGGGTAAATACTGATACCGTTGCTAGAGAAATCCGTCATGCGACTACCCAACTACTAAAAAAAACTATCGTTGTCCCTAGAGAAGATGGTGATTTAGAGTTTCAATGGCTCTCTGAAGTATTGCGTGTTGATAGAATGGCAGAGCAACGATTAAGGGAAAAATACCCCAATCCTGAAGACCATCGTAAATACCTCAACGGTCTTAGAACTTACAACTTGTTGGATGCGTTACCTAATCGCAGAGATGACGATAATATCGTGGCTCGAATTATTTTTCATAAACGGATTGTGCCTTTGTTAAGTGATTTGAGAGCAAGTTTTACGCAATTTACGTTGTCTGATGTCACAGAATTTAGCAGTATTTACACCTTTAGAATTTATCAACTCCTCATGCAATATAAATCGACAGGCTATGTAAAAATCAGCCTTGATGACTTACGCTTTATGTTAGTTTTGTTTGATAAATACCCATTGGTAGCGGATTTAAAAAGATGGGTGATTGAAACGGCTGTCAACGAGATTAACGAAAAATCCCCCTATGCCGTAAAATACGAAATGCTAAAAAAAGGGCGAAAGTTCACCCACCTAGAACTTAAATTCAAAATCAAACCATCCGCCAAAAAGCAACTAGCAGAACGAGACCCTGATACCATCGACTGGGTAAATGGCACAACCGACAATGAAGCCAATAACAACCCAACAAAACCTAGCTGGCAAACCAAAGGCTTAAGCGATGCTCAAATCAAAAAACTAGCCATCTACACCAAAGAATTTGTTGATGCCAACAGCAGTAAGATAGCCCCCAATGACCGCAGAGACTACACCCCCATCTTTGATGACTGGAAGCCCCTACTTAAAGACCCTAGCACCGTAAACAGCTTTCACATGATACAAGAACTACTTGAACGACAGCGGACTACTTAGGCTTATTGTGCGTTTTGGTTTTCTTTAACTTTAGCCAGTTTTTATTGTAGAGCAAAGTTATCCTCTTTTTCCTGTTTGAAAGCAAATATTTCCTCAAAACCAGGATGAAATAAATCTTCTAAATCATATTTAATCCGAGTTGATTGATAAACAACAACATTACCTGACAATGCCAATAGTATCGTGTTTATTTCTTGTTTGGTCAGTTCTACTGTATAAGTTTCCATAATTTTCCTTATATAAAAAAACAGCCCCTATGCTTAGGAGCTGTCTTACTAATTAGTTTTCAGCGTAGATAAATAATTTCCAATTAGGACTGCTACAGTTATTATTGCGATAATGCGTAGGTAACGGATTGTCATCTTTGTTGTGAGCTATTTCTCGCCCACATTTTGAGCATTTATAAATACCTGAATAATCAGCATGATTTCCTGCGTTATACGATTTATTAAACGCATCACTAGATGTCGCAATATCAATTGAATTTTTATTTTGTTGAGTTGTTATAGCCATGAAATTCCCTTTGTTAATCAAATAATGTTTAAATTAACATGGTAGCAAACCTAAAAATGTTCAACTCCATTTACGCATTTATTTTTAGTGGCAAGCCTTCCAACTCAAACTGCTGTTGCTTAATTACCTCATCAATCTGCTGCTGGGTCAAACCAGCCTGTACCAATGATTTTTTCAACTGCTCTACACGTTGTAAGAAAGCCTGTTTAGCTTGATGAACACCATCGGCAATAAATTGAGCATTCAAATCACTCTCTAACCGATAAAACTTAATATTGGACACACAAGTATGAAACCAATCAAAGCGAGCGGTTATTTCTTGAATAGCAAGTGTACCATGAGCCTCACTTACATTATCATGACCTAAATAAACACTCCCTTGAATATTATCAAAACCATACCTGCCTAATATCCTTTGGATATCAGCATAAGCATTGTTGTAATTATTGCTATGATAATTGCTTTTTAAACAATTGGTATCCATATCAAACGTAATTAAGTAACGGCTCATTGCTTATCTCCTAAATTAGTATTTTGTGGTTTATTGTTTGGATTAACTGACTGACCAATTAACTTTTTAACATTGGTCAATACAGGCGATAACAAATTTCTATCCCCATCACGAGACAAAAACTTATCTAAATTCTCAACCGTATATTGGCGTAAACCGCTAACCTTATTATGCTCTAACAAATCCAAAAGAAATGCACCTAATAAAATCTTCTGTCGAGTTTCATCCTTGCCTTGCTTTTCTAACTTAGCATTTAACTGACGTTGCAACTCATTAATCCGTTGCTGTTCCTTACTACTCTCATCAACCAACAAAGACATACCAAACCTCCAATCAACTAAATATCACCCTAGCATAACAAAAAGTAAACCACAGAGCAAAAGCCGTATGTTACACTCAATCTATGCAAATGACATCGTCCCACTGACTAAGTGCGAGTTTTCGACTTGAAATTTATTATTCCGCTATCGCTCCATAATTAATTTCAAGTCAACTCGGCAGGGGACACCCCTACAACCCCGACCACCACCCTTTATCTATTTCCCAAAAAATGGAAATCGCTAAACGTGTGGTGGGAAAAAGACCTAAGACTCTTTTCCTATGGCAATCTACATGGCAACCACCAAAAGCATTTCCCGCAGCAATGGCCAATCGGCTGTTGCCTCGGCTGCTTATCGCTCGGGTAAACGCTTGGAAGATAAACGCTATGGTAAGATTCAAGATTATTCCAGTAGAGCTGGTATCTTAAGTGCTGATATTATCTTGCCCAATTCTATAAAAAATCAATCATCGGTAACTACCATTGATAGGCAGGTGCTTTGGAATACAGCGGAGTCTGCTGAAAAACGTAAAGATTCAAGAGTAGCTCGTGAATGGATCGTTAATTTGCCATTTGAGCTACCTGAAGATGAGCGAAAGTTACTGGCCCATGAGTTTAGTCAGTCGCTATGTGATAAGTATGGCGTTATCGCCGATTGCTGTTTACATAGACCCTCTGAAAAAGAAGTTGCTCGTGGGGCCGATCCGAGAAACTTTCATGCTCATATCATGCTGACGACACGCCAGGCATCTTTAGACGATGCTGGAAACGTTGTGTTGGGCGATAAGGCAAGCATTGAATTGTCTGACACCAAACGACGTAGCCTTGGTTTATCCCGTGTTGATGATGAGATTGTTGAGTTACGTCAGCTTTGGGAGCAAATTGCCAATCGTTATTTAACGAAGTATGGTATCGATTTAATTGATTGCCGTAGTTATGCTGACCGTGAGTTAGACATTATCCCAGAAGTTAAAATGGGTAAAGAAGCAACCCAAATGGAACGAGATGGTATCGCTACAGAAAAAGGCGATATTAATCGTGCTATTCGTGAGCGTAATGCCGAGGTCAAAGCCCTGTATGAACAAGCAATTAATTCAAGTGAATATCGCATTGCAGAAACAGAACGAGCAACTGCTGCAAACGCAAGAACAACTGACGACAGCCAACGAAGAATTGATGAGAGCCAACGAGTCATTGACACAACAAGTGACGACATTACAAGCTCAGATAGCTTCATTGACAATACAAAACTCTGCCTTCACGGAACGCACAACGCCTATATTGGAAACCCAAAAACAATTGCAACGACACAATCAGCAATTGATGACACAAAACAGCTTATTACAGGAGCAGAACAAGCAGATGCTCGAAACACAGCAGAGTCTGGACGCCGAGAAAAGCACGTGGCAAGAGCAAATCAACTTATTGCAATCAACACAGAGCAAACTCAAAGAGCAACTGACCTCATTGAACTTACAACATCAATCAATAGTGCAGTCGTTTCAACAACTAGAAACAACACAAAACGAAGTGAAAAAAGCCAACACCGAGTTAAAGCATCAGAACAGCGAATTAATGACTGTCAACGAATCTCAGCAAGCACAGATCACTTCATTGACGAAACAAAATCAAGCCTTATTAGAACGTACAAAGCCTATACTGACAACCCAAAACGAGTTGGAAAGACTAAACAACAAACAGAGCAAGCAGATAGCTTCATTAACCGAACAAAATCAGCAATTGCTCGATTTACTGAAACAACACGAAGAGCGTATGCTTGGTTTAGTAGACGACGCAAACTAGAACAAGAAAAACAGTTAATACAACAAACATCACAGAATGCGTCTAATAGCGATTCTAAGGGCAGTTTAAGCACATCAGCTAGGGTAGTAGCCCCAACCCTAACAAACGAACACCGTGGCATTCCTATGCTTAATTTGAATGATATTTTATTACCTGCTGACCAGATAGCTGAACAAAAGATAAAAGAGTTAAAGCTTAAACCTGCTCACAAAGCAGTACAATATTTACAGACAATTCTTGGTGATACTCAAAAAATTGTCTTACTAGACAGCTATTTAGACACGAATGCCAGCAATATTCAAGCTAAGGAAGTTTTAGATTTAAAACATACGTTGTTAAAACAGGTTTTAGAGAATACTAAATTGTCTGTCAGTAATAACAGTTCTCATATTCATAGTAGTGAACGCCTCGTTATTGTTAGAACCTTACAGTCGTCTTTGGATGAGGTAATTAAACACTTCGAACCAAATGATCTATCAGAATATCAATCAGAACTGACCAAGGTGACAGACTCTATGAGATCTCAATTTAATATGTTGAATCGGGGTCGAGGCTATAGACTTTGATTCATAAAACTTTAGTATATCAGCCATTAATTCCATAAAAACATATTAATAGTTTTTTAGAAAATCTTTTGGTAGTGTTCAAAAAACTGTGTCATTTCACTAAACTATTCACAATAGAAGGAATGACACCATGCAAAACTTTGACTTTAATGAAGCTTTAAAAGCCATCCAATCAGGAAAGCCTATTACAGGCAGTGATGGGGTACTCGCTCCACTTATAAAACAACTTACCGAAGCTGCCCTATCAGCTGAAATAGACAGCTACCTTGAACAACATCCCAGTAGTAACCGTCGCAACGGTTACAGCAAAAAGACCATCAAATCAGCCGTTGGTAGCTTTGAGCTCGAAATACCA
>ENA-OOIZ01000178-OOIZ01000178.1-human-skin-metagenome-genome-assembly--contig:-NODE-178-length-6916-cov-4.432007_pt1 | contig 6916 bp, 7 predicted proteins | sample MGYA00248862_ERZ500975 | MGnify/ENA primary metagenome ERZ500975 (study PRJEB25958, sample SAMN03398552) | human skin metagenome | study: EMG produced TPA metagenomics assembly of the Human Skin...
ATCACGGAAGTATTCCGCCATGGTCAAACCTGTCAAGGCAACACGTAAACGGTTTCCTGGTGGCTCATTCATCTGACCATACACCATCGCAACTTTATCAAGTACGTTTGAGTCTTTCATCTCGTGGTAGAAGTCATTACCTTCACGAGTACGCTCACCTACACCAGCAAATACAGATAAACCTGAGTGTGCTTTTGCGATGTTATTGATAAGTTCCATCATGTTAACGGTTTTACCAACACCCGCACCACCGAACAGACCGACTTTACCGCCTTTAGCAAATGGGCATAGTAAGTCAATTACTTTAATACCGGTTTCTAAAAGTTCAGTAGAGTTTGATTGTTCATCATAGCTTGGCGCTTCACGGTGAATCGCCCAAGTGTTGCTATGTTCTACAGGGCCTGCTTCGTCGATTGGGCGTCCTAAAACGTCCATGATACGACCTAGAGTACCTTTACCCACAGGTACAGAGATTGGTGCGCCAGTATTGCTAACTGGTAGACCACGTTTTAGACCTTCAGTAGAACCCATGGCGATAGTACGTACGATACCATCACCCAATTGTTGTTGTACTTCTAATGTAGTTTCTGTGCCTTCAACTTTTAAGGCATCATAAATTCTTGGTACGCTTTGACGGTCAAATTCAACGTCAATAACCGCGCCAATAATCTGTACAATACGACCGCTACTCATTACGCTCTCCTTGAATGTAGGTCAATTATGAAACAGCAGCAGCACCGCCAACGATTTCCGAAATTTCTCGGGTAATCGCCGCTTGACGCAGCTTGTTGTAAACCAATTGTAATTCGTTAATTAAGTTACCTGCGTTATCCGTTGCTGCTTTCATAGCAACCATACGTGCAGACTGTTCAGAAGCAATATTTTCTACCACACCTTGATAGACGATTGATTCAACATAACGTCCCATCAAACCATCAAGCAGCTCTTTGGTAGTTGGCTCATAGATGTAGTCCCAGCTGTATTCACGATTTTCCATGGTTTCATCAACCAAAGGCTCAGCCGCAATCGGTAATAAGCGTTGCACACTAGGATTTTGGGTCATGGCATTAACGAATTCGTTATATACCAGGTAAATCTCATCAATTTCGCCACGATTATACGCATCAAGCATTACTTGAACTGGCACACTAAGTTGCTCAAAGCTTGGGTTGTCACCATAGTGAGTTTCCGCAGCGATCACCGTACCACCGAATGTTTTAAAGAAGCTCACGCCTTTTTGACCAATCACCGCAAAACGCGTTTCAACCGATTGGCTTTTTTGTTGTTTAACGTGCTGCATCAATTTTTTGAATAAGTTGATATTCAAACCACCTGCAAGACCACGGTCAGAACTGACTACAATATAGCCAACACGATTAACCGCACGAGGTACTAGGTAAGGATGTTTGTAGTCTGGTGAAGCTTTAACTAGATGAGAAACCACTCGACGCATGCTATCAGCATAAGGACGACCTAGTTGCATACGTTCTTGGGCACGTCGCATCTTACTCGCTGCAACCATTTGCATGGCGCGAGTAATTTTCTGGGTACTTTTAATACTAGCAACTTTTGCTCGAATTTCTTTTAAACTTGCCATAAATAATCCATACAGCCATGTTTAGTTTCAGTCCACGCCCATTAATGTAACATGGACGAAATTTGGAAAAATGAACAAAGTAATCATAACCCCTTTGTTCATTTGTTCTATGACAATGCAGTTCTAAAATTTCACTAAATCTTAGAAAGAATGATTTTGCTTATAGTTTTCAATCGCTGATTTGAATTGGTTTGCGATATCATCATTATAGTTAGCAGTGTTATCAATATCTGCCATAAAATCACCATGTTGGTCACGTAGGTAACGTAACAAACCTGCTTCAAATGCACCCACTTTGTTGACGGGAACATCGGCTAGATAGCCTTCGTTAGAAGCATAAATTACCGCAGCTTGTTCAGCGATGCTCATTGGTGCGTATTGATTTTGTTTCATCAATTCAGTCACACGTTGACCATGGTCAAGCTGTTTACGGGTCGCGTCATCTAAGTCAGAAGCAAACTGTGCAAACGCTGCCAATTCACGATACTGTGCCAATGCGGTACGGATACCACCTGACAATTTTTTGATGATTTTAGTTTGCGCTGCACCACCCACACGAGAAACTGAAATACCCGCATTCACCGCTGGACGGATACCTGAGTTAAATAAGCTTGACTCTAGGAAGATCTGACCGTCCGTGATTGAAATCACGTTGGTTGGTACGAATGCTGATACGTCACCTGCTTGGGTTTCGATAATTGGCAAGGCAGTTAATGAACCTGTTTTACCTGTTACAGCACCGTTGGTGAATTTTTCTACATACTCAGCGTTCACGCGTGAAGCGCGCTCTAATAGGCGTGAGTGAAGGTAGAATACGTCACCTGGGTAAGCTTCACGTCCTGGTGGACGACGTAATAGCAATGAAATTTGACGATAGGCTACGGCTTGTTTTGATAAGTCATCATAAATGATAAGCGCATCTTCACCGCGGTCACGGAAGTATTCACCCATAGTACAACCAGAGTATGGCGCGATGTACTGCAGCGCTGCAGGTTCAGAAGCAGATGCAACCACAACCGTTGTATAAGCTAGTGCGCCTGTTTCTTCTAGTTTACGTACCACGTTTGCGATGGTTGAACGTTTTTGACCAACGGCTACGTACACACATTTAATGCCCGAGTGTTTTTGCGCGATGATCGCATCGATTGCCATGGCTGTTTTACCAGTTTGGCGGTCACCAATGATAAGCTCACGTTGACCACGTCCGATTGGAATCATGGTATCAACAGCTTTATAACCTGTCATTACTGGCTCATCAACTGATTGACGGTCGATAACGCCTGGGGCGATTTTTTCAACTTTATCCGTTAATTTGGCGTTAATTGGGCCTTTACCATCGATAGGATTACCCAGTGCATCTACCACACGACCTAAAAGCTCGGGTCCAACTGGTACTTCTAAAATACGACCAGTACAGTAAGCTTTTTGTCCTTCTTGGAGATTCAAGTATTCACCTAGAACAACCGCGCCGACTGAGTCTTGTTCAAGGTTTAGCGCCATACCATATACGCCACCTTCAAACTCAATCATTTCGCCGTACATGGCATCTTCAAGACCATGAATCTGTACGATACCGTCAGATACCATGACAATAGTGCCTTCGTTCTTTGCTGTGGCACCCGCAGTCAGGTCTTGAATTCGCTGCTTAATCAGATTACTGATTTCCGCTGGATTCAATTGTTGCATTGCACTGTTCCTTAATTTTTACTGACTAGAATCAATTTTGTTGAAATTTATGCCGTCAGCTGTGTTTTTAACTGTTTTAATTTGCCACGTACAGAGTCATCGATTACTTTGTCACCGACCTTAATCGTCACACCTGCAATTAGGGCAGGGTCTACATTGACATGTAGTACGACCTTCGCGCCTAGGGATGTGGCTAGTCGGTGTTCAATGAGTTGCTCTTGCACTTGCGTTAATGGATATGCCGACGTGACATATGCATGAACTTCTTTTGCATCAGCGGCTTTTAATAAACCAAAACGCTCATTGATACTGGGTAATAATGCCAAACGATCTTGCTCTGCAAGTTGCGTCAAAAAATTAACAAAAGCATTGGAATCTGCTTGTGCCCCACCTTCAATAGCGGTGCTTAAAGTTTTAAACACGGTATTGCTATCTTCAGGTGAACTTTGGTTATAAAGGTCTTTTAAAGTAGCGACTTTAGCTTGTGCAGCAACTGCTGGATTATTGATATAATCGGCAAATGCTTTATCACTAACGATGGCACTCATCACGTTTAAGTAATCTTGCCACTCATTGATAGCGTGATGCTCTTTAGCATAATCAAATGCTGCTTTTGCATAGGGTCTTGCTAAGGTTGATAAATCAGCCATCATATCCTCACTGTACGGTTGCTACTTATAACTTGGCTGCCAATTGGTTTAACATATTGGCATGAGTTTCTGGATTGACCTTTTCTTGTAAGATTTTTTCGGCACCGAGTACGGCAAGTTCTGCAACCTGCGCGCGTAAACCTTCACGGGCTTTATTAATTTCTTGATCAATTGCTTCACGCGCTTGTTGACGAATACGTTCGCCTTCCACTTGTGCTTGCACTCTGGCCTCTTCAATCATTTGATTGGCGCTTTTGTTCGCTTGCTCAATGAGTGAAGCGGCTTTTGCTTTTGCTGCAATAAGCTCTTGCTCTGCAGCTTGTGATGCAGTTGCTAAGTCTGCTTTGGCTTTTTCGGCAGCATTTAGGCCATCTGCGATTTTACGTTGGCGATCCGAAATAGCAGCAACCAAAGGCGGCCACACAAACTTCATGCAAAACATCACGAAGATGGCGAATGCAATCGATTGTCAAATTAGGGTTGCATTGATATTCACTTAGAATCCCTCGTTAATTAAGTTTCTTCAATCCTTGTCCACATAAGATGATGTGGACATTGTACTGATAGTGTACCTATTAACCTGCTAAAGGATTTGCGAATAACAATAACATTGCAATACCAACACCGATCATCGGTACGGCGTCAAGAAGACCTGCCACGATGAACATACGAGTTTGCAATTGTGAACCTAGTTCTGGTTGACGAGCGACGCCCTCTAAGAATTTGCCACCTAAGATTGCAAAGCCAATACCCGTACCTAGTGCACCTAAACCGATAAGCAACGCAACGGCGATAACGGTCATGCTTGAAATTTGAGCTACTAATTCTGGAGCCATTGAGATATCCTCATTACTGTTTTGAAATTAATGTTCAGTTTGTGATGCAAGGCTAAGATAGACAATGGTTAGCATCATGAAAACGAACGCTTGCAAAGTGATTACTAAAATGTGGAAGATTGCCCACGGTACTGATAACACCCATTGAATCCAAAATGGCATAAGGGCGATTAACACAAAAATTAATTCACCTGCATACATGTTACCAAAAAGTCGTAAGCCAAGTGAGATAGGTTTTGCGATTAGAGTTACAAACTCTAGGATAAAGTTCACTGGAATCAATAAGATTTTAGCGATTGGGTTTTTTGCGCTAAATGGATGAAGGGTTAATTCACCAATAAAACCGCCAAAACCTTTTTCTTTAATACTATAAAAAATGATCAGTGCAAATACTGAGAACGACATACCAAGCGTCACATTTGGGTCAGTACTTGGTACGACTTTCATGTAAACATGGTGTGGGTTATGTCCTAGCAGACCACCAATTTTTTGTGCAATGACAGGCAAATAATCAACTGGCAGAAGATCCATGAAGTTCATCAAGAAAATCCACACAAAAATAGTCAGTGCTAATGGCGCAATAACCTTTGATGTGCCATGATAAGTATCACGAACGTTACTATCAACAAACTCCACAATCATTTCAATAAAAGCTTGCATTTTGCCGGGTACACCCGAGGTCGCTCTTTTTGCCACCATATAAAAAATGGCACAAAAAAGCACCCCTAAACCAATCGACCACAGCATTGAGTCTAAATGAATCGCATTGAAACCCATTTCAGAAGCTTGCTGTTTGGTTTCGGCAACTATCCAACCTTCTGTTGGGTGATTACCGAAAGTCCAGTTTGTCAAGTGGTGATTGATATACTCATTTGAAGTAATTTCTGCGTTTGCTTCTGCCATAATCTTAACTTCTTTTTTATATTGAGCCGATAATAGAGGGAGTTAGCGTCAGATATTTTGTCTAATCACAAAAATTTGTAACTTAACACTATAATCGTATCTAACTGAGCTGATGATACTCAATGAGAAGTGCAAACATGACGTCAAAGGCACATCGAGGCGTTTAAGCAATCTGCTTAACTAAGGTGATGAACCGTGAATAAACGAATTGTTTATCAACGTAATAATATAGGCTATCGACCTACTGTGTTTTGCTTGACTCAAATAAGTGGGTCATCAGTAAAACATATATGCAATTGCTTGAAAACTAATTCTTTTTAGCCAATTAGCGCTGAGCAATCGCACCTTTAAAAAATTTTCACTATATTAATTCAACTGTTACCTTTTTGTAAAGGATTAAATGGATTTATTTGTGATTTAGTTTAGGTTATTTCTGTTATTACCAAATAATTGTAAATAGCCTTTTTTTACCAAGGATTTCGGTAAGTGATAATGAGGTAACTCATTTGCAAAATTAAGTACCCCGCGAATACCGCAATGGCGTTTAGCGGTTTTAACAGCAGAAAAATCAGTGCAAATCCAACAATGGTCAACACCCATTTTGCCATATGCGCTTGGTAAAAACGATGAACAATTTGACGACGCTGCTGATAGCCCGATTTGCTCAGGGAAATTTTAGCAAAGATGATTTGACTCACCCACCCTAGCACACTACCTGCTAGCAGATTTTTACTCACCGCATACTGGCTATTGCCTTGCCAAACATCCCATGCAATCCCGATGGCAACCAGCCCAAGTATCAGCCACGACTGCTTGTTGATGGATTGTTGGATAGACTGTGGGTCAAATGGCTTGGCAGGTTTTGACATAGCAAAATAAGGGCTGGCTGATTGTGGGCAGGAATGATGAAAGTAGTATAGCAGAATCTTGATTAAAAATTTGGCTAAAGGTTGTTTTATCTACGCTGACGTTAATCGTCAGTCATTATGAATAGTGTGTTATTAGACTTGTTATATTGTCGGGTAGTTTTATAGCCGAACTGCTAATTTCTCAGACAAATTATGCGGTTTTCATGCTAAAGTAAGTTGAGAGTTATTTATGATTTTATGTGATATGACCCAACGTTCTATTCAATCAGCTAGAAATTCTATTCAATCAGCCCATAGTCAATCAACCAATAGTTACGACGTAAATTGTCGCCACCTATCTATGTCTATGTGTATGCCACAAATGACGACCGAGCA
>ENA-OOIZ01000179-OOIZ01000179.1-human-skin-metagenome-genome-assembly--contig:-NODE-179-length-6910-cov-4.012254_pt1 | contig 6910 bp, 6 predicted proteins | sample MGYA00248862_ERZ500975 | MGnify/ENA primary metagenome ERZ500975 (study PRJEB25958, sample SAMN03398552) | human skin metagenome | study: EMG produced TPA metagenomics assembly of the Human Skin...
CTTGCGACTCACCCGCATGAAGGTCATTTCCTAACGGCTTATGGTTATTTTGACAACCTGTTGGGGCTGATTTTACTTGGCTATGCATTGTTATGCATGACCTACGGGCGATAGTGATAAGCTGCTAAAACCTGTTAAAATATGCTATGATAAGCCCACCTCATTTGTATTTTAACAATCCCATTGTTGATTGTGACAGCCAAGGAAAATACCATGTACGCTGAAGAAACCACCACCAATAACCAAATCAAAGATATTATTGCCCGCGAAATTTTGGACTCACGCGGCAACCCAACCATTGAAGCCGATGTGATTTTAGCGGATGGTACTATCGGTCGTGCAGCAGCGCCATCGGGGGCATCGACAGGTTCACGTGAAGCGCTTGAGCTGCGTGATGGTGACGCATCACGCTATCTGGGTAAAGGGGTCAAAAAAGCCGTTGCCAACGTCAACAGTGAAATTCGTTCATCACTGGTTGATATGGACGTATCAAAACAACAAGACATTGACAACAAATTATTAGCGCTTGATGGCACAGAAAACAAAGAAAAATTGGGCGCCAATGCGACCTTAGCAGTATCTTTAGCAGCAGCCCGTGCCGCCGCACAATCACAAAAACTGCCACTTCACCAGTACATTGCCAACCTACGTGGGCAAACATCACTATCGATGCCGGTGCCGATGATGAACATCCTAAATGGCGGTGCCCACGCGGACAACACCGTTGATATCCAAGAGTTTATGATTGAGCCTGTTAATTTCACCAGCTTCGGTGAAGCGTTGCGTGCGGGTACAGAAGTGTTCCATAGCCTAAAATCTGTGCTAAAAAAACAAGGCTTAAACACCGCAGTCGGTGATGAAGGTGGCTTTGCACCAAACTTACGCTCAAACGAAGAAGCGATTACTGTCATCATGCAAGCGATTGAGCAAGCAGGGTATACCGCAGGTAAAGACATTTACTTAGCGCTTGATTGTGCCTCATCAGAGTTTTACAAAAACGGTCAATACGTACTTGAAGGCGAAGGCAATAAAGCCTTTAGTTCAGAAGGTTTTGCGGATTATTTAGCCAGTCTTGTGAGCCAATACCCAATTATCTCGATTGAAGATGGTCTAGATGAAAGCGATTGGGATGGCTGGGCGTACTTAACGCAAAAATTGGGCGACAAAGTACAGCTCGTGGGTGACGATTTGTTTGTGACCAATCCAAAAATCCTACAAGAAGGTATCGATAAACACATTGCCAATGCGATTTTGATTAAATTCAACCAAATCGGTACGTTATCAGAAACCTTAGACGCCATTTATCTAGCGAAGAAAAATGGCTATGCCACCGTCATCTCACACCGCTCAGGTGAGACTGAAGACAGCACCATCGCTGACTTAGCCGTGGGGACAGCTGCAGGTCAAATCAAAACAGGCTCACTGTGCCGTTCTGACCGTGTTGCCAAATACAACCAACTGCTTCGTATCGAGCAGATGGTCACTGCAAGCTACCACGGTGCTGACGAGTTTATCGGTTTACGCAACCCAAAAGCCTAACTTTAAAAGCCTAACTTTAAAAGCTTAGCGCCAAAAGCTTAAATCCAAAAGCTTAAATATTAGAGCTTGATAAAGCATTGAAGTGATAAAAACCTTAACCCATGACATTGAATTTGCTACAATGCGTGGGTTAAGGTTTTTTTATGCCAAAAGTTTTTATTATTGAGTGCTGTCATGACTTATTTGCGTCAACTGTTTATGATTATTTTTGCGGTGATTGTGTTGGTATGTCTACAATACCAGTATTGGTTTGGCACCAATGGTCGTGGCGATTTGGCAGCGTTAAATAAACAAATCAGCGAACAGCAATCCATCAATACCGATCAGCAAAAAGCCAATGAAGTATTGCTTGCCGATGTCAAAGACTTAAAAAACGGACTTGAAGCGGTGGAAGAACACGCTCGCTCTGATTTAGGTTTAATCAAACAAGGCGAAACTTTTGTGCAAATGTCGACCGCTAGCAGTGTGTACAGTACCGATGTGGTCACACCGACCGCCCACAATACCGCCACGCCTCACCCATAAAACGCATAAAAACTGCCAAAGTTATATTTGTCTCAATTTTTACTGTCAACTGTTTACTTTATTGTTGAAAAGACGCCATGTCAGAATTTAACGCGATAGCCGCCAATTTATCTAACAACTTTACGATTGACACCGTGGTCGTCGCTGCAGGCGTTGGCAAACGCTTTGGTAATCAGATGCCAAAACAGTACACCCATATTGGCAGTCAGACGGTGCTACAACACAGCATAGCGGCGCTAAGCAAAGTCCAGCAGCTAAACAATTGCTATTTGGTAATTTCTGAAGAAGATACGATTGCCAAAACACTGGGCTTTAGCATGCCAATCGAGTGGGTGATAGGTGGCAAAGAGCGAATGAATTCGGTGTTTAACGCCGTGCAAACGATTTGGCAACAATATCAAACGCCGTTCAGTGACAAAGCCTTTAGTGAAAAAGCTAGTCATCATGCGTATGATAATCATTGGGTGCTGATTCATGATGCTGCGCGTCCTTGTGTCAATCCAAGCGATATAGAAAAATTGATCACACAGACCACGCAGCAATTTTCGCAACAGTCGCATCAACAGTCACAACAAGAACGAGCGCAGGAGTCGGCGGGTGGCTTATTAGCAATACCGGTACGCGATACGGTCAAACAAATCATCCATGCACAAGACCAAGTGTTGTCACAAAAAACGCTTGATCGCAGTCAGTTGTGGCTAGCACAAACCCCGCAGATTTTTCCATTGGCAACACTGTATGATTATCTGACCCAAGCCATTGAGCAAACGATTGCGTTTACTGATGAAGCCAGTTTATTTGAGCATTTTGGCAAACAGCCGTTATTGGTGGAAGGCAGTCATAGCAATATCAAACTGACGTTTCCAGAGGATTTGCAGTTTGCGCAGGTGTATTTGGCAAAACCTTAGCAAAAATGGCTTTGCAACAAATTGAGGTTACCGCTAAAAACCGCATAAGAAAAGAAGCCCATAACAAAAAAAGCGCACGAGCAAAAAACGGCAATGAGAATTTATCAAGCCACAAAAACAAAAAAGCCATACTAAATTAGCATGGCTTTTTAACTGTATTTTTTAGCGTTACCACTAAAAAAATTGGCGTCCCCACGGGGATTCGAACCCCGGTTACCGCCGTGAAAGGGCGATGTCCTAGGCCTCTAGACGATGGGGACACTAGCACGCTTAGTTTATAGCGTGACCTCGACCGCTTTCACCGTTAATGTCGAAGTGGAGCGTATAATATATATTTTTATTTTTGCCGTCAACTGTTTTTTATGTATTTTTTTATATTTTTAACAATTAGCCCATCATACGGTGACCCATGATGGTTAATAGAGCGGCATGACAAGCGCATTAGCCAACTAATGCGCTTAATTACAGTGTTTTCTAAAAAGTGTTGTCTAAAAATTTCACACCGTGCTTATGAGTGATTTTTCTGATGCGACTCAGATGTTGTATGAGCACGCGTCGTATGAGATTGCGGCGGCAGATTAGCGGCTTTATTTTTTAAGTGATAGCGAATCCAAAAATGGGTTACGATGCTAATCACAATCGATAAACTGATAAAACCTAAAATGGTCATCCAAATTTGACTATCTACTTGCATACTTGATCCTTGTGAGACAATCTAAGTTAACGCTGATTATCGATGCGCTGGCTATCAATACTTTGATTAGCTCCCATTGTTTGATTACGAATCGCATCATCGCGCTGTTTTTTCTTGAGTCGGAACGTTAGCCATAAATATGTTAATATGCCTAAGATTACGGCAGCAATCATATACATAATAATAGTAGTCCAAATACTGTTATCTACGCCCATGAAAGAGTCCTTTTTATTATTGTTAGCATTAGTGTAACAGGTCTTAACAGCTATTTTACGTCATTCACGTAATGATGTGTGGTAGCGATGTTACTGGCTATTTTCAAACACTGTAATAAGCGTCTACAAAAGCACTTTTTTTCACTTTTTCATATTTTTACGTTAAGATAATTGTCTAAAAAACGCTTTGGCAACTGACACGGTTGCAGCAAGGAAAATAATTATGAAAGTAGTCATCAGTGATGGCATCGAATACGCCCTAAATCTTAATTATCGTACCATCGATATTGAATCGACCGACTATACCAATATTGCAGCAATTGTGGTCACGATGACAGACTTGCCGCGTGTGTATCAAGATATTGAAGATTTGGGTTTTGCCATTCCGATATTTGTGGCGATTGAATATGGTGATGTAGTGCCTGATGAATGGCTACCCAATGTGTATGGTGTGCTAGAGCTGGCAGATGATCAAAAGTTTTATAACGGACAATTGGTCAATGCGGCAGCGGCGGATTACATCGCCACGCTCGATCCGCCTTTTTTCCAAGCCTTGATGGACTATACCGACTATGGCAATGCGGCGTTTGACTGTCCTGGGCACCAAGGCGGACAGTTTTTTCGTAAGCATCCTTCGGGCAGACGCTTTTATTTATACTTTGGGGAAACGCTGTTTCGCGCCGACTCCTGTAATGCCGATGTCCGTCTTGGCGATTTGCTAATTCATGAAGGACCAGCTTTTGAGGCACAAGCGCATGCGGCGAAAGTTTTTAATGCGGATAAAACCTACTTTGTGCTCAACGGTACTTCCTCTTCCAATAAAATTGCGATTGGTGCCTTAGTGGCGCATGGTGATTTGGTGCTGTTTGACCGTAACAATCACAAATCTGTGTACCAAGGCGCCTTAACCATGGCAGGTGGTACGCCTGTGTATTTAGAGACCGACCGCAATGCTTATGGTTTGATTGGCGGCATTCCTGCCCATTGTTTTGATGAAGCCGAAATACGCGCGCGTATTCGTGAAGTTGCGCCCGATAAAGCCGATGATGCCCGCCCATTTCGCTTGGCGGTAATTCAGCTGGGCACGTATGATGGCACTATTTATAACGCCCGCCAAGTGGTGGATCGCATCGGGCATCTGTGTGACTATATTTTGTTTGACAGTGCTTGGGTGGGTTATGAGCAGTTTATCCCGATGATGCGTGATTGCTCGCCACTGCTGCTTGAGCTGGGTGAAAATGATCCTGGGATTTTGGTCACCCAATCGGTACACAAGCAACAAGCGGGCTTTTCTCAAGCCTCACAAATCCATAAAAAAGATAACCATATCAGCGGGCAAGCCCGTTATGTCAATCATAAACGCTTTAACAACTCGTTTATGATGCACGTGTCGACCTCGCCGTTTTACCCGTTGTTTGCCTCACTTGATGTCAATGCCAAAATGCATGAAGGTAAAGCCGGTCAGCGCATGTGGCATGAGTGTGTCATCGGCGGTATCGAAGCACGTAAAATGCTGCTAGACACGTGTACCATGATTTTGCCATTTGTCCCGCCTACAGTAGATGGGCAAGCTTGGCAAGACTACGATACCGAAACCATTGCCCATGATATTCGTTTTTTCCGCTTTGAGGCAGGGGCGCGTTGGCATGATTTTCAGCATTATGCCGATGACCAATACTTTATCGACCCCTGTAAATTGCTACTGACCACGCCAGGCATTGATATGCAAACCGGTGAGTATGAAGCGACAGGGATTCCTGCCGCGATTTTGGCGCATTATCTGCGTGAAAGCTCGGTCATTCCAGAAAAAGCCGATTTAAACTCGATTTTATTTTTACTGACGCCTGCCGAAACCTTGGCAAAATTCCAGCACTTGGTCGCCCGTATCGTCAGTTTTGAAAAGCACATTCGCGAAAACAGCCCCATCACCCAAGTGCTACCGACACTGGCTAAGGCATATCCGCAGTACCGCAAACTGACCATCAATGAACTTTGCCAACTCATGCATAACTTCTATGCCAAGCATCAGCTCAACAAACGACAAAAACAAATGTTCGAGCGCGAACATCGCCCAAAAGTCGCCATGAGTGCATTTGATGCCCATAATGCCTTTATCCGTAATGAGGTTGAGCTGGTTGCGCTAACAGAAATTCGCGGACGGGTGGCGATGGAAGGTGCGCTACCATATCCACCAGGGGTTTACTGTATTGTACCTGGCGAAGTGTGGGATGGGGCAGTGCTGGACTACTTCTTGGCACTGCAAGAAGGGGTTAATCGCTTGCCAGGCTTTGAGCCAGAAGTGCAGGGCGTGTACTGGGAGTATGACGACCAAGGTAAAAAGATTGCCTATGCCTATGTGTTAAAACAGTCTCACCAAATTTGATTGACGGTTTTTGATTCATAGGCTTTCTCGGTGAAGTCTATATTTGGCGCGTTTGCAGCAGTAACCAATGGCGCAAAAATTGGTCTGTGTAGATGGGTGCGATGTTATTTAATTAAATGATAATCATTATTATTTACATTCTCAATCTATTATTGGATAATGACGGCTCAATTTTTTAAGAGGCAGTCAAACAATGACAATGAAAGATTTTCGTATCTACATGAGGCTTGGGCACCGCTATGTTGGATTCTTTATGGTTGGCATTATGCTGGTCTATTCGCTAAGTGGCATGTTGCTGGTATTTCGCGACACTGATTTTTTAAAATCTTCAAAAACTGTCAAGCAAGTCGTGGCAACCAATCTTGATGAGAAAAATTTAGCCAAAACCCTAAAAATGAAAAACATCGATTTTAGGGAGCAGCAGGGTGATATACAGCTTTTTAAAGATGGACAGTACAATGTTAAAACCGGTGAGGTGACTTATACCAGCAAAAAACTGCCTGTGGTATTAGATAAAATGGTGAATTTTCATAAAGCGCCCTCTAAAGGTAGTATGGGTGGGCTCAATGTATTGTTTGGCATGAGTTTATTGTTTTTTGTGCTATCGAGTTTCTTTTTATTTGCCCCAAGTTCAAAAATCTTTAAA
>ENA-OOIZ01000185-OOIZ01000185.1-human-skin-metagenome-genome-assembly--contig:-NODE-185-length-6813-cov-3.230098_pt1 | contig 6813 bp, 4 predicted proteins | sample MGYA00248862_ERZ500975 | MGnify/ENA primary metagenome ERZ500975 (study PRJEB25958, sample SAMN03398552) | human skin metagenome | study: EMG produced TPA metagenomics assembly of the Human Skin...
CCTACACGACGCTCTTCCGATCTTGAGCACCAAATATTTATACATTTGACGACGTTGCCATGGCGTCTGTCAGTGATTGGATATATTCGCCACTATGATACTGTGGTACACTATGACAAAAAAAGGGATTGTCTTAATCGATAGGGATACATCGCATCTGCATTATTTTTCTCCTAAATATAGGTATTCCTAGATACATTATTGACTCATTATGCGGTAACCGTATACTTTGCGTTTAAAATGGTCAATCACATTTTATCCCCTAATTAGTAATACTTACTGTGAAATTTCTCACGCTGCTAGATGCATCATCTAGTATCTCAATTAACATTCATATAAAAGAGGTTCTCTATGGCTAGTGGAAAGTCAAATATTATCTATACTTTAACTGACGAAGCACCGCTACTGGCGACTTATTCACTACTTCCTATCATTGAAACATTTACCAAACCTGCTGGCGTTGAAATCACCAAAACCGATATTTCCGTTGCCGCGCGTGTATTGGCAGAGTTCTCCGACTACCTGACCCCAGAACAACAAGTGACCGACAATCTTGCTGAGCTTGGTCGGTTGACCCAAGACCCAGACACCAATATTATCAAATTGCCTAATATCAGTGCCTCAGTGGCTCAGCTGCAAGAATGTATTGAAGAGTTACAAGCCAAAGGCTACAACATTCCTAATTACCCAGAAAACCCAACCACAGACGAAGAAAAAGCCCTCAAAGCCCGTTATGGTAAATGTTTAGGTTCTGCGGTAAATCCCGTATTACGTGAAGGTAACTCAGATCGCCGTGCCCCCGCTGCCGTAAAAAACTATGCCAAAAAACACCCGCATTCAATGGGTGAATGGAAACAATGGTCAAAAACCCACGTCTCTCACATGGAAGAAGGTGACTTTTACCATGGCGAAAAATCAATGACCCTTGATAAAGCGCGTAAAGTCAAAATGGAGCTCATCACCAACAGTGGCAAAGCTTTGGTGCTAAAACCCGAAGTTGCCCTACAAGACGGTGAAGTGATTGACTCAATGTTTATGAGCAAAAAAGCCTTAATCGAGTTTTATGAAAAAGAGCTAGAAGATTGCCGCGAAGGTAAAATCCTGTTCTCTCTACACGTCAAAGCCACGATGATGAAGGTATCACATCCTATCGTATTTGGTCACTGCGTAAGAGTATATTACAAAGATGCATTCGAAAAATGGAACAAAACCTTTGACGAACTAGGTATTAATGTTAACAACGGTATGGCAGGACTATACGAAAAAATCGAAACCCTACCGACCACTATCCGTGAAGAAATCGTCCGTGACCTGCATGCCTGTCAAGAACATCGCCCCGCATTGGCGATGGTGGACTCAGCAAAGGGAATCGATAACTTCTATTCGCCAAATGATGTCATTGTAGACGCCTCAATGCCAGCGATGATTCGTAATGGTGGTAAAATGTGGGCAGCGGATGGCAAGCCTTACGACTGTAAAGCAGTGATGCCAGAATCGACCTTTGCCCGTATTTACCAAGAAGTCATCAACTTCTGTAAATGGCATGGCAACTTTGACCCAGCGACCATGGGTACCGTACCAAACGTAGGTTTGATGGCACAAAAAGCGGAAGAATACGGTTCTCACGACAAAACTTTTGAAATCCCAGAGGCAGGCGTTGCCAATATCACTGACATTGAGACAGGCGAAGTATTGATGTCACAAAATGTTGAAGAAGGCGATATTTGGCGTATGTGTCAAGTCAAAGATGCGCCAATTCGTGACTGGGTAAAACTGGCAGTGACGCGTGCACGTAACTCAGGCATGCCAGCTATCTTCTGGCTTGACCCATACCGCCCACATGAAAATGAGCTCATCAAAAAAGTTAAAAAATACTTACAAGAGCATGATACCACAGGGCTAGATATTCAAATCATGTCTCAAGTTCGTGCGATGCGTTATACCCTTGAGCGTGTGGCGCGTGGTTTGGACACCATCTCAGTCACAGGTAACATCTTGCGTGACTACTTAACTGACTTGTTCCCAATCCTAGAATTAGGCACGTCAGCCAAAATGCTATCAATCGTCCCATTGATGGAAGGCGGTGGTCTTTATGAGACAGGGGCAGGTGGTTCAGCCCCAAAACATGTCGAGCAGTTGGTTGAAGAAAACCACTTGCGCTGGGATTCACTCGGTGAGATGCTTGCGCTTGCGGTATCTTTAGAAGACTTAGGGATTAAAGAAAACAACCCACGGATAAAATTACTGGCAAAAACCCTAGACTTGGCAACGGGTAAATTGTTGGATAACGACAAATCACCATCACGCCGTACCGGTGAGCTCGACAACCGTGGCAGCCATTATTATCTAGCCAAATACTGGGCAGAAGAATTGGCAAACCAAGAGGAAGATAGCGAGCTTAAAACCAAGTTTGCGCCACTTGCTCAAGCGTTGTCAGAAAATGAAGACAAAATCGTTGCTGAATTAAATGATGTTCAAGGTCAAGGTGTGGATATTGGTGGTTACTATAAACCAGACCAACAAAAGCTAAGCCAGGTGATGCGCCCAAGTGCGACATTTAACCAAGCATTGGCTTCGTTTGATGCCTAATTCAATAGTATAAAAAAAGCCGAAGCTGAATGCTTCGGCTTTTTTAGTGTCTGGTTTTTAGTGTCGGTAAATGGTTAAACATAGCTAAGCTAAGAATATAGCTGAGCAAAAACCGTCAACATCATTATTTTTGCTTTTCTTCGACAAGCGCCAATGCAGATTTTAGCTGGTTAGTAATATCATTTTTATCATAATTACGAATATCATGAAAATTTAAATGCAGGTTAAACCCAGGCAAGCTAAAGTCCACCCAATCGGTTTGTTGCATGGATTCGCTTTTGGGTTCGAGCAATTCCCACACATTCATGGCATCTTGAAAGCCTTTAAATTTAAATTGCCCCACGGCTTGGCAATGATGGACATGACCAATTAAATTAAACGTACTTTCACTGATCAAAATTTGATTGTTTTGCGCGGCAGATTCAAGGCGAGAGGCAAAATTCGCTTCTTTTCCAACCACGGTATAAGTCATACGATTGCGACTGCCAAAATTACCGACATAACAATACCCTGTATTGATACCCATACGTACATGCAGCCCTTCAAAACCGAGTAATCGCCACTGGTGGCGCAGTACTTCCATCTCACGGCGCATCTCAATGGCCATACTGGCACAAGCAATCGCGTTATCACGGTCATTACCACCCACATCACCAAAATAGCACAATAACCCATCCCCCAAAAACTTATCGAGGGTCGCACCATATTTTTGGCTAACTTGGGTCATACGGTCAAGATAAGTATTTAAAATATTGGCTAAATGGTCGGGGCTAATATGATCCGACAAATCAGTAAAACCAACAATGTCCGAAAACAAAATAGTTAGCTTGCGGCGTTGATTAATGACTTCAACCTTGGTGTTATTTTTGACAATGGGTTGCCAAATCTGGGGCGGCAAAAAACGGGTTAATTTATTGGTTACCTTGACTAAGGTATCAATCCGTGCCTGCTGCTGCGCAAGCATTTGATTTTTTTGGCGTAAGCGAATCACCAGAGAACAAATATGATAACCAACAATCAAGATATCGGTAAATACGATGACAAAATTTAGAATATCTTCTTGCTTGGCGGTCAAACTAATGGCGGGTAATAAAAAATGCGCGGATATCAGACTAAGTAGACCCACTGCTACAGTTAATAATACCAACGAAACAGTATGTTTGGTATCTGAAAAAATCAGGCGAATTAAAATCAACAACCATAACGCAAGGCTTGGGATATAGTTAAACTGCAACATACCCGTTGCCAACGCCATCAGGGTTAATACACTTGCCGAAGTAATGTAGTGATGGGGACGGATAACACTCAAAGCAGTGACAATAACGCCCGCTACCAACAGCAAAATACTGAGCGTATGATAAATAGGCGGTACATCAAGAGAGGTTAAGGTAAGCAATAAAATAAAAAATGCCGCCAGTTCAATGAATTTCGGACTTTTTAGATTGGTCGAAAGACCTTGAATGGATTCACGCAATTTAGTTCGTCTACCTCGTGCCTCGTGGTAAAATTTTTTTTAGACGTTCATTTGCCAATCAAATGGCATATCACGATGACCCCGCAGTGCCATCATCAGTGTCTGCTGCATATGGCTCAGCACTTCAGGGGTATAAGGGATGGCTGGATTACCCCAGACTGGATTGGGCCAAGCAATGTCATTTTGGTAGCGCACGATATGATGAAAATGCAATTGCGGCACTTGGTTGCCAAGCGCGGCGATGTTCATTTTGTCGGCTTGAAAAGTTTTGGCAAGCTGACTTGATAGCCAGCTGGATTCACGTAAAAACTGGGCTTGGTCACTGGCGGATAGTTCATATAATTCTTTGATACCGGGTACACGCGGAATTAAAATCAACCAAGGAAATTGACAGTCGTTCATCAAGCGGCAAGTAGATAACGGAAATTCGCCCACCAAAAAAGTATCTTTTGCTAGTTGTGGATGTAAATTAAACATAATAACTCAATGCGTTTAAAAGTGTTTTTGGAATTTAAAACTGATAAAATCAAATAATTCGCGTATTTTAGCAGTTATACCTACAAGACGAAATACTTTATTCAGAATAAGCGCATTGCAATTTAGGATTTCTTAAAACATAAATCAAGGCCGTTTATTTAGCCTAACTATGTCTGAGCGTTTTACAAATTTTGGGAAGTTTATGCCGTTGTTAAAGTCTCTTAATCAATGTCAGCATCATGCTGATGCAACATCTTTATACCGCCGTTGTTTTATGATGGCATTGTTTGCTTTACTCGTGGTTATCACCAGTGTCAAACCCACCGCTGCATGGGCGGCTGATAGCAGCAAATCAGCCAGTAGCGCCAGCGGCACAGCAACCCCACAAGACACCTTTGGGCGTGACACCCCGCGTGGTAGCGTGCAAGGCTTTATTCAAGCCTTGGCAAAAAGTGATTGGATGCTCGCTAGCCGTTATGTGGATTTAAGTTCTACCAAAGACCCCAGTGGCACGCTCGAATCTTTAAAATCGGCACTCGATAGCGGCGGACGTATCAACGAGCAGCTACAAATTAGCAATGACCCTACCGGCAATCTCGATGACAAACTAGCGCCCAATCTCGATAAGGTAGGGGAAATCAACAATCCCACCGCTGACAAAAAGAGTATCGACATCTTAATGCAGCGTGTCAAACAATCTAACGGCACCAATATTTGGCTGATTTCACAACAAACCTTGCAAGAAGTTGCGTCGTTATCACTCGTTACCCAGCCGACACTGGTAGAAAAGTACATTCCCAAACAATGGATTGAGAAAGATATTAAAGGCTATAGTCTTGGGCACATCGGGGCAGTGATTGCGCTCATGATAGCGACTTATCTCGCCTGTCTATTGATTAGCCAAATCTTATATATGATTATCACGCGGATTTATCTAGCGACTCACCCAGATAAAGAAAAGCAATTTCCAATTGATGGGCGCGTGGTCGTACCTGCCGCAATGGTGCTGACGGCGCTGATTATCAAAGAAGCCATGATTTTGGTGGGTATTAATTTGGTTGTGCGCAATATGGCGTCCAGCCTTGCCGATATTTTATCTTGGGTATCCATGGTATGGTTGATTTTACGAATTTTGGATTTGATTTTTAAACGTGCAGAAAACTATGCAAGCAATAACCATCATCCAGAGCGGCTATCGGTGCTAAATCTGCTGCGAAAAGTGGTAAAATTGATTTTGATTGCGATTGCGACCATTGTGATTTTGGGTAATCTAGGCTACGACTTAACCACAGGTATTGCCGCATTGGGGATTGGTGGTGTGGCGTTGGCATTGGGTGCACAAAAAACGATTGAAAACTTGGTGGGCAGCGTATCGGTCGTTGCTGACCAGCCTGTGAATGTGGGCGACTACTGCCGCTTTGGCACGCAAGAAGGTACGGTTGAAGACATCGGTATCCGCTCCACCCGTCTGCGCACCACCGATCGCACGGTGGTAACGATTCCCAATGGTAACTTCTCATCGATGAGCATTGAAAATGTCTCGCAGCGCGATATGTTTCATTTTTCGCAAGTGTTCTATATCTCGCGTGATAGCGACATCGATAAATTACGTGAATTTATGGAGCAAACACAAATTTATATCACCAATCATCCTGATACCAACAGCGTGTGGAATCAAGTGCGTATCTCTGGCACTCAGCAAGACGCGTATCTTGTTGAAGTGCGATGCTATCTCAATGTGAAAGGCGCGATGGATTTTAATCAAAAACAAACCGATATGATTTTAAAAATCGCGGAGATGATGAAAGAGGTGGGACTCAAAAATGCGTTACCGACCAGCCGTGTGATGATGGGCAAACCGATTGATGTTACCTATTCAAATTTTGCTAATACTGTACCCGTCAAAGATAAAGTGGCGGGGTCAGAAAAACTGGCACAATCGGACAAGCCTGATACCAAGCCTTAGTGACTCATAGTTTTGGCATTGGCTTTTGAGTTTGAATTGGGCAGGGTGGTGGCAGGTGTGGCATCACCCAAGTCAACATAGACAGGAATCGGACTGTCGTATGTTTGCGGCAAAGAAGCACACGAGGTAAGGTTCATCAGTAAAATGGCATAAACAATCAACGGGTTTTTCAAGTTCAAACATCCTATGTAATAAAAATCCATGCAATGAAAATTTCTAGGCTTTTAATAATAAAAACCTAGATGTTACCTTAAAAATGATTTAGGTAATCAATTTAATGAGATATGCCATTTTTATTTGTATTTAC